>WNEY01002743.1_pt1 | contig 13014 bp, 13 predicted proteins | sample 5400531 | NCBI WGS metagenome assembly WNEY01 (sample SAMN13153338, study PRJNA577476) | soil metagenome | isolation source: 200 cm saprolite under Douglas fir tree site 1 | place: USA:California | collected 2015-04-18
AGCGCATCGGCCCAGCGAATCCGGCACGACGAACGGCGCGCTCACGCGAGGGCCGACGCCCGGCCCGGTCCCCGGATGGCGGCGCGGCCCGGGCCCTCAGATCCCCGCCTCGTCGCTTTAGTCACGCAGGCCCCAGTCGCACCACCAGCCACCGGCCCGCGCTCATGATCCAAGGCGATCATGCATTTCTGGACCAGGATTCCGTCGCTGGGTGTTTCTCGGGGAACCGGACTGCAGTTAGCAGCATCGGTGCCCACCTAATGTCGTTGCGTCCGGGGAAGCTACGACACCTGTGCCTTCCTGGTGTCGCTCAGGCAGCACCGGTGCCCGCCTGGTGTCGTTGCGTCCCGGGGGCTACCGCCTCGGTGCCCGCCTGATGCTGTGGCCGTGACCGGGCCGGACTGGGCCGGCCCGGTCCTGAGTCCGGGAATCCGGCTGCTGACTGGATCCTGAATGTCCGCGCGGGCGAAGGGGGACATCGGGGAAGGATCGATGTCGCCCGGGCAGCATCATTGTTTCCCCGATGCGGCCGGGCAACGGCGGATGATCTTGATGAGGGGGTCAGCGAGGGGTGGCGCCGGGAACCTCTCCGGGATCTATCACAAGTGCGTTCCGGCTGCGGCTGGACGCCCAGTTCAGACCGGAATACCCGGTTCACCGACCACAGACGGCGCCAGCCCAACTTGACACCAGCTCGGCACCGGCCGCGTGGTCCAGGATCGCCCATCGCCCACGCCGACTCGTCTCCGTCCGGCGAATAGCCGCGCCGGCAGCAGCGCTGGAGTCGTTTCGGCGGGTGGCATAATCGCGGGAGCCACGGTTACGCACTAGAAACGCCCAGGGCTTTGGACTGAAAAGGAGCGCCTCATGGCTGAGCCGACCCCAAGCGGGCCCGTCTTGTTCTGCTTCGACGGTTCTGAAGGATCGCGAAGCGCCTTGCGGGCGGCGGGGGAACTGATTGGCCGGCCGGTGGAGGTGGTCGTGCTGACGGTGTGGGAAACGATCGAGACCCAGCTGGCGCTGGCGGGCGGGTTCGCGTCCGGCTTCGCCTCGTTCGAGGGTGCGGATGTGGACGCGCAGGAGGAAGCTTCGGCCAGGTCCGTGGCGGACGAGGGAGCGCGCCGGGCCAGCGAGCACGGATATGAGGCGACGCCCCTGGTCCGGCAGGCGTTCCTAGGAGTTGCCACGGCCATCCTGGAGGTGGCGGACGAGCTTTCGGCGCGCCTGATCGTATGCGGGCAGCGCGGGCGCGGCAGCGTGCGGGCCGCGCTCCTGGGCAGCGTCTCGCACAGACTGGCCTCACATACCCGGCGCCCGGTCCTCATCGCCCCGGAAACTCAATCCGGCCGTCCGCACGACACCAGCAGCGCCGGAAATTAGCTAGGAGACCAGTCTGGGCGTCCACTATGGTGCCGTCCCATGGCTAATGTACGCACAGCTTCAGCTGCCACGCCGGCCGAAGCTGTACAGGCCCTTTCCTCCGGCCAGCCTGATAGTTCAGGCCGGGTGCGGCTGCGCCCGGCCGCCAGCGGCGATGAAAGCGAGTTCCTCGACCTCGTGCAGGCAAGCGTCGCCTTGCATCATCCGTGGATGTCCCTGCCATCCACCCCGGAGGACTTCCAGGCTTTCCTCACCCGCGGCCAGCAGCCCGGCGAGGGATCGCTGCTGATATGCCTTCGCAGTACCGGCGGTATCGCGGGAATGATCAACATCAGCAACATCGTCCGCGGGCGCTTCCAGAGCGGCTCGCTCAGCTACGCCGCCTTCGCTCCGACCGCGGGCCAGGGCTACCTGACCGAAGGGCTCGGCCTGGCCATCCGGCATGCCTTCGAGCAGTTGCGGCTGCACCGGCTCGAAGCCAACATCCAGCCCGGCAACCACGCCTCCGTCCGGCTCGTCCAGCGCCTTGGCTTCCGCCGCGAAGGCTATTCCCCTGACATGCTGTTCATCGACGGCGCCTGGCGCGACCACGAACGGTGGGCCATCACCGCCAGCATGGCGGGCCTCGCGGCAGAGCCTCATCCCAGCCTGCCCGGGCACTGAACGCCATCAGGGCCGAGCCCATCACTACTGACCGGCTCATCCTTGTCCCGCTGCGGCCGGGCCACGCCGCCGAGATGGCCGCAGTGCTGGCCGATCCGGAACTGTACGCCTTCACCGGCGGCTGCCCGCCGGACGCGCAGGAATTGCGCGGCCGGTACGAACGCTGGATAGCCGGCTCCCCTGATCCAGCCGTGTCCTGGTGCAACTGGGTTGTCCGCTTGCGGAAACCGCCTTGCCTGGCAGGCACTGTCCAGGCGACGATCAGCACCGGCGCCGGTCAGCTTGCTGCTGAGGTCGCCTGGATCGTGGGAACTCCGTGGCAAGGTCAGGGCATCGCCACCGAAGCCGCCCGGGCGCTAGTTTCCTGGCTGGGCCAGCACTCAGTCCATACCGTGATCGCCCACATCAACCCCCGGCACCTGCCGTCCGCCGCCGTCGCGGCCGCGGCCGGACTTGCTCCGACCGATCACTGGCAGGACGGCGAGCAAAGGTGGCGGACTGCCACTTTCGCCGGCTAGCTATTGCTGGCTGAGGCCGAGCGAGGTGGCGACCTTGCCGATATCTTCGGCGGACGCGAAGGGGACGCTGAAGATGACCTGATCGGCTCCCGCTTCGATATGGCCCGCCACCAGGGCCGGTATCTCATGGGGCTGGCCGATGGTAAAACCGGCCGTCTCGGTGGCAGAGGCCGCCGCCGCTATCATCTCGCGCACTTCGGCGGTGTTCTGATCTGATGTGGTCAAGATCAGCGGGCTCATCCAGGTGACCTCGACCTCGGCCGGGTCCCGGCCTGCCTCGGCGCAGTGGCCGCGCAGCACGCTGATCTTACGGGCCAAGGTGGCGACGTCGCCGGTTACGTTGCACTGATCGGCGTACCGGGCGACCAGGCGCAACGTCCGCTTCTCGCCCCCGCCACCGATCATGATTTTCGGGCCCCCGGGCTGCACCGGCCGCGGCAGGTTCCTGGCGTGCTCAATCTGGTAATGAGCTCCGCTGAAGCTCACGTCGTCCCCGGTGAACATGGCCCGGCACACCTGAACTGCCTCCTCCAGCATGTCAAGGCGCACTCGGTCGCTGGGGTAGGCGACGCCAAGCCCCAGGTGTTCGACGTCGTACCAGGCGCCTCCGATGCCGAGAATGGCCCGGCCGCGGGAGATGACGTCCAGGGTCGTGACGATCTTGGCGAGAATCGCCGGGTTGCGGTACGTCACCCCGCTGACCAGCGTGCCCAGCTGCACCCGCCGCGTCACCGCGGCCAGCGCCCCCAGCAGCGTGTACGCCTCCAGCATCGGCTGGTCCGGGCCGCCCATGGACGGCAGCTGGAAGAAGTGATCCATCACCCACACCGAGTCGAACCCGGCTTCCTCCGCCGCTACCGCCAGCCCGGCCACATGGTCGAACAAATCGGCCGGCTCAAACCCCGAGAAATATGGCAGCTGCACACCGAATTTCGTCACAGCGTCACAATAGCGATCGCCGCAGCGGCGGCCACACCACCTATGCCGCTAGCTTCATCGTGAGGACGCGCAACTGGCCGGCCGGGAACTCCTCCCCCAGCCTGGCCGCGGGATACTCGGCGAAGCCCAGGTGCCGGTAGAACCCGACGGCCCGCTTGTTATCCCGCCCGACCATCAGGTGAACCCCTCGCGAACCCTGCTCGCGCAGCTGCGCCAGCAGCGTCGCCATCAGCCGTCCTCCGACACCGCTGCCTTGCAGTCGCGGGACCAGGTCGATGTGCAGGTGCGAGGGGTAGCGACTGGTCAGGCTGGCGGCGGTTCTCCACGGATGGTGAACGTCATGCAACGCGTACTTGGCAATGGGCGCGAGGCTGGCCGCTACATCGGCCGACGGCTCTGGATAAGCCACGCGCACGGCCGGCCACCAGTCCCGCTCGAGGCGCTCCTCGAACTGATGACTGGCGAATGCCGCCACGACGTAACCGCCCGGCCCGCCTGCGTCCTCAGCCACTAAGGCTAGCGACGGCTCAAGGGCGAGGTAAGGACCGAGCCAGACGTCTCCAGGCAACCGGGGGTCGCTCACCAATTGAGTCGCGTCGTGGCCATTGTCGGCGGTTCGCAGGCACACCTGATACAGATCGTCGCGATCACCAGGCTCATACGGCCGGATGCGAACGGCTCCGCGAACGTCTGCCACCGCAGCACTGTAGGTCACGGCCTGCCTCCGGAGTGCGCGCCGCCGGAGCGGCGGGTCCGTGATAGGTGCGGGTGTGGGGGAAACGGGGCGCGCTGCGAGGAGAGGCGAGCCAGCGGCTCCGGCCCGAGGATTCACCTCTGGAGACTTCGAGCTAAACCACCGAAAATTTTCTAACCCCTTATTTTTGGCATAAAAATTTGCGCCGGCCGAGTCCTGGATTCCCCAGGCAGCTCTTGAATTCCGCGAGTCGGGGGCCGCCCGGGCGAAGGAACAACTCAGCCGACGTGGCGGCGGTGGCCAGGCTCCTGGCGCGGCACGGCCTGCTGGGCGCCGGGGATGGACGGGAGCTGGAATTGCGAGACCTCGAACTGGGCGAGGTTGAACTGCCCGTTCGTGTCCGGCAGCGCCGGAGCTTCCGATGGATCGTTGAACCGAAAGGCGCCGGTGAGGTCGCCGACCGTCTCGCGGCGCCAGGCGCTGATGTTCGACTCGATGACGCCGGTGAGACGCTCGAGGAACCGCAGCTGCGAGGTGTGGTCGGAGGTCTGCGAGAAGACGTAGCCGCCGGTGGTCCAGGGGGACACGATGATGGCTGGCACCCGGAAACCCAGCCCGACCGGCAGGCCGCCCCCGTCGACGCCGGTGTTCGAGGTCTTGGACACGAACTCCCCGGCGGTCCCGGCCGGCGGAGTCGGCGGCGTGACGTGGTCGAACATGCCGTCGTTGTCGTCGTAACTCAAGATGAACACGGTCTTCGCCCACACGTCGGGGTTGGCTGCGATCGCGTCGATCTTGCCGGCCACGAACGTGGCGCCGGCAGCGGCGCGGACTATCTGCGCGTCCGACGCGTCGATCGCGGTGGGCCCGCCAGGAACGGGAACGAACCAGACGTGCATCATCGGAGGAGTCACCCGGTTGGTCGAACCGGCCGGGCAGGCGTGGTGAGCCGCGCGATCCCGATGTGCATCGCTCCTCCCCGGCTAGGTTTACCTATCATAACTATAGAATTACTAGCTATATGAACCTGGTTACCGTCAGGCCCGCGGCGGCGGCCCGGGAGAAGTCGTCGTCGATCGCGACTACCGCCCGACCGGCCACCCGCAGCATCGACGCCGCGATGGCCGCGCGATACCCGGCCCGGCAATGCACCCAGACCGGCCGGTCAGGCAATTCAGCCGTGCGGCCGGTCAGGTCGTGCAGCGGTATGTGAATCGCGCCCGCAAGGTGGCCGGTCTCCCATTCCGACTGGCGCCGGACGTCGAGCACGGCAATCGGCTCCCGGTGCCAGGCCGTGGCGAGCCCGGCGAAATCCGACACCGGATAGGTTTCCAGCGGCTGGCCGTCGGCGAGATCGCCCGGCGGGCCGACCACGGCACTCGCTGCCGTGATGCCGATCCTCGCCAGCTGCCGCTGGGCGGCGGCCGACCCGACCGCCGAGTCCGTGAGCAAGGTGAGCGGCGATTCCCACGGCATGAGCCAGCCGAGGTAGGTAGCGAAGCTGTCGGACAACTCGATGCCGAAGGTGCCGGGCACGTGCCCGGCCGCGAATTCCCGCCGGTCGCGCAGGTCAACTACCCATTCGCCGGTAGCGATGCGCTTGCGGACCTGATCGGCGCTGGCACCGGGCGGTTCGGTCAGGTCGGCCGCGGTCGGCCCGGCCGCGTTCGCCGGGGCCATGTGCTCGTAGTAGCCGGGATAGGCGTCCAGCGCGGCGAGCAGCGTCGACACGAATTGGTCCTGGCCAAGCAGGAGGGCCGGGTTACCGCGCAACTCATCGCCGATGGTCGATGAGTCACCGCGGGCTGGCGTCGCGGCGCAGAAACTGCCGAAGCCGTGCGTGGGATAGATCCGGGTGGACTCGGGTAGGGACGACGCGAGACTACGGGCGGAGGCGTGCTGAGCGCAGGCCAGCGCGCGGGTGTGCTCGGGGCCGAGCAGGTCTGGCCGGCCCATTGATCCGCACAGCAGCGATCCGCCGGTGAAGACGCCGACGGTCGACGCGGCATTGGCGTCGGACAGCACATACGACAGGTGGGTGAAGGTATGACCGGGTGTCGCGAGTACCCGAACGGCCATCGCACCGATCTCGAGCACGTCCCCGTCACTGATCGCCGTCCGGTCGAACTTCAGCCGGTCCCTGGCGTTGACGCAGTACCTCGCGCCGGCCTGCCGCGCCAGCGCCAGGCCGCCGGTGAGGTAGTCGTTGTGCACATGGGTTTCGAATACATGCGTGACCATGACGCCGAGATCAGCGGCAGCGGCTAGGACGAGGTCGATGTCCCTGGGCGGGTCGACCGCCAGCGCCACGCGGCCATCGGAAGCAAGGTAGCTGCGGTTGCCCAGCGACGGTGTATCTATCACGGTGATTTTGATCATTGCCCGTCTCCCGATTACCCACTAATCAGATCGGTATTATATTTTAGCTGTGAACGGACTCAGGCAACAGGGCGAGGCCCGGCCGGTGATAGCGATCGTCGGCGGCGGCGCGAGCGGCACCCTCACCGCGGTGCAGCTGCTGCGGCAGGCCGCCAGACAGCGACTGGACCTGCGGATTGACCTGATCGACCGGCTTGGCAGGCACGGTCTGGGCCAGGCGTACTCCACCGCCCACGAAGCGCATCTGCTGAATACCGCGGCCGGCCAGATGAGCGCCCTGCCTGACGAGCCTGACCACTTGATCCGGTGGGCCGGCGCGCCGGGCGAGGCGTTCTTGCCACGGCGAATATACGGGCAGTACCTGCGAGAGACCCTGGCGCAAGCGCGGCAGCAAGCGCAGCCGGCCGCCCGCCTCGCCCGGATCAACGCCGAAGTAACCTCGATCGGCCGGCCGGAGGCCGGCCGGGCGATACGCCTGACCCTCGCCGACGGCTGGCTCGAGGCCGACGTGGCCGTGCTGGCGCTCGGCGCGATGACGGCCGGCCTGCCGTTCGAGGCACCGGCCAGCCGCCAGATCATTATCGATCCGTGGCAGCCGGGCGCACTGGACGAGATCAGGGATAACAGGCCGGTTGTCATCGTGGGCACCGGCCTGACCATGATCGACCTGGCCATCACCATCAGTGACCAGAGCCCTGGCAGCCTGATCTACGCGGTCTCCAGGCACGGACTGCTGCCGCGATCGCACCCGGCCAGGCCGGTGCCAGCGCGGCCTGGCCGGCTCGCCGTCATGAACGCGCCGCGCGGACGCCTACGGCTCGCCGAGTTGATGGCACAGGTAAGGACCGCGGTCGCCGCCGACCCCGCCCGCTGGCACGACGTGATCGGCTCGATCCGTCCCTACGTCCCCGAGTTGTGGCGCGCGCTGCCGGACGCCGACAAGCGGCTATTCCTGCGTCACCTAGCCCGGTACTGGGAGATCCACCGGCATCTGATGCCGCCGGTGACGGCGGCCAGGCTCGACGCCCTGCGCAGAGCCGGACGGCTGACCGTCATGGCCGGCCGCGTCACCGACGTAGCCGATGCCTGCGGCCAGTTTCTGGTGCGCATCCAGGGCGGTGACGGTGTGACCGCTCGCGAACTCGAAGCCGGCTGGATCATCAACGCCGCGGGCGCGGCGACCGACATCGGTGCCACCACCGACCCGCTACTGAAGAACCTGCTCGCGAGCGGAATAGTAAGGCCAGACCCGCTGCGACTCGGCCTTGACGCCACTGCTCACGGCGCGCTCATCAGCGCATCCGGGTCAGCCAGCGACATCTTCTACACGCTCGGCCCGCCGCTGCGCGGCCTGTGGTACGAGACCACGGCCATCCCCGAGATCCGCGGCCAGGCGGCCGCGCTGGCCGCGCGGATCACCGCTGACCGGCGCCTGTTCGGACAGAGCGACAGCGCGGCCTGACTGGCCGCCTTGGCTGTGCGGCCAGGCTGGTCAGGGCTCGCTTGAAAATCAGCCGCTGACTTCACTCCAGTAGCACCACCAGCCACCGGCGCGCGTTCATGCTCACTATCGCATACCAGATGAATCAGCCTCTGCCAGTCCGGCCAGCCCGGAAACGTGACCCCGGATCCGGGATCCCGAGTCCACAAACCACCGTCGCCGCCCAGCCCCAGCCACGAGCCGTCCCCGGCGCGCACCACCGCGCCACCGCAGACGACACGCCCACGCTTTGATGTCCCGCGCGCTCTCAGGCTTCGCCAAGCAGGCTGCCGTAGCCGCCACGCCAGAACAGCAGGGGCGCGGCGTTCTTGCCGTTGGTCTCCACCTCCTGCACGCGGCCGACGATGATCTCGTGGTCGCCGCCTGGCAGCCGGTCTTGCACCGTGCACTCAATAGCGGCCAGGACTTTGTCCAGACGCGGACTGCCGGTCGGCCCGGCGTGATGCCGCACATCGTCCCAGGTAGCCGCGAGGCCCCGACGGGCGAAATTGGCCGACAAATGCCGCTGGCGGGCACCGAGCACGTTGATCACGAAGGCGCCGTGCTCACGAACCGCGCGCAGGGTCACGCTGGACCGGTCGAAGCACACCAGCAGCAACGGCGGGTCAAGCGACAGCGAGGTAACCGCGTTCGCGGTCGTCCCGACCGGCTCCCCGTCCGCGCCGACCGAGGTCACGATCGTGACGCCGGTAGCGAAGTGGCCGATCGCATGACGAAAATCGGCGGCGCGGACCTCGGCCGGCGGCTCCGGCACGGACACCTCCGCCACGCCACCCCACGAGCCGTTGGCCAGGCGCGGAGCATCAGTCAGGCGCGGAGCATCAGCCAGGCGCGGAGCATCAGCCAGGCGCGGAGCATCAGCCAGGCGCGGAGCATCAGCCAGGCGCGGAGCATCAGCCAACTGAGTGCAACGAGACATTCGCGTGCTCCTTACTCGTCCCTACGCGGCCAGCGGACCGCACAAGACGAGAATAACATATAATGTTCATCGATTTAATAGACATTAGAGCCGACTAGCGGCAGCCGGCCTCCGCCTTGGCCAGGGCCCCTGGTCTGCTGGCTGGGCGGGCGGGTGGTCGAGCATGGCTGGTGCCTTCCTGGAGGTTCCCCTCAGGGTAAACATGTTACGCACATGTTTACTACATGCTCGTCGCATCTACCGACTAGTTATGTTCGGATCATGATCAACCCGCGGAGCCGCAAGCCTCCCTACCAGCAGGTCGGAGAGGTCTTGAAGGCGCGGATTGAGTCAGGCGAGCTTCCCCGGGAGGAGCGCATACCGTCCGAGGCCGAGCTTATGGCGGAGTTCGAGATCGGGCGCACCACGGCCAGGCGCGCTGTGGCCTGGCTCCGCGAGACAGGGCTGGTCGAGACGCTGCCAGGACGCGGCACCTACGTCCTGTAGAACACGCAGTTCACCGGGCTCCGCTGTTGCGCCCCGGGCACTCTGCCCGGCTGGGCTCAAATCAGTGCGCTGGGCGAGCTGGCGCACGTGGCCATAACTGAGCACGCCGACAATGCCGGCTAGACCGAAATTACGACGGAGACTTTTCAGCATTGGCGCGGAAAAGTCTCCGTGATCATCGTTGAGCGTCCCAAATGCCCGAATCCTGTCGGAGAGTTTTCGTTTATCGGAGCGTTTTCGGCAGATCGGGCCCATATTTCGCGGAAAACTCTCCGACACACGAAAAAGCTCCGCCGAAAACCGGGCATTCCGGACAGGATTTCATGATCCCGGAGACTTCTCGGCGCGGATGCCGAAAACTCTCCGCGACAGTAGTCCGACCAGGTCAGACTGACCGGCCAATCGGGCGCAGCACGCCGGATGAAGGAATCCGCAGAAGCGGGGTTGAAGCCGAAACGAAATCTCTCTGCTTCAAACCGGAACTGAGACCGACGCCGCGTTCGCGTAACCCTCCGGCCAGCCCGCCGCCAGATCTCCGCGAGACTAGCCTGGAAACGGCCTTAATTTCCGGACGCGAACCCGCAAAGCCTGCTAATTGTGATCCGATCATCGAACCGGAATCAAGTCGACCTCGCCATCCCGCGCTGAGCCGTCAGGAGGCGGCAGTCGTCAGCCGGCCGAGTTCGTCGCCCTCCGCTCTCCGGGAGCGATAGCCATCGATGTCGTCGCCTACTTGATCATGAACGAGGCGGATCAGATCGCCGTAGGCGGCGGCGTCGCCGAGCGGATCGTAGCCTCGGATGAGCAGCGTCGAGGCGCCCGCCGCGACGTAGTCGAGTAGCGACTCGGCGACCTGCTCGTAACTTCCCACCAGGGCGGTCGAGTTGCCGGGAGCGCCGGTCGCCCGGGACAGCGCGGTCCACAGGCGCTTGTCGTGCAGGTCCGCGTCGGCCGCGTACCGCAGGAGGCGGCGCGATCCTTCCGCTTGCGGCTCAGCCAACCGCTCAGCCCGGGCGCCGGCGTGGGCATGGGCCAATTCCAGCAACTCCCGGGCGCGCCGCCAGGCCGCGGTTTTGGTGGCGGCGGCGATCGGCCGCAGGCTGACGCAGAACCGGTCGATCGTCCGGTCCTCCCCCGCCCCGGCCGCCCGGACCCGCCCGATCAACTCCCTGAAGCCAGCCAGTGGCTCCCCCCAGAACGTATATACGTCCGCGTGACGGCCACCGATCCTGATCGCCTCGCTGGACGCGCCGGCGAAGTAGATCGGCAGGTGCCCGCGACCCGGCCGGATCGCCGACCGGGCGCCGGTCACCCGGTAGAACTCACCGGAGTAGTCGAACGGCGCCTGCGATCGCCAGGCCAGGCGCACGATGTCGAGGAATTCCCCCGTCCGCCGGTATCTGGCCGCTTTGGCTATGAAGTCTCCGTCCATGACCTGGTCGGCATCCTCGCCACCGGTGCTTACATGGACGGCGACGCGGCCTGGGTGCAGGGCATCGAGAGTCGCGAACATGCGGGCCGCGACGGTCGGCGCGACGAAGCCGGGACGGTGAACGAGCAGTACTCCGATCCGCGCGGTCGCGTTGAGCAGTTGGTCGGCCAGGATGAATCCGTCCGGCGCGGATGACGTCTGGGTCACCAGGACCCGGTCGAACCCGGATTGCTCGTGCGTGCGCACGATGCGGTACAGGTAGTCAGGATCGATCGCCGCCCCGACCTCGATTGTCGTCTCGGACGCGTCCGCAGTTCGGGCGATGCCAATGAACTCGACGCGCATCTGGCCGTCCTCCCGCGAAGTCCTGGTCGGCGAGCGCACCGGCACCAACCGGTTAGCGCCGCCCACCGGCTATTGCAGCCCACCACCCATCAACCTACTATTTACATAGGATAACTCACAATTTCGACGGACGACAGCCAGACGGCGGGCGGAGACCGGGGGCGAGATCATGGCAATCGAGTTCATCGGCTCCGTGGCCCCGGCTCACCCGGTTCCGGCCGCATCGGACCCGGACTATCCGACCCAGGCCGCCGCCCTGGTCGATGAGGCGGGATTCGACAAGCTGCTCATCGGCTACTCGGCAGGCGCACCAGACGGCATGCTCGTCGCGAACGAAGTACTCACCACCACATCCCGGCTCGGCGTGGTGGTCACGCAAGTACCTGGCCTGGTGACGCCGACAGTCGCGGCCCGGCAGTACGCGACCTTGGCCGCGTTTCATCCCGGCCGGGTCGCCTTGCATGCGAGCGGCGATGACGTCCTCGCGGACGCACGGGACGGCGATGCGCTCGGGCCGACCGACCGCTCCGACCGCTCCGCCCGGGCCGCTGAGTTTCTTGACGTGGTGGAGCTGACTTGGCGCTCACAGCGGCCCTTCGACCACTCCGGTGAGTTCTACCGGGTGACGGGGGCTTACTCAACCGCCCGACCGGAGGGAGGGCACCTGCAAATATACGTTTCTTATGAATCGACAGCTGACCTGCCGGTCGCCGCCGAGCACGCAGACGTAATCCTGCTCGCCGGCGCACCGGTGCCGGCGATCGCCGGGCGGATCGCCAGCCTCCGGGTCGCGGCCGCGCGGCATGGGCGGTCGCCGCGGTTTGGCGTGAGCCTGCGGCTGCTGGCCTCGCCGACGCGCCGGACTCCCCGCGATCGCCTCCGCCTCGTTACGGAGGCCGGTCCCGCCGCCGCACCAGCATGGATACCGCCAGCCGGCGGCGGGATCGCGAGTGGCCAGGTCCGCCTGGCCGGCAGCTACGACGAGGTCGCGCGAGGTTTGCTCGACTACGTCGACATCGGCGTCAGCACGCTTGTGATCGGGCATGATCCGCAGGCCGAGGGCGGCGACTGCGCGGAGGTGATCGCGCGGGTTCACGCGGGGGCGGACAGGCGCCTCGTGATCTAGCCGCTCGCTATCTGCCAGCTCAGTGCGGCCGCCACGCGTCGGGATCTCGGGTCAGCTTGTCGACCGTCGGGGGCAGCTTGCCCGCGGCGAGGTTCGCGAGCGTGACCTCCTCAAGCACCGATCGCAGGCTGGCCCGCACCGCCACCCAGACCTCCGCGAGCAGCGATGCCGCGCCCGGGTAGCTAAGCTCGCCCGGCCGGCCGTCGCCGATCTCGGCCAGCGGGCCTTCGACCGACCGGATCACGTCCGCGAGCGTGATGTCGCCGGCGGGATGGCCAAGCAGGTAGCCGCCCTTGACGCCGCGATGGCTCACGACCAGGTGATCGCGGCGCAACTCGGCCATGATGCCGAGCAGGAACCGGTGCGGGATTCCCTGCGCTTCGGATATTTCCTCAGCCGTCATAGGCCTGCCGTCCTGCGTCCGGGCCGCGAGTTCCGCCAGGGCGCGGATGGCGTAGTCAGCCTTAACCGTGAGGCGCATAGCCACTGAACGATAGCAGGGGCTCGCAGGCAAAACTGCCCGCCGGAGTTAAAGTATATAAATCTGATAGATTTAATAAACATAGGCCATCGACGGTCGTCATTCATCACCCCGAGGCTTCAGCGACGGAGAGCCAACGTGGTCATGCGGC
>WNEY01005582.1_pt1 | contig 13014 bp, 16 predicted proteins | sample 5400531 | NCBI WGS metagenome assembly WNEY01 (sample SAMN13153338, study PRJNA577476) | soil metagenome | isolation source: 200 cm saprolite under Douglas fir tree site 1 | place: USA:California | collected 2015-04-18
CGGCGGCACGGAAAAGCTCGGCGGTGTCACGTGCCGGGCTGGCGCGGCCGGCGCCAGGGAGGCTGAGCCGCCATCGGCTGCTGCGGTGGCATGGCCTGGGGTGGCGCCTGCGGGTACCCCGGATAGGGGGGCTGCGCGCCGGGATACGGCGCACCCGGATAGGCGGCGGGCGGGTAACCCGGGGGTGGCTGCTGGGGATACCCCGCCTGCTGGGGCTGAGGGTAACCCTGGGGCTGCTGTGGGGGGAAACCCGGCGGCTGCGGCTGCGGGTAGCCCTGCGGCTGGGGCTGGGGATAGCCCTGCTGCGGCGGTTGCGGTGGATACCCCGGCTGTGGCTGCGGATAGCCCGGCTGCTGCGGGTAGCCGCCCGCTCCCCACGCGGGAGGGGCCGCCGGCGGCTGCCAGGTGGCCGGTGCGATGGGGCGCTGTTGACCGGGTGGGATATACGGCGCCGAGGGCCCCTGCAACGCGGCCTGGCTGCGCTGTAGCAGGTCGGTCAGGCGACCCTTGTCGATATAGAGGTTGCCCGCCAGGTTGGGATCCGCCCCTGGCCTGAACAGGCACTCGCCGCTCTGGAATTCCCAGAGCAGATCGAAGGCCTGCCGCGCACCCCGGACCCGGCCGCCGCTGGCGTGGATCAGGGCGCCGGCCTGGAAGGCATACACCCAGTTCCCACGCGGTTCGTGCAACTCGAGCACACCCGTCTGGGAACCATTGACCACCTGGTCGAGGATGCCAAGCATGCCGGCGCGATCGATGGGGCTGAACGCGGGCGCTGCGGACTGCTGGGCGCCCTTCTCCACCTTGCCCTTGGCGAAGAGCTTCACATCGCTGTAACCGGCGATGGGAGGCTGTCCTTGCCCGTGTAAAACCTCCGCTACAACGTGTTACCGGCCAGCAACAGCGCTCGCACCTCGTCGTCGGTGACCTGTGGCCACTCCTCGAAGAAGTTGCCGACGGCGTAGAACGGCTCCGGGGTCACGAGGCAGACGAAATCCTCGACCTGCGAGGCCAGCACCGCCGCGGTATCCGGCGGTGCAACCGGCACCGCCAGCACCACCCGCTGCGCCCCGCGCCGCCGCACCGACTCGATACCCGCCTGGGCGGTGTACCCGGTCGCGACGCCGTCGTCGGTCAGGATGACGGTCCGCCCCTCCAAGGGTGGCACGACATTCGAATCGAGCGCGGCCAACCATTCCTGTAACTCCTCGCGTTGCCGCGTGGCGGCGTCCAGCAGATCGTCGTCCGTGAGTCCCAGGTGCCGGCTCAATTTGTGATCAAGGACGACGACGCCCTGATCATCGACCGCGCCGATCGCCAGCTCCGGGTTCTCCGGGGCGCCGAGCTTGCGCACCGGACAGATGCCGAGCGGCAGATGCAGCCCGACCGCGATCGCCCGCGCCACGACCACACCGCCGCGCGGGATGCCCAGGACAACCGTGCCCGGCGCGTCACGGTAACGCGGGAGCGCTGCCGCCAGGCGTTCACCGGCGTCGAGCCGGTCGCGGAAAATCACGGCACTACAATAGGGCGATGTCCAGCGCCATGCCGTCGATGCCCGGCGTGGGTGACCAGGCGCCGGACTTCACGCTGCCCGGGACCCCTGACGGCGACCAGGTCAGTCTCGCGTCCTTCCGCGGCGGCAAGCACGTGCTGCTCGCCTTCTATGTCTTCGACTTCAGCCCCGGTTGAACCAATGAGCTCACCTCCTTGCGAGGTGATCACGAGCAGTTCGTCAAAGGCGAGACGCAGGTGCTCGCCATCAGCGTCGACCATATCTGGGCGCACAAGGCCTATGCCAAGAGTCTCGGCGATCTTCCTTATCCGCTGCTCGCCGACTGGGATAAGTCGGTGACGCGCAAATACGGCGTCCTGAACGAGGAGCGGGGCGTGGCGCACCGCTCGCTGTTCTTGGTCGACTACCGCGGCTATGTCCGCTGGCGCAATCCGCACTATGACTGGCGGAGCCAGGAACAATACGCGGAGATGACCGAGGCGATGCTGGGGCTGCCCATGATCCCGCGGCCAAAGCCGGCCCCGTAAAGAAAAAGCCAGCCCGAAGGCTGGCTCGTTATCGATGTGCCGAGTTAGGTCTTAGCTCTTGCCGTTGGCGACGACAGCCAGGATGTCCTTCTCGGACAGGATCAGGTACTCGGTCTCGTCGAGCTTGATCTCGCTCCCGGCGTACTTCGCATAGACCACACGGTCGCCGACCTTGACGTCAAGCGGCTCCCGCTTGCCGGTGGTCTCAATAAACCGGCCATTGCCGACAGCCTCGACCATGCCTTCCTGTGGCTTCTCCTTGGCGGTGTCGGGCAGCACGATGCCGCTCTTGGTCTTTTCCTCACGCTCGACGGGCTTGATCACGACGCGGTCGCCCAGTGGACGTAGCTTCATGGAACCCTCCTTAGGTGGTGACTATATACCGGTTTAGCACTCAATTAGCCCGAGTGCTAATGATAGCTCATGGAGGAGCAGCTTTCAACCCAGCGAGGGGTCTTGTCAGGGCTCCGGGAAGGGGGTAGGCTCGGCACAGGATCGACCACCGAGGAGGAGGAATACGATGAAGAGGGGCGTTCGGGTCTTTGCTCTGCTTACCGCCGTCACGCTCGCCCTGGTGGCGACGCCTGCCCTGGCAGGCGAGTCACCCACGTACCTGGCGCTTGGCGATTCGGTGCCGTTCGGTTTCAGCCCATTCGTCTCCCCTAGCGATGCCGATGGGTTCGTCGGTTATCCCGAAGACCTGGCCAGCTTGCGGGACGTGGGTGTCCGGAACGCGGCATGTCCTGGCGAAACCAGTGGCAGCCTGATCTCCACCTCGGCTCCGGACAATGGCTGCCAGTTTTTCCGTTCGATCGGCGACCTCCATGTCAACTACAAGGGGTCGCAGCTCAGCTATGCGGTGGCGTTCTTGCGAGCGCATAAGCACACCTCGCTGGTGACGATGACGATTGGTGCGAACGACTTCTTCCTGCTGCAAAAGGCCTGCGTCGCCAAGGGCGGAGATGTCTTGCTCTGCATCGAGAGCGGGCTGGGCGCTGTCCTCGGTACTCTCCAGGCAAACCTCATTAAGATCTACCGGATGATTCGAGGCACGGGCTACCAGGGAAGGATTGTCGCACTCACCTACTACGTGACCAACTTCAAGGACCCGGTCGCGGTCTTCGTCATTTCATCACTCAACGCCGTGGTGTCCGCTGTTACCCAGGGCTTCGGCGGTCGCGTTGCGGACGGATTCAACGCGTTCGGGGCGATCGCGCTCTCGGTGGCCGGCGGCGACAGTTGCGCCGCGGGCTTACTGATCAAGCTGGCGGACGGGACCTGCAACATCCATCCGTCCAAGCGTGGCGCAGAGGTACTGGCACAGGCCGTCGATGCGGCTCTCTAGCGATTAGCTGAATCCGAGCCGGATCCGGGCCTCGCCGGTCCCACTCGATCAACGCGGCCGCGCCGATCATCGCCGCGTTGTCGGTGCACAGCTCCGGAGCCGGGATGACGAGATGTGCCTTTGTCCCCAGGCGCGCCTGCGCGGCGTGGCGGAGCCGGCGGTTCCGCGCGACGCCGCCGCCGATGACGATGGTCGGTGAAGGCCCCCATCCTGCCCCCACCCCACCCTCCCCCGCAAGCGGGGGAGGGAGATGACCGGCAGGGGATGGAAATAAGGCGGCCTCGACACGCTGCAGCAGGGCATCGACGATCGCTTCCTGGTAGCTGGCGGCAAGGTCGGCGCGCGCCTGGTCGGAAATCGACGTGCGTTTGCGGACTTCGTAGAGCAGCGCGGTCTTGACGCCGCTGAAGCTGAAGTCGAGGCCGGGGGCACGGGGTCGCGGAAAGCGCACCGCGCGGGGATCGCCCTGCGCCGCCAGCGCGTCGATCGCCGGGCCACCGGGAAAGGGCAGGCCGAGGATGCGCGCGCCCTTGTCGAAGGCCTCACCCGCCGCATCATCGATCGTCCGGCCGATCACCGTGATACTGCCGTCCTCCTGCCAGCGGATCAGGTCGCTGTGGCCGCCGGACACGATCAGCCCGAGCACCGGGGGGCGGACCTCCGGCTCCTCGAGCTGCGCGGCGAAGACGTGGGCCGCGAGGTGGCTGACGCCGATCACCGGCAGCTTGCGGGCCCAGGCGATCGCCTGCCCCATGTTGACGCCGACCAGCAGGCAGCCAACCAGCCCAGGGCCTCGCGTCACGGCGACGCCGTCGACCTGCTCCCAGCGGGTGGCCGCGTTCTCCAGCGCGCGCTCGACGATCGGGATCAGCGTCTGGAGATGCGCGCGCGCGGCGATCTCCGGCACCACACCGCCGTAGGGCGCGTGCAGCGCGTCCTGCGACCGAACGACGTTCGAGAGCAGCCGCGGGCCGCTGGCGATGACCGCCGCGGCGGTTTCATCACAGGAGGTCTCGATCGCCAGGACGCGTCGGCTCGTGAGGGCTACTGCGGTGTGCTGGTGTCGAGTCCTTCGATCTCGAGCGTTTGCAGGATGTCGTTGAAACGCTTCTTGAAGCCCGGCGCCTGGATCGAGTCCGACCACATCACGATCGCATCCTCGTTGTTGTCGGTGTAGTAGCCACGGCGGCGACCGATCACCTTGAAGCCGAACTTTTCGTAGAGGCGGACGGCGACGTCGTTGGACGGCCGCACCTCGAGCGTGAGCCAGCGCGAGCCCAGCTGATAGGCGCGCTGGATCAACGCCGCCATCAGGGCGTGGCCGTAGCCCTTGCCCTGCTGATTGGCGCGCACGCCAACCGTGGTGATGTGAGCCTCGTCGCTCGTCTTCCACAGCCCGGCATAGCCGACGATCTCCTCGTCCCGGCGCAGTACCAGATAGTAGGCCGAGCGATTGTGATGGAGCTCGCGGTAGTAGGCATTGCGCGGCCAGGGGGTCGGAAAGATCTGGCGCTCGATCGCCTGCACCTCGGGGATGTCCTCCTCGCGCATGGCATCGACGAGTGTTCGGGACTTCAACTGCATCATGGGGCCTTCCTTCTGCGCTCCTCCGCGGCAGCGGGCTGAACGTAAAGCGCCTGTACTTCATCATATCGCAGCGGTTTTTGAGAATCGAAGATCCAATTGGCGGAGTCCAACAGCGCCGCGCTGAGGGGCCGCCGTTCACTCAAGGGCAGCTCGAGATGGGCTAGCCCGGGGGCCCAGCGTGCCAGGCTGCCGGCTGGCTCCGCCATGACCCGGGCGGCGGCGGGCAGCCAGCCAGCAAGCTCATCCACTGGCAGGCGGCGGGCGGGCTCCCCTTCCCGCCAGGCATAGACTTCGCGACGGCCCGCGTCGCGCAGCGCTACGGTGGCCGGCTCGCCGGTGGCTCGGCGGGCGAGGATCGGCAGGCTGTCGGCGACGTACAGCGGAATATGCCGGGCGTACGCCAGCCCGGCCGCCAGCGAGAGGCCGACCCGAAGCCCAGTGAACGATCCGGGGCCGCGTGCCGCCACGACCGCCTCGAGGTCGTCAGGCTTACCGCCGGCCCGTCTGACAACGGCGTCGAGCCGGACCAGCACCGGCGGATCCGCCCGATCCCTGACCCACTCGTCGGCCGCGAGCTGCCGGCGCCCGTCGAGGACGACCAGCGCCTGATCGACGCCGGACGTGTCAATCGCCAGGCGCACGTTTGAACACCGTCAGGATCCGGTCGGGCGCGCGGACGAGAGTCAGACGGCGCCGCGTCTCAGCCGTGCTGGTCAACTGGATGCGGATCGTCGCCCAGTCGTCGAGCACGTTGGCGCGATCCGGCCACTCGATAACGGTGACGGCGTCGGGCGCCGGTTCATCGAGACCCGTGTCCACCCAGGCCATCCCCTCCAGACGATAGAGGTCGTAATGCTCGATGGGGAGACGGCCCTGATAGCGGTGGTGCAAGACGAAGGTTGGACTGTGCACGCCGCTGGTAACGCCGAGACCCTCCGCGATGCCCTTCACCAGCTCCGTCTTTCCCGTGCCCAGCTCACCTTCGAGAGCGATGACGTCTCCGGCCTCAACGAGCTGCCCGAGGCGGCGGCCGAGCTCGCGGGTCTCCTCCACCGATGCCGTGTCAACGAAAGTGTTCGTAGCCGGCCCCTTCAAGCCGTTCGAGCCGCGTGCCGTTCCGCATCCGGATGCCGGGCCGGGGTTCGATCTCCCCGACGACGGTTAAGGGGACGTCGATGCGCCCGAGGACGCGCCGGGCAGCGGCGATGCGTGGGGCTGGCGCAGCGCAGATCAGCTCGAAGTCCTCGGAGTCCTTTACGGCCAGCGGCCACTCCTTCCGATGCAGCCCTCGCGCCAGTGGGAGCCGCTCCACGTCGATCGTCGCCCCGAGGCGCGTGCCCTCGACCAATCGCTCGACCTCACGATAGAGACCGTCGCTGATATCACCGCCGACCCTGATGCCCGACTCGACCAGCACGCGACCGGCGACGACGCGTGGCGTCGGATCGAGCTGGGCGGAGACCCATCCACGCTCGATCGCGCTCACGGGCCGGCGGCCTGATTCGAGGAGCCGCAGCCCGGCCGCGGCGCCGCCCAGCGAGCCGGTCACGGCGAGGAGCCAGCCAGGCCGGGCCCCTTGTCGCCGGAGCAGCGACCGCGCCGAGTCAATCCGGCCAACCAGCGTGGCCGTCAGTGTGAGCAGTCCCAGCGTCCCACTTACGTCGCCTCCGGCGATCGCACAACTGAACCGTCGCGCCTGTTCGGCGATGCCCAGGTACAGGCGGCGGACATCGGCAACCGGCAAGGTGCCGCGCAGCGTCAGCGAGACGAGCGCATAACGTGGCTCCGCGCCCATCGCCGCCAGGTCGCTGAGGTTGATCGAGATCAGCCGCCGGCCGAGGGTTCGAAAGTCAAACCCCGGCCACTGCAGGCGAAAATCGATCTCCTCAACCATGGTGTCGGTGGTCGCCACCACGAACGGATCGCCGCGCCACACCGCGGCATCATCCGTTGGCGCCGCAACCAGCAGGGCTCGTGACGGCGGATCAAGATAGCGGCCGATCGACCGCAGGAGGCCGCGCTCGCCCAAGTCCGCAAGCGTCCGAGGCCGGCCCGCGACGCGCTGGGCTATACGGGAAGACCCTCGACGGGGCTGCTGGCGACGGCCTTCAGGCCGATGTGGGCCCGGCCGGCCTTGAACGCCCGGCGCCCGGCAACGACCGCCTCGGCGAAGGCCCGCGCCATCTCGGGTGGATTCTGCGCCCGGGCAATCGCCGTGTTGACGAGGACGGCGGCGGCGCCGATCTCGAGGCATCGCGCGGCTTCGGAGGGGACGCCGAGACCCGCATCGACGATGACCGGCACCTTGACCTTGCTGACGATCAGCTCCAGGTTCAGCAGGTTCTGCAGCCCGAGCGTCGTGCCGATAGGCGCCGCGCCGGGCATCACCGCGGCGGCACCCGCCTCGTAGAGCCGAATCGCCTGCACGACGTCATCGCTGGTGTAGGCCATCACGATGAAGCCTTCCTTGACCAGCTGGCGGGTCGCCTCGAGGGTCGCCTGCGGATCGGGCAGCAAGGTGTCCTCGTCGCCGACCACCTCGACCTTGATGAAGTCGGAGAACCCGGCGGCGCGGGCCAGCCGCGCGAGGCGGACGGCCCCCTCCGCGGTGGTCGCGCCGGCCGTGTTCGGGAGGAGCGTGTAGCGGCGCAGGTCGATCCCCTCGAGCTCGGAGCGGCCTCCCTCGAGGTTCAGGCGGCGGATGGCGACCGTGATCATGTCGGGTTGCGCGGCCTCGAGGCAACGGGCGAGCACGTCGTTCGAGGCGAATTTCCCGGTGCCGTGGATCAGCCGCGAACGCAACGGACGCCCACCGACGACCAGGGCATCGTCCGCCGGTGATCCGCCGCCCACGAAGTACACAAGCTCCAGCTCATCGCCTGCGTGGACCTGGGTCGTCTCGAAATCGTCGCGCCGCCGAATTTCCCGGTTGTGCTCGATGACGACCCGCGACGGTTGGACGTCGAGCTCCGTGAGCAGGTCGAGCAGGCTCAGGCCATCGGGGACCTTCCGCGGCTTGCCGTTGAGCGTGACCGTGACCTGACTCATCGGCGCGCCACCTCCAGCCTGGTGACGATCAGCTCGTGGAGCCGGCGGGCCGCCTCGGCCGGATCGACCGCGTCATACACAGCGCGCACCACGGCGATTGCCCCGGCACCGGCCGCGACCACGCCGGGCGCGTTGTCGTGGTCGATCCCGCCGACCGCGACAAACGGCCGATCGGCGATCGCGGCGACCTCCTTGACCAGACCGGTCCCGACCGCGGGCCGGCCGGCCTTGGTTGGCGTCGGATAGACGGGACCGACGGCGATATAGTCGGCACCCTCATCGATCGCGGCCCTCGCCTGCTCGAGGCGATGCGTGGAGCGGCCGATCAATCGTCCTTCGAAGCCCGGCAGGGCGCGCACCGCGTCAGGCGGAAAATCGTCCTGACCCAGATGAACCCCGTCAGCGTCGGCGGCGATCGCGAGGTCCGCGTAATCGTTGATGATGAGGAGCGCCTCGTGCGCCGAGGTCAGGGTCCGCAGCGCAAGCGCCAGCCGGTATTGCTCCCGCATGGGCATCGACTTTTTCCGAAGCTGGATGATGTTGGCGCCACCCTCGAGCGCCGCTTCTACGATCCGCGCCGTCTCGACCTCGTCACCCCGATCGCCCGTGATCAGGTAGAGGCGCATGCGCGCGAGTCGTTCACGACGTTCCTCGGCCACTCCCATATATGCAGCGTCCCAGCAGTGGCGGAATGCTCGAGCCCGTTCCCTTCGCAGGTTTCACTCCTGATCAGGTTCCAGCGTCAGCCGGCGAACCGACTTTCTCAGCGCATTCCGCTCCGCTAGGGCTGCATAGATTATAGGTATCGGCGCGGGACCCGGCTCGAGATCGCGCAGAGCACTTCGTACGAGATCGTTCCGGACGCCTCGGCGAGGTCGTGTGCGGTCAGCGTGGTGCCGCCCTCCTCGCCGATCAACGTCACGACGTCACCGACCGTGACGTCGGGGGCGGCTCGGACATCGAGCGCGGCCTGGTCCATGCTGATGGTGCCGGCGATCGGGACGACGACGCCGCGGACGATCGCGCGGCCACCATCCGATGCGCGCCGGTGGAGTCCGTCGGCATAGCCGAGGGCGATGGTCGCCACCCTCGCCGGCTCGCGGGCAATGAACTGGCGCCCGTAGCCAACGCTCTCGCCAATCGGCACGGTGACGACGTTGGTCACGATCGTCTGCCAGCGCAGCGCCGGGCGCAGCCCGGGCAGGTCGGACCAACTTCTCACCGGCCGAACGCCGTAGATGATCAGGCCGGCGCGAACCACGTCGAGCCGCGCCTCGGGAAAGCGCAGCAACCCGGCCGAGTTGGCGGCATGGCTGAGGAAGCCCTTGACACCGGCCCGGATCAGGGCGGAGCGGGCGTCGAGAAACACGTGCAACTGTTCTCTTGTGAAGGCCGGATCCCGGTCCGCGTCGGCAAAATGGGTCCAGAAGCCCTCCAGCCGCAAGTTCGCATTGGCATCGACCTCGACGGCGAGCTTGACCGCCTCATCGGACGCGGCGCCCAGCCGATGCATGCCGGTGTCGACCTTGACGTGGACGCGGATCTCGGTGGCCGCGGTCTTGAGCAGCGCCAGGCCCTCGCGGTCGTAAACGGTCAGTGCCAGCTTCGCCGCGATCGCCGCCGAAAGCGCCGACGGCGGCGTGTAGCCGAGGTTGAGGATGGGCTCGAGGATGCCGGCCTTGCGCAGCTCGATCCCCTCCGGCACCGAGGACACGGCCAGCCATGTCGCGCCGCCTTGAACCGCGGCCCGCGCGCAGGGCACGGCGCCATGGCCATAGCCGTCGGCCTTCACCACGGCCATCACCGCCGTCTTCTCACCGACAAGCTGCTTGACGAGGCTGGTGTTGTGAGCGATCGCTGCCGGATCGACGTCAGCCCACTTCGTCGCGCCGTGTTCCGTCAGCGCAACCGCTCCATGACGCGCGGGAGCTGTGGCAGAAGGTCGGACGCGAGCACACCGGCCTGACCCAGTGACGCCTCGAGGTCCATCCCCGCGAGGCTGTGCAGGTGCACGCCGGTGACCGCCGCCTCGAACGGCGGCAGTTTCTGGCCCATCAGCCCGGCGATCAGGCCGGCGAGGACGTCGCCGGTACCGCCCGACGCCAGGGCCGGCGTCGCGATGGGGTTGAGGGTGACGCGGCCGTCGGGGGCGGCGATCACCGTGCCGGCGCCCTTGAGCACGACCACTTTGTTCCACACCTTGGCAAAGCGCGAGGCGATCCCACGCCGGTCCTGCTGCACCGCCGACGTCTCGAGGCCGGAGAGGCGCCCGAACTCCGCCGGGTGCGGCGTGAGGACCATATGCGGCGACAGGCGCGGCAGGATCGTCCGGTGCTCGGAGAGCAAGTTGAGGGCGTCCGCATCGAGCACCAGCGGCGCCGCCACCCGAGGAACGAGATCCTCGATCAAGCGCCGGGTTGACGCATCGCGGCCCAACCCGGGTCCGATCACGCCGGCGTCGGCACCCGCAAAGCTGCGAAGGATACCGCTGAGCGACGCGTGCCCTACCACCCCCGGTGAGATCTCCGGGACGGGTCCGACGATGACTTCGGTGCACTTCTCGGCGAGGATCGGGTAAATCGACTGCGCGACCAGCAGGCGAACGAGGCCCGCGCCCCCCCGCGCGGCTCCCATGGCGGCGAGGTACGCGGCGCCGGTGAAGCCTTGCGACCCCGCCAGCACCACGACCGTTCCGAAGGTCCCCTTGTGGCCATCCCGTGGGCGGGCGGGGAGCCGGAACCCATCGGGCAGCGCGCCGGGAGCCGCGATGGCCTCGGCTTCGGGGATGACCGCCACGGCGACGGCGAAGTGCCCGTCGTGCGCGATGCTGACGTCGATCTCGCGCCCGGTCAGCGTAGTGGCCGGTGCGACCCGGACGTGTGGGCGGCCGTCGTCACTGGGAAGGATCTCGACGTCGCGCATTCGCGGCCGGGGGACGCCGGTCGGCATCGCCTTGCCGATAGCTTCCTTCGCTGCCCAGCGGCCGGCCCAGCGCTCGGGGCTGCCGCCGCAGTAGTCGATCTCCCGGTCGCTGAGGAACTTGTGGAGGAACCGATCGCCGAACCGCTTCTGGGCCTCCGCAATGCGCGGAATCGCCGCCACATCTACGCCGACCCGAGGGGTCACGGTAACTACTCTACGGTGACGCTCTTTGCCAGGTTGCGGGGCTGGTCGACGTTGCAGCCGCGCTCGGTCGCGACGAAATAGGCAAAGAGCTGCAACGCCACGACATTGGGGATGGGCGACAGGAACTCGTTAACCGACGGCACCTCGATGCGGTCGAGCTGGACGTCGGCGAGCGTGCGATCGCCGTCACTGATCAATGCCAGCACCGGGGCGTCCCTGGCGATGACCTCCTGGATGTTGCTGACCACCTTCTCCAGCGTCGCGGCGTGGGTCGCGATCGCGAAGACGGGAAAATTCTGATCGAGCAGCGCGATCGGCCCATGCTTCAGCTCGCCGGCAGCATAACCCTCGGCATGCAGGTACGAAATCTCCTTGAGCTTCAGGGCGCCCTCCAGGGCGATCGGGTAATTGATCCCCCGGCCGATGTACATGAAGTTACGGTAGCCGGCGTACTTGCGCGCGAGCGCCTGGAACCCTTCAGCACGGTCGAGGACCTGCTGGACGGCGGCGGGCAGGGCTTTCAACTCGGCGGTCAGCTCGCGCAGGCGCTCGGGCGCGAGCCGATGGCGGACGGCGGCCAGCCGGATCCCGAGCAGGTAAAGACAGGTGAGATGGGCGATGAACGTCTTGGTGGAAGCCACCCCAATCTCCGGCCCGGCGTGCAGGTAGATGACGCCGTCGCTTTCCAGCGCCATCGAACTACCGACGACGTTGGTGATGGAGACCACCTTCGCCTTGCGCCGCCTCGCCTCGCGGATGGCGGCGAGCGTGTCGGCCGTCTCGCCCGACTGCGAGACGCCGATCACCAGGGTGTCGTGGTCGATGATCGGCTGGCGGTAGCGGAACTCTGAGGCCGGCTCGACCTCGACCGGGATGCGCGCCAGGTCCTCGATGATGTATTTGCCGAGAAGGGCGGCATAGTAGGAGGTGCCGGCCGCCACCATCTTGATGTCGTGCACCTTGAGCAACTGGCGATCGGTCAGCCCGAATTCCTCGAACGTCACCTCGCCCTCGTCGCTCAGCCGGCCCCGCAGCGCGTTGGAGACCGCCTCGGGCGCCTCGTTGATCTCCTTGGCCATGAAGTGCGGGAAGCCGCCCTTTTGGGCCTGGCTGATATCCCACTTGACCTCGATCACCTTGGGCTTGACGGCGGCACCACTGATCGTGCTGACCTCGGGGCCCAGCCGGGTGATCGACACCATCTCTCCCTCGCCGAGCAGCAAGACCTTCTTCGTGTACGGGATCACGGCGGTGATGTCGGAGGCGACGAACCATTCCTTGTCGCCGATGCCGACGACCAGGGGGGCATTGAGGCGGGCGCCGATCAAGAGGTCGGGGTCGCGCTGAGAGAAGATCGCCATCGCGTAGGCGCCTCGCAGTTTCGCCAGGGCTTCCCGGACGGCGGCCACGAGGTCGCCCTTGTCGTACTCCTCGATGAGGTGGGGGACGACCTCGGTGTCGGTCTCGGAGATGAAGACGTGGCCGCGCGCCTGCAGGTCTTTCCGCAACTCGGCAAAGTTCTCGATGATGCCGTTGTGGATCACCATGATCTGCTTGTGGCAGTCGGTGTGGGGATGGGCGTTGATGACGGTGGGACGGCCATGCGTCGCCCAGCGGGTGTGGCCGATGCCGAGCCGGCCCTGGGGCATCTCCTCGGTGAGGCGCTCGACCAGCGTGTCGACCTTGGCCGCACTCTTCACCACGGAGGTCTGACCATCCGCCTCGTTGAAGATCGCGACCCCGGCGGAATCATAGCCCCGGTACTCGAGCCGCTTGAGGCTCTCCATGATGATGGGCGCCGCCGAGCGCTCGCCCAGGTAGCCAATAATCCCACACATTCCCGCGGCCTCCTATGTTCCCACTCT
>WNEY01004903.1_pt1 | contig 13011 bp, 8 predicted proteins | sample 5400531 | NCBI WGS metagenome assembly WNEY01 (sample SAMN13153338, study PRJNA577476) | soil metagenome | isolation source: 200 cm saprolite under Douglas fir tree site 1 | place: USA:California | collected 2015-04-18
AGTACGAATAGCGCTGCAGATGGTCGATCAAGAGCTCTCGCGTGTAGCTCTCTTTGCTCGCCTTATTGGTCTTGTGGTCCGTCCACCCGAGATGGTTGTGAATGTCAATCAGCGCGGGCATGATGGTCTTCCCGGTCAGATCGACGCGGGTCGCGCCGGCCGGCGCCTGAACCTCGCCTTTCCGGCCGACCCTGGTGAATCTGTTGTTCTCCACGAGGAACGCGGAATTTTCGATTGGCGCGCCCCCCTCACCGGAAATCAGCCGTGCGCCCTCGAACAAGACCGCTCGGTTCGCCGGGCGGACCTGCTGCGCCGACACCCACGGGAACGCCATCGCAAGAAACAGAAACGTGATCGGTGCTTTGACTGCGCGCATGTGAAATCCTTTAGAGCGTGTGAAGAACCTACATTAACCGCGGAGATCGCCGAGACCGCATCCTTCGACAGGCTCAGGATGAGCGCTCATGGTGAGCTCGTCGAACCATGCGTGCTCTGCGGTTAAACGTTGCACTTCTTGTCAAGCTCTTTAGCTGAGCATGGACCGTTCGGCCGAATTGACAGCCCGTAGTGAAAGTCCGACTGCATTCGGCCGGCGCTGCATCCCTTCTCCACCCCACCGCGCTGAAAAACGCGCGGCGGGGGCCCCGGCGTCTGGCTGCGTTGCTCCTCCCTCAAATATTCCCGATATTGCCACCCCACCGCGCAAACCACGCGCGGCGGGGGCCCCGGTTCTCGGTCGTCACGCCTTGCCAGGGGTCCCCAGCGTGGCAGCCACGCTGGGGGCCCCAGCCGGGCGCATCGCTGGCCTCGGTGCGACGCCGGACTTTCACCACGGGCTGTTACGGCAACGTATACGCGATGAATTCCGCGGGCACGCCGGCGCCGCTGACCGCCACGACGAGGTACTGCTTGCCGCCCAGCAAGTACGTCATCGGCGAACCCGTCTGCGGGGCGAACATGAACTGCTCGCCGACGACTTGCCCTGTCGCTTTGTCATACGCGAACAGCTTCGCGCCCCGCTGGCCGGCCGCGTTCTTCGAGAAGCCGCTTTCTCCGGAGATCACCAGCGTCTTCGTCGTGAGCGTGCCGATCGGACCAATCCGGCCGGTCTTCGGGATGTCCACGCCCTTGAGCGCCGGGTTTTCCTTGACCGAATCCAGCGTGTCGCCATGCGGCACCTGCCAGACGATGTCGCCTTTGTTGAGATCGATCGCCGTGATGCGTCCATAAGGCGGTTTCACGAGCGACAACCCCTGTACCGTCAATCCGCCTCCCGTGTCGCCGCCCCCCTGCGTGTTGACGTAGTCCATGTCGGAGCGGGTCGGCGCGTTGGCGAGCGACACGAGACGCGTCAGCGTGTTCGAGAAGACGTACAGGATACCGGTGTCGGGGTCGAGCGATCCCCCAGGCCAATTCGCTCCGTTCGGGATGTATAGCAGTCCGACCTTGCCATCCTGACCCCTGGCGATGGGCGGCGTGTACACCGGCCCCATTTTGAATTGCGAGACCATCTTCAGCGCTTCCGCCTTCAGCTCGGGCGTGAAGTCAATCAGGTACTCCGGTAAGAAGCCCTGCCGTTCAAAGGGCGGCGGTTTGGTGGGGATGGGCTGCGTCGGGCTTGTCTTCTCGCCGGGCACGTTCGTCTGCTCGACCGGCTTTTCCTCGATGGGCCACACCGGCTGGCCGTTGGTGCGATCGAAGACGTATGTGAATCCCTGCTTGGTCGGCTGAGCCAGCGCCTTGATCGTTCTCCCGCTCACCGTGATGTCGGCCAGCACGGGTGCGCACGGGATGTCATAGTCCCACACGCCGTGGTGAATGAGCTGGTAATGCCAGAGCCGTTTGCCCGTCGTGAAGTCCACCGCCACCAGGCTCTCACCGAAGAGACCGTTCCCCGGCCGATGGCCCCCGTAATAATCTCCGGTGGGCAACTCGACCGGCAGGTACACGAGACCGAGCGCTTCGTCCACCGAAAATGGCGCCCACACGCCCGTGTTCCCGGTGTACGCCCACGAGTCCTTTTCCCAGGTGTCATTGCCGAACTCGCCGGGGACCGGGATCGTGTGGAAGATCCACAGGCGTTTGCCGGTGCGCACGTCGAACCCGCGCACGAACCCTTTCGCGTTCGCTTTACTCCTGGGCGCCATCCCGGCGCGGTGGGCGGCGCCGACGATCACGACGTTTCTCGCGACGACGGGCGCTGAGTTCAGCCCGATCTCGCCGGTGATCAAATCGAGCTCCTGATCGTCCTCCTGCTTGAGATCGACGATGCCGTTCTGGCCGAATCCGCGCACGGGGACCCCGGTCTTCGCGTCGAGGCCGACGAGCTGATAGCCGATCGTCACGAAGAACACGCGATCGTCGCCCGCGCCGTCGGTCCAGTAGGCCACGCCGCGGCCTGACAGCGGCCTGGGCGATGCGGCGGCGCGCCTGGTTTCGTCGAGGCGGTACATCCACAGCAGCTCGCCGCTGGCCGCGTCGATCGCCACCGCGTCGCGTCGCGAGCCTGCCGTCGTGTAGAGCACGCCGTTGATCATCAGCGGCGTCGCTTCGAGGTTGAAGTCGGGCCGGCGTCCGAGAATCTCCGTCTTGAATCGCCACGCGATCTGCAGGCTCTTGAAGTTGCCCGCGTTGATCTGATCGAGCGGCGCATACCGTGTGCTGCCGAGGTCGCCGCCGTAAGTGCGCCATTCGCCGTTTTTCGTGCCCGACTGGCCCTGGACGCCCGCCGACATCGCCATGAGCAGGCCGGCGAGCGCGATCCTGTTCAACTTCGAGCGACGGACTCTCAGCGACATCGTGGTGCTCCGGTTTCACGGCAAATGGGTCCGGCGGGCGCGGCGAATCGAATGCTCGCGCTTCGACGGGCTGCTGGAGGATACTCGAAACCGCAACTCATCAGACACTTGTAAATTCGACGTGACATGCGCCGGGGCGAGTGTGGCCAGGGCCATAATGCCGGCTCATCCCAAGCAGAGGGCAAAGCGATGGCGTCTGTGTTCCGCAAGACACTCGTGCGTTCGCTTCACGTCCGGTATTTCGAGATCGACGCTCTGCCGGCGTCCGGCTGGATCGCGTCGGAGCGCGAAGACGAGCGCGTCGTTCAGCAGCAGCGTTATACGGACTGGCATCGCGTGGAGCGCGCCGCGATGCGCTTCACGCGTGAAGTCGCCGACCTGCAGCGTCAGGGCTGGCTGGAGACTTAATTCTTAATTAAGACCGTCCCCTGACCGATCTTGTTTGGGCGTAAACTCTATCCTCAAACGGACGTAAGCGAGGTCAACATGGGTATGCTGATCGCTCGGCTGAAGCCTTCGCGCTACGGTCGGCTCATCGCTCGGCTGACGCCTTCGCGCTACGGCGTGCGAAGCCCCCTCGCCATAGCCGCCCTCGCCGTCATCGTCAGCATAGTCATGTCGCCCGACCGCGTCGCCGGCCAGACGCCGGCGGCGGGAGCCGCGAAGACGAAGGCGCCCGGCAAGACCTGGACGCCGCCTCGGACGCCTGATGGCCAGCCGGATCTTCAGGGCGTCTGGGATTACCGCACCGCAACGCCGCTCGAGCGGCCGCCGCAGTTCGCGGGAAAAGAGTTTCTGACCGACCAGGACGTGGCGGAGTACGAACGGCGTGCGGCAGAACGACAGGACGGTCGCCCACCGGACGACCCGCGCACCGATCCTTCCGTGCAAGCACCGGACTGGCTGGACTACGGGAAGAAAGTGATCGGGACCAAGCGCAGCTCGCTGATTGTCGATCCGCCGGACGGGAGAATTCCAGCGTTGACGCCCGAAGCGCAGGCGCGGGCGGCGGCTCGCCGTGACGCCGGCCGCGCGCATGGTCCGGCCGATTCACCGGAAGATCGAAACCTGTGGGAGCGATGCATCACACGCGGCCTGCCCGAAGGCGTGCTGCCGGCCGGCTACAACAACAACCTGCAGATCCAGCAGACGCCCGGGCATGTCGTTCTTTCGATGGAAATGATTCACGACGCGCGCATCGTGCCGCTCGACGGCCGGCCGCACCTTCCCGGCGCGGTTCGGCAATGGATGGGCGATTCGCGCGGCCATTGGGAAGGGAACACGCTCGTCGTGGAGACGACCAATTTCTCGGACAAGTCGAACTTCCGAGGCTCGGGAGAGCGACTGCATCTGGTCGAACGCTTCACGCGAGTGGACACGGATACGATCGATTATCGTTTTACGGTCGACGATCCGACCACGTGGACGAAGCCCTGGACGGTCGCGATTCCGCTCGTCCGATCGGACGGGCCGATTTACGAATACGCCTGCCACGAGGGCAACTACGGCCTGCAGAACATCCTCAGCCAGGCTCGAGCGCTGGAGAAGGCCGAAGAGGCCGCGAAAAAAGAACAGAAGTAGGAGAGCCGCGATGTCTACGGCCCTAGCTCGTGGTTCGACAAGCTCACCACGAGCGGACGTCTTACCGCCGTGCGTCTGACGGTTCAGTACACGCGCTCGTCCTGAGGCTGTCGAAGGACGAGCCGTTTGGCTCGTGGTTCGACAAGCTCACCACGAGCGGACGTCCGGCTTTCACCGGCTCCCAGCCGTGCTCGGTTTCACACTCTCCGGGTGGAGGACCAGTTTCTGCACGCGCCAGTTGTTCATGTCGGCGACATAAATCGTGTTCTCCGACGGGCACGCGATGCCATGGATCCAATTGAACTGGCCGAGCTCGTGGCCGGACTCGCCGAGCATCCCCACAATCTTGCCGTCCAGCGTCAGCTTGTACACGCGGCCCGGCTCCTGATCCGACGTGTAGAGGTACTGGGTCGGTCCGTTGGTGATGCAGATCGTCCAGGGCTGTGTCTCGTCTGGTGGATTGGGGTTCACGTTCCCAAGCACCGGATGCCGCTTCTTGTCGTACGGCGCGTTGAGCACGATGAACCGCTGGAAATTGCCGTCGCGGTCGAACACCTGGATGCGCCGGTTGCCTCGGTCGGCCACGTAGACGTTGTTCTGGCGGTCGACGCCGATGTTGTGCGGTGTGTTGAACTGGCTGGGGTTCTCGTTCGCGTGTTGTCCGCCGGTCCCGCGCGATCCCCACGACTTGACCCAGTTGCCATGCTTGTCGAACTTGGCCACACGTGAGTTGACGTAGCCGTCGCTGATGTAGATGTTGTCGTCGCTGTCCCACCCGATGTCGGTCGGCGCCCGGAATTGTCCGTCGACGTGCTGCGGCGCCGGACGGCCTTCAGCGCCGCCCCTCCCCAGGCCGTTTCCCTTGTAGTAATCGGGCTCGTCCGGCCCTTCGGGCCGTCGTCCGAGGTTCAACGTGACGTATCCCGCCGGGTTGAACCTCATCGCGGTGTGCGTTCCCTTGTCGACGATCCAGAGGTTGTCGTACCTGTCGTACCGCGCGCCGTGCGCGTAGCCCAGGCCATACACGCCCCGGCCGACTTCGCGGACGAACTTGCCCGTCTCGTCGAACTCGAGCAGTTGCGTCGAGGCATTGCCATAGAGCGGCCCTGAAGTCGAGCTGCCGGGGTGGTTCAACATGAGGACGTGGCCCTTGGAGTTGGTCGCCACCGCGAGCACTTCGCCGAGATTCATCGTCGCCGGGTACTTGAAGTAATCCGGAACGGACTCGAACGGGATCCTCGGAACGGTGACCGTGGGCGGCTGCTGCGCTGATAACCGCGCTCCTCCCGGCGTCCGCAAGACGGAGAACGCCCCGACCAGCGCAACGAGCACGAACGTGACGATGACAAGCCGTTTCACAATGACCTCCTGGCAGAAAGCGCCGTGCACCGTGCGGCTCGAAGCCATAACCCTAGCACGTCGAGGAATCATGTAGGCGACCCTTTCAGGGTCGCCACGGCGCCATGCAAGCCTGAAGCTCGCCCTACAACTCTAAATGAAGGCGTGACGATTGTTTTTCAGGCCTGTGTCAGGAGGGCGGACAAGTCGACGTGCACGGCGGCGGCGGACGGAAGCCGCAGCCGGAAGCACGCGCCGCGCACGGCCGGGACGAGTGCCAGCGATCCGCCATGTGCCTGCGCGATCCCCATGCCGACCGAGAGGCCCAATCCGGTGCCCTCACCGATCGGTTTCGTGGTGAAGAAGGGCTCGAAGATCCGGCCCGCCACTTCGTCCGGGATACCCGGGCCATCGTCGGAGACGTCCACGAACGCCGAGCCGTCCGACTCGCCCGTGCGCACGGAAATCGTGCCGGGCCGTCCCAGATTTTTGACCGCGTGCTCCGCGTTCAGGACGAGGTTCAGCACGACTTGTTGAATCTGTTCGCGATTCGCGACAATCAACGGCACCTCGTCGGCGTAGTGCTGCTGCACTTCCACGAAGCTGGCGCGGAGATCGGAGGCCCTGAGGGCGACGGCCGATTGCACGATCTCGTTGAGGTCGGCGATCGATCGCTCGAGCGTCTCCTGCCGGGCAAACAGCAGCAGGTGGCGCACGATCTTGGCGGCGCGGTCCGCTTCCCTGCGAATCTGTTCGAGGTCGTCGCGCACATGGGAGCGTTTTTCCGCTTCGAGCAGCAGCTCGGTGAAGCCCATCACCGCCTGAAGCGGGTTGTTGATCTCGTGCGCGACGCCCGCGACGAGCTGGCCGATCGCGGACAGCCGCTCGCTGTGAATCAACTGCTGCTTGAGGCGTCGATCCTCCGAGACGTCCTGCTCGACCGACACCACGTGCGTCGCTGACCCGGCGGCGTCCATCACGGCCGCGACCGACGCCGACACCGGAAACGTCGTCCCGTCCTTGCGGGTGCGCGTGACCTGGCCGCGCCAGGTGCTTCCGTCACGCACCGTCGAATGGATTTGACCGGCGGAGAGCGTTTCGTGCGCCAGCAGCTCCCGCGGACCGAGGGCGGCGAGCTCCTCGGGAGAGCGGCCCACTGCGCGGCAGAACGCCGCGTTCGCGTGACGATACCGGCCGTCGGGCGTGAAGACGAGGATGAGATCGCGGGCCTGCTCGATCACCTGCGCCAGCAGCCTCGTCGTGCTGCTGGCCTGCTGAAGCTCCGCCCGCTCCGCGGCGATGCGGGCCACGAGCAGCGGCAGTACCGAGATGAGCGTGACGGCGGTCGTGAGATCGCGGAAGCCCTTGAAGGCTTCCTCGGGCGCGATGTGTCTGAGGCCGAAGTCCAGAAACGGCAGCAGCGCGACGGCCGTGAAGATCACCCAAGGACGCGGCCGCGTCAGCTCCTCGGACCCGACCGCTGCGTCTGCGCCGTCGGACGCTGGCGCCGCGGTGGCCGCCCAGGGAAAGAAGGCGAACGGCAGGATCCACGTGAAGTCGTAGACGAACCCGCTGTGGTACACACCATTGGCGCTCCCGATGTTGCTCAGCGTCAGCGTGACGAAGCCGACGAACGCGCCGAGCGTGAGGCGACGGTACGTATCGCGCCAGGCGGTGTGGCGTGCGACCACCGTCGCCGCCAGCATGCCCATCATGACGAGTGCCTGTTGCAGTTCGGAGACCAGGACCAGCGGGGCCGATGTCGGTCCGGCGCCGCCCACCGCGGCATCCGGCGTCGTGACGAAGAAGGAATAGAGAAAGCCGGTGACGACGGCCAGGCCCGCGATGTCAATCGCGGTGGTTGCCGCGAGGGGCTCACGGACGCCGCGGTGCGGCTGCGCGAGCAGGCCGAACAGCGGCGCCACGCTGCCAAAGAGCGCGAACACGGCCGGCCACGCGAGCCAGGTGTCGCGCGCGAACATCAGTTCGTCGGCCGCCCATCCCGTCAGGCCGATGGCCGACATCGCCAACCCGAGCGCGATGGTGGCCCAGAACAGCCACTGGCATCCGGCCCACGCCTGCCGTCGCCGGACGATCACGATCGTGCCGGTCATCGGCGGCACGAGGAGCGCCACGGCGCGGAACCAGCTCAGCGCGGTCGGCTGATCGCGCAAGGTCCAGCCGGCGATCGCGTAGGCGGAGGAGTAGAGAACGCCGAGGAGCAGCCAGACCATCGCTTGCAGTCTTTTCGGCGGGAAGGGGTACGTTCATCAGCGGGCGATCCCGGCAATCGTGCGCACGGGAACGCACATAGGACACCGGTGATGTCGGGGGAACTCGAGCGGCGAGTCGCGCGTTGACGGCGCTGGCGGTCGGCGTCCTGCGGTCGTTTCGCACGTTTGTGATCAACGTCACCGGCAGCGTTCGGCCAAGGTGGCGTCCGGAAAGGCACGAACGCGCCAGTTGCCTTGAGGACCCTGAGTCTACGCAAGAACAGGCGAGCATGTTAGACTCGCGCTCCAACCGCGGCAACCCAACAGCTTCAGGCAGGTGTGCCATGCGCATGGGCAACATCCGGAGGCGGCTCACAGTGGCCGCCGGATTGATCGGCGGCTTCACGCTCCACCTGTGGGCACAGGTCGCCACGCCGGCGGTGACGGAGCAAGCCCGGAATCCCTTCTCGGGCGATCCGAAAGCCATCACACAAGGTGCGGTGCTGTTCCGGCAGGAATGCGTGTTCTGCCATGGCGTCGCCGCTCGCGGCGGCATGCGCGGTCCGGACCTGACGACCGGGTCGTGGAATCACGGCGGCGCCGATGCGGATCTCGCGCGCACGATCACGGGCGGGGTGCCCGGAACCGCGATGCCGCCGAACAACCTCAAGGCCGATGAAATCTGGCAGATCGTCGCGTATCTGCGGACGCTGCAACAGCCGGTTGCCGCCGCCGTCGGCGATCAATCGCTCGGCGAAGCGCTCTTCTTCGGCACGGCCCGCTGCTCCTCCTGCCACATCGTCAAGGGACACGGCGGACGACTTGGACCCGAACTGTCGACCGTGGGCTCGGCGCGATCGCGCGCGTATCTCGTCGAGTCCATCCGGCAGCCAGGGCGGCAACTGACTCAGAATCGGGCGTTCGGCGACGACGTCACGCTGAAATACGACACGGTGACGGCGGTCACCGCCGACGGTCGAACCATCGTCGGCGTGCCGATGAACGAAGACACGTTCACGCTGCAACTGATGGACACGAGCGAGCGCGTCCACAGCCTCGACAAGAAGACGCTGAAGAGCGTCCGCCACGAAAACCGCTCGCTGATGCCGGCCTACGACGCGAGTCGACTCTCGAACGCTGATCTGGACAACCTCGTCGCGTACCTCCAGTCGCTGCGCACGGCATCGTCAGTTACGAAAGGTGGCTCGGATGAAGAGTAACGTCGAGCGCGCTGCAAGCGAAGAGCATCACCGGCAGAGTCCGCGGAGAACAAAGCCACCGGACAGCCCGCAAAGGACGCAGAGGGCAGGAAGTGTTTCTGCGGACGCCGCGGTCTTCCCGGTTGCTGTATGCCGTGCGCTCTTCGTCCTGCTGGGACTCGGTCTCGCGGCATCGTCTGTGTCGGCCCAGGTGACGTCGGAGCGGCTGGTCAACGCGTCGGCCGAGCCGCAGCAATGGCTGATGTACTCGGGCGCGTACGACGGCAGCCGATTCACGCCGCTCGACCAGATCAACAAGACCAACGTGCAGCGCCTTTCGCTGCAATGGGTCTTTCAGACCGGCGTCCGCGGCCGCCACGAGACCACGCCGCTCGTGATCGACGGCGTGATGTATTTGACGACGCCCCAGAACCATGCGTACGCCGTGGACGTTCGCACCGGCCGCCCGCTCTGGCACTATCAGCGAACCCTGCCGAAAGAGATGTCGCTCTGCTGCGGTCCGCAGAACCGCGGGCTGGCCGCGCTCGGGGACCGCGTGTTCATGGGCTCGCTCGACGCGCATGTCGTGAGCCTGGACGCGAAGACCGGCCGGGTGCGCTGGGACGTCGCCGCAGCGGACGCGGACAAGGGATACAGCTTCACCGGCGCGCCGCTCGTCGTGAAAGACAAAGTCATCGTCGGCGTGGCCGGCGGCGAGTTCGGTGTTCGCGGCTTCATCGACGCGTACGAAGCGGAGTCCGGGAAGCGTGCGTGGCGCTTCTACACGATCCCCGGCGACGGCGAACCGGGTAACGACACGTGGAAGGGCGACTCGTGGAAGCGTGGCGGCGCGCCGACCTGGGTCACCGGCTCGTACGATCCCGCGCTCAACCTGCTCTATTGGGGCACGGGCAACCCCGGACCGCAGATGTACGGCGCCAACAGGCTTGGCGACAACCTCTATTCGGATTCCCTGATCGCCCTCGATCCCGACACCGGCACGTTGAAATGGCATTTCCAGTTCACGCCGCACGACGTGCACGACTGGGACTCCACGCACACCCCGATCCTGTTCGACGAGACGATTGCCGGACAGCCGCGCAAGCTGGTCGCCGTCGCTAACCGGAACGGCTTTTTCTACGTGCTGGATCGCGTCAGCGGCGCGTTCCTCCTCGGGAGGCCTTACACGCAGGTGACGTGGGCGAAGGAGATAGACGCCAACGGGCGCCCCATCGTGCTGCCGAACACCGAGCCGACGGCCGAGGGAAATCGCGTCTGCCCGAGCGGCACCGGCGGGACCAACTGGCACTCACCCTCGTATAGTCCGCGCACACATCTGGTCTACTTCTTCAGCTACGAGCAGTGCGACACGTTCATGTCGGATGAAAAGCTCGAGCCGCCGTATCAGGCCGGCCGGCCGTTCATCGGCAGCGCATTCTTTGCGGTTCCTGAAGAACGGTCGGAGAGCGCCGTGCGCGCGGTGGATCCGAAAACAGGCACCGTGCGGTGGACGTTCAAAGAGTACGCCGACGCGTGGGCCGGCGTGTTTTCGACAGCCGGCGGACTGGTGTTCTCCGGCGACGGTCAGGGCAATTTCATCGCGCTCGATGCGGAGACCGGTCGCGACCTGTGGCACATCCAACTCGGCGCCGCGATTCACACCGCCGCGGTAAGCTTCGCGGTTGACGGCCGCCAGCACGTCGCGATCGCGGCTGGAGATGCGCTGTTTGCGTTCGCCTTGCCGAAGCAGCCTTGACCGTCCCACAGACTGTCTCCCTGGACTATCATGCCGCCAACACAGAAGCCGCCACGGAGCGGCATTGCTGGGAGCAGGACAATGCCGGGACTGGCCTCAAGACTGGGTTTGGGCGTGGCCTTTGCGGCGGCCTTCGCCGCCGGGAGCACCGCGGACGGGACGCCCGGCGCAACCGACTGGCCGAGCACCAACTACGATCAGAGCGCCAACCGCTACAGCCCGCTGACCCAGATCACGGCAAAGAATGTCAGCACGCTTCAGCAGGTCTGGAGCTTTCATCTCAAGCCTGCCGGCTTTACCGGCCGCATGCGGGAAGACGAAGCCATTCCCATCGTGATCGGTAATACGATGTATCTCGCTTCGCCGTATGGCGCCGTCATCGCGTTGGACGCCACGACCGGCGCGGAGAAATGGAGATTTCAGGTTCCCAACAATGGTTTGCCGTCGAAGCGCGGCGTGGCCTATTGGCCGGGCGGCGGCGGTGGTCTCCCTCTCCCGGCTTCGATCATATTCGGGGTGACTACGGGCGGGCTTTACTCCATCAAGGCTTCGGACGGCACGCTCAATGACTGGTTTGGTGAGAACGGCGTCGTCACCCTCAAGACGCCTGAGGTCATGCAGACCGGCACGAATGCGCCCTACTCGCTGCTGTCATCTCCGACCATCTACAAGGATCTCATCATCACCGGCGCGGGCACCGGCGAAGGGCCTGGCGGTTCCAATGGCGGATCAGGCCCCGCGGGCGATACGCGCGCCTGGGACGCCAGAACCGGCAAGCTGGTCTGGACGTTCCATACCGTGCCGCGGCCGGGGGAATTCGGCTATGACACGTGGGGCGGGGACAGCGCCAGGAACCGGTCCGGCGTCAATGTCTGGGGTTATACGTCGCTCGATGTGGAGCGCGGCATCCTGTATATGCCGCTGGGCGCCCCGAACAATGACCGCGTCGGCATCGACCGTCCCGGCAACAATCTGTTCTCGTCCTCGGTGGTCGCCGTCGATGCGAATACCGGCAAGTATCTCTGGCACTTCCAGCTCGTGCATCATGACATCTGGGACTACGACACCCAGTCGGCGCCGCTTCTCGTCGACCTGCGCCGGGGCGGGACAACGGTTCCCGCCGTCATCATCGTCAACAAAACCGGATTGATGTTCACGCTCAATCGCGTCACCGGCAAGCCGATCTTCGACATCGAGGAGCGCCCGGTGCCGAAAAGCGACGTGCCCGGCGAGCAGGCGTCCGCGACCCAGCCCTTCCCGATCAAGCCCGAGCCGCTGACGCAGAATACGATCTCCCGCAACAATCTCTACAAAGGCGAGCCACAGCTTCAGTCCTATTGCGAACATCTGGTCGACGACAACAACATGAAGCTGGGCGGGCCGTTCATGCCGATCGCCTTCAACCAGTACAGCATTTCGCCGCCGGGACCGGCGGGCGGCATCAACTTTTGGGGGCCCTCCTACGATCCGGAGCTTCATCTGTTCATTTCGAACACAAGCAACATCTTCCAGCCGATGCGCCTTATCCAGCGGCCAGACGGCAGTTACGTCAATTCCGGTCCGCTCGCCGGCACTCGCCGCTTCGGCGATCCCGACAGGCATCTGCTGTGCGGGCCGACGCCATGGGGCGAACTTGTCGCGGTCAATATGGATACGGGCAACATCGCCTATCGCAAGACCCTCGGCGTCTCCGACGCGTTACCTGCCGGCCAGCAGGACACGGGCCGCCCCAGTTCCGGCGGCGTCGTGCTGACTGCCAGCGGCCTCACTTTCGTTGGCGGCACGGATGATTTCAGGTTCCGCGCCTTTGCGACCGCGACCGGCGAAAAGCTCTGGGAGATCAAGTTGCCGTCATCGATTGAAACGACGCCCATCACTTACATGGGCGCCGATGGGCGGCAATTCGTCACCGTGGTGAGCACCGGCGGCGGGCTCACGGGATCGGAGGTCACCAATGACGAGATCATCGCCTTCGCCTTGCCGAAGAAATGAGGCGGACATAGATCACTCATGCGTTCAAGGTGCCGTCGCCCGGCAGCGGCGTCCCACAAGAGGCTGCATCCGCACGTCCAACACGCAACACGCTGCTGAGGTTTTCGGCGATTAGAAGACTAAAGTATGCGGAT
>WNEY01016683.1_pt1 | contig 13011 bp, 8 predicted proteins | sample 5400531 | NCBI WGS metagenome assembly WNEY01 (sample SAMN13153338, study PRJNA577476) | soil metagenome | isolation source: 200 cm saprolite under Douglas fir tree site 1 | place: USA:California | collected 2015-04-18
GACGCCGCAGCCGAGGTGGTTGCGCGCGGCGAACTCGCAAGACTCGCGGCTCGTGCCGAGGGCATAGGTGGGCGGATGGGGCTGCTGCAGCGGACGCGGCCAGATGGACACGGTGCGGTACTGGAAGTGGCGGCCCTGCCAGCCGAACGGCTGCGGCTCCGTCCACGCTCGGAGAATGAGCTCCATGCCCTCGTCGGTTCGCTCCCGCGCCTCCGCCGGGTTGAGGTCGTAGGTCAGGTACTCGTTCGTCGTTCCCCGCAGCAGCCCGACGACCAGGCGCCCCTGGGCCAGGGTGTCGAGCATCGCCAGCTCCTCGGCCACGCGCACCGGATTGCTCTGTGGCACGATCGGGCCGAGCAGGGCGATCTTGATCTTGTGCAGGCGCGCAGCGATGTAGGACGCCGAGACGATCGGGGCCGGGGTCAGGATCCGCGGGGAGTAGTGATGCTCGGAGACGCTGATCCAGTCAAAGCCGAGCTCCTCGACGTAATCGAGACGCTCGATCATGCCCCGATAGGCCCGGGCCCCAGCCTCACGGTCGTACGCCCCGGACGGCACCGGCCACTCGGACGGCAGCGTCTGAGGCGAGCAGTAGCGCGCGGTTTCGAAGAACGAAACCTTCATGGCCGCAGGCGTCACTTCATCGGCGAGAAGGCCGTCGGGCGCAAGATCGTGTTGGCCACCTGCTGCACGATGGGGCCGTTCTTCTCACTCTCTGCGAACACGCGGGCACGTTCTGGGTCCTTGGCGAAGGTGTCGAACTTGGCCACGCGCTCGTCCAGGCTCTCCCAGGCCAGCAGGTAGATGAGCTGGTGATCGTTACCGCCCATGCGGTTCAGCCAGTAGCCCACCTGGCGGAAGCCGTGCTTCTTGAACGCGCCGCACGTGAAGCCGCCGAACCGGTCGCTGATGTTGGTGATCTTCCCCGGCATCGCCTGGTACTCGCGCAGCTCGAAGATGTACGGGCTGCGGGTCGCCGCGTCCGGTCCATACGCCTCGCCCCGATCGAGCTGCGAATACGCGGTCGGCTCCATGAGCTGGTTGTACACGCGGTTCACCAGGGGCCCGTCCTTCTCGGTCTCCGCCCACTTCTTGGCGCGCTCGGGGTCGGCGCGCCAGGCGGCATTCTTCTTGGTCCGCTCCTCGTAGCTTTCCCAGCCCCAGATGTAGACCACCTGGTTGCTCTTCTCGCTCACGACGGGCGTCCAGAAGCCGATCAGGCGAAAGCCGTACTCCTTCCACTTGTGCACGGTGAAGCTGCCGAAGCGGTCGACGAGCGCGGGCAGCTTGCTGGCGGCGACATCGTAGCGACGCAGTTCGTAGAGCATGAGGCACCTCGCGAAGGATATTCGGACGGCGGTAGGATACCATCTACGCGAAGAGGAGATCTCCGCATGACCGAGCCTGCCCAGACCGCTGTCACCCGGCGCGGTTTCCTGAGAACCGGGGCGCTCGCGGCCGCCGCGCCCCTGCTGGCCGACGTGCCGTTCGCCTCGGCTCAGAGCCCGGCGCGCGGCGTCAGCAAGGTGCACGACTTCCAGACGTCCGCCGACGTCGCCAAGGCCGAGCAGGAGGGCGAGGTCGTCTACTACGGCCACGACGGCGAAGCCGGGATCGGCGTCCTGCTCGATTCGTTCAAGAAGGACTTCCCGAAGATCAAGACCAGCTACGTGCGGCTGCAGACCGGCGCGCTCTACGCGAAGATCACCGCGGAGCGGTCGGCCGGGCGCTTCGGGGTCGACGTGCTGCAGCTCTCCGACATCTCGCCCGCCATCGACTTCCAGAAGAAGGGCGGGTGGGAGCAGTATGCTTCACCGGAGTACGCCGGGTACAAAGCCGAGCACCAGTCGACTCCCGCCGGCTACTACGGCTGGGGCGGCGTCTCGTTCGCCGGCATCTCCTACAACCGCACCAAGGTGAAGCCCGAGCAGGCGCCGAAGTCGTGGAAGGACATTCTCAACCCGGCCTTCAAGGATGGGATCAGCGCAAAGCTCGCCACCTCGGGCATGCAGCACGCCCAGTGGTACATGCTCCGCAAGCTCTACGGCAACGACTTCTGGCAAGAGTTCGCCAAGCAGCGTCCGCGCGGATTCGACTCGCGCGCCCAGCTCTTCGATCGGCTGTCCAAGGGCGATGACCGCATGTGCGCGCTGGCCGAGTACGCGGGATACACGCTCTTCCAGGAAAAGGGCGCCGACATCGAGTTCGTGGCGCCGGCCGACGGGTTGCCGGCGACATCGCTCCTCATCGGCGTGGTCAACCGCGCCCCCCATCACGAGGCCGCCAAGCTCTTCATGGACTGGGCCCTCTCCAGGCGCGGCCAGATGGTGTACCAGAACCAGAAGATCCTGCTCTACGGGTCGCTGCGCGCCGACGCGGGGCCGATGCCCACGGGCAAGCGGCTGGCGGACTTCAAGCTCCTTTTCCCCTCGGACTGGGCCGACTACGTGGCCAGCCATCCAGTGTTCGTGAAGGAGTGGAACGCGATCATGGGGCTTTAGGGACATGGGGGGCTCCGGGCGCTGGTCCTGGCGGCCGGGCCCGCGGCTCGTCAGCCTGCTCGTCGGTGGCGCCGCCGCCGTCCTCGTCCTCTATCCAATTGCCTACCTCATCCAGGCCTCGCTGAGCGTGGGCGATCCGCAGGCGCGCCCACCGGAGGCCTACGGGCTCGCCAACTATGCGGACCTCGGCCGCTACGCCCACATCTTCGGCAACACGCTGCTCGTCGCAGTCGTGGCGACCGTCCTGGCTATCGTGTTCGGATTCACGATGGGGTGGATCCTCTCGCGCACGAACGTGCCCGGCCGAGCGGCGTTCGAGCAGCTCATGGCCCTGCCCTACTACGTGACGCCGCTCATGGGGGCGCTGGCCTGGGCGCTCATCGGCTCGCCCAGCGGCGGCTTCGTCAACCAGATCTGGCGGGCGCTCGGGGGCGACGGTCACCTCATCGACATCAACACGCCCTGGGGGATCGCCTGGGTGATGGCGCTCTTCGAGGGCTCCGTCGCCTTCGTGATGATCGGGGCCGTGATGAAATCCATGGACCCCTCGCTGGAGGAGGCTTCCCAGGTCGTCGGCGCCGGCCGCATGCGGACGATGCTGCGCATCACTCTGCCGCTCGTCCTGCCCGGCGTGCTCGGGGCGACCATCTTCGTCTTCGCCGAGATGCTGGGCTCGTTCTCGGCCGCGCTGGTCCTGGGGCTCCCCAACCGCTTCTACGTCGTGACCACGGCCATGTACCAGCTCGTGTCCCAGTACCCGCCGCGCTTCCCGACGGCGGCGGCCATGGGGGTGTCGCTGTTCGCCGTGATGTTCGCGATGGTGTGGGCTTACCGGCGTATCGTGAGCGCGGGCAGCTACGTCACCATCACGGGCAAGGCCTTCCGGCCTCGCGTCATGGACGTCGGACGCCTGCGCTGGCCGTTCCTCGGAATCTGCGCGGCCTATCTGGGCGTGGCCGTGATCCTGCCCGTGCTGACGATCGTGTACGCCTCGCTCCAGCGCCTGACGACCGTCTTCCCCCGCGCCGACAACTTCACGCTGGCCAACTACGCGACCGCGCTGTCCCTGGATGCCGTGCGCTCGGCGCTCTGGAACAGCCTGCTCCTCGGCTTCGCCACCGCGAGTATCGGCGTGTTCCTGATGGGGTTCCTCTCCTGGCTGATCTATCGCTCCCGGCTGCCGGGCGCCGGCGTCATCGAATATCTATTGATGTTCCCGCAGGCGGTGCCACGCCTCGTCTTCGCCTTCGGGATGCTGTGGGCGTGGCTGGTCTTCCCGATCCCGATCTACGGCACCCTATGGCTGCTCCTGATCGCCTACCTCACGGTGTTCCTGCCTCTCGGGCTCCGGACGATTTCTGGCGTAATCTTACAGATCGACCGCTCGCTCGAGGAGTCCGCCCAGATGTGCGGGGCGACCTGGGGCTATCGCCTGCGCACGGTCACCATGCCGCTGCTCAAGCCCGGCCTGGTCGCGGCGTGGCTCCTGCTGTTCATCGCCAGCGTCCGCGAGCTGGGCGCGTCGATCTTGTTGATGGGGCCGAAGTCCAAGGTCATCACCCCGGCCATCGTCGAGTCGTGGTTCTCGACCAGCACGGAGCTCACCGCGGCCATGGCCCTCTTACAGACGCTGGCGGTGGCCGCAGCCCTGGCGATCATGTTCGCGGTGGCCCGTCGCGCTGTCCAGGCTGTGGGAGAGTGAGCGTGAACAAGGCGTCGATCGAGGTGCGCGACCTGGTCGTTCGCTACGGCGCGGTCGCTGCGGTTCGCGGCGTAACGTTCACCGTCGGCGCAGGCGAGCACCTCACCCTGCTCGGCCCCTCAGGCTGCGGCAAGACGACGACGCTGCGGGCGATCGCCGGGCTGGAGCGGCCGACGTCGGGCGAGATTCGGATCGGCGGAAGCCCGGTGTTCTCGTCCTCACCTAACGTGAACGTCCCCGCCGAGCGCCGCGGGCTGTCGATGGTCTTTCAGTCCTATGCCATCTGGCCCCACATGACGGTGTTCGACAACGTCGCCTATGGCCTCCGCGTGCGGCGGCGTCCGGTAGCCGAGGTGACGACCCGCGTGCGCGAGGCTCTCGACCTGGTCCAGCTCGGCGAGCTCGGCGCCCGCAGCGCGTCCAAGCTTTCCGGCGGCCAGCAGCAGCGCGTGGCCCTCGCCCGGGCCTTCGTGTTCTCGCCCTCCGTGCTCCTCTTCGACGAACCGCTGTCGAACCTCGACGCCAAGCTGCGCGCCGAGATGCGGGTCGAGCTGAAGGAGCTCCAGCGCCGCCTCGACATCACCTCGGTGTACGTCACGCACGATCTCGAGGAGGCGCTTGCCATCTCCGACCGGATCGTGGTGATGCGGGACGGCGTCATCGAGCAGGTGGGCACACCGGCCGAGATCTATGACCGGCCGCGCAACACATTCGTCGCCGACTTTGTCGGGTCGGCCAACCTGATCCGGGGCCGCCGACGCCCCGACCTCGAGCGCGATGGGCTCGTGGTCATCCAGACGCCGGGAGGAGCCCTGGTCCACAGCACCTCTCCCGACCGCCGGGTCGGGGCCGAGGCGCTCATGGCCGTCCGCACCGTCCGCCTCCGCCTCGAGCGCGCGCGCCCGGAGACGGCCGTCAACGCGTGGCCGGCCCGGATCCGCCAGCGCGTGTTCCAGGGCGATTTCACGCAGTACCACGTGGACTGGGACGGCCGGCAGCTCATTGTGCGCTCGGCTTCGCCGGACCCGATGGCCGAGGGTGACGAGGTGTTCGTCAGCGCGGAGCCTCGGTATTGCGTGCTGCTCGAGGAGTGAGGGCTCCCACCTCGCCGATAGGCCTGCCCCACCTTCCATCTACTCCAGCGCGTGCGGCTCTCGCCGCGCGTCTCGAATCGCGCGCCACACGCGTTCGGACGTCGCCGGCATCTCGATGTGCTCGACGCCCAGCTCGGCGAGCGCGTCGCAGATCGCGTTCATCACGGCGCCGAGTGCCGGGGTCGTCCCGCCTTCGCCGCCGCCGCGCAGGCCGAGCGGGTGGGACGTCGAGGGCACCTCGCTGATTTCCGTCGTGAACTCGGGAAGCGCGTCGGCGCGGGGCAGCGCGTAGTCCATCAGCGTCGACGACAGCAGCTGCCCGGTCTCCGCGTCGTACGCGCAGGACTCCCACAGCGCCTGCCCCACGCCCTGGGCGATGCCGCCGTGCGTCTGGCCGTGCAGGATCATCGGATTGACGGCGCGGCCACAGTCGTCCACGGTGGTGTAGCGGGCGAGCTCGACCGCGCCGGTCTCGGGATCGACTTCCACCTCGCACACCGCGCAGCCGTAGGGAAAGGACGGCACGGGCATCGTTTCATCGCTCGTCGCGTCCAGCGGTCCGCGACAATCCTCCGGCGCGTCGGGCCGCAGCGCGGCGGCCGCCACCTCGAACAGATCGACCGAGCGGTCCGTGCCCTTCACGCCGAACCGGCGGGCGGCGAACTCGATGTCCTCGGCCGCGGCCTCCAGGAGCCACGCGGCGATCCGCCTGCCTTTCTCCACGATCTGGTCCGACGCCTTCGCCATCACCACCGCGGCGAGCCGCAGCGCGCGCGCGGAGTGGGCTCCCCCGCCGACCACGGTGACGTCGGTGTCCCCGGTGATCAGGCGCTCGCGCGGATCGCCGGTGTTGAGCTCGAGGTAGTTCGCCACGCCGATCCCGCGATAGCGTCCGCGCCGGCGCGCCTCGGCGCGGCGCGTCTCGAAGCCCGCCCAGTCTGCGAGGGCGATCGCTCGGTCCAGCGCGGCCCGGTAGTCGCCGCTGTCGTAGAGCACGCCGAAGCCGTTGCGATACGGCATCGAGCTCGGGGGCACGAGGTTCTTCCGTCGGAGCGCGACGCGATCGAATCCGTGACGGCGCGCGGCGAGGTCGATGAGCCGCTCCATCACGAACATGACCTCCGGGCGGCCCGCGCTGCGGTACGGCGTGGTCGGCGACGTGTTCGTGAGGACCGCGCGCCCGCGCAGCGATACGGCCGGAATGCGGTAGACCGTGGTCGCGATCGCCATGCCCTTGTTGAGCGGGTTGAACGAGACGGCGTGCGCCCCGACGTTGCTGGTGTTGGCGCCGCGAAAGGCGAGGAAGGCCCCCTCCGTGTCGAGCGCCAGCTCCGCGTGCGACACGAGATCGCGCCCTTGATAGTCCGCCACGAAGGCTTCGCGCCGGTCGGCCGTCCACTTCACGGGGCGGCCGAGGCGTCGCGCCGCCCAGGCGACCAGCGCGAACTCGGGATAGCAGCTGTTCCTGGTCCCGAAATTTCCGCCCACATCGCGCGCCACCACGCGCACCGCGCTCTCCGGGACGCCGAGGGCGCCGGCCACGCCGGTTCGCGTCCGTCCGAGACCGCCCGCGCCAGCGTGGATCGTGTAGCGGCCAACGGCCGGGTCCCAGACGCCGATCGCCGCGCGCGGCTCCATCGTCACGCCGGTGACGCGATGCACCCACGTCTCGAACCGCACCACGTGGGCGGCACGTGAAAATGCGAGATCCACGGCGACGGCATCGCCGACCTGGGAGTCCACGCAGACGTTCGACGGCGCCCCGTCGTACAGGATCGGGGCGTCGGGGCCGGCGGAAGCCCGACTGGTCGTCACCGCGGGGAGCGGCGTCCAGTCCACGACGACGCGCTCGGCGCCATCACGCGCCGCGGCGGGCGTTTCCGCGATGACCATCGCCACCACCTCGCCCACGAAGCGCACGCAATCGGCGGGCATCGGCGGATGCGGAGCGACGAAGACGATGTCGTGGGCCCGGATGATGTGCTCGTGAGGATTCGTCGGGATCGGGCTGTGCGTGAGCGGCCTCACGCCATCGGCGGCGGCGTCCTCGCCGGTCAGCACCGCAGTCACGCCCGGCGTGGCGAGCGCCGCGGCGGTCTCGATGCGCCCGATGCGCGCGTGGGCGTGCGGCGAGCGCACGAAGCACGCGTAAGCCTGGCCGGGCAAGTTGACGTCGTCGCTGTAGCAGCCCCCGCCGACGAGCAGGCGCGCGTCTTCCGTCCTCAAGATAGGCTTGCCGAAGCCTTCGCGGGCCGAGCGGGTGCGCGAGCTCAAGAACGACATGGCCGTACCAGTACACCTCGCCCCCTCCCTTGACAATCCCATACCCGACGATTCACAGTTTCGGCACCTGTCGTCCTTCCGTGTGCGCGCCCATCGCTCGGCGGGTTCGCTCACGGTGTGGAGGCTCGCGATGCGATGTCCCCGCTGTCAAACCGAGAACCGGGAAGGGGCCCAGTTCTGCCGAGAGTGCAGAGCTCACATGGCCCTCGGTCAGAGGGCGGGCCTGGCGACCAGCCAGCTCGATTGCATCGCGACACACGACGACCATCCCGCGGAGTTCACCGAGCTGGAACACCTGGTCATCCGCTACGCCGAGCAGCTCACCGCCTCGGCAACCACCGATGAGGCTCTCGACCAAGCGTTGCGCAAGCACCTCTCGGACCGCGAGCTCGTCGAGCTCTCGGTCACGGTCGCGCTCGCAAACGCCACCACACGCATCTGCAACGCGCTGAAGATCGAAGCGGACTGATCGTCCGGCTGGTCCCGAGGGCTCGCGGCCTCCGGGACGACGCGCGCCCTTCTCACCCGATGCCAACCCCGCCTGGCGTCGCTGGTCGCGCGGGAGGCCGTCGATGAACTCGACCAGAACCACCCTGATCGTCGCCCTTGCGATCGCGATCCTCGCCGCCAGGCTCGTGGCCGAGGCGCAGGAGGCGGGTCCGCCCAAGCACGACCCGCTCCAGGGGATGGAGCCCAGCGGCCGGATCCCGAAGGTCCCGCTGCCGGTCGATCTGCCCAATCCGGAGCGCTGGCGCTACTTGCCCGAGGGGCGCATCAAGCCGGGGAATATCTTCGAGCGGTTCCTGGTTTCGAGCTTCATCGCCCCGCAGTTCTTCTTCGAGCAGGACATCGGTGCCGGTGCGGGAATTGCGCTCACCGATATCGACTTTCGAAGCGAGCGCCGCCGGGAGTTCCTGGGCGCGTTCTTCTCGTACACGACTGAAGGTCAGCAGAAGTACCGGCTGATCTGGCGCCGCTGGCTCCACCATCGGGATCTGCCCGAGGGCGGGGTGATCGTGGAGGAGCGAAGCCACATCGACGCGTTCGGTGGTTACGAGAAGAGCCTCACCCGGCGGTTCTTCGGGTTGGGGCCGGATACTCGGGCCCGTGATGAGACCAGTTACATCGACGAGGTCACCGACCTCGGCGCCCGTGGCGATTTCGCCGTGCCCCAGGCCGGGGGCAACTGGATTGCGACCATCGGCGCGCGGGGGGAATACCACAACCTGGCGCCTGGGCGGGTGTCGCGCCGGCCGACGACGGACGAGGTCTTCCCAGAGCTGTTCGTCGCCGGCGACGGTCACGGGAGCTTCATACTGAGCGCCGGGCTGCGCTACGACACCCGCGACAGCCAGCACCAGCCCTACGCCGGGTGGCAGGTCGGCGTGTTCGTGGATGCGCCGCTGTGGCAGAGCACCGGCGACACAGGGGCCGTGACCACTGCGTTCGGGAATGGGGCCCTGCGTCTGCCTCCGCTCCTCCACCGAGGCGGCGATGAGCGCGAAGAAAACCCGCCCACCGACACTCTCGCCCTCGGGGTGGCCGTGCAGGCCAGCACCGGAACCCTGCCGCTTTACGAGCGGCCGAGCCTCGGCGGCAGCGATACGCTGCGCGGTTACATCGCGAACCGCTTCACCGACAACTCCACCTGGCACGCGGTGGCCGAATATCGCTTCTGGATAATCTCCCGGGGCTTCGCGCTCACCGACACCATCCGTATCGAACGGGTCGGGATGGCGCTGTTCTACGAGGCTGGCACGGTCGCAGACAGCCTGGACAGACTCCCGGACGCCCGGGTCCACACGAGCTACGGGGTCGGGCTGCGCTTCAGCCTGGAGCGTACCGCGGTCTTCCGCGCCGACGTGGGTTTCTCGAGGGAGGGCGTCAACGTCACGGTGGGCTTCGGGCTTTCCTTCTGAACTTGATCCCGAACCGAGCAGCGCAGCGTGGTGACCTTGATCAGATGATCCCCCGGTGCACCAGGTCGGCAATCTGCTGACCCAGCTTCGGCGCGCTTGTTCCCCGCCTGGGTGGGAACTTCCGGCTCATCAGCCAGCGTGGCGTGATCCGCCTCGCGATCCTGATCGCATTCCCGATCCTGAGCCTGTGGCTGCCGAGCATGACGAAGTAAGTTGACAGTCCGGGCGACGAAACGCTATGTCTATTTATTGCAGTCATTTCATTGTAGTCATTGCGCCGACGCAGGAGGACACAGCATGACGTCACCGAAGGCGGCGATCCGCTTTGGATTGGTGGTCCTGGCCTTCGTGCTCACGGGCTGCATGGAGCAGGGCGCCATCCAGACGGGAGCGGACAACCCACTGACGGTCGAGGGCCTCACGCCCAGCGTGAAGGACAAGCACGCAGGGCTCGTCGCGATCACGCCGGGCTTCGAGATCACGAAGTACAAGGTCATCGCGGTCGAGAAGTTCCCGGTCACGGACACGGCCGTCAAGGATGGCGAGGACCGTCAGTTCGCCGACCAGATGACCGGGATCCTCCAGGTCCAGCTGGTGCGACGCCTGCGCGACAGCAAGCTGTTCGATCAGGTCGTGAACGTCGGTGACGGTCAATACACGGCAAGCACCGGGCAACCGACCCTGCGCTTGCAAGGTGCCGTCACGCGGCTGGGCCGCGGTGACCGGGCCCTCCGGATGTGGGTCGGTGGTGGCGCAGGCGCGGCACGCACGCAAGCCGAAATGCGTTTCGTCGACATCCAGACCGGGAAGGTCGTGATGGCGACAGCCGACCGGCGGATTGCGAAGATCGGCGGGGGCTCGTCCGACCTGATGGGCGAGGCCTACGACGATATGGCGCGCGACCTCGGCAGGTTCCTCCTCGACGTCTCCGGCCGGACGCGTCTCCGGGCGGAGACGTTGAGTGCTCCTCGTGGTGTCGATCGTTCCCGTACCGATGAAAGTTCCCGTCATCCCGTGATCAGCAGATGGGCCGCGAACTGCCTTCGACGCCGGCGCGTGACTGCGGCGAGGAGCGAAACTGCCCTCACCTCGGTCCCGCTGATACCGAAGCTAGCCATTCTTTCGGACGCCACAGACGACATCTTGCATCCGAAAGTCCTTGTCGACCACGATGGGGCGATAGTCGCCCCGTCATCTGTCGCCGCTTGTTGCCGGACGAGCACGAGGTCGTCGTCCTCGATCCTTTCACTGCCGACTCTTGTCTTGTTCATCGAGACCCAGCCCTCAAGGTTCTCCTCAGCCAACATGAGCGGGCCGGCCGGCGCCTGCCCCACCACGGGGACCGCTCGGATCACGGGAGTGAGATCAAGGCAACGACCGAACACCGGCCACGCAGTCAGCAGGCGACGGACGGCCGGGAGGGAATCAGAGCGAACAGCAACATGTTGCGCCATCGAACCGCTACCCCTTCGTCGGGAACGCAGGTGCTCTCGGAGCCTTTGATTCTACCAGCATTCGTTAGGCTTCGCAACGGCTGAATACAGCCTATAGTGTTATGAAGTCTTGAAAAGCTCAATGCTCGGGGGTTTGAGAAAGGTACGTGCCGTCGCGCACTTATGAAGCATTATGAAGAGAGACGGGGTCTTGCCCGGACTTTCATGCCTGGGAGGGTTCACGTGCCTCGAAGACGCTCGCGTAAAGAAGATCTCGGCCGCCCGGCAGACATATCGTCGGCGGATAAGGGCGCCCCACCAGCGAAGAGCTACAAAGTAGTGTCCATTAGTCTCTACTCAGACCAAGCGGAGCTGGTGGACCGAGCCACCGGAGAGCTCTTGCAGGCGGGATACGCGAAGGCGAATCGCTCCCTCGTGGTCCAGACGGCGATTCAGCGCCTGCGAGAAGACCTTGAGGGAAAGAGCGCGAAAGATATCTTGCGCTACTTCGTAGAACAGCAGGTCAGGCGACCGCTGACCACAGTCGCCAAACACCCAGAACAGACCTCTAAAACACCCTCAGCTGCCCGGCGGGCGGCGGGTGGGAAGGACGCGTGAGCGCCTCGCGATGGCTTGGGCGACAATCTAACCGCAGAACAGCGAATCGCGGCCTCGCACCACGGCAACCATGCCCGACTGATCGCCGGACCTGGCACCGGAAAACCACTGGTTCTCACGCGCTGCGCCGAGTATTGGATGCGGGTTGAGAATGTTCCGCCCGGAAGCATCGTCCTCTTAACGTTCACACGCGCGGCGACAGCGGAACTTCGTAGGCGCCTGCGAGCTGCCCTTGGACCGGACACGGAGCTGCCTCGTGTTTCGACTCTGCACTCTTTTGCGTTGCGACAGCTCTTGAGAAACCCGCAACATGCCCGCCTTCCCAATCCCATTCGGATTGCTGACGACTATGGGGAGCGTTGGATCATCGAGGAGGAACTCGCTCAGGTCCTCGATGTGAGGAAGCATCAAGGGCTGGATCACCCCTGCAACGCGCGCACGACCCGGAATCCCGCGCACCGACCTTTGGGGTCGGGAACCCAAAGAGGCATTGGAACTCCACGCCACACTTGTCGTCCTCAACCCCTCTTCGGGAACTCTCCAGAGTGTCGAGAGCCAAGGGGATCTCTTGGTCCGTCGACGGGATGAAAACGGGATTATCGTACCGGTGAAATGGTGTGAATTGGTGTCACTCAGTATCAAAGCATGACGTCTCCTAAGTTCTTGCGGGAACGAGAAAATCCGCGACAGACGAAGATCTAGTCGGGAACGTCCCTAACGAATCCCCGCTTCGTCACCAACCTCGCGATACTTTACGAGACGCCCTCTCCGGAGACGACGGCGAAAATTTGCCCGGGTGATCCGAAGACCGGACTTCCTTTTTCGCTCCCACCCGCACCTTCAAACCTGCTACGCCTTAGTGGCGGGGGAGGGCCCGCAGGGCGGACTCACCAAATGTCCGGGCGCCCGTCGATGCAGGAGGTCTCATGGCCGGTGTTCGTCGAAGGAAGACCCCGCCTCCAGATCTCGGGTCCGCTGGAAGAAAGCTGGCAGAAGCCATTGCGTTTCATCGATGGCTTCTTGCGACTCTCATAGATGACCACTTCATGACCCCCGAACAGATGCGGCAGATGCCCCTTCCCCCGGAACCAGCCCCGCAATCCCAAAAAGCGGAGCAGTATCTGATTACGCGCGTGACGTGCACCCTCGAGGTGCCCTCCGAGGAGCGTCTCTCGATCTTGGCGGCCGCACGGTGGCCGCTTGCGGCAATCGCTACCCTTGCACAGGGCGAACGGACCCGGACCGTCCTGGCACCAGGAGTCTATCTCCTTTCTTCGCCACTGACGGATGCCGAGCGGCAAGAACTCCAAGCGCGTCAAGACTCGCAGCTTCGGGAATTCGACGAAGGCGTCGCGAAAACCCATCCGATCTTGCTCCGTCTCGCAGAGGATGGAGCGGATCCAGTCTTCGTCTTGTCCGTCCTGGTCAGATACATGCACTTCAAGGGGACCGAGATCCCGG
>WNEY01002744.1_pt1 | contig 13010 bp, 12 predicted proteins | sample 5400531 | NCBI WGS metagenome assembly WNEY01 (sample SAMN13153338, study PRJNA577476) | soil metagenome | isolation source: 200 cm saprolite under Douglas fir tree site 1 | place: USA:California | collected 2015-04-18
CGTAGCCGAGCGCCTCGAGCGTCTTCGAGATCTCGCTCGTGTCGACGTGGGGGCGGGCGAAGTCGCGGTTGCGAGGATCGCCGCCCGTGCGCAGGCCGCGCCGCGCCATGTCGAGCGCGCCGTCGATCGCCGGGAACCGCTCCGACTCGAGCCGGATGCAAACCCCGCTGCGCTCAGCCACCTCGTGCGCGTGGCCGAAGAGACCGAAGCCGGTCACGTCGGTGACCGCGTTCGGGCCGAACGGCCGGAGCACGTCCGCCGCGTCCTTGTTGAGCGTGCGCATCCAGCGGATCGCGCGCTCGTGCTGCTGCGTGCCCGCATCGCCGCTCTTGTAGCCGCTCATGATCAAGCCTGTCCCGAGCGGCTTCGTCACGAAGAGCGCGTCGCCGGGGCGGGCGCCGTTCTTCGGCCAGATCCCCTGCGGATGAACGGTGCCCACGACGGCGAGGCCGTACTTGGGCTCGTCGTCCCGGATCGTGTGGCCGCCGGCCAGGAGGCCGCCAGCGGCGCGCACCTGCGCATCCGCGGCCGCGAAGATCGCCGCCAGCATCGCTATCGGCAGCTCCTCGGGGAAGGCGGCGATCGAGAGCGCGAGCAGCGGTGTGCCGCCCATCGCGAAGACGTCGTTGAGCGCGTTGGTGGCCGCGATCGCGCCGTAGTCGCCGGGGTCGTCGACGACGGGCGGGAAGAAGTCGAGCGTGAAGATCAGCGCGCGCTCGTCGTCGAGCCGGTAGACGGCGGCGTCGTCGGCGGGCGCGAGCCCGACCAGGAGGTCTTCGGCCTCGACGGGGACGAAGCCCTTCAGCAGCTCCTCGAGCCGCGCCGCCGAGTACTTCGCCGCGCACCCGCCGCACGAGGCGAGATCGGTGAGCTTGACCTTCCCCGTGTCGGTGTCCACCAGGTACCCCCTCCGTCGCGTTCCGGAACTGTAGGGCCTCACAACGCCCTTCGTCCACGATCTAGTCCCGTTGGCGACGCGGCGGCGGCGGCCGAACCGCCGCCGCCGTCAGGGGGAGAGGAGGAGCCTTCACGGTTCCCCCAGGTGCAAGTTCGTGGCGAAGTCGACTTGACCTTCCGACTCGAAGGCCGTATGGAAGCGCCGTGGAGAAGGCGGCGCTCGTCACCGGCGGCTCGTCCGGGATCGGCCTCGCGATCGCGCGCATGCTGCGCGACGAGGGCTACGGCGTGACGCTCGCCTCGCGAACGGCCGAGAAGGTCGAGGCCGTGGCGGCCGAGCTCGGTGCGGACGCGGTCGTCGCGGACGTGTCCCGCGAGGAGGACTGCGAGCGGCTCGTCGCCGCCCACGCCGAGCGCTTCGGCCGGCTCGACGTGCTCGTCAACTCGGCAGGCATCGGCATCGGCGGCCGGATCGAGGACACGACCGTGAAGCAGTGGGACCTCCAGCTCGGAGTGAACCTGCGCGGTCTCTTTCTCGTCACCCGCGCCGCGCTGCCGCTGCTCAAGGCGGCGCACGGCCGAGTGGTCAACCTCGCCTCGATCGCGGGTACCGGCCCCGCGCCCTCACTCGGCGCGTACGCGGCGTCGAAGGCGGCCGTGATCTCGTTCACGCGCACCCTGAACGCGGAGCACGAGCAGGACGGCATTCGCGCCACCGCGCTCTGCCCGGCCTTCGTCGACACGCCGATGGCGGCCTGGTCCGGGGTGCCGGGCGCGGAGATGATTCAGCCGGAGGACTGTGCCGAGCTCGTGCGCGCGCTGCTCCGGCTGAGCCCCGCGGCGCGGGTACCGCAGATCGTGGTCGAGCGAGTCGGCAGCGGCGATCTGCCTGCGTGACGCCAAGCCCCGGGTGCAGCCCGGCGGGCCGCCCCCGGGGCGATCTCAAAGCGCTACCTCTCGATCGGGACGTCGACGAGGTTGCCCCACTCGGTCCAGGAGCCGTCGTAGTTCTTGACGTCCCGGTAGCCGAGCAGCTCGCGGAGCACGAACCACGTGTGAGCGCTCCGCTCGCCGATCCGGCAGTACGCCGTGACCGCCTTGTCCGGCGTCACGCTCTTGCCCTCGTAGAGCGCGCGCAGGTCGTCGGCCGACTTGAAGGTGCCGTCGTCCTTGACCGCCTGTGCCCACGGGATCGACTGCGCGGTCGGGATGTGCCCGGTCCGCGACGCCCCCTCTTGCTCGTAGCCGGGCGGCGCCATCAGCTCGCCCGAGTACTCCTGCGGCGAGCGCACGTCGACGAGCGCCACGTCGCCCTTGCCGAGATTCGCGAGCACGGCGTCGCGCCGCGCGCGGATCGTCTCGTCCCGCTCCTGCGCCGAGTAGCCGGCCTGCGAGACCTGCGGCGCGTCCCTCGTCAGGTCGCGCCCCTCGTCGATCCACTTCTGGCGGCCGCCGTCGAGGATGCGCACGTCCGAGTGCCCATAGATCTTCAGGTACCAGTAGGCGTACGCGGCGAACCAGTTGTTCTTGTCGCCGTAGACGACGACGGTGGTGTCGTTGCCGATCCCCCTCGAGCCCATCAGCTGCTCGAACGCGTCCTTCTCGATCACGTCGCGCTCGACCGGGTCCTGCAGGTCGTCCTTCCAGTGCAGCTTGACCGCCCCCGGGATGTGGCCCTCCTCGTAGAGGTCGGTGTTCTCGTCGACCTCGGCGACGACGACATTGTCGTCGAGGTGATCGGCGAGCCAGTCGGTGGTGACGAGCACGGGCTTGGCGTAACCGTTGCCAGCCATTGGCGCCCTCCATAACTTTAGTATTGGAAGTATTAGAAGCTTCGGATACTACAACTCGCCGGGCGTCCTAGTGCCCGCGCGTCGGCTTCAGCCGCTGGCGCGCGACCAGCTGCTCGACCGACGCGGCGCGCACGCGCAGGACGCGCCCCTCGCGCACAGCCTCGAGCCGGCCGGCGTGAATGAGCCGGCGCACGGTTTCCGGGTGGACACCGAGTTGATCGGCGACCTCCCGGACCGAGAAGACACGTTCCGCAGCTGACCCCAAGATCTCGCATCGTTGCAGGCACCGTGCCCGCGGGCCATGGGCCGTTCGGCCTATTTACGCAGTAGCTTCGCCCCAACCGCGGTGTCGAGCTCGGCCGCCGAGACGGAACCCTCGAACTTCGCCTTGATCCCCCCGTCGCGTCCGACGAGGAAGGTCCAGGGCTCGCTCGGCAGGCGCCACTGCCTCACCCAGCGGTTCTCACCCTTCGCCGGGTCGTTGTCCCTGTAGATCTCGACGTGGATGAAACGAACTCCGCGCCCGGCCTGCTTGCCGGCGACCGCCTGCACGACGTCTACGACCGGACCGCACGTACGCGAGGCGCAGAACTTCGGCGTGGCGAAGACGACCACGAACGGCGCGTGAGCGCGGAGCGAGTCGGCGATCGAGTACTGGAGCAGCCGCCGGTCCGGGGGAACACGGGTGGTCAGAGCCGCCATGTTGCCGTGCGCGCTCGCCAGCGTCGGCGTCTCGGACGGATACGCCTGCGAGCCCACGGCCGGCGAGGCGGCACGGGCATGAACGACGAGGTTGCCGACGGCGCCGATCTGCGCGCCGTCGGGACGCGCCAGCACCCACCAGGTGCCCGTCCGCGGGACGCGCAGGTGCGCGACATAAAGATGGGTCACGTGGTCCGTGTCGGTCACGGCTCCGGGGACGCCGATCGGCTCGAGCGCAGCGACGGTCTGTTCGACCGGCGCCGCCTCGAGCTTCGGCGCGAGCCAGACGCGGGCGCGCGGTCGATCGACCGGCTTGCCGGCGCGGTCGATCACGAGGAATGACAAGCGCACCTCGCCGGGCGCGTAGTCCGAGGTGCCGGCCACGAGACCGACCTGTTGCCCCCGACCATGCCAGAGGGCGTCTAGGGTTCCCACCGCAGGCCTGGCGCCACCGCTCTTCGTGTTGTGACTCGGGCCGCATCCTGCGAGCAGAGCGCAGATCGCAAGAGCCACGATCCGGAGGCGCACAGGGAAAGTCTATTCGCCGTCCGAGAAGCCGACTGGAAGCCGGAACGCCGCCTGCAGATAGAAAACCAGCACGCAGGCCACGACCAGAAGGTAGATCACGCGAGCCTTGGTCATTGCGTTCACCTCCTCTCGACCTTAGAAGCGGAAGTCCTGGAGGGCCTCAGCCGCGGCGCGGTAGAGGTGCGCCGCGCGGCGGTCGTCCCCGCGACGGGCGGCGAGGTCGCCCTGAGCGACCCAGGCCGCGGCGCGATGACTGGCCGACGAAAGCTGATCGAAGCTCGTCTCGGCGCCGGCGAAGGCCTGCTCGGCTTCGTCCAATAGGCCCTGGCCGAGCAGGGCGCGGCCCAGCGTGAGCTGCGCATTGCCGATCTCGTCGAGGAAGTCGACGCGGCCTTCGAGCAGGCGCAGCGCGTGGCGGGCCTGCTCCTCGGCCTGCTCGAGCTCACCGGCGCGCAGGTGCACCTGGGCGAGCGAGGAGACCGCCTGAGCTGCGTCGGCGTCGTTCCCGGCGTCGAGCGCGACCTTGAAGGCGTTCTTGAGCAGCCCGATCGCTACCTCGGGCTTGCCGAGGAGGACGTTGAGCCCGCCGAGGTTGTTGAGGAGCCGAGCGATGCGAGTCTGATCCGAGAGCTCCTCGTAGATCGCCTTCGCCTTCTGCGCATAGCTCCGTGCGAGCACCCAGTGGCCCTGGCGCTCGGCGATGATCGAGGCCTGGAAATACGCGCCGCCCAGCGCCTGCCGGTCGTCGAGCCCCTCGGCAAGCTCGAGCGCTGCCTCGACGTCCTCGCGCGCCGCCTCGAAGTCGCGCTGGCGGCGGTAGCAGCGGGAGCGCCAGCGGAGGATGTCCGCGAGCAGCCGGTCGCACGGCAGCCCAGAGCGCTCCGCGAGGGTATGCGCCTCGTTGAGCAGGCCGAGCGCCGACTGGATGCTGGAGAGCTTGTAGCGACAGACTCCGAGCCGGAAGAGCACCTCTGCGCGCTCGACGTCGGAGAAGATCGCATCCTCCGTGATGGCGCGTGCGCGCCCGAGTAGCTCGATCGCCTGCCTGAGGTCGCCGACCTGAGCCCGAGCGAGACCTTCGCCGGAGAACGCGCGCAGCTCGAGATCGCGCGCACCGGCGGAGAGCACGGTCGCGCGCACCTCCTCGTACGTCGCGAGCGACTCCTGGGCTTCGCCCGACTCGACCAGGGCTTCGGCCCGCGCAAGCGCGGCTTCGATCCGGCCGCGAACGTCGGTGGCGACTCCATTCGCGAGAAAGCCGGGGTCGACGCCGAGCCGGGCGGCGAGCCAGTTGATCGTCTCGACCGTCGGCCGTGTCTTACCGCGCTCGATCTGGGAGAGGTACTCCTTCGAGAAACGGTCGCCGGCGAGCGTCGTCTGCGTCAGTCCGGCAGCGACGCGGAGCTGCCGAACGCGCTCGCCAAGGCGGGCAGCCTGGGGCTGGGCGGCGGAGGCACTGCGGGTGGCGGCGGGTTTCTGCACAGACATCAGATGAAGGTAGTCAAGCCTATGCTTCACCAAAGTGCAAGTCGTGTTATCGGCCATCCCCCCGAAGGGGCATATGCGCAGGGAAACCCTGTCAACTGGATTCGCCAAAAATCACTTGACCGAGTTACTTGACGCATTGTGTCAACCCGCTTATAGTGAGCGCACCTTGCAACCAGGCCGGACGCCAGGTCGGGATTGCAGGGGGCTCGTCACAGCAAGGCGGCAACGAATCGGAAGCTTGGCTGGGCCGCAGAGTCAATCCTCCGATAGTCGCCCAAAGCGGTGGTGAGCCACCCCGAAGGATCGACCCCCGGAGCCGCAGCCGGGGGTCTCCTTCTGTTAGGAGATCATCCAGGCCTGGCGGGCGGCGCGGACGCGCTCCAGGTCGTCCTGCGAGAGCAGGTTCCCGCCCAGCCGATGCCCGATCGTGTTCAGCAGGCCCATCGAGAGGGACAGCCACGCTTCGGCGTCGGCGTCGCGATCGGGGTGGATGCCGCCGGCCGCCTGCGAGCGGCGGATCAGGTCGGCCACGTAGTCGTGCACCTCGCGCAGCTGCCGGTTGAGTGCGATCGCGATCGCCGGCTCGTCCGTCGCCTCGGTCAGCGCCTGGATCCAAAGATCGGCGAGCAGCGCCTTCGCCTCGCGGCTGATCGCGGCGCGCACCATCGCGACCATCCACAGGCGCGGATCCGGCTCGGCGGCGATCGCCTCGTCCCAGCTCTTCCGCGTCTCCGTCCACGCGTAATCCAGGCACGCGAGGTAGAGGTCCCGCTTCGAGGCGAAGTGCCGGTACAGGATCGGCTCCGAGCAGCCGAGGGCACGGGAGATCTCGGCAGTCGTCGTGCCCCGGTAGCTGCCCTCCGAGAACATGCGGCAGGCGGTGTCGAGCACCGCCTGCCGCCGCTCCGCGGCCGAAAGCTTGGCCCGCGTCTCCGTCATGCCGCTTCCAGCATCGCGACGGGCTCGTCGGCGTGGCGCGCCTTGCGCACCGTCGTGACGCCGACGAGCGCCGCGGTGAAGGCGATCCCCGCGCTCACGAGCAGCGCGTGATGCAGGCCCTGCACGAACTCGGTGACGTGCTCCGGCGAGCTGGCCGGCGCGGTCGTGTAGACCGCGAGGATCGCGCCCATCAGGGCGATGCCGAGCGAGCCGCCGACCTGGCGGAAGCTGTTCAGCACGCCGGAGCCGACTCCGGCCTTGTCGACCGGGACGGAGCTCATCGCCACAGCCGTCATCGGCGTCATCGTGATCGCCATCCCGAGCCCGCCGACGACCATCGCCGGCAGCAGGTTCCAGAAGCTCCAGCCGACCTGCATGCGCGAGAACAGGATCAGCGAGACGCCGACGAGCGCCATGCCGCCGCCGAGCAGCCCGCGCGAGCCGATCCGGTCGGAGAGCCTCCCGGCGATGGGCGCCACGAGGACGATCAGCACCGTCATCGGCAGGAAGATCGCCCCTGCCTGCACCGGCGAGTAGCCGAGCACCTGCTGGACGAACAGCGAGACGAAGAAGAAGACGCCGAACATCGCCAGCGTGACCATCATCGCGATCGCGTTCGCGCCCGCGAACGAGCGGTTGCGGAACAGCGAGAGGTCGAGCATCGGCAGGCGCTGGCGCAGCTCGAGCAGGACGAAGGCGACGAGCGAGGCGACGGCGATCGCCAGCGAGGCGAGGATCCGCGCCGAGCCCCAGCCGTACGCGTTCCCCTCGGTCAGACCGTAGGTCAGGGCGAACAGGCCGAACGCCGAGCTGGCGAGGCCGGGCAGGTCGAGCCGCTGCACGTGGGAGGTATCCCGCGACTCGTCGATCGCGAAGCGTGCGACGACGAGGCCCGCGAGGCCGACGGGGACGTTCACGTAGAAGATCCAGTTCCAGTTGACGTGCTCGGTGAGCAGGCCGCCGACGAGCGGGCCGATCGCGAGCGCCAGCGCCGAGGTGCCGGCCCAGATGCCGATCGCCGTCCCGCGCTGCCGCGGCGGGAAGGTCGCGGTGATGATCGACAGGGTCGCCGGGTTCATCAGCGCCGCGCCCGCGCCCTGGACGATGCGCGCGCCGATCAGGAAACCCGCGCTCGGGGCAAGGCCGCAGGCGAGCGAGGCGGCGGTGAAGACGCCGAGGCCGACCATGAAGATCAGCCTGCGGCCGAGCAGGTCGGCGAGCTTGCCGCCCGTGAGCATCAGCGCGGCGAAGGTGAGGGCGTACGCGGTGACGATCCACTCGAGCTGCGAGACCGTCATGTGCAGGTCGCGCTCGATCGACGGCAGCGCGACGTTCACCACCGTGTTGTCGAGCATGATCATGAAGAGGCCGAAGGCGACCGCGGCGAGCGTCCACCACTTGCGGTTCTCCGGCGCGAGGATCCGTGCTTTCATTCGATTCGACTCCGATCGCTCTAGTTAGCGTTCACTAAGTTAGTGAGTCCTAGGTTAGTGCACACTAGGACCGCGTGTCAAGACCGCTCGATTACGCTCCGCACGTGAGCGAGTTCGTCTGGACCCCGAGCGCGGAGCGGATCGAGCAGGCGAACCTGACCCGGCTGATGCGGCGGCTCGGCTGCACGGACTATCGCGGGCTCCATCGCGTCTCAGTTGAGGAGCCCGAGCGGTTCTGGCCCGCCCTGATCGACGATCTCGGGATCGAGTTCTCGACGCCGTTCGACCAGGTGCTGGACGACTCGCGCGGGATCGAGTGGTGCCGCTGGTTCGTGGGCGGCAAGCTGAACGTCGCCTGGAACTGCGTGCACAAGTGGCGCGGCCGCGAGGGCGAGGCGGTCGTCGGGCAGGCGGAGGACGGGGAGCGGAGCGCGCTCACGTGGGCGGAGCTCGCGGACGAGGTCTACCGGCTCGCCGAGGGGCTCGCCTCGCTCGGGATCGGGCCGGGCGACGCGGTCGGGATCTTCCTGCCGATGTCGCCGCAGGTCGCGATCGCCGCGCACGCGTGCGCGCACCTGGGCGCAGTGCAGGTCCCGATCTTTTCCGGCTTCGCCGCGCCTGCGATCTCCGCCCGGCTGGCGGACGCGAAGGCGAAGGCGCTGATCACGGCGGACGGGTCGCTCCGGCGCGGGCAGGTCGTGCCGATGAAGGAGATCGCCGACGAGGCGTTGCGCGGCGCGCCGACGGTGACACACATCGTCGTCTGGCACCGGCTCGGGAACGACGTCCGGATGGTGAAGGGCCGCGACGTCTACTGGGACGAGCTGCCCGGCGAGGGGAGGCTCGAGCCGGTCGAGGTCGACTCGGAACACCCGTATCTGCTCGCCTACACCTCGGGAACGACGGGTAGGCCGAAGGGCGCGCTGCACGTCCAGGGCGGCTTCCTCGTCTCGATCGCGCGCGAGGTCGCCTACCAGACCGACGTCCGAGCCGGCGACCGCGTCCACTTCGCCACCGACATGGGCTGGATCATGGGCCCGTGGACGGTGGTCGGCTGCGGCGTGCTCGGGGCGACGATCGTGTTCGCGGAGGGGGCGCCGGACTGGCCGGCCGACCGGCTCTGGCGGCTGGTGGAGTCGGAGCGCGTGACGATGCTCGGCGTCTCGCCGACGCTGATCCGGGCGCTGATCCCGAAGGGCGACCCGCAGGCCGACCTCTCGTCGCTGCAGGCTGTCTGCACGACCGGCGAGCCCTGGAACGAGGGGCCGTACCGGTGGCTGTTCGAGCATGCGGGGGCGCCGATCGTGAACATCTCCGGCGGCACCGAGGTCGGCGCCTGCTTCCTCTCGACCTGTCTGACCGAGCCGATCAAGCCGGTCGCGCTCGGCTTCCCCGCGCTCGGGCAGGCCATGGACGTGGTGGACGGCGACGGCAACCCCTTGCGCGGCGAGGTCGGCGAGCTCGTCTGCCGCCGGCCGTGGCCGGGGATGACCCGCGGGATCTGGGGCGACGACGAGCGCTACCTCGACGCGTACTGGCGCCGCTTCCCCGGAGTCTGGACGCACGGCGACTGGGCCTCGATCGACGAGGACGGCTACTGGTTCCTGCACGGCCGCTCCGACGACACGCTCAACATCGCCGGCAAGCGGATCGGGCCGGCGGAGCTCGAGTCGGCCGCGGTCGCCCATCCCGACGTGGCCGAGGCGGCGGCGGTCGGGGTGCCGCACCAGGTCAAGGGCGAGGTCGCCTGGGTCTTCTGCGTGGCGAAGCCGGGGGCGGAGCCGGATCCGGCGGCGATCGCCGCGGTGATCTCGGACGCGCTCGGCAAGGCGTTCAAGCCCGACCGGGTGATGCTCGTCTCCGCGCTGCCGAAGACGCGCTCCGCCAAGATCGTGCGGCGGGCCGTGCGGGCAACCGCGATGGGCACGGACCCCGGCGACCTCTCGTCGCTGGAGAATCCGGAGGCGCTCGAGGAGATCTCCCGGGTTGTCTGACGCGTTGAGCGGGGTAGCGCTCGTGACGGGCGGCGGCCGGGGGATCGGCGCCAACATCGCGCGCGAGCTGACCGAGGCGGGGATGAAGGTCGCCGTCACCGGTAGGACGGCCGTGCGGGTCGAGAGCGTGGCCTGGGAGCTCGGCGGCATGAGCCTCGTCGGCGACGTCTCCCTGCGCGAGGATGTGGAGCGGTGGGTCACGGAGGTGGCGCAGGAGCTCGGGCCGATCGACCTGCTCGTCAACAACGCCGGTATCGGCGGCCCGGAGGGATCGGCCTGGGAGGCCGACCCGGGCGAGTGGTGGCGCGTCTTCGAGGTCAACGTGCTCGGGCCATACCTTTGCTCGCGGGCGGTGATCCCGACGATGGCGGCACGCGGCGGCGGCCGGATCGTCAACGTCGCCAGCGGCTCCGCCTATCTTCCCGGCGGCCCGCCGAACACGGCCTACGGGCCGAGCAAGGCCGCGCTCTACCGCTTCGGCGAAGTGCTCGCCGCGCAGGCGAAGGAGGTCGGCGTCCACGTCTTCACGATCAGCCCGGGCCTCGTGCGGACGGACATGACGGAGCGCTTCGGTGACGACGCGCCCTGGACGCCGCCGGAGCTGGCGCCGCGGCTCGTGCGCGTGCTCGCGTCGGGCCGCGCCGACGCGCTCGCGGGCCGCTACCTCCACGCCGAGCACGACGACATCGAGGAGCTGATCCGCCGCGCGGACGACGTCGTTGCGAACGACCTCAACGCCATCCGCCTTCAGCGCTGACGCGAGGGTATCGTCAGCGGTGAGATGAGGCTCGCGCTGGCGCAGATCAACACCGTCGTCGGCGACCTGGACGGGAACCGCGACCGCATCCTGGAGCGGCTCGAGGCGGCGCGGGGCGAGGGCGCCGATCTCGTCCTCTTCCCCGAGCTCGCGGTCACCGGCTATCCGCCCGAAGATCTGCTCCTGCGCCCCGGCTTCGTCCGCGCGGCCGAGCGCACGCTGAACGAGATCGCCAGGGAGACCCGCGGGATCGCCGCGCTCGTCGGCGCGCCCCACTTCGACCGCGACCTCTACAACACGTGCGCGGTCTGCGCCGGCGGCGAGGTGAAGGCCCGCTACCGCAAGCGCTTCCTGCCGAACTACGGGGTCTTCGACGAGGACCGCTACTTCGCTCCCGGACGCCGGCTCTGCCTGCTCGAGCTCGGCGACACGCTGATCGGGCCGACGGTCTGCGAGGACGTCTGGCAGCCGGGGCCGCCCGCAACCGACCTCGCGCTGGCCGGCGCGGAGTTGATCGTGAACATCTCGGCGTCGCCGTTCCACGTCGGGCGCGACCGCGAGCGCGAGGAGATGCTGATGACGCGGGCGCGGGACAACTCCGTCTTCCTCGCCTTCTGCAACCTCGTCGGCGCGCAGGACGAGCTGATCTTCGACGGGCACTCCGTCGTGCTCGACGACGAGGGCGAGGTGCTGGCGCGTGCGCCCGGCTTCGAGGAGTGCCTGCTCGTCGTCGACCTCGACCCGCGCGCGGTCATCGGCCGGCGGCTGACGGACGCGCGCCGCCGCGCGCTCGCGCGGGAGCGCGAGACCGAGCCGGAGGTCGAGCTCGTGCACGTCGGCTCGGTGCGCGAGCAGGCGGAGTCGTGGCGAGCGGTCGTCGCCGAGCCGCTGGGGGAGCTCGAGCAGATGCGGCTCGCGCTCGAGCTCGGGCTGAGCGACTACGTGCGCAAGAACGGCTTCGGCGAGGTCCTGGTGGGCGTCTCCGGCGGGATCGACTCGGCGCTGACGGCGGCGCTGTGCGCGCAGGCCCTCGGGCCGCAGCGCGTGCACTGCGTCTCGATGCCGTCGCGGTACTCGTCCGAGGGCACGCGGTCGGACGCGCGCCGGCTCGCGGAGTGCCTCGGCACGCCGTTCCTGGAGCTGTCGATCGAGCCGATGGTCGAGGCCTTCCTCGAGACGCTGGCGGAGCCGTTCGCGGGGCGCGAGCCCGACCTGACCGAGGAGAACCTGCAGGCGCGGATCCGCGGCACGCTGCTGATGGCGCTGTCGAACAAGTTCGGCTGGCTGCTGGTCGCGACCGGGAACAAGTCGGAGCTCTCGGTCGGCTACGCCACGCTCTACGGGGACATGGCGGGCGGGTTCGCGCTCCTGAAGGACGTGTTCAAGACGGACGTGTTCCGTCTGTCCAAGTACCTGAACGAGCGGGCCGGGCGGGAGCTGATTCCCGCGTCGATCATCGAGCGTGCGCCGAGCGCTGAGCTGCGCGCCGACCAGCTCGACGAGGACTCGCTGCCGCCGTACCCGGCGCTCGACCGCGTGCTCGAGGCGTACGTGGAGCTCGACCGCTCGCGGGAGGAGCTGGCTCAGGACGGCTTTGATCCGGACGTGGTCGACCGGGCCGTGGCGATGATCGACCGGGCCGAGTACAAGCGCCGCCAGGCGCCGCCAGGCGTGCGCCTGCGGCCGAAGGCGTTCGGCCGCGACCGGCGCACGCCGATCACGAACCGCTGGCGCGGCTGAGCGGCGGCCTCACAGCCGACCTTACAGGTACGCGCGCGGGCACCTCGTAGTGCACCACCTCCACCCCCACCCTGGGTGGGCGGAGAACGGTAGCGCGCCTGGGCGCGCGTGTCTGTGCCGACTTCGCGCCGACTTTTCGCGGGTCGGCTACTTCCCGGAGCGGGCGTGGAAGAACGCCGCGAACGAGCCGGCGGCGGCGGTTACGACGCAGATGGCCCACAGCTCGAGCACGACGTCGACGGCGCGGCTGCCGGTCGTGACGGGGTTCTGCAGCGACGACGAGACCGTTAGCAGCTGCGCGCTCGTCCAGAAGCACGCCTGCCAGACCGACGAGATGTCGGTCCTCTTCGCTCCGTGCTCGAGCCAGTACATGAGCGCCGTGCCGGCGGCGTCGACGAGCAACGTGGCCAGGAGCGCGGTGAGCAGGCGGTCGCGAAACCGCGCGTGCGCGTCGGTCGCGCCGCGGACGACGTCGTGGATGCCGATCGCGAGGTCGCGCAGGAGCCGGCCGGCATACATCGCCCCACTATCGCGGGCTCAGCGGACGAGCTCGCGCAGCTCCCGGAACCAGCGCAGCCGCTCGTTCCACGGCACCGCGGCGTTCGCCGGCGACGTCGAGGGCAGCACGTAGAGCAGCGTCTCCCCCAGCCGCCGCTCTTGCAGGCCGAGCTCCGGCCGTTCGGTGAAGGCGCCCCGGTAGGCCTCCTTGCCGACGAACGCGATCGCGTCGGGCTCGAGC
>WNEY01002746.1_pt1 | contig 13004 bp, 8 predicted proteins | sample 5400531 | NCBI WGS metagenome assembly WNEY01 (sample SAMN13153338, study PRJNA577476) | soil metagenome | isolation source: 200 cm saprolite under Douglas fir tree site 1 | place: USA:California | collected 2015-04-18
ACGGCGACGGTGCGGGTGCCCCGTGGCCGCGGCACCCTGGTCGCCGCCCGCTACGACAGCCTGCCGGTGAATGGGCGGATCACCTTCGTGGACCATTACGTCTCCGCCGGCCAGACGCTGACCGACATCGCGCGCCGTTACCGCGTGACGGTGGCGATGCTCCAGAGCGCCAACCCGGCCCTCCGGCCGCACGGCCTGCGAGTGGGCCAGCGCATCATCGTCCCGATGAGCGGCCGCATCGTGCCCGCGGCGGCATGGTCGGTGCCACCCGAGCCACGCTACCGGCGACGGAGCCGCGGCGTGCGAGTGGGAGGGGGAGAGGGAGGGGTCACTATGGCGGTCGGGGACCGTCCCGACGCTCACCGCGTGGTCGCGGGTGAGACGCTCAGCGAAATCGCGCGGCGTTACGGGGTGTCGCTCGCCGCCCTCTTGGACTACAACGACCTGACGATGCAGTCCGTCATCAGGGCCGGCGCGGTCGTCAAGATCCCGCCGCGCTGAGGCGCGCCTACCGCTTGTACCCCTTCATGATGGCGGTCGAGTAGCCGTTCTGCGGGTCCCGTCCGGCGTCGAGCAGCTCCTGCACCTTGCCCGGTCCCCGGTTGTAGGCAAGCAACGCGAGGCGCAGATTGCCGTTGTAGCGCTCCAGCAGATCGCGCAGGTAGCGGAAGCCGAGCCGCAGGTTGGTCGAGCGGTCGAAGAGCTGCTTGTTGGTCAGGCCGGGCTCATACAGCCGCGCGGTGCTGGGGAGCACCTGCGTGTAGCCTATGGCCCCCGCTTTGCTCTTGGCGTTGGGGTTGAAGCCCGACTCCGTTCGCACCAGCCGGAACGCGAGCCCCGGATCGACGCCCTCGGAGAGGGCGACGTCGTAGATCGCGGCCGCCAGGTCGGCGGCAATGTTGTAATGCGTGGAATAGTCGATGATCGCGTTGCCGCGCTCGAGCTGCAGGCGCGCGACCGCGAGCTCGCCGCGGGTCGCTTCGAGCGACTGCGACAGGGCACGCAGCTCGCCGAGCAGCGCCGGCGCCGTGACGGGCGCGGGCTGATCGTCGGCCGTCGCACGACGCGCCCAACCACCGACGCTGCTCACCACGAGGGCGCCCAGGAGGACGAATCCCCCCTGCAGCATCAGTCGCTGGGTCTTGGTCTGCATTGCGGTCTCCTCTATATATGAAAAGCGCCGTGTCAGTCTCGTATAGACTTGCGACGCCTCGTCAACTATCGGTCAAGCCTCATCAGTGGCGCCGCGACGCCAATCACCGCGCACGCCGCCGGTCTTCTCCACCAGGTGCACGCCGTGGATCTCCATGCCCCGGTCCACCGCCTTCACCATGTCGTAGACCGTGAGCAGCGTCACAGACACCGCCGTGAGCGCCTCCATCTCGACACCCGTCCGCCCCACCGCCTTGGTCACCGCCCGCACCCGGATGCCGGGGAGGGCTTCATCCAGCGTGGCCGCGACCTCCACGTGGTCGAGCCCCAGCGGGTGGCACAGCGGGATCAGCTCCGCCGTCCGCTTGGCGGCCAGGGTACCCGCGATCTCGCTCACCGCGAGCACGTCCCCCTTGGCCACCGCTTGGTCCGCCACGAGCCGGAATGCCTCGCTCGACATCCGGATCGCGCCCTCGGCCACAGCGGTCCGCGCCGTCATCGGCTTGTCGGCCACGTCCACCATGCGCGGCCGGCCCTCGCTCACATGCGATAGCTTCATCCGCTGGACCACATGTCCTCCGCCAGTACGGCGGCGAGGAGTTGGGGATTGACGTTGCCCTGGGCCATGGCGCGCGCGTTCAGCACCCGCGAGATCGCCGCGACCACGGCCTGCGTCGCTTTCCCCGCCCGCGCTTCCCCGCGGAGCCGGGCGAGCAGGCCGTCCAGCAGCTCTGTGAACCCGCCGCGCGCCTGGAACGGCTGCTGCGCCAAGGCTGCGGCATACCGCCCGGCCGCCGGCCCACGAGTTGCCTCGAGAAACGCTGTGGCGGGCGCGTCGTTTCCAGGGCCCTCAGCCCCTGCCAGTGCAAGGAACCTGCCAACACACCCCTCTGATGCTGTAATCGACTGTGCCACATCGCTTTGCGTGGCGTTACCAAGCTCGCGCTGCGCGAATTCTGTCAAGACACTGTCTGGGACTCGTGCGACCCGAACCCGCACGACGCGAGACACGATGGTCGGCAACAGGGCGTCCGGTTGCGAGCTCGTCAGCACGAACCAGGTATCGGGCGGCGGCTCCTCGAGGCCCTTCAAGAGCGCATTCGCGGCCTCCGGGTTGGCCTGTTGCGGTACCAGTCGCTCCGCGTCGCCGATGATGAACACCTTGCGACGGGCGAGGGCGGGCGTGAGGTGGAGCTGCCGCGCCAGCAGGCGCACCGAGGCAATCCCGTGGCTCGCTAGGCCCGACGGCGCCTGGTACAGCGGCTGCCGCCGGCGTGCCGCCATCTCTTCAACCAGAGCATCCTGCACCAGCTCGACCTGCTTGTCGGCGTCGGCGCCCTTGCGCGTGATCTCGACCGGGACGAACCAGTGGACGTCCGGGTGCGAGAGGTTGAGGACCAGCTTACAGGGCTGGCAGAGGCCGCACGGCTCGCGCTTCCCGCTTCCCGCCTCGCACACCATCCGCTGGGCGAGCCAAAGGGCCAGCCGCTGTTTCCCGACCCCGCGGGGGCCCTCAAAAAGCAATGCTTGCGGCAACCGGCCGGAGGCGACTGCGCCTGCCAGCCGGTTGCGGATCCCCTCGTGACCGTACAGGGGGCGTAAAGGCATGCGGCAATCTAGTGGCGTCGGGGCAACACCCACCCGGCTAAATCTGTAAGGCGTTGAGGAGTAATACGTTGAGACTAGGCGTGGGGGACTTGCGCCGATCTATAAATCGCTACGGCAACGACTTACTGCTGGGAGCGAGTACGCACTCTCATGATTTAGCCTGGAATTGCTTATGTTTCGGTATCCATTCGGTATCAGTGTCGCACCGACGCAGCGGCTCGGGCCTGCTCCTTGCGTGTTGTTCCCTACCGCTATCGCGGTATAGGTTGGGCCCCGCGTGACGGGGAGCACCGTGCTGCGGTGCCCATCGCGATGGCGCTTCAGTGAAATCTGCCCAACCTTAGGCGCTCTAGGGAGCGTTCCGCGGCTTCACGGGAGGATGTGGCGCGTGAGAGGACGGCGTTGACCACCCGGCGCATCAAGCTGGTGCGAGCGACCCAGCAGGCGGATCCGGAGCGGCAGCACGCCGCCGAGGAGGCGCTGCGCGTCACGGCCCGCCAGCAGGAAGCGGTGGCGCACCTTGGCCAGCTCGCTCTGGCTGGGGCGCCGCTGCCGGCCCTGCTGGACGACGCCGTGGGCCTCGTCGCTCGTGGACTCGACGTGGAATACGCGGGGTTGCTCGAGTTCCGGCCGGAGAGCCGCACCCTGGTGCTGCGGGCGGGTGTGGGATGGCAGGACGGGTGCGTTGGCCACACCGTCTGTCCTTCGGACGGCGACTCCCTCGCCAGCTATGTGCTGCGGTCCACGATGCCCGTCGTCGTGGACGACCTCGCCTCCGACCGCCGCTTCGGGAGCGCGCCGCTCCTCGCCGAGCACGATGTGGTGAGTGGGCTGAGCGTCGTGGTGCAGGGCAAGGATCGCCCCTTCGGCATCCTCGGGGCCCATGCGGCAGAGCGGCGCGAGTTCACGGTGCACGACGCGCACTTCGTGCAGGCGGTCGCGAACGTCTTGGCGACCGCGATTGACCGCGCCCGCACCGAGGATGCCCTTCGCAAGAGCGAGGAGCACTTCCGCTCCCTCATCGACAACGCCTCCGACATCGTCACCATCCTGAGCGAAGACGGCATCTTTCGCTACACGAGCCCCTCGGTGCAGCGGCTGCTGGGATACGCCCCGAGCGATCTGCTCGAGCGCAACGCCTTCGAGTTCGTGCACGCCGACGACCTCATGGCGGTCGCCGATGCCCTGGGGCGCGGGATGCAGGCGCCGGGGACGCCGCAGTCGGCGGAGTTCCGCTTCCGGCACCGGGATGGCTCGTGGCGAGTGCTCGAGTCCGTCGGCCAGGCGCGCATGGACGCGCACGGCACGGGCAGCTTCATCGTCAACTCGCGGGACATCACGGAGCGCCGGGCGCAGGAGCGGGCGCTGCGCGCCAGCAAGGAGCGGTTGCGGACGGTGGTGGCGGGCGCGCCGCTGGTGCTGTTCGCCCTGGACAAGAGCGGCGTGTTCACCCTGGTGGAGGGGAAGGGGCTGGAGGGTCTGGGCGTGCGGCCAGCGCAGCTGGTGGGACAGTCGGCGTGGCAAGTGTACGCCGATCTGCCGCAGGCGCTCGCCGATCTGCGCCGCGCGCTCACCGGCGAGTCGTTCTCCTCCACGGTGGAAGTCTTCGGGTTGGTGTTCGAGGCGTGGTATTCGCCGCTGCGCGAAGCGAACGGCACGGTCTCCGGGGTGATCGGCGTCGCCACCGACATCACGGAGCGGCGGCGTGCCGAGGAGGCGCTGCGCCGCTCGGAGGAGAACCTTCGGGCCCTGGTGGAACACGCCACCTACGGCATCTACCGCTCGACGCCCGCCGGCCGATTCCTGTCGGTGAACTCCGCGCTCGTGCGGATGCTCGGGTACGACTCGGAGGACGAGCTGCTGGCGCTCGACCTGGGACAGCAGGTGTACGCGGACGCGGCGGCGCGCGCGCGGGCGCTGGCCCGCTTCGGCGGCGCGGACAGCGTGCAGGGCCTGGAAGTCGAGTGGCAACGCAAGGACGGCAAGCGCCTGCTCGTGCGGCTCAGCGGGCGCGCGGTCCGCCGGCCCGACGGCACGATCGACAGCTTCGAGACGGTGGCGGAGGACATCACGGAGCGGCGCGTCCTGGAGGAGCAGCTGCGCCAGTCCCAGAAGATCGAAGCGCTGGGCCAGCTGACGGGCGGGATCGCGCACGACTTCAACAACCTGCTGACGATCATCCTGGCGAACGCGGAGCTGATCCGGAGGGCCGTGAGCCCGGAGCGCGTGGACGAGCACGCCGACCTGCGCGACCTGATCTCGGCGGCGCTGCGCGGCCGGGTCATGGTGAAGGAGCTGCTGGGCTTCGCGCGGCGCTCGAGCCTCGACCTCGAGGCGCTGGACTTGGGGGCCGTCGTCGCGAACCTGGGCGGGATGCTGCGCCGCATCCTCCCCGCCGACATCGAGATCCTAACCGGCGGCGACGAAGCGCTCCCCGACGCGCGCGCGGACCTGCACGCCGTCGAGCAGATCGTCTTCAACCTCGTGACCAACGCCCGCGACGCGATGCCCCACGGCGGCGTACTGCGGATCGAGACGACGCGGGCGCAGCTCACCGAGGAGCAGCGGGCCGCCGCCGGCGCGTCGAGCGCCGCGGACTGGGTGTGTCTCGCGGTCGACGATACGGGCATGGGCATGGACGACGCCACCCGGCAGCGGATGTTCGAGCCGTTCTTCACGACGAAGCCGAGCGGCAAGGGCACGGGCCTTGGCATGGCCACCGTGTATGGGCTGGTGAAGCAGCACGGCGGCGTGATCCAGGTGGACAGCAACCTCGGGCAGGGCACGCGGGTGAGGGTCTATCTCGCGGCGCTGGCGGCCTCGAACGAGCAGGCGGACTCCCGCCACTCGGGGGAGCATCCGATGGTCGGCGGCACCGAGACGATCCTGGTAGTCGAAGACGAAGATGACGTGCGGCGCGCCGCGACGCGGATCCTGCAGCAGGCCGGCTATCAGGTGCTCGCGGCGGCGGACGGGCAGGAGGCGCTCGAGGTGCTGCGCCAACCCGCCCCGATTCACCTCGTCCTGTCAGACCTCGTCATGCCGCGGCTGGGTGGCCGCGCGCTGTATGACGCGGCGCGGCGCGAGGGGCGGATGACACCGTTCCTGTTCGCGAGCGGCTACTCGCCCGCCGACGGGCGTGCCAGCCCCCCGAGCGATCTCGGCGTGCCGCTCTTGCACAAGCCGTGGACGCCGGCCGATCTGCTGGCGCGCGTGCGGGAGATCCTGGACCGCCAGTAGAAGATCACGCCGCTCCGTCCAGCACCTCTCGCACCTTCCGCGCCAAGGCGTCCGGGGTGAAGGGCTTTTGCACGTAGGTGAGCCCCGGCTTGAGCATTCCGTGGCGGGTGATGGCCTCGTCAGTGTAGCCCGACATGTAGATCACGCGCAGGTCCGGGCGCAGCTCCAGCAGCCGTACGGCGAGCGTTCGCCCGCTCATCCCCGGCATGATGACGTCGGTGAGCAGCAGGTGGAGGGGACCCGAGTGCCGCTGCGCCAGGTCGAGCGCCGCCTGGGCGCTCGACGCCTCGAGCACCGAATAGCCCTGGCGCTCGAGTGCCTGCCGAGCCACGGCGCGCACCGCCGCTTCGTCTTCCGCGATCAGTACCGTCTCGCTGCCGCCGATGGTCGGCGCCTGACGCCCCTCCGAGAGGCGCGGGGCCGGCGACTCCATGACGCGCGGCAGGTAAACCTTGAACGTCGTCCCGTGGCCCAGCTCCGTGTACACCCAGATGTAGCCGCCACTCTGTTTCACGATCCCGTAGACGGTGGCGAGCCCCAGCCCCGTGCCTTTCCCCTTCTCCTTGGTCGTAAAGAACGGCTCGAACAGGTGGGCCTGGGTGGCATCGTCCATCCCGGTACCGGTGTCCCCCACGGCGAGCATCACGTAGGACCCCGGTGGTACGGGGAAGTGCTCCTGGGCGTAGCTCGCGTCGAGCTCGACGTTCGCGGTCTCGATCGTGAGCTTGCCGCCTTGCGGCATGGCGTCACGGGCGTTGACCGCGAGGTTCATGATCACCTGCTCGATCTGGCCGGGATCCGCCCGCACGGGGGCGAGGTCGGACGCGAGCCGTGTGGCGAGCTCGACGTCCTCGCCCAGCAGCCGGCCCAGCATGTTCTCCGTTTCCGACACGAGGCTGTTCAAGTCGATCACCTTCGCTTGCATGACCTGCTGCCGGCTGAACGCGAGCAGCTGGCGGGTGAGGGCCGCCGCGCGGTCGGCCGCCTTGCGGATCTCGGCGACGTCCTCTCGGCGCGCGTCGGCGGCGCCAAGGTCATCCAGCAGCAGGTCGGCATAGCCGGTGATCGCCGTGAGGATATTGTTGAAGTCGTGCGCCACGCCGCCAGCCAGGCGCCCCACGGCCTCCATCTTCTGCGCCTGGCGGAGCTGCTGCTCCAGGCTGATGCGCTCGGTGACGTCGCGCGCGGTGCCGAAGACACCGACCAGCTTGCCCTCGCGGAACTGGGGCGTGGCCGAGAACTCGCCCACCCGATAGTCGCCCTTCCGAGTGCGTACGCGCAGCACGCGCACGCTATGCGGCTCGTTGCGGACGACGCCGGCGAGCAGCTCGAGAGCGAGCGGCAAGTCGTCGGGGTGGACGAGCGCCTCGACCGGCTTGCCGAGCCACTCCTCGCGCGGCCAGCCGAGCATGGTTTCGAACGCGGGGTTCAGGGAGGCGATCGTGCCGTCGGGCGCGAGCGAGAAGATCACGTCTCGGACGCCCTCGATCAGCGTGCGGAAGCGCTCCTCGCTCTGCCGCAGCTGCTCCTGTGCCCGGGCCTGGTCCTCGCGGGCGTGCTTGAGCGCCAGCGCCCGCAACACCGCCGGGCCGAGGCGCTCGAGATGGTGTTTGACGATGTAATCCGCCGCGCCCGCCTTGATGTAGTCCGCGGCCGTCTCCTCATCGAGGCTCCCCGTGACGATGATCACCGGGATGCCGGGGGCGTCGCGGTCGGCGATCCGCAGGGCGTCGGAGGCGCCGAAGGTCGGGAGCGAATGGTCCGACAGGATCAGGTCGGGGATGAACTCGCGCAGGGCGCGGGAGAAATCGGCTTCCGTGTCGACGCGGCGGGTGCTGCCCCCGACCCCGGCGCGCCGCAGCTCGAGTTCTACGAGCTCAGCGTCGCTCGGGACGTCCTCGACGATGAGGATGCGCGGGGACGCCGCGGTCGCACGTTGGACGGCCACGTCAGCCGGGCCGAGCGGGATTGCGGGTGCGCATGTTAGCCTCAAGCATAACACACACTTATGGTCCAGGACCCAGAATCATCATAGGGCGTTTTTGCGGCATCGGGGGGCGGTTTTGCGGCAGCGAGGGCCCTAGGCGCCTTTTCGATCGAGCACCTCGCGCACCTTGCGCGCTAGAGCGTCCGGCGTAAACGGCTTCTGCAGGAACATGATGCCCGGCTCGAGCACGCCGTGCCGCACGATGGCGTCGTCAGTGTATCCGGACACGTACAGCACCTTCAGGCCGACGTGCTGCGCCGTCAGCCGGTCGGCGAGCGCGCGTCCGTTCATCTGGGGCATCACCACGTCGGTGACGAGCAGGTGGATCGGGCCGTGGTGGCCGGCCGCGAGGCGGAGCGCCGTCTCTGGATCGGGGGCTTCGAGCACGGCATACCCCTGACGCACGAGGATCTGTCGCGTCACCGCGCGCACGGCGGCACCGTCCTCGACTACCAGCACCGTTTCCGCCCCGCGTGGCGGGGCGCCGACCGCGCCTCGCGCCGGTGCGCCTTCCGCCGGCTCGTCGATCCGTGGGAGATAGATCTTGAACGTCGTGCCGTGGTCGAGCTCGCTGTAGACCCAGATGAACCCGTCAGCCTGTTTCACGATGCCGTAGACGGTGGCCAGGCCCAGACCCGTTCCCTTGCCCTGCTCTTTCGTTGTGAAGAACGGCTCGAAGATGCGGGCCTGGGTCTGCTCGCTCATGCCGACGCCGGTGTCCGAAACCGCGAGGAGCACGTAGCTCCCGGTACGAGCCGCGGCGTGGCCCCGCACATACGCTTCGTCCATCTCCACGTTCGCCGTCTCGATCGTGAGCTTGCCACCCTGGGGCATGGCGTCGCGCGCGTTCACCGCGAGGTTCATGATCACCTGCTCGAGCTGTCCGGCGTCGCCCCTGATCGACCCGACGTCGGGCGCGAGCACGGTCACCAGCTCGACGTCTTCCCCGATCAGCCGCTTCAACATCTTGTCGGCGGTGGAGACCACCGCGTTCAGGTTCAGCACCCGCGGCTCGATGACCTGCCGCCGGCTGAAGGCCAGCAGCTGGCCCGTCAGGCTCGCAGCCCCGGCAGCAGCCTTTCGGATCTCCTCGACGTCGTCGCGGCGCGAGTCGCCCACGGCGAGATCCTCGAGCAGGAGGTCGGCGTAGCTGGTGATGATGGTCAGGAGGTTGTTGAAGTCGTGCGCCACGCCGCCCGCGAGCCGGCCGACGGCCTCCATCTTCTGCGCCTGGTGGAACTGGGCTTCGAGCACCCGGCGCTCCGTGATGTCGTTTGCCGCCACCAGCTCTGCGCGCCGGCCTTCCCATGTGAGCCCGTGCGCCGTGATCTCCACGGTGATCGTCGTACCGTCCTTCTTGCGATGCCGCCATGTGCCGGACGAGTGCAGTCCCTCGTCGACCTTCCCGAGCTGAGCGAGCAGCGCGGGGACGTCCTCGGGCGGCCGAAGGTCTTCGATTCGCAATCTGAGGAATTCCTCGCGGCTGTATCCGTAGTGGCGCACCGCGGCCTCATTCGCCGCCAGGATGCCGTGTGTCTCCCGATCGAACACCCAGAGGGGCAGGGGCGTGCTCTCGAACAGGAGGCGGTAGCGCTCCTCGGACGCGCGCTCCGCGAGCGCGCGCCGCACGGCGATAGGGAGACGGGCGAGACGCTCCTTGAGCACGTAGTCCGCGACGCCTTGCTTGACGCAGTCCACCGCACGCTCGTCGCCCAGCGTCCCCGTCACGATGATCAACGGCGTGTCGTGGCCGTGCTCCCGGAGCAGGGCCAGGGCGTCCATCGCGGTCCAGCCCGGGAGCCGGTAGTCCGAGAGCACGATGTCGTAACGCTGAGCGTCGAGACGCGCCACGACGTCAGCCGGGGTGTCGGCTACATCCGCGTGAACTACGAATCCCGCTCCCTCCAGCTCGTGCCGGACGAGCTCGGCGTCCGCCTCCGTATGCTCGATGATCAAGACCCGAAGGGTCGAGCCGTCCACGTCGGCTGCACTCATCCGGCCCCTGCGTCGGGGGCCAGCGTGAAGTAAAAGGCGGCGCCCCGATCGGGCTCCGCCTCTGCCCAGATGCGCCCACCATGCTTGTGGACGATGCGCTGTACCGTGGCGAGGCCGACGCCCGTCCCTTCGAATTCGTCGGCGCGGTGCAGCCGCTGGAACACGCCGAAGAGCTTGTCGGCGTACTTCATGTCGAATCCCACCCCGTTGTCCTTCACGAAGAACGCTCGCTCACCGTCCCGCGTCGCCTGGCCGACTTCGATGACTGGCTGAGCGCGCGGGCGCGTGTATTTCACGGCGTTCGAGAGCAGATTGGTGAACGCCACGTGCATGAGGCCGGGGTCGCACCGTACTTCGGGCAGCTCGGCGACGCGCCAGTCGATCTGCCGGCCCGCGAGCTCGGGCTCCAGGTCGCTGATGACTTCGCGGACGACGCTCCCGAGCGCGGTCACCCGAGGCTGGGGATTTTGGCGCCCGACCCGAGCCAGGTTCAGGAGGTCGTCCACGAGGCGCCCCATGCGCCGGGCGCCTTCCTCGATGCGCTCGAGGTAATGCTGTGCCTGGGCGTTCAGGTCGTCGCGGAATTCGTCCACCAGAATGCGGACGAAGCCGTTCACGTGACGGAGCGGGGCCCGCAGGTCGTGCGAGACGGAGTACGTGAACGCCTCGAGCTCGTGGTTGGCGGCCTCGAGCTCCGCCGTGAGCTGGCGGACGCGCTGCTCGAGCTGGTCGTTGAGTCGCCGCAGCGCCTCTTCCGCCCGCTTCAGCTCGAGCCGGACGTGCTGGCGCTCGATGGCGTAGCGGATCGCCCGCGCCAGGGTCTCGCCGTCCGCCTGCCCCTTGACGAGGTAATCCTGCGCTCCCTCTCGCACGACTTGTAGTGCCAACGCCTCGTCCCCGAGACCCGTGAGCACGATGGTCGGGATGTCGGGCGCCGCGAGATGGATGGTGCCGAACGTAGCGGAGCCTCGGCTGTCCGGCAGCGTCAGGTCGAGCAGCACGACGTCGATGCCGCCCGCCCGGAGGCGCTCGAGCCCGGTGGCGAGCCGGTTGGCGGTCTCCACGTCGAACGCTGCGCCGCGGCTGTCGGCGAGCGTCTCCTGGATCAGGCGCGCATCGCCCGGGTTGTCTTCGACCAAGAGGATTCTGACCGGGGATCCTGTCGTCACGTTCCGTCCCTACTTCGGTGGCAGTTTGACGATGGTGAACCAGAAGTCTTCAATAGAACGGACCACCTCGAGGAACTGGTCGATCCCGAGCGGTTTGGTCACGTAGCAGTTGGCGTGGAGCGAATAGCTGCGGACGATGTCCTCCTCGGCGGCGGACGTCGTGAGAATGACGACGGGAATCTGCTTCAGCTGTTCGTCGCTTTTGATCTCTCGCAACAGCTCACGCCCGTCTCGCTTGGGCAGGTTGAGATCGAGGATGATGAGATCGGGTCGCGGCCGCGAGGCGTACTGGCCTTTGCGGTGGAGGAAGGCCGAAGCCTCCACACCATCCCCGACGACGTGCAGGTTGTTGCTGATCTTGCACTCGCGCAGCCCCTCGCGCGCCAGCCCCACGTCACCGGCGTTGTCCTCCACGAGAAGGATTTCCACCGCCTGCCCGCCGCCCGCGTCGCTCATGGCGCCTGTTCTCCATTCCGTGTAGGAAGTGCGAAGTAGAAGGTCGAGCCCTGGCCCGGCGCCGACTCGACCCAGATCCGGCCCCCGTGCCGATCCAGGATCCGCCGGCACACCGCCAGACCGATGCCCGTGCCGGGATACTCTTCCCTGGCGTGGAGCCGCTGAAAAATGACGAAGATGCGCTCGAAGTACTCCGGCGCGATGCCGATGCCGTTGTCTCGAACGGCGAACACCCATTCCGTCGCGCCCGGTTGCGCGCTGACATGGACCTGGGGTCGCTCGCCACCGTGAAACTTGATGGCGTTCCCGATGAGATTCTGCAGGAGCTGGACGAGCTGGGTCTCGTCGGCCAAGACCGTGGGCAGGTCGTCGTTCGTCACGAGCGCGCCCGCGTCCTGGATGGCGACGCTCAGGTTGGCCCGCACCGTGCCGAGGACCCGACTCACGTCCACGGGCTGCAGCGACCTTCCGCGGGTGCTGACGCGCGAGAACTCCAGCAGGTCGTTGATGAGTCGCTGCATCCGGACCGCGCCGTCCACCGCATAGCTTATGAACTCGCGCCCCTTGTCATCGAGCTTGTCGCCGTAGCGACGCTCCAGCAGCTGCGTGTAGCTGGAGACCATGCGGAGCGGTTCCTGCAGATCGTGCGACGCGACGTAAGCGAACTGCTCCAGCTCCTTGTTGCTGTGCTCCAGCTCCGTGATGAGTTGCCGGCGGGCCCGGTCCTGGTCTTCAATGCGACTCAGCATCTGGTTGAACGCATCGGTCAGCAGGCCGAGCTCGTCCTGACCCAGGTTCGGCGCCCGCACCGAATAGTCGGAGCGGTCGGAGACCCCTTTGGCGGTCGCGGCGAGCGCCAGGATGGGCCGGGAAATCGTGCCCTGCAGTGTGGCGGAAAGGAGGTACGCCACGAGCAATGACACCCCCATCACCAGGGCGGCGACGGCACCGGCGAGCCGCAGCGTGCCGTACACCGCCGTCAGATCGGATTGGAGGTAGAGCGTGCCCAGTCGCGCGTTGCTCGCTTGCGCCACCGGCGTAAATCCCACGAGGTGCGAGTGCTCGAAGCGGTACCCGTCCCGGGCCGGCGTGGCCGGAAACGCCGCGACCGGCAGATCGGCCGGGTAGCGAGCAAACAGCCTCCCGCCCTGGTCGTACAGGCCCGCGGCGACGACATGCGGCTCCGCTCGGAGCGCCGACAGGATCTCCCGCGCGTCACCCTCGTTCTGGAACGCCAGGGACGCGGTACTGTTGGCCGCGATAATCCCGCCAAGAGTGGAGAGATTCTTCAGCGTCGTCTGGCGGAACGTCAGGAACTCGTACGCGAGAAAAGCCGCACAGGTGAGCACCAGCACGCCCCCGCTCGTCAGCAGCAGGATGGCCATCAGCTTTTGCCG
>WNEY01002747.1_pt1 | contig 13002 bp, 8 predicted proteins | sample 5400531 | NCBI WGS metagenome assembly WNEY01 (sample SAMN13153338, study PRJNA577476) | soil metagenome | isolation source: 200 cm saprolite under Douglas fir tree site 1 | place: USA:California | collected 2015-04-18
AGCATTGGCAGCACCCCATCAGCCGGGTTTGCACGGAGCTGGGGGCTCAACCCGATCATTGTCCTGGCGATCAGGATGATGTCCCGAAAGGCGACGGCCGCAGCGCGAGGCCATCACGCCCGCTACGAGTACCTTTTCGCGCGCGCCGACGGAGAACAGCTGAGAGAAATCACGCGGCTGGTGGAAAGCGGCGCGATCAAACCGCTGGTCGACAAGGTGTTTCCGCTCGAGCACGTGCGCGACGCACTCGCGTACTCCGAGTCCGGGCGGGCGACGGGAAAAGTGGTCATCAAAGTGGCGTGAGCATTCCCCGGAGGTCACGCCAGCACTTGCTTCATCGGTCGTTCGCCGACGCCGCTCAACTCCTCGAGGACATTGCGGGCCGTAGGTCGACGTGAAACGGTCCGCGGCACGACAACTCGCGCCTGAAGCTGCAGAATGTCCGTGGAAACAGCTCCGCTGTCCGGCCTGCTGACTACGTCCCCGCTTCACCGCCTCCATGTCCTGATTAGGCTTGACTCACCTCCGCCAAAGCGTAATTCTTCGCGCCAAACCAGCGACATGAACGCCGCCGGTTCGCAAGGGGTAAGAACATGCATCGAGCGACGCGGTCCTCCCTGGCCGTCGTCGTGGGGCTGCTAGCCCTCACGATTCCGGCATTCGCCCAGACAGCGCTCGGCACGCTTCGAGGCGTTGTGCGCGATCAGCAGGGCGCCGCCCTCCCCGGCGTCACTCTGACCGTTCGTCAAGTCGAGACCAACACCGCGACGACGGCCGTGACGGGAGCAGAAGGCCAGTTCTTTCTGCCCAACCTGCGGCCGGGCCGCTACGAGGTGACGGCCGAACTCGCCAGCTTCGTGCCCGACACGCAGTCGTTGGAGCTGCGTGTGGGGCAGGACCTCACGGTGAATTTCTCAATGAAGCTTGGCGGCGTCGCGGAAACGGTCGACGTCGTCGCTCGCAGCGTGCCGGTGGAAACGCAGAGCACGCTCGCGACGATCATCACCAACAAGCAGATCGACGATCTGCCGACCATCGCGCGCAACTTCAGCGCGCTCGCCACGCTCTCGCCCGGCGTCACGACGTCCACGGCCACTGGCACCGGACAGGGCACGGGCGTGTCGATTTCCGGCCAGCGCCCGTTCTCGAATGGCATCGTCGTCGACGGCGCCTCCAACCAGATGCAGTTCTACGGCCGGCAGGCGAACGACTTTCCACAGGACTGGATTCAGGAATTCCAGGTGCTGACCAACTCCTTCAGCGCCGAGTTCGGGCAGGCGGCGGGCGGCATGCTGAACGTCATAACCCGCAGCGGCGCCAACCGCACGAGCGCACGCGCGTACGGATTCTTTCGTGACGACGGCTTCGACAAGCCGCCCTTCGCCGGCCGCTACGACGCGAACCTGCAGCCGATCTTCCTCGACACGACGCCGCCCTTCACGCAGCAGCGCTGGGGCGGGTTTGCCGGCGGCCCGATTGCCAAGGACAAGCTTTTCTACTTCGGCGGCATCGAACGGCTCGACCTCACATCGTCGGACGTGCTCGGCATCTCGGACTACTGGAGACAGACCGTGTCGCCGACAGTCATTCCCACCGGCCAGGAAGAGACCGTGGGGATGATTAAAGTCGACGTGAACGTGAATCAGAACAATCGCGGCTACTTCCGCTACACCGACACGCATCGGCGCGACCTCAACGTCGGCGGCACGTCACCCGGCGCGGCCGCGCCGCTCGAGACGCTCGAAACCCGCCAGACCTTCGGCGGGCCGCTGTGGAACGTGCTGGGCAACTGGACGACGACCTTGTCGAACAAGGCGTTCAACGAGCTGCGGGTGACGTACGGCATAAACAAGCCGTGGATTCTCGCCAACATTGCCGGCGGCCTTGGCGGCTCGGACCTGTTGGCGGCGGCCGGCTACAACACGTCGGTGGGAAATCCGACCGGCAAGTTCGCGCGCATCAGTTATCCGGGCGCGAATTTCGGCGGGACATCGTTCACCGGCCTCGAGGGCGAAGGCAACCTGTTCATCATCGACAACTTTTCGCTCGTCGCCGGCCACCACCAGTTCAAGTTCGGCGGCCTGGTCGCTCGGCAGCAGATGTACATGGACGTCGAAGCGGCACACAAGGGGTCGTTCTCGTTCACGCAGGACAAGCTGTTCGACGCCAACGATCCGTCGACCTATCCGACGAGCTTCAGCGGGAACATCGGCTCGGGCAAGGCCACGCCGTCGGCGTGGAACCCGTCTGTGTATATCCAGGACACGTGGCAGTTCGGAACCAACCTGACCCTCAACCTGGGCGCGCGCTACGACCTCGACCTGACGCCGACGACGGTGAACCCGTATATTGATGCGTATAACGCGCAGATCGTGTCGCGACGCGGCGGCGCGGCGCCGCTGCAGAAGTCAATGGCCGACACGAACAACCTGTCGCCACGACTCGGGGTCGTCTGGGCGCCGACCGCGGATCGCAGGATGACGGTGCGCGGCAGCTTCGGCTTCTACTACGACCAGAACCACTGGAACCTCACCGACATCTATCTGAACGAGACGCTGCTCGCCCTCCGTCGCGTCTCGTTGAACGCGAACACGCAGGCGAACAACCCGTTCTGGACGCCGGCGAACACCGCGATCGGCATCGCGCAGATGCGCGCTTTTCTCGCGAAGAGCTTCCCGGCCTATCCCGATCTCAACGGGCTGCCGTTTCCCGGGGACACGATTCTTGGCGTGCAGCCTGACTACAAGATCCCGTACTCGAAGAACATCGCGGTCGGCATGACACGCGAGCTGGGGGCGTTCAGCGCCCGCCTCGACTACGTGCATACGAGGACCGACGACGCGAGCATCGGCCCTGATACCAACTGGGTGCAGAATGCCGACGGGACATACTCACGCCGCGATACGCGATACGGCAACATCACGCTCGTCGGCAACGGCGGGTCTATCTGGTACCACGGACTCGAGACCCGGCTCGAGTACCACCCGAAGGCCAACGGCCGCGCCGGGCTTTCCTATACGCTGTCGAAGACGCGATCCAACACGTCGACTGGCTTGAGCACCGGCGGCACCACCAATCCGTTCGATTTGAACGAGGATCTCGGCCCGGACGACAACGACCGCCGCCACAACTTCGTGCTGGACGGGTCCTACCTCGTGCCGAAGATCGATGTGCAACTGGCTGGCATCACCACCTACCGCAGTGCCGTCCCGTACAGCGTCAGCACGAGTGTGCAGCTCGACGCCGATCCGTTTGCGGATCGGCCCGAGCCGCGCAACTCGCGCCGAGGCGCGACGGACAAGAGCACCGATCTGCGCGTCAGCAAGATTTTCCGGCTGCCCGGCCGAGTGACAGCGACCGCGTTCTGGGAGATGTTCAACGTCTTCAACGTCGACAATTGGCTGCGCTATCAAGGCAGTCTGCAGTCGGCGCAATTCGGCCTGCCCCTCACCGAGGGGCCGAAGCGGCGCCAGCAGCTCGGGTTCAGGTTCGATTTCTAGGTTGGAGGCCGGCATCAAATCCGTGCCTCTGTTGAGGAGAGACGCGATGTTCAAGCGCATCGTCTTGACGACGGCCCTGGCCGCTGTGGCCCTTGTCGGTGTTCCCGCGGAGGCGCTCGCGCAAGGTGGACGCGGCGGGGCGGCCGCCGCGCCGCAGAAGCTGACCGCGATTCGCGCCGGCCGTCTGGTCGATCCGGACAACGGCAGCGCGGCGACAAACCAGATCATCCTGGTCGAAGGGGAGCGGATCAAGGAGATCGGCCCGAACGTCACGATTCCGCCAGGCGCTGAGGTCATCGATCTGTCGCGGCTGACCGTCGTCCCGGGGTTCGTCGACACGCATACCCACCTCGCGATGACCTACAAGGAGGTGCCGGAGAACAACATCTATTACTACACCTACGTCGCGGACTCGACCGCGCTGCGCGCGATCCAGGCGGCGTCGAACGCGATGCAGGTGCTCGGCTCCGGCTTCACCGTGATCTGCGATGTCGGAAACAACGGGAACTATGCCGATACGGCGCTCCGTCAGTCGATCGAGCAGGGATGGATACCGGGACCGACCATCATCCCGTCTGGATTGATCATCAGTACGACTGGGGGCCAGTTCACGCCGACGCCCGAGATGTACAAGGGTCACAACATCGTCTATCCCGAGTACCTCGAGGCCAACAGCCGCGACGAGATCGTCAAGGCGGTCCGCGAGAACCTGCTATTCGGCGCCAAGGTGATCAAGATCTGCCTCGACTGCAAGTCGTGGGGCTACTCGGTCGATGACATCAAGCTATTCATCTCCGAGGCGGCGAAGGGCGGCGCCAAAGTGAACGCGCACGTCCAGACGCGCGACGGCGCGCAGCGCGCGATCGACGCCGGCCTCCACATCATCTCGCACGGGCAGCAGCTCACGCCCGAGCAGCATGCCCAGATGGCGCAGAAGACGATCTACCTCGCGAGCACGGATACGCCATTCACGCCGTATCATGGATCGGCGCAAGGCCAGAAGCACGCCGCCGACCAGCTCAGGTCGGCGTGGGAGAAGGGCGTGCCAGTGACCTTCTCCACCGACATGGACTACTGGAGCGAGCAGTTCAAGAACGACAAAGGCGAGTGGATGACCCGCGGCGATCTCACGATCAATTTCCTGCTGACATGGAAGGCGGCCGGCATTCCGGCGAAGGACACGCTGAAGGCGCTGACGATCAACGGCTACAAGGCGGCCGACGTCTACAAGGATCAGCGGGGCCCGATCAAAGTTGGCTACTTTGCCGACATCGTCGCGGTCGAGGGCGATCCATTGGCCGACATCGATGCGGTGCGCCGCGTGCAGTTCGTGATGAAAAACGGCGACGTGTTCAAGCGCGACGGTGTCATCACCGTCGATAAGCTCCTTCATCCGGGCCCTGTCAAGGGCTTCAGGAGGCGATAGGATGAAGTGGTCTGGTGACGCTGGCGGCCTCGTGTTCCTCTCGCTTTGTTACACGCTCATGCCCGTTCTGTTTCAAGGCCGATGTACCGGTACCGATAGGCCGGTGGCCCCGTTGCTTCTCGTACCGCCTTGTCGATGATGGTCCGCAGCGGCGTCAAGGTGCAGACGGGATCCGGATTGGTGGCCTCGCCTGTCAAGGCAAATGCCTGGCAGCGGCATCCTCCAAAATCGATTGCCTTCCGCGGACAGGTCCGACAAGGTTCCTGCATCCACGCGTCCCCGCGGAACGCTTGGAAAGCGGCTGACTCCTCCCAGATCCAGCGAAGCGGGTGATCCCGAACACTGTCGAAGCGTAACGTCGTGATATGTGTGGCGCCGTGACAGGGAAGCGTCCGGCCGTCAGGCATGACCACCAGATAATGTCTGCCCCACCCTCCATAACACGGCTTCGGATACGCCTCGTGGTAATCCGGCAGCACATAGAGGATCTGCATGCGCCCGCGATGCCGGCGCATGGCTTCGTCGGCGACATCGGAGGCGGCGGCCACCTGAGCCGGCGTCGGCAGCAGCGCGTTTCGGTTCTCGAGCGCCCAGCCGTAATACTGGGTGTTCGCCAGTTCGAGGCGGTCCGCTCCGAGGCTCGCGGCCAGCTCGATGATCTCGTCCACCCGATCGATGTTGGCGCGATGCAGGACGACATTGATCGAAAACGCAAAACCGAGCTCTCGCACGAGGGCCGCGGCCGCGACTTTTTGCGGGACGACGCTCAAGCCGGCGATCCGATCGGCGACGGCGTGGTCCGAATCCTGAATCGAGATCTGGATGTGCTCGAGCCCGGCCTCACGCAGCGTCGCGGCTCGATGCCGGGTGAGCCCGACCCCGGACGTGACCAGCGTCGTGTACAGACCCAAGCTGTGAGCGTGCGCCGCGAGCTGTTCCACGTCCGGGCGCACGAGCGGCTCGCCCCCGGACAGGCCGAGCTGCAACACGCCCAGTTCGCGGGCGTGGGTAAACACCCGCTTCCAGTCGTCGGTCGTCAACTCCCCGTTCGCGTGAATCATCTCGAGCGGATTCGAGCAATACGGGCAATGAAGCGGACAACGATGCGTAATCTCGGCGAGCAGCGTCGTCGGATGATTACTCGACACGGACCAACTCTCTCTCGATAAGTCGGGACAAATAGTCGATCACGTCGGCCGTGACGTCGCAATGATACCGCTCCTGCAAGATCGCTGCGACATCACCGATGGAGCGGTGGCCGTCACACAGGTCCAGAATGGCCCCACCGGTCTCGTTGAGAAGGACCACGCCTTCCGGATAGAGCAGGACGCGCTGCTGACGCACCCGGTCGAAATCGAGCCGCGCAAGCCGCCACAGGACGGGAACCGACGCCGCAGTGAGCGTCACTTACGGCTCCAGGTACGCGTGATGGATCGTGTCAATCATCACCCACAGCATCTCGAGCTTGAAGGCCAACGCATCGAAGGCCCGGCGCTGCGTCTCGACCGTCGTGCAGTGAGTCAACACGAGTCGCAGTCCTTGCTGACTATCTCGCGGGGCCTGCGTCAGCCGGCTTTTGAAGTAGTCGAGTGCTTCGGGACGGACCCACGGGTAATGCTGCGGGAAGGCGGCGATGCGCTGCCGCATCAGGTCGGGCGCGAAGAGCTCGGTGAGCGATGAGGCAACGCCGTCGATCCACGGCTTGGTCTTGCAAAATGTGACGTACGCTTCGGCGGCAAATCGTACACCCGGTAGCACGTGTCGCTCATCCTCCATCTCTTCACGCGGCACGCCGAGGGCCTCTCCCAACCTGATCCACTTCTCAATCCCGCCCGTCCGCGGTTCGGTGCCATCGTGATCGATGATCCGCAGCAACCATTCGCGGCGGACGTCCGGATCAGGACAATTGGAGAGGATCGCTGCGTCCTTCCGCGGGATCGCGCGTTGATAGGCCAGTCGATTGGCGACCCAGCCTTGCAGCTGTCTTTGCGTGAGTCGGCCTTCGTGCATCAGCGAATGAAAGGGATGATTCGCGTAATAGGATCCGCTGAGGGCGCGCAGAGCGCTGGCGAGGTCGTCCGGCGCGAGCGGCTGGGTGAGGATCGGAAACGCTGGCGGCGGAGGCGCCGACAGCGCGGACGCATGCAAGGTCGTCATAGGTTGGTTTCGCGATGCAACGCCAGGTGGAGGCCATCGAAGCCTACGATCACGCCTGTTCGCGTCACCATAGCCCGCTCGGGCGAGTGTTCCAGCAGAATCGGGTTGGTATTGTTGATGTGCGTATAGACGCGGTGCCGGCACGGCAGCGCCGCAAGCTGCTCGAGACTTCCGCCGCGGCCGGCGATCGGAAGATGATCCATTTCGCGCGCCGTCCGGTCGCCAATGCCCAAGGCGATGAGCTCGTCGTCCGCCCAAAACGTGCCATCGAAAAGCAACGCATCGGCCTCCGCCAGGCGTGTGAGGAGCACGGCGTCCAGATCGCCGCATCCGGGGACGAACGCGCAGGCTGTGCCGCTCGCCTCTTCCCGCAGCATGAATCCCACGGTGTGTCCTTCGTCTTCACGCGTCGCGAATCGGGGTGGAGCCGCTGGCACCGGAAACGCCTCCACCGCAAGGCCGCTCGCGGAGCCGTCACGGTAGCAAAGCGGCACGCGTGTGTTCAAGGGGAGATCTGTCACAGGAACATCGCTGAAGGCCCGCGTCATCGGCAAGAGGCAGGAATCGCGGTCGAGTATGGTTTGGACGGCAGGCGGCGCGTAAACCCGAAGCTGTCTGGCCTCGCGCAACAATACAATGCCGAGCGTGTGGTCGATCTCCGCGTCGGTCACCAGGACGCCTTCGATCGGAACATGCCGAATTGTTAAAGGGGTGTCTTCAGTCCGCACCCAACGCAATTGCTCGCGGACATCGGGAGAGGCATTCAGGAGAAACCACCGGCACCCGTCGCCGCTAATGGCTGCGGATGACTGCGTGCGCGGCTGGGCAGCGGAAGGATCAGTGCGGGCTACACGACAGCAGGGGCACCAGCAGTTCCACTGGGGAAATCCGCCGCCGGCAGCACTGCCAAGCAGAAGCACATGCACGCCAGCTCGAGGCGGGGCTCACCGTGAGCCCCGCCGCAAGTACCCTACTTGGTGGCCGCGTAGGCGGTCACTTCCATCGTCACGGCAACGACGGTGAACTCGGGCTTCGTCCATTCCATAAGGCTTCCTCCGCGAAGTGCATCGACCCGCCATCGATGTAAAGGAACCATCAACATATAGCACAGCGAGTGCGGTCATTATAGGAGCCGTCCGGGCTCAAATGCAACAGGCATGGCTCTTGCGGTGGGCAACGGCGAACGGCATCGGACTTCGCTTCTACCGATCGATATTGTCGATCGCAACCGGCGACAGCCGATCCGCGGGCGCGAAACCAAAGACAGCGCCGTAGAAGTACAGCTCGGCTTCAAGGCAACAGACAATCGTGTCGCGCTTCCGGAACCCGTGCTGTTCCCCTTCAAATGTGAGAAGCGCGACTGGCAGCCCCTTGGTTCGCAGGGCGTCGGCCATGATCCGCGACTGATTTGGCGGCACGACCCGATCCTCGAGGCCCTGAAAAAAAATGACAGGGCACGATATCCGGTCGGCGAAGTGAATCGGGGATCGAGCGCGGTAGAGGTGCCGCTTGGCGGGGTAGGGTCCGATCAGGCTGTCGAGGTAGCGCGCCTCGAACTTGTGCGTCTCGCGCGCCATCGCCTCGAGGTCGCTGATCCCGTAATAGCTCGCGCCAGCTTTGAAGACGTCTCGGTGCAACGTCAGCGCGGCCAACGTCGTGTAGCCGCCCGCGCTGCGACCTCGGATGGCGAGACGATCGGGATCGGCCTGGCCGTGCGCTGTCAGGTATTTCGCCGCGTTCACGCAGTCAGCCACGTCGACCACACCCCACTGGCCATTCAGTCGCCGCCGGTACGCTCGCCCATATCCGGAACTACCGCCGTAATTGACATCCACCACAGCAAAGCCGCGGCTGGTCCAGTACTGCAACTCCAGGTTCAAGCGCGGACTCGTGGACGCCGTCGGGCCACCGTGACTGATCACGATGAGCGGAGGCCGGTCGCCGGCGGGTGCGGTAAAGTCTCGATTGCGCGGCGCATAATAGAAGCCGTATGCCAGGGAACCGCCGTCGGTCGGAAACTCGATGGGCTCAGGCAGTGAAAGATAGCCCTCATCGATAACCACCTCCGTCGCAGCTCGGATTGTCTCGGTTCTGCCGGTCTCGAGATCAACGCGGACGGCAGCTTCAGGCGCAGCCTGAGAACCGCCGACTAACACGGCATGCGTTCGGGTCGCGGCGATGTTTTCGCCCGGTTCCAGGTTCGTGCGTACCGGAGTGAATGTGCCAGTCTCCACATTCATCGTCGCCAGGCGCCAACGCCCGAGCTGCTGGTAGGTGACTACGAGACGCGACGCGTCAGCGAACGCCCACGTCGACATCCCGAGCTGCCACTGGGGGCGCCCGAAGTCCGCCGCCATCGCGTGCACCAACTCAACGCGGTCGTTGCGTACGCGATAGAGATTCCACCAGCCCGTGCGATCCGAGACGAAATGGAGCGTTCCGTCTGGGGACCATCCGGGCTGAAAGATCGCGTCAGCCTCGCCAGCAGTCACCTGTCGCGGCTGATCCAACGTTCCATCGTCCGAAACGTTCGCAACCCAGAGTTCGGTACCGTCCCACGGCATATTGGGATGACGCCACGCGAGCCACGACAGGCATGAGCCGTCGGGATTGAAGCGAGGCGTCGAATAGAAATCGTGGCCGGAGATGATCACCTCACCGGCGGCCGGTGGACCGGTGAGCGGCAGACTGACAAGTGTCGTCACGGGCTCGCGTTCCCTCGCCGTGTGATCCTCGCGCACGCAGACGAGCCGCTGGCGTAACGGGTCGATCGCACAATCGGCGTAGAACCAGTCGCCTGGTGGTGTGAGCGGCTCGGGCGTGTCGCCGGGCTCGAGCCGATAGAGGCGCTGGTCGGCAAATTCGGCGTAATAGACGATGCCCTGGGAGACGGTGTACGCAGCCCCGCCGTACTCGTGCACGCGTGTCCGCACGTTGGTCCCCGCGGGCGTGACGTCCGCGATCCGGCCGTCGGCGCTCCGCTTGACGAGGACGTTGCGGCCACCGTCTTCGGGCCGCCCCTCGATCCAGTAGAGGTCATCGCCATCGAGCGCGACACTGCCCAACCGGAGCGCAGCCGCCGCGACCGTGTGGGCCGCTATCGGTGACTTCCAGGTGCCGTAAGGGGCAACGACGGGTTCGAGAGGGCGGCCATCACCTGAAGGTTCGCTTTCTGTGCCGGGTGACATGGGTGGGATCAGTCTATGTTGCCTTGTTCGCCGCGCGATTCGAGGACGCAAAAAGTGACCGTCGCGTCGCCGGCCGATAACCGATATCGTGGCGCGAACATAGCGGCTGGGCGGCCGTCGACGGCCCGTGGCGGGCGGAAGAAAAACGCCGCTGCGATTGCGGCGTGGAGACTCCTGTAAGATGGTGTGGGTTCTGGCCTCTCTCGCAGGGTGGTGCGCGTTCGATAAAGGAGTTCACCATGCGTCATCGATCTATCGCGTCAGTGGGCGCTTTGGTGGTCGTGCTCGTCTGGCTGGCGCCGGCTCGTTCCTCCGGTCAGACGTCGGCCTCTGGGGCCAAGGCAACGAAACCATGGACTCCGCCACGGACATCGGACGGTCAGCCAGACCTTCAGGGCATCTGGTTGAACAACGACGCCACTCCGCTGGAACGGCCGAAGGCGCTCGAAGGAAAACGAGTCCTGACCGACGCGGAAGTGGCTGCGCTGAGGAAGAACGCGTCGCGGCTCTTCGGGGGCGACGTGGACAGCGACGCCGCTGGAGGAGACAATTTCTTTCTCGCCGCGCTGGCAAATCCCGACGTGTACAAGAACCGAAACGCCACGGGCAGCGGCGTCGGAGCGGTCAGAGAAATTGATAACCGAACGTCGCTGATCGTGGATCCGCCTAACGGGAAGATTCCTCCCATGACGCCGGATGGACGGCAGAGACGGCTCGCAGCAGATGCGGCGGCGTTCGGGGCGCCCAGGTCGAGTCCGCCGTCGGGCCCTGAAGATCTCAGCAACTTCATTCGGTGCATCACCTATGGAGCTCCGAGGCTCGGTGGCGCCGCTGCGAGCTACCACAACTACTACCAGATTGTGCAAACTCCCGGATACGTCATGTTCCTTTCGGAGGCGATCCACGACGCTCGCATCATCCCGCTCGATGCACGTCCGCATCTCCCACAAGACATTCGCCGCTGGCTCGGGGACTCGCGTGGTCGATGGGAGGGAAGCACGCTGATTGTCGAGACCACGAATTTTTCTCAGAAGACCAGCCTTCTTGGATCGGCCGAAAACCTGCACGTGGTCGAGCGCTTTACACGCACTGCGCTCGACAGGATCAACTACGAGATCACGCTCACGGATCCCACGACGTGGATTACGCCCTGGACGGCTGTGGTTCGCCTCAAACGGACAGACGACAAAATGTACGAGGACGCATGTCACGAGGGGAACCAGCACGTGATGACGGGCATCCTTGCCGGGGCTCGTGCCCAGGAGAAGGCGGCTGTTCGTTAATTTCGCGTGGTCTGTTTGTATCGGAGCCGTACCAGAGCCGGTAGTGTCCATTGAGAACGTCGACGGTGAACCGACGGTGATGCCGCGTCAAAACCCGAGCCGATAGCTGATTTTCGCGAAAATCTGTCGGCCTACCGGGACTGTCGGCAGGTAGGTGGGGCGGAAGCGGAGGTTGGTCTCCGCGAATGGATCGTCGATGACCTTCTCGTATCTGTCGTTGAACCCGAGATACACCGCGGTGCCAGGATGGACGAGAAAGGTGACAGTGATGCCGGCGACGAGTTGGCTCGAAGCGGTCTCCGAGAAGAGCGATCGATCCGACGCGAGGTGGTTATAGTCGAGAATCCCGCGGAGCGCGAGCGCCTTCGTCACCTGAAGGTTTGCTTTCCACTGTAAGAGGTGCGTGCCGAACGCCATCTGCGTTCCGCTGGCCGACACCTTCGGCAGCGTGTCCAGACGTTCCTGAAGATAGATCTGGTCGAACCGCAATCGAGGCGCGAGTCGGAGCCACAGCCACGTGTTTATCGCCTCTGTATTGCCGAGAAACGGCGCCACACCAGCGGGCGGGGAATAGTTGATGCCTGTGCCTCGCGAATACGACGCCCACAACGACACCCATGCAGGAGTGGAGCTCGATAGCGACACGCTCGTTGACCTCGTCCGAAACGGGACGCCGGCGTAAAGCTCGAGCCCGTCGTTCCGTGCGGCGATGACTTCAATCTGGCTGGCCACAGACAACGACAGTTCCGCGGTCGTCCACCGGTCCTGCAAATGGCCCGCCCGATCCCAATTGACCACGGTGCTGACGCTCGGTCCGAAGCTCCACTTGCCGGAATCGTCCGGTTGCCACATGTAGCTCGCGTACTGCTCGGCCGCGCGCAAGTCGACGCGCGGCACGTAGCCAAGCGGCGCACGAAAGGAGCCGTCGATGTCGCGGTAGCTGCCAAGGTAGGTGAAGTGCCTGCCGTTCCGCGCAATCCCCGCAAAGTACGCTGCGCCGTTCACACGCCCGCCGCTTTGGTCGACATCAGTGCTGCGAACCGCTTGGCCCGAAATCGTCCACAGAGCACTCAGATTCGTCCGGCCGTCGACCGACACGACCGCATTGGAGCCGAGGCCCACCTGCCGCTCCGTCGACAGGACGGCGAGCTTCGACCGGTCTCCGAAATTCCGCTCGATGCGGGCGGCGCCTACCTTGGCGGTTCGTCCGAACACGCCGTCAGCGTCCTCTGCCGCGACTGCCCGATCGTTTGCGCTCAGGCCGGCGATGGCCCACTTGGTCGATCGAGCGGTCACCTTGACGCCGAATTCCGGGTCCACGATCCGCCTCGAGAAGAAGACATTGATCGGTGTCGCGAACATTGCCGCATTCTCGGTGAAGAACGGCCGCTTCTCCGGAATGAGGACCTCGAAACGCTGGTTCACCAACATCTGCGGATCGTTCGATT
>WNEY01003391.1_pt1 | contig 13002 bp, 12 predicted proteins | sample 5400531 | NCBI WGS metagenome assembly WNEY01 (sample SAMN13153338, study PRJNA577476) | soil metagenome | isolation source: 200 cm saprolite under Douglas fir tree site 1 | place: USA:California | collected 2015-04-18
TCATCAACAACCGCGGCATCTTCGTGCCGCGCCCGATGTTCGGCGCGGGGACCGAATTCGCCCTGGCCGCGCTGCTGCTGGCGATCCCGGCGACGTTCTGGCTGCGGATCTGGGCGATCCGCCGCCAGGAGAGGAGCGGCGAGCCGTTTCCGGTGCTGTGGACCGGCCTCGGCCTGGTCATCGGGGCGCCGGCCGTGGTCCTCGTGCTGCTCGGCTTCCCGATCACGTTCGAAGCGCCGCAACTGCGGGGCTTCAATTTCGTCGGCGGCATCCGGTTGATCCCCGAGTTCATCGCGCTGCTGATTGCGCTCACGACCTATACCGCCGCCTTCATCGCCGAGGTCGTGCGCGCCGGAATTCTGGCGGTTTCGACCGGTCAGACCGAGGCGGCGTTTGCGCTCGGATTGCGACGGGGCTTGACCTTGCGCCTCGTCGTTCTCCCGCAGGCGCTGCGCGTGATCGTGCCGCCGCTGACCAATCAGTACCTCAATTTGACCAAGAATTCTTCGCTCGCGATCGCGATCGGCTATCCCGACCTGTTCGCGGTCTTCGCCGGCACCACGCTCAATCAGACCGGCCAGGCGATCGAGATCATCGCCATCACCATGGCGGTCTATCTCGTCATCTCGTTGGCCACCAGCGGCCTGATGAACTGGTACAACGCCCATATCCGGGTGACGGAGCGCTGATAGCGATGGACGCGCAATCGTTCTATCTCCGCCGCACGATCGCGGAACCCGAGCCGCCGCCGACGGCCAGCACCGGCGCCGCCGCCTGGCTGCGGCAGCGGCTGTTCGCCGGTCCTTTCAACACCGCGCTGACGCTCGTCAGCTTGCTGATCCTCGCCGTGCTGATCTGGCCCGCCGTGAAGTTCCTGCTCATCGACGCGGTCTGGCAGGGCGCGAGCCGCGTCGACTGTCTGCCGGAAACGCTCAAGCGCGAAGTCGGTGCCTGCTGGCCGTTCATCGCCGCCAAGTTTCGCCAATTCATGTACGGCTTCTATCCGCAAGACCAGCAATGGCGCGTCGATCTCACCTATGCGCTCGGCGTGCTCCTGCTCGTTCCGCTGCTCATCCCGCGCGTCCCGCACAAAGCCCTGAACGCGTTGCTGTTCTTCGGGGTGTTTCCGGTCGCCGGCTTCTTCCTGCTGGTCGGCGACGTGCTCGGATTGGAGCATGTCGAGACCCGAGCCTGGGGCGGGCTACTGGTCACGCTGGTCATCTCGTTCACCGGCATCGTTGGCTCGCTGCCGCTCGGCATTCTGCTGGCGCTCGGCCGGCGTTCCGATCTGCCGATCGTGCGCACGCTCTGCATCGTCTTCATCGAGTTTTGGCGCGGCGTCCCGCTGATCACCGTGCTGTTCTTCGCGACCTACATGCTGCCGCTTTTCCTGCCGGGTGGCTGGCAGATGGACGGCATGCTGCGGGTGCTGATCGGGGTGGTGCTGTTCGCGGCGGCCTACATGGCGGAGGTGGTGCGCGGCGGATTGCAGGCGATCCCGCGCGGCCAATACGAGGGCGCGATGGCGCTCGGGCTCGGATATTGGCGCATGATGGGTTTCATCGTCCTGCCGCAGGCGCTCAAGCTTGTCATCCCCGGCATCGTCAATTCGTTCATCGCCCTGTTCAAAGACACGACGCTGGTGCTGATCGTCGCGATCTTCGACCTGCTCGGGCAAATGCGTTCCGCCTTCGCCGACCCGAACTGGTCGACCCCCGTGACGCTTTTCACCGGCTTCGCGTTCGCCGGAATGATCTATTTTCTCTTCAGCTTCGGCATGTCGCGCTATGCGTTGTACACGGAGCGGCGGCTCAATACCGGGCGGCCGAATTGAGCCGGCGGGCTGACGGGGCATCATGACCGAGGAGAACCGGACACCGACTGTGCCGCCGGGCGGCGGCGCGCCCGATATACGCACGACCCGCAACCCGGTGGCGATCGAGATCGTCAAATTGAGCAAGTGGTTCGGCGATTTCCACGTGCTGCGCGACCTCGACCTCAAGGTGATGCGGGGCGAGCGCATCGTCATCTGCGGGCCATCGGGCAGCGGCAAGTCGACGCTGCTGCGCTGCATCAACCGGATCGAAAACTGGCAGCGCGGCCGCGTCATCGTCGACGGCATGGAATTGACCGACGATCTCAAGAAGATCGACGAGGTGCGCCGCGAGGTCGGCATGGTGTTCCAGCAGTTCAACCTGTTTCCGCACCTCACGGTTCTCGACAACTGCGCGCTCGCTCCGATCTGGGTGCGCCGGATGCCGAAGAAGGCTGCGGAGGAGCTCGCGCGCAATCATCTGGCGCGCGTGCGCATCCCCGAGCAGGCGAACAAATACCCGGCGCAGCTCTCCGGCGGCCAGCAGCAGCGGGTCGCGATCGCGCGGGCGCTGTGCATGCGGCCGAAGATCATGCTGTTCGACGAGGTCACCTCGGCGCTCGACCCGGAAATGGTCAAAGAGGTGCTTGACACCATGGTCGAGCTCGCGAACGACGGCATGACCATGCTGGTGGTGAGCCACGAAATGGGCTTTGCGCGCCAGGTCGCGAACCGGGTGGTGTTCATGGATGCCGGCCAGATCATCGAGGTGAACGAGCCCGAAGCCTTCTTCTCCAACCCCCAGCACGAGCGCACCCGGCTGTTTCTCAGCCAGATTTTGCGGTGAATCCTTGGTTTGGTCGCCTGCGGGGCTGCCGGAAACGGTCGGGGAGGGCGGGTGCCAAAATTGGCGGCGTCGCCTGCAACTATCCGCCCCGACCTTGCGTATCTGCCGACATCGCAACCGCGGGAGCAAAGCTGCCATGAGCAATGCCAACATCGCCTTCGTCCAAAGCCTCTATGCCGCTTTCAGCAAAGGGGATATCGCCACCATCATCGCGGGACTGGCCGCCGACGTCGATTGGGGTGTCAACGGTCGCCGCAAGGACTATCCATTGCTCGGCAGCTGGAAAGGGCAGAGCGAGGTGCAGAAATTCTTCCAAGGGGTCGCGGAGCACCAAGAGGCGACCGAGTTCTCGCCGCGCGAATTCTTCGCCGCCGAGGATCGGGTCTGCGTGCTCGGCCACTATTCGTGGAAAATCCGCAAGACTGGCCGCGCCGTGGCGAGCGATTGGGCCCACATTTTCACGATTCGCAACGGCAAGGTCGCCAAGTTCCGCGAGTTCAACGACACCGCACAATTCGCCGAAGCCTATCGCGGGTAGGGCGGGTCAAGGCGCCAGGCACGGGCCGGGCGAGGAAGCACGCGCCGTGCGCGCCGCGACCCACCGGCGGCATCGCCGCGCAGAGGGTGAGACTTACCGCACGAGCGAGCCGCCGGCCTTCTTCCAGGCGTCGATGCCGCCCTGGATGTGACAGGCCGACGTGAGGCCCGCGTCCTGCGCGGCTTGCACCGCCATGGCCGAGCGCTCCCCGAAGGCGCAGTAGAACACGATGCGCTTGCCGGTGGCGCGGGCGAGCTCGTTCAGCATGCCGCCCGGGCGCACATTGGCCGCGAGGTCGGGGTAGGGGGCGTGCAGCGAGCCGGCGATGACGCCGTGCTTTTCGCGCTCGGTCTTCTCGCGCAGATCGACGAGCGCCACGCCGGGCTCGCCGAGCAAGGTCATCGCCTTGGCGGCGCTCACCGCCCAACCGCGCTGCGCGATCGCTTCTTGCGCAAGCCCGACCCGCATATTGGCGGGCACCGCCACGTCCATCATCTTCGGGTTGGGCAGATTGAGGCTGTTCATCAGGTCGACATACTGGTCGATCGACTTGACCTGCAGGCGCGGGTTGAACGCCTTCTCCTCGGCGATGGTGGAAACCGTCTCGCCCTTGTAGTCGTGCGCCGGGAAGATCATGGTCTCGTCCGGCAGCTTGAGCAGCTTGTTGAAGATCGAATCGTACTGGGCGCGCGGGTCGCCGTTCTGGAAATCGGTGCGGCCGGTGCCGCGGATCAGCAAGGTGTCGCCGGTGAACACCCGGTCCTGCATCTTGAAGCTATAGGAATCGTCGGTGTGTCCCGGCGTGTAGATCACGTCGAGCGCGACGCCCTCGATCGTGAGCTTGTCGCCTTCCGCGAGCCGCATCGAGACCACGTCGACCTTGCTCATCTCGCCCATCACCGTGATGCAGTGGGTGCGGTCGCGCAGCGCGCCCAAGCCGGTGATGTGGTCGGCGTGCAGGTGGGTGTCGACCGCCTTGACCAGCTTGAGGTCGAGCTCGTTGACCAGCTGGATGTAGCGGTCGACCTTCTCGATCACCGGATCGATGATCAGCGCCTCGCCGCCGCGCCGGCTGGCGAGCAGGTAGGTGTAGGTGCCCGACACGCTGTCGAAGAGCTGACGGAAGATCATCGCGGCGCCTCGCCTGGATCGTAGGGATTCCGAATCCCTCCAGTACACCCGGCAAATATAAATCTTCTACAATTCCGCCAAAAGGGCGGCGAAGTGTTCTTTGCTCGTAAATCAGCTATCGTCGTGCTGATCACGGCGGTCGTCGGAGGAGGGCAGGGATGCGAACGTTCAGACCGCGGTTCCAGATTCTCTGGCTGTGGTGCTTGGCGATTGCCAGCGGACTTCCTGCGCAAGCCCAGGACTACCCGGCAAACCCCGTGAAGCTCATCACCCAAGGCGCGCCGGGCAGCGGTCCGGACGTCATCGCGCGCATCGTTGCCGATCATCTCGGTCGGCTCTGGGGGCAACAGGTGCTGGTGCTCAGCCTTCCGGGTGCCGCCGGCAGCGCCGCCGCCCGCGTGGCGGCCGCGGCGCCGCCCGACGGCTACACGCTTTACATGCCGGCCACCTCCGCTTTCGTCGTGATGCCGGAAATGCTGCCGAACCTGCCGTTCGACCTGGAGCGCGATTTTGCGCGCATCGGCTTCGTCGGTGAGCAGCCGATGGTGTTCGCGGTCGCGCCCTCGCTCGGCGTGCATTCGCTCGCCGAGCTGATCGCGCGGGCCAAGGCGCGGCCGGGAGAAATCCTCTATGCCGCCAACCTGCGCGGCTCGCTGCCGCACCTGTCGGTCGAGCTGTTTCGTCGCCGGACCGGCGCCGATCTCACATTCATTCCCTATCCCGGGGTCGCGGGTGGATTGCAGGACATTTTGGGCGGGCGGATTTCGATGGTCGCCGAGGGCCTGCCGCCGTTGGCCGGCCCGATCCAGGCCGGCTCGATCAAGCCGCTCGCGGTCGCCTCGGTGAAGCGGCTGCCGAACCTGCCGGATTTGCCGACGGTCGCCGAAACCAGTCCCGGCTTTGCGGCCATGGGCTGGTTCGTGCTGCTGGCGCCGGCCGGAACGCCCGAGGCGATCGTCCGCAAGGTCAACCGAGACCTGGCGAAAGTGCTCGAGCAACCGGAATTCCAGAAACGCTTGCAGGATCTCGGCACCTTCGTGCGCCCGATGACGCCCCTGGAGACAACCGAATTCATCCGCAGCGAGCAACAATTGTGGCGGCCGCTGGTGCGCCAGCTCGGCACATCGCAATAGCCGCCGGCACTGCGCGGGTGCTTATTCCTGATGGTTTTAGGCTTTCGGTTTGGGCTCGATCGGCAGATCGTCCCGCGCCCCCCATTCCGACCATGAACCGTCATAGAGCGCCTGCGGTTCCTTGCCGATGGCGTTCAGCGCGAACCACAGGGTCGCCGCGGTCACGCCCGACCCGCAGCTGGTGATGACGGGTTTCGTCAGGTCGACGCCACCCGAGGTGAAAATCTGTCTGATCCGCTCCGGCGCCACCAGCCGGCCGTCCTCCACCAATTCCGTCGACGGCACGTTGAGCGCGCCCGGCATGTGACCCGAGCGCAGGCCCGGCCGCGGCTCCGGCGCCTCGCCGCGGAAGCGATTGGCCGGCCGCGCATCGATCACCTGGGCGGTTTTTCGCGAGAGCGCCGACTGCACGTTGGCAACGTCGGCCACCAAGGCGGCGTTGAGCTTTGCATCGAACTTGCGTGGCGCGCGCTCGACCGCGCCGGCCTGCAACGGACGGCCTTCCGCCTTCCATTTCGGCAGGCCGCCGTCGAGAATGAACACGTTCTTGGCCCCGAAGGTGCGAAACGTCCACCACACCCGCGGCGCGCCGCCGAGCCCGATGCCGTCATAGACCACGATCGTGTCGGTCTCGGCGATGCCGAGCGCGCCGACCTCGCGCGCGAACTGCTCGGCGCTCGGCAGCATGTGCGGCAGCGGGTTGGCGTGGTCGGCGATCGCGTCGATATCGAAGCGCACCGCGCCGGGAATGTGGCCGGCGAGATACTCGGCCGCCGCATCGCGCTTCAGGGCCGGCAGATAGAACGAGCCGTCGACGACGACGGTCGCGGGCGCGCCGAGACGGTCGGCGAGCCAGTCGGTGCTCACCAGCCGGCGGCTGTTTGCAGCGGTGGTCATGAGCTTCCTCGTGTCGGATCAGGCAAACGCGATGCGCACGCGCCGGTTCTGCTTGCCCTTCTTCTCGATCTGCGTCACCCGCACGTCGCCGATTTCGTCGGTCCTGCGCACGTGCGTGCCGCCGCATGGTTGCAGGTCGTAGCCCACGATTTCGATCAGCCGCACCCGGCCGCTGCCCATCGGCGGCTTCACCGACATGGTCTTGATCAGGCCGGGCTTGGCTTCGAGCTCGGCATCGGTGATCCAGCGCGACGTCACCTCGGCGCCGGCCGCGATCATCTTGGCGAGCCGCTTGGTGATGTCGTCCTTGTCGAGGCCGGCCTCGGGTATGTCGAAGTCGAGCCGTCCGTCGATGTCGCCGACCGAGCCGCCGGTGACCGGATAGGGCAGCACCGCCGAAAGCAGATGTAACGCTGTATGCATGCGCATGCGGGCATAGCGCAGATGCCAGTCGATCACCGCGTGCACCGGCTCGCCGATCTTGAGCCTGACGCCGCTCGTGGCTGCGGGTAGGTGCGCGATCTCGGTCTTCTCGGGATCGGTGAAGCTGGCGCCGTCGATCAGGATCGCATCACCGGTCGCGGTGGTGAGCACGCCGCGGTCGCCGGGCTGGCCGCCGGAGGCCGCATAGAACACGGTGCGGTCGAGCACGATGCCGCCCTCGTCGGTAAGGCCGACGACGGTGGCGCTGCACTCCTTGAGATATGCGTCCTCGCGAAACAGGCAGTCGGTGGGCATGGCGTCAAAAGGTTTGAATCAAAGCCGCAGGGTCAGACGTTTTCGTACGGGACCTTCAGGTTGGAACGCCGTTCGAGCCATTCCGGAACCGGCAGGTGCTTGGCGCGCAGGAAATCCGGATTGAACAGCTTCGACTGATAACGTGTACCATAGTCCGCAAGAATAGTGACGATGGTGTGGCCCGGTCCCATGTCTTTGGCAAGCCGTATTGCGCCCGCCACGTTGATACCGGTCGAGCCGCCCATGCACAGGCCCTCGTGCTCGAGCAGGTCGAAGATGACCGGCACTGCCTCTTCGTCCGGGATCAAATAAGGCTTGTCGACCTTGAGGTCCGCGATGAGCGAGGTGACGCGCCCGAGACCGATGCCCTCGGTGATGGAGCCGCCCTCGGATGCTTTGGCCTCGCCGTGCGCGAACAAGTTGTACATGGCCGCGCCCTTCGGGTCGGCGACACCAATGACGATGGTCGGCTTTTGCTCGCGCAAATAGGTCGCCGCGCCGGCGATGGTGCCGCCGGTACCGATGGCGCAGATGAAGCCGTCGACCTTGCCCTCGGTCTGCTGCCAGATTTCCGGGCCGGTCGAGACGTAGTGCGCCTTGCGGTTGTCGAGGTTGTTCCACTGGTCCGCGAACAGCACCCCGTTGGGCTCCTGCTTGCGCAGCTCGTCCGCCAAGCGCCTGCCGATGTGCTGATAGTTGTTGGGATTGCTGTAGGGAACCGCCGGCACCTCCACCAGCTCGGCCCCGCACAGCCGCAGCATGTCCTTCTTTTCCTGGCTCTGCGTCTCGGGGATGACGATCAAGGTACGGTAACCGCGCGCATTGGCAACGAGCGCGAGCCCGATGCCGGTATTGCCCGCGGTGCTTTCGACCACCAGCCCGCCGGGCTTGATGTCGCCGCGCTTTTCCGCCTCCAGGATCATTTGGCGCGCCGCGCGGTCCTTCACCGACTGGCCGGGATTCATGAACTCGGCTTTGCCCAAAATGGCACAGCCGGTCGCGGCCGAGGCGCGCCTGAGCGCGATCAGCGGCGTGTTGCCGATGGCTCCGACGATTCCGTCGCTGATCTGCATCGCGGCTTGGCCCGGTTCCGGAAAGGCGGTCGAACCTAGATAACCATTCCGTATCCGACAAGGTCGCTTTGCACCCCATTCTGCTGCGCGATTTGCCTCGGCGCGGCGGCGGCGCCGAACTTGACCTCCCCGTTGGGTAACCGACCGAAGCCTCGCCTCGCGACATTTAGCTTCAAATGTCCCGGAATCGCGAAACGTTGCCGAAACCATAACGGGGGTTTGGGTTCAGCAGTCTACGCGTCTTCACCTATTTTTTGCCGCCATAGCGGAACGTGATGGACGATGGGTGATGTCAGCGGCGTGGGGTTTCACGCACTATCTTTTTGGTGGCGACCGATGAATCTCGACGTCCATACGTTGTTCCTGGTCACGATCTACGTCGAGGCCATTCTCGGATTGCTGCTGCTGTTCGCCTGGATTCAGAACGCGCAGATTCGCGCCGTTGCCTGGTGGGGCTGCGCGCATCTGGTGCGGGCGAGCTCGGTCGTCCTCTTCGGCATGTACGGCTCCGTGTCACAGGCGATCTCGATCGACCTTGCCAACGCGCTCCTGTTCCTGAGCTTCGCGGTCACCTGGACCGGGGCGCGCGTGTTCGACGGGCGGCCGCCGCTACCGATGTATATCGTCGCCGGGCCGGTGGTGTGGCTCATCGTTGCGCATCTGCCGACCTTTGCCGGTGATCTCGATTACCGCTACCTGCTCGCCTCCGGCATCATCACGACCTATACCTGGCTCACCGCCTACGAGTTCTGGCGCGGGCGCAGCGAGCCGTTGGTCTCGCGCTGGCCCGCGATCCTCATGCTGTTCGCGCACGGCTCACTGTTCCTGCTGCGCACGCCGCTGTTCGCCATGGTGCCGTGGGCGCCGACCGACCAGGTGTTCGAGAGCGTGTGGCTTACGGTGCTGAGCTTCGAGGCGCTGCTGTTCACCATCGCGATCGCCTTCATCCTGCTCGCGATGGCGAAGGAGCGGACCGAATACCGGCATCGGACTGCCGCCATGGTCGATCCATTGACCGGGATCGCCAACCGCCGCTCTTTCCTGCAGGACGGCACCGAGCTGATGAAACGCCTCAGCGCCCATCCGTGTCCCACCAGCGTGTTGTTGATCGATCTCGATCACTTCAAGTCGATCAACGACCGTTTCGGCCATGCCATCGGCGACCGCGTGCTGCAGGTGTTCGCCGACACGGCGAAAGCCAACACGCGATCGTCCGATCTCGTCGGCCGGCTCGGCGGCGAGGAGTTCGCGGCCGTGCTCTACAATGTGAGCCGGGAAAAGGCGGTGGCGCTGGCCGAACGCATCCGCTCTTCGTTCGCCGAGGCGGCGAGCGAGGTCGACGGCCGGCCGGTCGCCGCAACCGTGAGCATCGGCGTCGTGCTCTCGCCGGACGCCACGTTCGACGTCCCGGCGCTGCTGGTGCAGGCCGATCAGGCGCTCTATTTCGCCAAGGAGCGCGGGCGCAACCGCGTTGAGGTCGCCACGCTCGATCTCGTGCTCGGGCGCAAGGACACCGCCAACCGGATCGGCCCGGCCGCGGCGAAGAGCGCCGCCTAACCCAGACGACGGACACCGGACGACGGATCGTCATTCCGTCGTTCGAATGTTCCGTCGTCCCGATCGGTCGTCAGTCGTCCGTATTTTTGCCGTCCGATTTCACTTGGCCTCTTCCACGGGCGTGCTGGTGGCCGGGCCTTCTCCGACGATCAGCACCCAGGCCTCCTCGTCCTTGGCGCCGTCCCAGTGCACCTGCTTGCCGAAGTGCGTGACGAAGCTGCCGGCCGGCATCGGCACCATCAGCTCTTTGTCGTACTTGTTGCCGGTCGCGACCCACCAGGTCCCTTTGACCACGGTGATGAAGCGGTCGTTGGGGTGGAAGTGCGGGCGGCTGAAGGCGCCCGGCTTGAATCGATTGAGCACGACGTAGATTCCGCCGGCCTTGGTCGGATCGCCCTGCAGGATGGCTTGGTTCACCGGGGCGGCGCCGGTCGGGTCGCGCCATTTGAGCTGATCCGGAAGCTTGTAGATGAGCGCGGCCGGGTTGAGCTCGACCGCATCGCCTGGCGTGCCTAGGCCGAGCACGAGCAGCGGCGCGGCGAGCAGGAAGCGTTGCAGGGTCAGGCGAATTCTCATTTTTTCCTCCCGGTTCGCGAATTTCGCGTGGCGAGAAGCATATTCCTGTCGCGTGCGCCGGCAAGGGCCATTTGGCAAGGCTTCGATGATCGCGTTGCGGACCTGTGATAGGGAGGCCCACGAGGGACGACGCAACATCGGGGGCCCGGAGGGTGAGGTCATGACCGGAAGCTCGAACGTCAACCGCCGCGCGCTGCTGCGCGGCTCGGCCGCGCTCGCAGGTCTCGGAATCGCCGGGCTCGCCGGCGCTCCGCTCCGCGCCGCGCCGCAGCCCCCGGTCCGGCTGCCGCCGCGCACCAACTTCGTCATCCGCAATGCCTTTGTGATGACCATGGAGCCCGGCACCGGCGACCTCGCCGGGCACGACGTGCACGTGAAGGACGGCGTGATCGCCGCGATCGGCCAATATCTCGAGCCGCCCGGCGCGCGGACGCTCACCGGTGAAGGCATGATCGTGCTGCCCGGCCTGGTCGAGACCCACTGGCACATGTGGAACACGTTGTTGCGCAGCATGTCGGGCGACAAGGCCGAGCTCGGTTATTTCCGCACCACCGCCGCGCTTGGGCAGAAGTACGATGCGGCCGACATGTACCAGGGCACCCGGCTCGCCGCGGCCGAGGCGATCAACTCCGGCATCACCTTCGTCCACAGCTGGTGCCACAATATCCGCAGCCCTGAATACGCCGAGGCCGACCTGCGTGCGCTGCGGGTATCGGGCTTGCGCGCGCGCTTCTCCTACGGGTGGATGCAGGCGCATCCGAACACACAGCCGATCGATCTTGCCGACCTCGAACGCCTGCACGACAACTGGGGCAGCTATTCGAACGACGGCCTCATTGCGCTCGGCATGGCCTGGCGCGGGCAGGGCGGCAACAATCCGGCGACCGCCGTTCCGCCCGAGGTCTACACCAGGGAAATCGAGACGGCGCGGCGGCTCGGCCTTCCGATCACCGTGCATGCCAGCGGCTCGCGGGCAGCCGCCGGTCAGGTCGATCGCATCGGCGCGGCGAACCTGCTCGGCCCGGACATGCAGATCATCCACGGTGTCGTGCTCACGCCGCAGGAGATCGAGGCGATCAAGGCGGCCGGCGCCTCGGTCAGCCTCTCGCCCACCACCGAGCTGCGCATCGGCTTCGGCTTTCCGCAGACCGCGAACCTGCTCGCAGCCGGCATCCCGGTCGGGCTGTCGGTCGACACCGTGGAGCTGAGCGGCAACGCCGACATGTTCGGCATCATGAAGTTCATCCAGAACGTGGAGAACGCCAGGAGCGAGAACGAGTTCAAGCTCACCGCCCGCCGCGTGCTCGAGCTCGGCACCATCGAGGGCGCGCGCTCCATGGGGATGGCCGACAAAATCGGCTCGCTCGCGCCCGGCAAGCGCGCCGATCTCATCATGGTGTCGGCGCGCGACCTCAATCTCGCGGTGTTCGGCGATCCGGCCCACATGCTGGTGACGGCGGCGCAGCCCGCCAATGTCGATACGGTCGTGATCGACGGGCGCATCGTCAAGCGCAACGGCAAGCTCGTCCACCTCAATGCCGCCCAGATCGCGACCGAAGCCGCCGCCGCCAACGCGGCGCTGCGCAAGCGCGCCAATTGGTGGTGAGAGGCCATGAAAATTGCCCGCGTCAACGCCACGCCGCTCAACGTATCGTCAACCGCGTGATCGCGCCGGCGATCAAGGGCGATGACGCGCTGGACCATGAGCGCATCTGGGAGAAGCTCTATTGGATATTGACGCCGCGTGGGCAGACCGGCTTCGGCGCCCAGGCGCTGTCCGCGGTCGACATCGCGCTGTGGGATCTCAAGGGCAAGGCCTTCGGCGAGCCGGTGTGGCGGCTTCTCGGCGGCGCCCGCCAGCAGGTGCCGCTCTACGCCACCTTCGGCTTCAACTTCTTCGATCGCGAGCAGCTCGCCGCCGCGGCGAAGCTGTGGGTCTCGCAAGGCTACCGGCGGCTCAAGATGGTGGTCGGCCACGAAGCGCTTCGTCGACGCGAGGCACGGCCGCTCGCCGAGGTCATCCGCGAGGATGCCGCGCGCGTGCACGCCGTGCGCGAAGCGGTGGGGCCGGACGTCGAGCTCTACATCGACGCCAATTGCAGCCTCGACCTCTATCACGCCACCCGCTTGGCGGAGATGGTGAAGCCCTATGGCATCTCGTTCTTCGAGGAGCCGATCACCCAGAACGACGCGCTGCAGATGAGCGAGCTGCGGCGCGCGACCGGCATGCCGCTCGCCTGCGGCCAGAACGAGGGGCTGATCTTCCGCTTCCGCGATCTCCTCCTGCACCGGGCGGTCGACTATCTGCAGCCCAACGTCGTGAGCAGCGGCGGCTTTACCCAATGCGCCAAGATCGCGGGCCTCGGCGCCGCCTTCAACGTGCCGCTGGCGAACGGCGGCGCCTGGCCTTACCACAACATGCACCTGCAGGCCGGGCTCTCCAACGGCGGCCTGGTGGAGATGCATTACCTCGCAATCGAGCTGTGCCGGCAGATCTACGTGGGCCTGCCGGAGCCGCAGAACGGATTGCTGACCTTGCCGTTCACGCCGGGTCTCGGCTTCGAGCCCAACCGCGACGCCATCCGCGAGATCGCCAAGTCGTCGCCGCCGAGCGGGGAGTGAGCGGGGAATGCCGCGCAACTTGTTCGGGAGCATCGGCTTGATGACACTCCACTCTTAGTCGCTGAGTTCGTAGTGCA
>WNEY01003724.1_pt1 | contig 12996 bp, 9 predicted proteins | sample 5400531 | NCBI WGS metagenome assembly WNEY01 (sample SAMN13153338, study PRJNA577476) | soil metagenome | isolation source: 200 cm saprolite under Douglas fir tree site 1 | place: USA:California | collected 2015-04-18
TCGCCGTTTCTTCTTGACCCTGATCGAGTTCTCTGTCACATGACGTCGTAGGAACTCCTCATATCCACCGAAGAGAAAGGCCTTGTTCCGCCCGGTCTAATGGGGGAGGGTGATAGTACTTCTTGTGGACGCATCAAACTGATTCGGGAGGGTCTTTAGTGCAATAAATTGGGAGCCGGAAATTCAATTTGCTCTAAAATTGTATTGGAGAGCCGCCCCGGTGCTGGAGAAGGAGATCCGGAGGCGGGCCGGGTAGAAGGCTATAGCATGCCACAGGCTCCGAGGCTACACAACGAGCACAAGTTAACATTGCGCCTTCTCGCGGGTGCTGCCGCTATCCTCTGCGCATCCTGGGCGACCCTCAACCAAGGACTGTCACGGGTGCGTGAACCGATAGCCCTTCCTACCCCTGGGCTCTCTACGTTGTCAGAAAGTTGCCAGGCGTCCGCACGCGCGATTCCTGAGCTCTCTGAACTCCTGGGAAAGGCGACTCTTCTCCCGTCAGCCAGGGGATACAACTCAATCGGTTTCCGCTTCGCGCAGCAGCAGAACTTTTCCTGTGCCATTTCCGCCTTTGGCATCGCTCTGAGTCTGGACCCGAAATTCTGGGAAGCCCGTTACAATCTGGCCCTGGCGCTCGTTCGGAGGTCCGGGCGGGAACGCGCCGCAGACGAATTTCGTTTGGTTATTCAACAAAAGCCGGACTTTCCCCCGGCCCATAACGCTCTCGGACTTGTGCTGGAGGAATTGGGGAGGTTAGACGCTGCGGCCGATGAATTCAAGGCGGTGCTCCGACTCAGTCCTCATGATGCTCGTGCGGCGTCCAATCTGGCGAGGGTTCTACACACACAAAAGAAATATCCTGCGGAGATATTTTATCTGCGGCAGGCTCTGGCTTGGGATCCGCCTCAAGTACTGGCCTATCAAATGCGACTAGCCCTAGGTCTTGCTTGTTATCAAAACGGAGATACCGACGAGGCTATCGATTTGCTCCGCAGGCTGGTCACCTCGAATCCAAAGTCTGCTGAGGCACATTACAGTCTGGCTACCGTGTACGCGAAAAACATCCGGTACAAGGAAGCCAAGTCCGAATACGAAGAGGTTCTCCGGCTCGACCCAGAGGACAATGCAGCTCGACTTTCGCTCGCCAAGGCGCTGATTGAAATCGGCGACAATGCCGCAGCACTCGGCTACCTCCAGGAGTATACCCACCGGGCACCCAAGGATTACGAAGGCTACTTCGTGACGGGTCAGGCTTACCGAAGACTTGGAGAACTCACCAAGGCAGCCGAGGAGTTCCGCCAGGCGGCAGAGCTAAAGCCGGATAGCTATGATGTGCGGTACAACTTGGGATATGCGCTGGCCCGCTCTGGGCATGTTGAAGGGAGAGCCCCGGCGTGCAGAAGAAGAACTGCGCGCTTTCCAGGACGCGGAACTATGGAGCGAGCGGGAACGGACTGCCCAATTGCTCGTTGCCAAAGGCAACGATCTTCTGCTCAAGGGCGACGCGCAAGGTGCCTCGGCGGCCTACAAGGAAGCTCTAGAGCTCGAACCGAGCAACGCAAAGATGCACTACAATCTTGCGCTCGCTCTGGAGAAGGTCGGAAGGCGAGACGAGGAGGAACGAGAACTGGAAAAGACTCTCGAACTCGACTCAAATCTTGACGAGGCCCACAATCAGTTAGGAATACTTCTCATGGCAGTGGGCGAGGCAAGCGAGGCGGAGCGTGAATTCAAGGCTGCCATCCTCATAAACCCGGCGTATGCGGAAGCGGAGAACAACCTTGGCACCTTGTATGGCCGGCAGGGAAAAAGCTCGGAGGCTGAAGCTTTATTCCGGCAGGCCATCCAGAACAATCCCCAATACGCACAGGCCTATGTCAATTTGGGCCTGACCTTGGCGAGCGAAGGGAAGTACGCTGAGGCTGAGCACCAACTCGAGCAGGCACTCAGAGTTGAGCCCAACAACAGCACCGCCTTAACTGCCCTCAATATGGTTAAAACCAAAACGGGGCACCATGCCGCCAGCCCCGAAGCACCCCCTTTGCCTAGGGGTAAGACCTCCACGGCGGAGCGGCTGCAGGACCCGGGCTGGTGGCCGACTAAGGGCACCTACAGCAGGGACGACTATGCGGGTCCAATTGTATGCGCGGAGTGCCACACTGATGAGGCTGCCACACAGATAAAGAGCGCCATGGCCCATGCCTTGGAGTTAGCTTCCGAGTCGAACATCTTGATTAGCCACTCGCCGCTCCGCTTCCGACTCGGGAGCTTCTCTTACGAGATCGCGTGTCAAGGAAACCAAAGCATTTACTCGGTCCGCAGGGGGAGCGAGGAGATCTCGGTCCCGATTCTCTATGGGTTAGGATTCTCCATCGCCGGCCAGACGTACGTTTTCGAGTGGAATGGCTCCTATTACGAAAGCCACGTTAGTTTCTATCCGCAAGTTGGTTTGGATATCACCATCGGTCATTTCCGTTCAGAACCACCTTCGCTCGAGGACGCGCTCGGCAAGCCCATGAACTCTGAAGAAACCCGGAAGTGCTTCGCCTGCCATGCCACCGCTTCTATAATTGACAATCGCCTTGAGCCCAGCTATATGATCCCGGGAGTCACTTGCGAAGCCTGCCATGGTCCTGGCGCCCGGCACGTGGCAGCAATGAAAGCGGTCAAGGTTCGGCCAACTTTTATCTTCAATCCCGGCTTACTGAGCGCTGCCGACTCGGTCGATTTCTGCGGCGCCTGTCACCGGACGTGGCGAGATGTTAAGATATTGCGCACGGACGGGCTTCAGAACATTCGCTTCCAACCCTACCGGCTCCAAAAAAGTCGGTGCTGGGTCCGGACGGGGCGCATCACTTGTCTATCCTGCCACAATCCTCACGAGGCGCTTGCTCATGGAGCAGCCTTCTATGACCAGAAGTGCCTGGCCTGCCACCTCTCACCCCGCGGAGAACAGACAACTCTTGAGCGTCCAGGGCCGCCCTGCCCGGTGAGCGCGAAGAATTGCGTGAATTGCCACATGCCGAAGTACAGGCTCGAAGGAGTGTCGTTCGAGTTCACGGACCACCAGATTCGCGTGGTACACCCGGGCGAAAATTTTCCTTCGTAAAGGGCTCCCCCTCCAGTCGAGACATCCGCTCCACGCATCTGCAAAAAAGGAGGAGCGCCAGCATATGTCGAACTGCGCTAGGGTGAGTACCGGACTATCCGGGATTCGACCCCCAGAGAGCCGCACCAAAGCCTGTGGCGGGGAAGGTCTGAAAATTGCCTGCTGAAATGCGTGCGGTTAAAGGCGTTGAAGAACGATCTTCGGCGGGTCTACGTCCTGGAGTTACACATGCATGCCTAGATTGCCGTGCGGAGAAGCCGAGATAGGCACTCAGGCAAATGCGTACACCCCACCACCTGCACCACGTATTGCCCTCCCCGGCGGGACACGACGGATGTTGTGGGACTCTCTTCCCGACTCCGGAACCCGCTGCGCCACGAACCGTACTTTACGGAACTGGGCCTCCCTCTTTTGGCCCGCCGCGCGCGGGACGGACCGGAGGTCTAGAAAATTAACTTCAGAGCAAACTGAATCTGTCGCTCTGGGTTCGCAGTGCTGAATATCTTTCCGATATTCGGGTCATTCAAGTCGCGTACCGGTCTCTCAAAGACCGGCGTGTTAGTGAAGTTAAAGGCCTCGGCGCGGAATTGTAAGCCGATGCTCTCCTTAATCGGGAACCACCTGAAGATGGAGAAATCGAGGTTCTTGAACCGGTCCGAGCGAAATTGGTTGCGCGACGTCAGTCCGAAGGTGCCGAAAGGCGGAATGCTGAACGCCCCGGGGTTCAGCCAGTTCGACGGGTCCCGATTAGACGGCACCGGACTTACTCCCGGAACCGGATTGGCCCGTATGGCGAAGTAGTCGCAGCAGGAGAAATTGCCCGTATTATTGAGGTCATTAGTTATACCAACGCTATACGGTCGGCCTGAGGTAAAGGTCAGGATCCCATTGAATTGCCAGTTGCCGATGACCTGATTCACCAGTCGACTTCCGGACGAGTACTTTTTCCCTGCCCCGAAGGGTAGCTCGTAAACCCCGCTGGCTACGAAAAGGTGTGTCGCATCAAATCCCGAAACTGCCTTCTCATTCTTGAGGTTGTAATAATTCTGGATCTCGCACCCTTCTGAGCCAAAGTTCCCGGAGCAGGCGATATCGAGCGACTTCGACCATGTGTAGGAGACCAGGTAAGACAACCCCCTGCTGGCTTTCTTGTCCACTTTGAACTGGAAGGAGTGATAGCTGGCCCTTCCGATGCTCTGGTCATAAAACGATGTTGGGCTGTAGGGGAAGGGACGCCGGCTGGCAGAGGTCGCCGCCGGTCCGGGCGTCACCGACGTATTTTTGACGCCCCCCATGTTCAACCGGCTGCTGTGAGAGCCGACGTAATTCAGCTCCAAGAGCGTGTCCGCAGTCAGTTGGTGCTCGACCCCGAGATTCCAGTTGTCTGAATAAGGCATCTGAGTGAGGGGGTCCATGTACCACTGAACGAACCCTGGGCTAACAAAAGGAGTCGGCGCCGGGAAGATGACGCCTGAGGAACCGAGATTGAACGGGTCCCCAATTGTTGCGTTGATTACGTCCTTGTTGAGGTTATTTGCCAGGAGCTGGCCAACCCTCGGCCAAGCGCCTTCGTAGTTCTGAGCGAGCTGAATGACAGAGTTCCAGTTATCGTAGAACCTGCCGTACGAAGCTCGGACTACGGTCTTGGGATAGAGTCGGTAGGCAAACCCCAGACGTCCCTGCCAGTTGTCGTAGTTGTTGTGATAGATAGCGTGGTTCTTGAAGGGGGTCACAACCACGTGCTCTGGAAGGGTGCCCCCGGGTATGCAGGGTTCGCCTTGCGTGGCGCTGCAAGCCGGCGGCTGGGCAGCGAGGACGAAGGTTCCGTCGTTCAAGTTGAGGTCTCCCACAAAGATTTCCTGGTTCTTGAAATCTCCGTATATCGGCCACAGGGTAACGTCATAACGGAAACCGATATTCACCGTCAGCTTGTCGGTGGCCTTCCACTGGTCTTGGACATAGAAACCGTCAACCCAACCGCCGTGTTCCGTTTCGAGGACGTTCCGCTTGTTTGCGTTATCGGGAAGGCCCAAGAGGAACGACGCCAGAGCGTTACCCGTACTGCCCGGACTTGGGGGGTTAGTCGTTGCAACTGCGGTGAAACCTTCACTGACGCCAAAGATCGGCGATTGCGTATTGTTGGTGGCGAAATTGGCGCCGAACTTGAGCGTGTGCCGCCCACGGATCTTGGTGAAATCGCCCCCGAATTCCCAGATGTCGGAAATGCGAGTATCCTGGACGTTGTTCCCTCCCGTACCCAGAAAGCCGCTGATACCGATATTCGGGACGAATGGCCCTTGCCCGGCCCGGAAATTACCGTTGAAGTTCGGTGAAAATCCCAGGCCCTGCAACTGTGAGATAAAGCCTGCAGAAGCGTTTTGCCAGGCTTTGAGGACATTGTCTTGTCCCCAGTTCCGCCCAAGGTGCACGTCCAGCACGGTAGCCGGACCAAAAGTGTGGGTTTCGTGGGCAGCGATATTGTACCCGTGCAGGAAGGTCTTCTGCGTAGCGCCAGCATAACCTGCCGAGCCACTATCCACCTGGTTGTAGGTTGAAAACCTCCCAAACAGAGAGTCCTTAACGCCCAGTTGCTCGTCGAGTCGAAGACTTTCAGTATCCTGGCCAGTGATGTTGCGCGTGTTATCGACCGAGTTGGTCCCTGGAAAGCCAGTGTTCACCGGAAGGGGGAAGAGAGTCTTGGCAAAGAGCAACGCGGCTGGGTTAAGCATGCTGGACGGAAGCTTATTACAGGGGGTGCCGGGAGGCTGAGTCCCGTTCGATGAGGGTGTTAAAGGGTTCCCCGACGCGTCGCACATAAAAGGATCCCTGACAGCCTGAGTTGTAGTTATGCCCGTGACGGGATCCGTCACAGTCACGAACCGCGTCGAAAACGGGTTAAAGATCTGCCTGTTGGTACCGCTGAGATCACCTCCGAGTTGTGCCGAGGTCGGTGTCAGCACTAGTGCCTGCGCGAACCGGCTGTCGCGGTATCCTTCATAGCCAGCAAAGAAAAAAGTCTTATTCTTCCCGTTATATAATCGTGGGATGGTAACGGGGCCTCCAACGGTTGCGCCAAACTGGTTCTGCCTCAAGGGGTTGCGTTGAGTATCATCTTTGCCTGGGATCCGATCGATCTTGGCGAAGAAGTTGCGGGCGTCAAACTTCTCGTTCCTGAGAAACTCATAAATGGTCCCATGATATTCGTTTGTGCCTGGCTTAGTGACGACGCTGATGAGCCCGCCCATCGCCTGGCCAAACTCCGCCAGATCATTGTGCGACTGCACCTTGAATTCCTGAATATCGTCCAGGATGGGCTCTACGTTGTAGTTGTCGATAAAGGATCCCGTGTTATTCACTCCGTCCGTCCAGAAAAGGTTGCTGCGATTCCGCTGGCCGTGCACCGAGGGGAAGGTGAAAGTACCGATCGCCCGGCCGGCGAAGCCGCCCCCACCACCCCATTGGCTTTGACCGACGTTGTAGGGACTGACCCCCGGGGTGAGCTGCAATAGCTGAGTAAAGTTCCGCCCGTTCAAAGGCAGGTCAAGGACCGCTCGAGTGGTGATGGCCGTCCCCAGCTCGGCCGTGGATGCCTGGATGGTGGCTGCGGCGGCCCGGACCGTCACCTCCGTCGTGGCAGCGCCAACACTCAGAGCCATGTCAAACGTAGCAGTCTGGTTCACGTACATTTCGAACTCGGGCTGGGTGGCGGTGCTGAAGCCTTCTTTTGCCACCTTGAGCGTGTACCTTCCGGGGAGGACGTCCACAAACACATAATTTCCAGCTTCGTTGGTCACTGTCGACCTTTCGACCCCTGTCTGCGTATTGCGCAACGTCACTGTTGCCTGAGGCACGACCGCACCGCTGGGGTCTGACACCGTACCGTTAATCGCGGCCGTGAATTTCTGCGCTAGCGTTACTGAGGGGAAAATTAGCCATGCGCCGCTTAAAAGCAGCAACATGAAACCGACCGCGGATAGATTGAGCCCTTTACGGAACTTTCGGGAAGTCATTGAAGCTCCTCCTCCTCAGTTTTTAGTGCGTAAGCTGGCTTGGCATTATTTGCCAGTCTCGTTTAGTTTGCAAAGTGTGAACGACCCGACGGGCCGGATATATAGCTGCATTGCAGCCTCTTGTCAAGAGAAAATTTCAAGATAGTAGAATTCGTTTTCAATAGGTGGTACTCTCCTGCGGGTAAATTGGCGGCGCCAAGCGATACGCAGACTCCCTACAGGTCAAACGCAATCGGTTCAATAAGGCAGAAAGGGCTGGCGGTGAAGGGGTAGAGTTGTTCTCAACTTTTGAAACTCGATCTGGGATTTGGATCCTCTCCAGTGTGGAAATATAACGCCTCCGCTTAAACCTTAGGAAGTCGATCAGTTCAGACTGGCATGACTCGGAGGTTAGATGAAACGCAAACGTAGGCAAGTTTCCGTCGGCGTCATATCGAAGGTTCTTAGAATCCTCGAATTTATTGATGGTGCGCCTTCCGGCCTAAATTTGAAACTGCTCTGCGAGCAGACTGGGATCAACAAGAGCACTGCCCACCGCTTCCTGGTGCACCTCGAGCGCGAAGGGTACCTGTTCCGAGCTGATGGAAGAACATACCTGATCGGGCCGAAGCTCTCGAAAATGGGTACTCGCAGTGATCATACCGTAACGCTGCAGGCGGTCTGTCGCCCTTTTTTGCGGGAGCTTTGGAAGGCTACACGCGAGAGCATCAATCTCGCCATCTTGGACGAAACGAAGGTCGTCTACTTGGAAGTTCTTGAGAGTCCTCACGATTTCCGGTTGGTTTCGAAGGTAGGGATGCATCGCCCGATTTATTCAACGGCTCTCGGCAAGGCGTTGGCCGCCTTCCTGACCGACGAAGATCGGGATGAGGTGTTGAATTTCCTGAATTTTCAGGCGTTGACGCCTCGGACCATCATTACACTCGCGCAGTTGCGAAAAGAGTTGGAGGTCGTGCGTCAGCAGGGGTACGCGCTCGACGACGAAGAGAGTCTGTTGGGTGCTCGGTGCGTCGGAGCTCCAATTCTCGACTCAAATCGGGTCGCTGTGGCCGCGGTCAGCGTGTCCGGTCCGACCACGAGACTCAACCAAGACAAGATTCCCATGATTGCCGAAGCTGTTATGGAAGCCACACGCGCGATTTCGGCCTCTCTTGGATTCTCCACACCTCGAAAGGATGAACGCCCGGAAGTTCATCGGCACCTTACGCATCCAGTAACATGAAGTCTTTCCCCGATTATCCCTAATCGGCCCACCGCTCGTAGCCAAGGTGTGCGCCGTTTAGTAAGTCCCAGTCGACTTCTCAATCTTCTTTAGGAGCGATCGGGTGGCAGAATCTTGCGGGAAGATTTGCAGAGCGTTTTTCAGCCCCTTGATCGCTTCATCACGCCTGTCGAGGGAGAGATAGTTCTCCGCCAACAATCGATAAAGCTGAGCGTCGGTAGGCATCAGACTAAGGCCTCGCCGCAGGACATCAATTGCTTCGGAGGCTCGTCCGGAGCGGGCGAGGAGACTGGCCAGGGCCTGATAGTCGCTCGAAGAGGTGGACCCTAGCTCGATGGCGCGAGCCAGATAGCGGATCGCCGTGGATGTTCCCTCGGGCGTACCCTCTTGCTGTGCTTCGAGCGCCAGCGCTTCTAGAACCACAAGATTTTCGGATTCGGTTTCAGCGACCTGCTTCAAGAATGTCTTGCCACGCTTCCGGTATTCCGGGTGGAGGTTTGTCAGTTCGCCGTAGGCCTCAAGAAGGGTCAGGGCAGGGGGAGAGATGTTTTCCTTGCTGGGGACTCGGTTCAAGTGCACTAGGTCGGGGAGCGCGGAGCTCGACATGTGAAATGCAACTTCGGGATACGGTTCTTCCTCTTCGGCAACGATGCGGTGGTTGGTGAGTGCTGAATGCGCGATCTTACTCACGTCCCGCTTCGGCATATGGCAGCCCGCGCAATCATTGGCTGGGGTCTTGCGAAGACGAAGCTCGAGCGGCAACGCGCAGCTCCTCTCTGTGTGGCAGCTCAGGCATTTCTTCCGGTAGTACGCCGGAGCCTCTTGTTTCGAGGGCTGAATATGTGGATCGTGGCAGGTCAGGCAACTAAGCCGGCCACCGCTCGACCGGTAACACTTGCTCAATACCATGGAAAAGTTGTGCTCCAGGAGATCCGGCCGAGAGGGTGATTCCCGCTTGAGGGGAACGAGGAATATCGCCTGCGTGTCGTCCAGAGGAGTCCCGGGGCGGAAATCGAAATAACCTTTTCCCGGCTGAAGCACCCTAGCGTCTCCACCCTCATGACAGTACATGCAGATGTTGTCTGCGAGCCACGAGGGAAGCTTGGCGGGATTTACGATCGATCGGTCGGGATCACCGGAAAGAGGTTCTCCTTTGAGTCGCTCTTTAACGTGCAATTCGCCTGGCCCGTGGCAGTTTTCACAGCCAATCGCCAGTTCTCGAAAGGGAGGGTCGCGGTAAAGGCCGTTTCCGTTTGTCGCGGTCTGCGCCCGCCCACTGTGACAGGAAATGCAGCCGGGCAGGATGGGCCGGCTAAAGCCGTAGTCGCGAAACTCGTAACCGGGAGAGAGGCCCCAACTATTGATTTTCGTGTAGAAGGACACTGGGGCCTCGAACAGGTAGTTCCCACGCCGGACAACGCAGGTGAAGCCGTTCGCCCCCGAGCCGACGACCCATTCGATTTTCTGGGTGTCCCTGAAGACTTCTTTCCCATCTGGGCCTGTCTGGAACTCGCTTTGGTAGAGGTCGGCTCCCTGGAGATAGACCTGGAAATGGCGGTCAAGGGCCTTCTCGAAGAACCTCCCCGAGGTGGGGATTCTTTCTAACAGCGACAGCGTCACCTGAGACATGGAGCGGCCCATGTCGGTCTTGACATATTCGGTATAGATATCTCGGTGGCACCCGGCGCAGACTTGCCCACCCACGTAACCCACGCCCGCAGCAACGTTCCGGTAAGAGACTCCCGGCTGGTCTGATTTGGCGGACACCGGTTTCGAATGGCCGGCAAGACCGTATTGCGGTCGAAAGATACATCCCAGCAGCGCCAAAATCACCCACGCGCGAAATTGGAAATTTGAGGATTGAAAATTGAAGTTCGAAAATCGAAGGTCGAACTGTGCCGAGTTTCTATTTTCAGATTTTGAGTTTCGGCACATATCGTCAGGTGGAAGGACGAGCCATCCTTATTACTTTCGGACTTCCATTTTTGTTCCCCAAGCCACGAGTTTCTTGTCCACCCATTGCGCATCTTCATTTGAATGGCAAAGCAGGCAGGCGTTGGGGCTCTCCTCCTGCCCGAATCGCAGGGTCATGTCCGCGTTCGGAATATCATCGATACGATGTGTTCTTGCCCGAAACAGCAGGGCTTCCATGATTCGCGGCATGTGGCAAGAGACGCAGCGGCTACCGTCAGATTCATACAGATGACGGGTGTGTTGTTGAAGGGGAGACTTGTCCTTAAACTGAACGTGACACTGCAAGCACATCTGATCAGGTTGGTCGCGGAACTTCAACGAGGCGGGGTTCGAGGAGGCATCCGCGGGGTGCGGGTCATGACAGTGCCCGCAAGTCACCTGCCCCTTTTTGAAACACGCTGACCGGATCAGCGACTCCACGATAAAAGTGGTTTGCCGAAATCGGCCGTCCTTATAAAAACCCTTCAGTGAGAACTCCCCGTACGGGCGGCTCTTGCTCCGCTGAAAGAAGATTCCGTTTTCTCGCGAGTAGTTGAGCTCACCGTGGGCGCCCGGCTTTCGTACGGCCGACTGCAAATGACACTGGGCACAGATCGAATTGAAATCCTGGGAACCTATCTTGCTGAATTCAACGGGCGGGTCAAGGGGCGGCTTGACGTAGAGCTCGCCTTTCATGATGGTCGCCACGTGCCGAGCGGAAGGGCCATGACACATTTCGCAGTCGATCCCGCCCTCACGGAATTCAAGGCCGTCGAGTTCAAAGCCACCGCCTTTTGTATTTCTCAACTGACTGGTGTGGCAAACAGCGCAATTGAGCTGGTAACTGGTCGACGCGTCCAAGCTGTCCCAAGAGCGCAGATCGGCTCTCGGGCTTCCGGGGGTGTCGATGATTTTCCAGAAATTGACCCACTTCTTGTGTAGCGCAGTGTACTGGATCGGGAAGACGTGGATTCGGCCGTTCGGCAATCGCGTTGCGTAGGCCTGCTGCCATTTGGAACCGATCGTGTAATCAACGGGGTAGGAGTGCCACTCCCCATCCGACTGCCGGATTTCAAAGTAATGGCGCCCCCGGCGGAGGACCATGCGCGCAAAGAGCAATCTGTCTTTGCCCGGCAGGACCTCCAGTTTGCCGCCCTCGAACGTCACCGCGTCGCCTTCGTAGAATTCATTCTGGCTCTCGAAATCGCCAATCACGTTTTCCGGCCGGTAAGGACGAAACATCCGGGCCATGCCGGTCTGGGACCAGGCGCGATAGATGTCGACGTGGCACAGCCGGCAGGCTTCCGAGCCCGCATACTCGGAAAGGGGCTTCGCGGGAGCAGTGCTCTCTGGTCCTTGAGGCGGGAAAGACGGTCCGCTCCCTGCTTTTAGCCTTTCCACAAAAGCCTCGAAACTAATCCTGGGATTCGGCCGTGACATCTCGTAGATTTTCTGCAATTGGGCGCGCGCCTTGGATTCGATGGCGCCATCTTCCCGCCCGGTTGCGGCGGCGAAGTTGCCTGCAGCCGCGTCCGCTTGTCCCAAGGCTAAATTCGTGAGGCCCAGGAGATAGGCAATTTCTGGATCGGCTGAGTCCAAGGCCCTCGCCCGGACGAGGAATTCTTGAGCTTGTTCCAATGGACTTAGTCGGCTCTGACCCGGGGGAATTTGGAGAGCTTCCATGAGAGCCGCGCGGCCCAACGCGAAGTTGCTGGAGGCTTTCAAGTGGCGCTCGAGGTCCGGCCATTCCCGCGCAGGTATTGAGCTCGGAGCTTCGAATCGCTCCAAGTACTCGAGCGCATCGCGTGCGCTCTCTTTAGCCATGGCGGTCAGGCCCTGACGCGCTTTGACGTTAGCAATAGGGACCAGCAGCAGCGGATTTTCAGGAAGCAGCGCGAGCGAGGCCTTGGCGTACTGCAAGGCGCGTTCGTAATCTTCCAGGTCAATCGAGCCCTTGGCTGCGATTTCATAAACCTGGGCCAGAAAGGCTGACCGCGGGTAAGCAGCCAAGAAGGCTTCCGCGAGTCTTACCCTCTCGCGGGCGTCGCGTTGCTTATGAAGGGCTAGAAAAGCCTTGCGCTCGCCAGGGTCCAGGATCTGGTCGGCGACCGTAAACGCACTCCTGCTGTGAGCAGTAATGACCGTGTCGAATTCCTGGCACGCGGTCGGATTTGGAAGCGCCAAGAACGCGAGACACGCAAGCAAAACCGCGAGGAATCGATAGACCACACCCATTATTACAAACCAGCACCAGGTTTTTCTACCCGGCACGACTTTAGCATTCAAGCGTTGGCCCCATCAAGCAGCCAATCTTTAATAGAAACTCCCCATCAAGCAGCCAATCTTTAATAGAAACTGCTCCACATCATCCTTGCGTTCCTCAGGGAAGCAGGTATATAAGTCTCCACTCGTTCGTTGCGATACCCTTCTCGAATCCATCGGGAGCGTGCCGCATGAATCGACGACAATTTTCCAGACTTACCACCCTGGGATTGGCCGCCGCGGCCCTGCCGCCCGCCGGTGTGCCGGTCTCCGCCCAACCCCCGGCCTCCGCGTTAACGAATGAGAAAACCAATCCACAGCGTGGCGCGTGGTTTAAGGAGGCTCGGTTTGGCATGTTCATTCACTTCGGCCTCTACGCCTTGCTAGGGCGAAGCGAGTGGGCGATGTTCCTGGAAGAGATCCCGGTCGGCGAATAC
>WNEY01009165.1_pt1 | contig 12996 bp, 13 predicted proteins | sample 5400531 | NCBI WGS metagenome assembly WNEY01 (sample SAMN13153338, study PRJNA577476) | soil metagenome | isolation source: 200 cm saprolite under Douglas fir tree site 1 | place: USA:California | collected 2015-04-18
ATTGCCGGTTGGCGAGACGATGACCTGGCTTTCACGCGGAGTTGGGGATTCGACCTCGGCAGCATCCGGCGCCCGGTGGCGGTGTGGCAGGGTGGGCAAGACCGGATGGTCCCGTTCTCACACGGCCAATGGCTCGCGGCGCACATCCCGAGCGCGAGCGCGCGGGTCCATCTCTATCCCGACGAAGGCCATCTCTCGCTTGGCGTCGCGTCGCTGGATCGGATCGTGGCGGACCTTGCGCAGCTGGCCGGTCAGTTTCCCTGAACACCCATATGCGCCCTGGATCCTCTTGACATGAGGGGAGGCAGCCCGTAGAGTCCGCAGGGAGCGCCGATCGCCTATAGGCTGTAGGCGTTCTGGAGGGGGACGATTCGAAGTAGGGGAGTCCAGGGGCCTGAAGCAAGTCCACCCGGATGAGGGAACGAACGCCGAGCCGAGCCGAGCAGTAGCGGGGTCTGACCCGGTTGGGTCCGGGGCCGCCGGGCTGCGCGTGCGGCGGTCGGCGGCGCGGGTCGCCCTCGAAGCCTTTCAGCGTTTTCGAGAAGGCGGCATGCTGGCCGCGGTGCTGGTGACCGGCGCCGTCTTTACGGTCCTCGATCCCCGCTTCCTTGCGATCGGCAACGTCGGCAACATCGCGTCCCAGATCTCGTTCGAGGGCGTGCTGGCGGTGACCATGACCTTCGTGCTCATCTCGGGTGAGATCGACCTCTCCATCGGTTCCATGGTCGGCCTGACGGGCGTCGTCTTCGGGATTCTGCTGCAGACGTACCACGTGCCGATCTGGCCCGCGGTGATCCTTACGCTTCTGAGCGGCTGCGTCATGGGCGCGGTCAACGGTGGACTGAGTGTGCTTCTGCGCGTCCCAACGATCATCATCACCCTCGGCATGTTGAGTGCCTACCGAGGGTTCGCCTATTTCATCTCCAACGGCTACCCGGTCGAGAACTATTCGAAGACTTCGGTCTTCTTTGCGATCGGCCAGGACCGGCTCTTCCACATCATTCCCTACGACGCCATGGTCCTCGTCGTCTTCGCGGTCATCGGGGCAGTGGTCCTGCGACAAACCGTCATCGGCCACCGGATTTATGCGATGGGCAGCAACCGTCGTGCGGCGGAACTCGCCGGGATCCGCGTCAACCGCATCCGGGTCGGCGTCCTCGTCTTCAACGGATTCGCCGCCGCGATCGCGGGCTTGCTCGTCGTCTCGCAGACTGCGACCGCCGATCCCAATGTAGGCATCGGTTACGAGCTCGACGTCATCGCCGCCGTGATCATCGGCGGGGCAAAGCTGACCGGCGGCTCGGGCACCGTGCTTGCTTCGGTGCTCGGCATGCTGCTCCTCGGCATGATCCGCAACGGCCTTGTGCTCGTCGGCGTATCCATCTATCTCTTAATCGTCGTCAGCGGACTCATCGTCATTGTGGCCGTGGCGATCGATCGCTTCTACACGCGGCGACGCCAGGTAGGGGGTGGTGTGGATTCGGGCTGACCAACCCTGCAGCACCCGTCTCGAGGGGGAGCAAATCACCTGAAGAAGGGAGGGAAATAGTGAACCTTCACGCGATTCGACAGCGATCTCGCGGACTCGTCGGGCTGACGACCGCCGTCCTGGCCGGCAGCATGCTCCTGACCGCCTGCGGTAACTCATCCGGGAGCCCCGGCGCCTCGAAGACCTATACGCTGGCGCTCGTCCTCGACGACCTGACAAACCCGGTCGAGCTCCCGCTGCGCAAGGGCGCCAAGGACGCCGCCGCCAAATACGGGTTCACGCTGAAGATCGTCGGACCGTCCCCTGCGACGGCCCAGCAGCAGATCTCGCTGATGCAGGACCTGCAGTCGCAAAAGGTCGACGGCACGGTGATCCTTCCGGTCGATTCCGCCGCGCTGGTTCCCGCCATCGACAGCATGGTGGGCGCGGGCATCCCCGTGGCGACCACCGAGCTCGATGCGCCGGATTCGAAACGCAGCTTCTTCTATTTCGGCGGCGTGACCACCATCGATCAGGGCAAGCTGTCAGCTCAACATGTCTTCAACTACTACAAGGCCAAGGGTGCGACCGGCACCATCAACTATGTCCTGACCTCCTGCTTGCCAACCGTCACCGGCCAGCAAGATCGTAAGAAGGGCTTCGAGGATGAGGTCGCGGCCGAGAATGTCGGCAGCCCATTCCAGCTCAACCAGGTCGGCTTCTACAACACGACCACGGACCCGGCTAAGAACTTTGCCAACACCCAGAACATCTACACGGCGAAGGGCTCGCAGATCCAGCTCGAATACGCGATGTGCGGTCCGGACACGCAGAACTGGGGCAAGGTGCTGAAGGCGAACAACGACCACCACATCCTCGTGGCGGGCTTTGACTGGCTTCCGGCAACCCTGGACCTCATCGAGCAAGGGTGGGTTGGCTGGGCACAGGGTTCGAGCGTCTACAGCGAAGGCCTGGTCACCTTTACAAAGCTCTACCAACACGTCGCCCAGGGTGCGGCCCTCCCCAGCGGATCCATCCACGGCAGTGCAATCTTTGCCGAACAGTCCAACATCCAGGACATTCGCAAGAGCCCAGACGTGACGGCGGCCTCGGGGTAAACGTCCCTGGCTACCTCCTTCTCCCGCGTCTCGGTGCGCAACGTGTCGAAGCGCTACGGCGGCGTCCAGGCGCTCGTCGACGTCAGCCTGGACGTCGCCCGCGGGTCGATCCACGGTCTACTCGGCGAGAACGGCGCGGGCAAGAGCACGCTGGTCAAGATCCTGACTGGTGCCGTTCGCGCTGACAGCGGCGAGATCCTGGTGGGCGGTCAAGAGGTTCACATCACCTCCCCCATCGACGCGCGGCGCCTCGGCATCGGGGCGGTCCACCAGGAACTCAACCTTTTTCCCGACCTAACCGTTACCGAGAACGTGTTCGCCGGCGACGAGCCACACACCGCTCTCGGATTCGTAGAGCAGCGACGCATGGTCGACGAACTGAAGATAGAAATGAACCAGGTCGGTTGGTGGATGGCAATCGATCGGCCGGTCGGCGATCTGACCCTAGCGGAACGCCAGATGGTCGAGATCCTGCGGGCCTTTCATCAGCGCGCGGACTTGATCCTCCTGGATGAACCGAACTCGGCGCTGACCGACGCCGAGACGCAGGCGCTTTTTGCCATGATGCGCCGCCTCCAGGCGCAAGGGCAGAGCTTCCTCCTCGTGTCACACCGGCTCGACGAGGTCTTCTCGATCGCCGATGTCATCACCATCCTGCGCGATGGAAAGCGGGTCGCCTCCGCCCCGGCCACGGACCTGAGCGTCGGCGACGCGGTTCGCCTGATGGTGGGGTCGACGCAGGAGTCGCTTCCCGGCCGACGATCCGCCGCCAGGTCAGCCCAGGAGACCCCGCGACTGGCAGCGACTGGACTGACCGGCCGCGGCTTTGCCGACGTCACCTTCGAGGTCCGGCCGGGCGAGATCGTGGGCTTTGCCGGGCTCGAGGGTGCCGGCGTCCAGGCCGTCTTTCGGGCGCTATTCGGGGTGCAGAAGCGACATGCCGGGACGATGGCGATCGACGGCAGACCCTACGTGCCCCGCCACCCGGTCGATGCCATCTCGCATGGGGTGGCGTCCATACCGGCCGATCGGCGCACTGACAGCCTTTTGATGGACCGATCGATCGGGGAGAACATCGTTCTTGTCGTCCTCAAGCGGATCAAGTCCGCGCTCGGATTCATCAGTCACCAACGCCTCACCGAGACCGCCGGGGAGTTCGCGAAGGCTTTTCGGGTTCGCGCGCCGTCTCTGGACACGCCCGTTGTGCAACTGAGCGGCGGTAACCAGCAGAAGGTCGTGCTGGCGCGCTGGCTGGCCGCCTCGCCACGCATCCTGCTCCTCAACGACCCGGGACGAGGGATCGACGTCGGCGCGAAGCGCGAGGTTCACGAAGCCATTCGCCGCCTCGCCGCGTCGGGCATGTCGATCCTGACCTGGTCGTCGGAGGCCGAGGAGACCCTCGAACTGTGCGACCGAGTGCTCGTGATGCGAAAGGGGCGCCTGATCAAGACGATCGATCCGTCCACCACTTCGCTGGACGATCTCCTGCTCGCCGTCGCGGCCGAGCACGAGGGGGAACGACGGTGACACCACGCACCTGGCTGATCGTCGGGCATGGCTCTGTCGGATCCTCGATGGCCCAGCGGGTAGATTCGGCCGGCGACCGCGTGCTCGTCTACGACCCGGCGCCGCGGGTCGCGGTGACGGTAGGGCGCCGCCTCGAACGCCTTGATCGTGATGACGGCCCGGTCGACATGGTGTTGAGCTGCGTGCCGCCTTCAGTCGCCGAGCAGGTTCCGGCGCTCATCGTACCGGTCGTGCGGACCGGGTCGGTGCTCCTCGATTGGAATACCGTGTCACCCGAAGCGAAGCAGGCGATCGCTTCCGCCTCACCGTGTGAGGTGCTGGACGTCGCGCTGCTCGACACGCTCGACGCCGATGGTGCCCGGCCACGCGTGGCGATCAGCGGGGCACGGGCTGCGGACCACCGACCGCTGCTCGAATCCCTCGGCTTTCACGTCGACATCGCCGGCAAACAGCCCGGGGACGCCGCGCTGCTCAAATATGCGCGCTCCATCTTTATGAAGAGCCTCGAAGGGCTGGCCGTGGAATACATGGCGCTGACGCGGCCGATCGATGGGCGTGGCATCGTCGCCGCGTCCGTCGAGAACAACCTCGGCAAACAAACGATGGACTTCCTCGCCCTGCTGGTCAGCACCAATCGTCGCCATGCCGCGCGCCGTGCCGGCGAACTGGCCGACGCGGTTGCCGTCTTCGAGGCACGCGGTGCGTCGATAGCGGTAGCCAGCGCTGTCGTGGCGCTACTCGAGCGTGTAGCACAGGTCTGGCAGCGGCCGGATGCTCCGGCGGAGGACGCGAGCCTCGAGGAACTGATCGTCTACCTGGAGAACCACCTATGAGGGTCGTCGACGTCAACCCGACCCTTGACGGCTCGCTGCAGCACGCGCTCGATGCCGTTGCGGGCGACGCGGGCCGGATGCTTCGTATCCGCCCGGGGCCCAGCGGGGACGGATATCCCCTGGTCGAGTGGGTTCTCTCACCGTTGCCGGAGACCTGCGAGCGCGAGAATCTCGGGCTGGCCATCGACTACCGGGGTGCCGGCATTCCCTGGGAGGACGTGGTCCGGTTCTCGCGAGCCTACCCAGCGCTTCCCATGGTCCTGGTCGGGGCGTCGATTGGACGTGAGGCGGGCCCATGGCGGGAGGCTCACCTCTGACCCCAAAACACATCCTCGTCCTGGATAGCCTGTTCGACGATCTCGACGTCGAACGCCTGGCCGCGAGCGCGCGAGGCTGGGACGTCCTCCAATGGGACGGATCGGCGGCGCAGCTGGCACAGGCGGACGCCGTCGTCCATGTTCGCACCCGCGTCGATCGAGACCTGATCGCACAGCTCACGCAATGCCGGGTCATCGGCCGCTTTGGCGTCGGCCTGGACTCCGTCGATCAGGCGGCCGCCGCCCAGCGGACGATCGCCGTGGTGAACGTCCGTGACTACTGCCTGCCCGAGATGACGGCCCATACGCTCGCCCTCGCGTTTGCGCTGGAACGGCGCCTGACCAGCTGGCGCAATGAGAATTGGCTGGACACCGACTGGCAGACGTTCGCAAAGACGCGCCCCGTAACCGGCCGGACGCGGGCCTCGGTCATCGGCCTTGGATCGATCGGCACCGCGATCGCCGGCGCGCTCCGGGATCTCGGGTATGACGTGGTCACGGTAACGACCCGAGGGCGCGCGACGGCCGAGCGAATGGAACTGCCCGTCGTGCCGTTGGAAGCCAGCCTGCTGCGCGCCGACTTCGTTTTTCTCCACGCGGCCCTCGAACCCGCCACGGTCAACCTCATCGATCGGCGGGGACTATCGATGCTCCCGGCAGGCGCCGTCCTGGTCAACACCGCCCGGCTCGGCCTCGTCGACCAGGGTGCCGTGGCGGAGGCGCTGGCCTCTGACCGATTGGGCGGCCTCGGCATCGACGCTCGCCTGGAAGCGGACAGTCCGCTGCGCCGGTTCGCGGGCGATCCACGTGTCCTGATCACGCCGCACGTCGGCTGGTACAGCGAACGGTCGGCACGGGTCTTACGGGAGCGGGCGATCGTGAATACCATCGACGCCTATGGCGCCACAGCCGGGAGGACAGCATCGTGACCAACAACATGCCGGTCGTCATCGTTACGGGGGCAGCCCGCGGAATCGGCCGATCCTGCGCGCAGCGGCTTCGGGTAGACGGATGGACGGTGGCGGCCGCAGACCTTACGGCCGGTGACGGCGTGAGCCGATGCGATGTCACGAAACCGGAGGAGGTCGCCAGCTTCGTCGATGCGGTGCGGCGCGACCACCGACAGATCGACGCTGTGGTCAACGCCGCCGGTATCGGCCGGCCCTCAAAGTTCCTCGAAGCAAGTGACGATGTATGGCAGCTGCACTTCGACGTCAACGTCCTTGGGACTGTTCGGCTCTGTCGTGCCGCCATCCCTCACCTCCGCGAGTCTCACCATCCGACGCGCGGCATCGTCAACTTCACTTCCCAGGCGGCGAAGACTGGCGGGCTGGTGATCGGCGCGCCCTACTCCGCAGCCAAGGCAGCGGTCCTTTGCCTGACCAAGACGCTTGCGGCCGAGTTCAGTCCGGAAGGCATCCGGGTGAACGCGGTCGCGCCGGGCATCATCGACACGGCGTTCCTTGACGGCGTCCCCGGCATTCGGGATCGCGGTCCGCAGCTCCCACTCCGCCGCATCGGTCGCCCGGAAGAGGTGGCAAGTGTCGTCGCGTTCCTGCTCTCGTCCGATGCCAGCTATCTGACCGGCGAGATCATCGACGTGAACGGCGGCCTGCTGATGGATTGATGTCGCAGCTCTCCTGGGATCTTCACCTCCATGCGGCGCCGTCCGCCGCCCCCCGGTGGGGCGATGGCCTGCAGGTCTGGGAGGCGGCGCGGAACGCAGGTGTGCGGGGCTTCGTCTGGAAATCGCATGAGGAGCACACCGCGCAGCGTTGCCGTGCGCTACCTCCGGGTCCACCGACGGCGATCGGTTCCGCCTCGCTGAACGCCTGGGCCAGCGTCGATAGTGTCATGGGCGCACTGGCGCTCGGCGCCCGCTGGATCTGGGGCCCATCTCGAGATTCGGAAGGGCGCCTGGCCTGGGACCTCGCGCTACCGTCGTGGTGGCCGGAGCTGCGGTCCGCGCTCGCGACGCTGTCGCACGCCGTGGTCCTTTCGACCTCGCACCTCGACACCACGGGCCGGCTCGAGTTCGCTCGCACCGCAGCCGAGCGTCCGACCGTTCGCTGCAGCGTCACCCACAGCCTCTACCTTCCGGCGAAGGAGGCGACAGCGCTCTCGGAACTGGGCTGCGCCTTCGAATTCGACCTCTACACCGCGGTCCACCCTGTACCTGACCGCCCGCAGGACGATCTCCTCATGCGAGCCGCCTCCCTGCGGGACTCGGGCAGCTTCGTTTATTTCACGTCGGACGGTGGGCAGGCCCACCTGGGCAACCCCTTCGAATTCTCGACTCGCGTGCTGAGCGAGCTTGCCGCCAAGACTGGGAGCGGCCTCGTCGATGAGCTCGCTGTCCGCAACCCTGCCGAACTCGTCGGCACGGTGCTGCCCGCAGAGGTGGCGAGATGAGCGTTGGGATCGTGGTCGGCGCTGGCGGCGGCATCGGGTCGGCCTGCGCCCGTGCACTCGATGCAACCGCGGACCTCGTGGTCCTGGCGGGACGGTCGAACGTTCGCCTTCAGGCCACCACGGCAGCCCTCACCGGCAAGACGTCGACGGTGGTCGCCGACATCACGACCGCGGACGGCCGCGAAGCGATCGCCGGTGCCGTCCCGCCCACGGATGAAATCGCGTGGCTGATCCTTGCCTCTGGCGTGCCCTTGCGCGGGCCCCTGGCGCAGTTGGCGCCGGCCGACATCCAGGACACACTCATGACGAACCTGGTCGGACCCACCCTCCTCATCCGCCGCCTGCTCGACCGCCGCTGGCTGCCGAATGCGAGCATCATTGCGGTCGGCTCGATCTCGGCAACACGTTCGCTGCCCAACCGTTCCGTTTACAGCGGGAGCAAGGCCGGGCTCGAGCATCTCTGCCGTTCGCTGGCCGCCGAACTCGCCCCGCGCAGAATCCGGGTCAACGTGGTTTCGCCCGGCGTGATCGACACGCCGTTTCTCGGCGGCGACCAGGCGGCGCTGCGCGCATGGGTCGACGCGCATGTCCCGATGCGGCGGGTGGGCACCTCGGAAGACGTCGCCGCGGTGGTCCGCTTCCTGGCCCTCGAGGCTCCGGAGTATGTGACGGGCGCCCGGATCGCGGTGGACGGCGGCGCGGAGAGCGTCTCATGACGGCGCAGGCGCAGATTCAAGCGGGGCTGCATGTCGCGACCAAAGCGGAGGCGGTCTACCAGGAGCTCCGCAGCCGAATCCTGGACGGATCCATCAAGCCGGCCTCGACGCTGAACCAGGAGGCCCTCGCGGCCACGCTTGGCCTCTCCATCACCCCACTGCGCGAAGCCTTGCGGCGGTTGGAATCGGAAGGGCTCGTACGCCTTACGGCCCATCGAACCATGACGATTGCCCCGCTCACGCGGCGGGAACTGAATGAGCTCTACGCCGTGCGCTTGCAGCTCGACCCCTTCGCCGCCGCGCTCACGGCCGAGCAGGCCCCCGACGAGACGCTGGTCGAAATCGAGCAGCTCGCAGGCCGGCGCGTAAACCGCACGCCGCGCGCCCTCCTGCAGCACAACCGGACCTTCCACCACGCCATCTATTCCAGTTGCGGGAATCTCGTGCTGATCGGCGTCCTCGATCAACTCTGGAATCGGACCGACCGTTACCGGCTGATCGTCTTGCAGAATCGCATCCAGGAGCGCGCCGCCGAAGAGGAGCATCGCGAGATCGCGGCGGCGCTTCTGGGGAGGGACGTAACGGGCGTGGCGGACCTCGTCCATCGACACGTCGAGAAGACCCAGCGTCTCATCGAGCAACTCGCCGAGGGGCTCTGACAGCGTGCGCGCGGCGGAGCTGATCGCCCTCGGCGTGCCGACGCTCCACGAGGCCAACCACCGTCGCGGATTGATGCGGTCGGTGCGCCTGCTGGTCGGAGAGAGATTCGCCGGTCCGGCCGAGACGGTGGCCATCCCAGCCGGCGACAACCTGGGCATCCACCTCGCCCTCGAGCGAGCCGAGGCGGGAGCCATCCTCTGCGTTGCCAGCCGCGGTCAGGGCCTGTATGGCGTCCTCGGCGAGCTGATGATGGAAGCGGCTCGGGTCCGCGGCCTCTCCGCCCTCGTGATCGACGATGCGGTGCGCGACATCGAGCGCCTGTCGGCGCCGCCCGTCATTGCCGCGCTGGGCATCTGCTCGCGCGGCACCATCAAGCATCGCGCCCTATCCCTTAAGGCGCCGGTCGGGATCGACGGCGTGCTCGTCCGTCCGGGCGACTGGGTGGTCGGCGATCGCAACGGCATATGTGTGCTTCCCGCCGATGGCGTCGATGCCATCGTCACGGCCGCGCGGGCTCGCGTCGCGCGCGAGGAAACGCTCCGCGAGGCGATTCGCCAGGGAGTACCAACCACACGGGCACTCGGTCTGCAGAAGTAGAGGGAGGAGAGGAAATCGTGCGTATCGAGGACGTCGAGGTCATCACCTTGCGGTTCGATTACCCCAGCGGTCAAGGTTTTCGGTACGCCGGGGGGACCGTGACCAGCCGGGTCACCTCCCTGGTGCGCATTCGGACTGACTCCGGACTCATTGGACTCGGCGCCGCCTACAGCCACCCCGACCTGGTCCGCATCATCATCGAAGGCAACCTCCGGGCGCACCTCATCGGCGAGGATCCCTTGCAGATCGAGGCCCTCTGGGAGAAGATGTACGGCCTGACCCGCTGGTACGGGCGCAAGGGGGCGGCGGTGTCGGCGATCGGCGGCATCGACATCGCGCTCTGGGACTTGCGTGGCAAGGCGCAAGGCCAACCGGTGTATCGACTGCTTGGCGGCGAGCGCGGCACAGCCCCGGCCTACGCCAGCGGGCTGTTCTGGCATGACGACGTGTCCGCGCTCGAGCGCGAGGCGGCCCGGCACCGCCAGCGCGGCTTTAAGCGCGTGAAGATGCGGCTCGGGCGCAGCGAGGCCTACGACGTCGCCGCGGTGGCGGCGGCCCGGCGCGGCGTGGGCGCCGATGGCGACGTGATGGTCGATGGTTCGCATCGCTACACCGTGGACGTGGCCGAGCGCGTGGGCCGGGTACTGGCCGACCATCGAGTCTTCTGGTTCGAGGAGCCGTTCCCCCCGGAAGATCTCGACGCCTACGTCGCACTCCGCCCGAGGCTGACCGTACCGCTCGCCGCGGGCGAGAACGAGTTCGGCACGCAAGGGTTCCGCGAGATCCTTCGCGCCGGGGCGATCGACATCGCCCAGCCGGATGCGTGTCGCACGGGCGGGATCACGGAGTCAATGCGGATCGCCCGGATGGCGGCGGAGCATGGCGTGCGGATCGCCCCACACACCTGGAGCGACGCCGTCGCGTTGATCGCGAATGCCCACGTGGTCGCCGCCATCCCCCATGGCGTCACCGTCGAGGTCGACCAGACGGGGAATCCTTCGATCGACGAACTGTTGAGCGAGCCGCTCCGGATCGAGGACGGCCTGCTGCACCTGCCGGATCGTCCTGGTCTGGGAATCGAGCTCAACCAGGCCACCGTCGATCGCCTGGCCGTACCGAGTGGCCAGTTCATGCTCGACGGCAACTACTCGGACTTCGTGTTTGGCCGCCAGCACTTCAGCGTGCCCCCGCCCTACGAGACCGTGGCTGCCGGCAAAGCGTGAGCCTGCGCGTTGCCGTGGGCCAGATCTCCTGCGAGTCCAACACCTTCTCGGCGTTTACCTGTGACCTCGACACGGTGCGAAAGACCGGCTACCTCTATGAAGGCGACGAGGTTCTCGAGCTGCGTGACAAGAACAACGAGGTCGCCGGCATGATCGCAACCGTCGAAGCATCCGGAGCCACGGTCGTACCCTTGCTCGCCTCGCGCTGGAATTCGTCGGCCGTGGTCACGGCTGACTGCTATACATACCTCCGCGGTCATCTGCTCGCCCGGCTCAAGGACGCGGGCGCAGTGGACGGCGTACTGCTCTCCTGTCACGGGTCGATGGTCGCGGACGGCATCGATGATCCGGAGTCTGACCTGGCACGCGCCGTCCGGCTGGTGGTGGGGCCGCGCGTCCCCGTCGTCATGACGCTCGACCTGCATGGCAACGTCACCCGACCGATGGTGGAAAGCCTCACCGCCATCCTGGGCTACAAAGAGTATCCGCACGACGATCCGGTCACCACTGGAGAACGAGCCGCCCAGCTTCTCCTCGAGGCGGTCCGCGGCGACGTTACCCCGGTGATGGCCTGGGTTGGGCTGCCGATGATCCTGACGGCGCTCAACGCGTCGACGAAAGGCAGCGGGCCGTTCGCGCAGTTGATGAACGAGGCGAAGGCGCTGGAGCGCGAACCAGGCATCCTTTCCACCTCGATGCAGTTCGTGGGATCGTACATCGACATCCCCGACATGGGGTGCAGCACGGTCGTGATCAGCGATGGCGACCGCGACCGGGCTCTGCGCGAGGCTCGGAAGCTGGCCGCCGCGTTTTGGGGTCGGCGGCGCGAGTTCATGGTCGAAACGGTGAGCGTTGCCGAGGCGGTCCGACGCGGCCGGGCGATGGGTGGCCTCGTCATCCTGTTGGATACGGCCGACACCACGGGCGGCGGAGCCGCCGGCGACAGCATCGACCTCGTCACGGGCCTGCTCGAGGCGGGGGTGACCGAGCCGTCGCTGGCCATGGTCGCCGACCCCGAAGGGGCGCGAGCGTGTCTGCGCGCGGGGGTGGGCTCGAACGTGACCCTCGATCTGGGCCACCGCGTCGATCCGCGCTGGGGCAAGCCGATTCGCGTGACCGGCCAGGTGGTCCGGACGTCGGACGGCCGGTTCACCTACGCCGGTGGGATTTTCGGTGGCACCGTCGGGTCGATGGGGCCGTCGGCCGTGCTGCAGATCGGCAGCATCGAGCTGCTGGTACAGAGCCTCCCGACCTACGACTGGAAGGATGAGCAGTACCGCTCGGTTGGGATGCGTCCGGAGACGGCGAAATTCGTGGGCGCCAAAAACATGATGAACTTCCGAAACGCGTACGGCGCCATCATGAAGGGCCAGTTCGTCCTTGACCTGCCCGGACCGACTGCGCCGGATATGCGATCGCTCCCCTTCACCCGGGCGCGCCGTCCGTGGTTCCCGCTGGACGAGGTCGGCGCTGAACCTGACTTCGCGATCGCGGTGTCGACCGCAGCCTCAAGCTAGTGGGTATCGTCGATGCCCACCATCACCTGTGGGACACACGGCGGTTTCGCTATTCATTGTTCGAGCGGATCCCCGCGCTGAACCGCCCCTATCCAGTCGGCGACTTCGACCAGATCGCGACGGCGGAGGGCGTCGATGCCTCGGTCTGCGTCGAAGCCACGTCGGCGGGCGCCGACGGCCTCGCGGAGCTCGCCTGGCTCCGTCAGCAGGCCGATCGTTCGAGCCGCGTCACGGCGATCGTGGCCTGGGCCCCGGTCGAGCATCCCGAGCTGCCCGACTACCTCGCGCGGATCACCGCCCTGAGCGACCCCCGCATCGTTGGCGTGCGCCGCTCCTTCGAATTCGAGGCGCATGACTTTCCGAGTCGACCCGAGGTCGTATCCGGGGTGCGTCGCCTCGCTGAGGCCGGACTGAGCTTCGACCTGGTGCTGTTCCACGCGTCACTGACGGCCGCCAGCGAACTCGTTGCGCAGTGCCCTGAGGTGAGCTTCATCCTCGACCATCTCGGCAAGCCACCGATTCGCGAGCGCCGGGTGGAACCGTGGAGCACCCACATCGCGGAGCTGGCAGCCCTTCCCAATGTCGTCTGCAAGATCTCGGGAATGACA
>WNEY01002752.1_pt1 | contig 12990 bp, 16 predicted proteins | sample 5400531 | NCBI WGS metagenome assembly WNEY01 (sample SAMN13153338, study PRJNA577476) | soil metagenome | isolation source: 200 cm saprolite under Douglas fir tree site 1 | place: USA:California | collected 2015-04-18
ATGCCTCCATCGAGGCCATCACCCGCTATCTGCAACCGGCGGCCGCCGGCCTGCTCATGCAGCGTGAGCTGGCGGCGTTGACGCGCATCCTGGAAGCGCCCGAGCGGCCGCTGATGGCCGTGCTGGGCGGCGCCAAGGTCTCCGACAAGGTTGCGCTGGTCGAGAACCTCCTCGCGCGGGTCGACGCGCTCGTCATCGGCGGCGGCATGGCGTTCACGTTCCTGCGGGCGCTCGGCCACGACATCGGGCGGTCGCTGGTGGAGCCCGACCGCGTCGAAGCGGCGCGCCACGTCCTGGAATCGGCGCGGCGGCGCGGTATCCCGATTCATCTTCCGGTGGACGCGATCGTGGCCGATGGCCTCGACAGTCCCACCGGCCGGGCCGTGGGCGTGCGCGAGATTCCGCCCGCGCTGATGGGCCTCGACATCGGCCCGCTCACCGTGGCGCGCTTTGCGGCGGCGGTGAAGGAGGCCCGCACGATCGTGTGGAACGGCCCCATGGGCGTGTTCGAGAAGCCGGCCTTCGCCACCGGGACCGTCGCGCTGGCCCGCGCCGTCGCTGAGAGCCGGGCCTTCTCGGTGATCGGGGGCGGGGACACGGTGGCCGCCGTGAACCTCGCGCGTGTGGCCGATCGGATCGGTTACATGTCGACGGCGGGAGGCGCCTTCCTCGAATTTCTCGAGGGCCGTGCGCTGCCGGGCGTGGAAGCCTTGACGGAGGCGCGGTGATGCGGACTCCGCTCTGCGTTGGCAACTGGAAGATGCAGGGGACCATCGCCGAGGCCCGGGGGCTGGCGACGGCCATTCGCGACGGCCTCAAGCGGCCGCGGGGCGTCGACGTCGTGATCTGCCCACCGTTCACGGCGCTCGCCGCGGTGAGCGAGATCCTCGGCGGCGGCCCGCTGCGACTCGGTGCTCAGAACTGCCACTGGGAGGCGGCCGGCGCGCACACCGGCGAGATCTCGCTGCCCATGCTGGTCGAGGTGGGGTGCCGCTACGTCCTGGCCGGGCACTCCGAGCGGCGCCGCGAGATGGGCGAGACGGACGACCAGATCCATCGCAAGGTCCAGGCCGCGCTCGTGCACGGCGTCACCCCGATCCTGTGCGTGGGCGAGACGGCGGACGAGCGCCGGCAAGGGCTCACGTTCACGACGATCGAGGGCCAGCTGCGCGCGGGTCTGGCTGGCCTCGCTCCCGACGCCATCGCCCGGATCGTCCTCGCCTACGAGCCCGTCTGGGCCATCGGGACCGGCGTCAACGCCACCCCGGCGCAGGCCGCCGAGGTCCACGGATATCTGCGCGGACTTCTGTCCGAGCTCTCGTCGAAGGACACGGCCGGCGCCCTGCGGATCCTCTACGGCGGCAGCGTGAAGGCCGAGAATGCCGACGCGCTGGCAGCCGAGCCCGAGATCGACGGCGTGCTCGTGGGAGGTGCCAGCCTCAACGCGGGCGGGTTCATCGCCATCGCCAAGAAGACGGCGCGCGCCGGCGCGACCGGGAAAGGGGAATGATGCACACGCTCCTCATCGTCATCCACGTCCTCGCCTGCTTCGGCATCATCGGAGTCGTCCTCCTGCAGGCGGGCAAAGGCGCCGACATCGGCTCCGCCTTCGGCGGCGCCGGCAGCCAGGCGGTCTTCGGCTCCATGGGCACGCCCACGGTGCTCGGCAAGATCACCACGGTGATCGCGATCGTCTTCACCATCACGTCGTTCAGCCTCGCGCTGCTCGGCGGTGAGCGCAGCAGCTCGGTGGTGCGTGAGCCGGCCCCGGCGCCCGCGCCCGCCCCGGCGACTCCCGCCGCGCCCGCCGTGCCTGCCGCGCCCGCGGCGCCGTCGGGAACGAATCGCTAGATGGATCTCCGCCGGGTTGCCCTCCTCGTCCTCGCGCTGGCCGCCGCCGCCTGCACCTCGGAGGTGGGCGGCACCGCCGACGACGGCGCGGCCCGAAAATCGGCGCGGCCCATCTACGGCGACACGCTGATCGAAGCGTTACTGGGCGACATCCAGGGCCTGATCCCGAACATCACGAGTGACTCCGCGTCGCACACGATCGGTAACCTCATCTACAGCGGCCTGGTCAAGCGCGACGAGAATCTGACGCTCGTCGGCGATCTCGCCGAGTCGTGGACGATCAGCCGCGACTGCCGGGATTTCACGTTCCGGCTCAAGAAGAACGCGAAGTGGCACGACGGCCGGCCCTTCACGGCCGACGACGTCGTGTTCACGTACCAGACGATGATCCATCCCAAGACGCCGACCGCGTACAAGGAGGACTTCAAGGCCGTCGAGTCGATCGAGGCGGTGGACGCTCACACGGTCCACGTCCACTACCCGCGGCCCTACGCCAAGGCGCTCCAGAGCTGGAGCACGACGATGCTGCCTCGCCATTTGCTCGCGTCCTACGTGGCCGAGGGGCGGCTGCGCGAGGCTCCGCAGAACCGCGAGAGCCCGGTGGGCACCGGGCCCTATCGCTTCAAGGAGTGGCGGACCGGCGAGAAGGTCGTGCTGACGGCGAACCGCGAGTATTACGACGCCGGGCCCTATCTCTCGCGGGTCGTCTACCGCATCATCCCCAGCCAGGCGACGATCTTCCTCGAGCTCAAGGCCAAGGGGATCGACAGCAGCAGCACGCTGACGGCGCTCCAGTACACGCGGCAGACCGATTACCCCGCCTTCAAGAAGGCGTACCAGAAGTTCCGCTACCCGAGCAACGGGTACACGTATTTCGGCTTCAACCTGAAGGATCCGCGCTTCGCCGACAAGCGCGTACGCCAGGCGTTCGCCCACGCCATCAGCAAGCAGGATCTGATCGAGGGGGTGCGGCTCGGTCTCGGTCGCGAAGCGACCGGGCCCTACAAGCCGGGCACCTGGGTCTACAACCCGAACGTTAAGACGTATCCCCACGACTTGAAGCGGGCCCGCCAGCTCCTCGCCGAGGCGGGCTGGCGCGAGAAGGACGCCGACGGCCTGCTCGTCAAGGACGGCAAGCCGTTCACCTTCACGCTCATGACCAACCAGGGGAACGACGAGCGCAAGAAGATCGCCGAGCTGATCCAGGCCTCGCTGCGCGAGCTCGGCATCGGGGTGGACATCCGGATCCTCGAATGGGCGTCCTTCATCAAGGAGTACGTCAAGAAGCGCCGGTTCGAGGCGATCGTGCTGGGATGGGGCATCGGGCTCGACCCCGATCAGTATGAGCTCTGGCATTCGTCGAAGACCGGGCCCGACGATCTGAACCACATCTCCTACGCCAACCCCGAGGTCGACGAGCTGCTCGAGCGCGGACGCTCGTCCTGCTTCGACAGCGAGCGGAAGAAGTACTACGACCGGCTCCAGGAAATCCTGGCCGAAGACCTGCCGATCGTCTTCCTCTATTTTCCCGACGCGCTGCCGGTGGTGGCCAGCCGCGTGTACGGCGTCGTCGGGTCACCGAACGGGATCGGCTTCAACTTCACGGAGTGGTTCGTCCCCAGGAGCCTCCAGCGATACACCGCCGGCTAATTTAGCCGCTCCGCTACAATAGCGGGCGCATGCTCTGGTACGTCCTGCGCCGGCTCCTGCTGGCCATCCCGCTGCTGGTCGGGATCACCTTCATCTCCTTCCTGGTGATCCACCTGGCGCCGGGCGACCCGATGGACTTCCAGACCGGCGAGCTCACTCCGGACTCCAGCGCCCAGGCCAAGCAGATGCTGCGGAAGCAGTACGGCCTCGACCAGCCCCTGCCCGTGCAGTACTGGAACTGGCTGACCCGGCTGGCCCGGCTCGATTTCGGGCGCTCCTTCGCGCCCGACGGCCGCCCCGTGCTCCAGAAGATCGCCGAGCGGCTGCCCATCACCCTGTTGCTCAACGTGATCGAGATGGCGATCATCCTCGTCCTGGCCGTCCCCATCGGCGTCTTCTCGGCCACGCGCCAGTACTCGCGCTTCGACAAGGCGACGACGATCTTCGTCTTCGTCGGCTTCGCCACGCCGGACTTCTGGTTCGCGCTCCTGTTGATGATGGCGTTCGGCACGTATCTCGGCTGGCCGATCTCCGGCCTCCGCGACACGAACTGGGAGTACCTGTCGTTCTGGCGTCAGCAGTGGGACTTCCTGAGCCACCTCTTCCTCCCCATCACGGTGGCGACGTTCGGGGGCCTCGCCGGGTTCTCACGTTACATGCGCCAGAGCATGCTCGAAGTGATCCGCCAGGACTACATCCAGTCGGCGCGAGCCAAGGGCCTGGCCGAGCGCGTCGTCATCGGCAAGCACGCCCTCCGCAACGCGATGCTGCCCATCGTGACGATCCTCGGGCTCTCGCTGCCCGGGCTGATCGGCGGCAGCGTCATCGTCGAGTCGATCTTCGCCATCCCGGGCATGGGGCAGCTCATGGTGCAGTCGGTCTTCCAGCGCGACTACCCCGTCATCATGGGCAACCTGGTGATCGTCTCCACACTCACGCTGACCGCCAATCTGCTGGCCGACGTCGCCTATGGCCTGGTCGATCCGCGCATCCGCCTGGGCGGCCGCCGCCGCCGGTAGCCATGAAGGACTTCTGGGCGACCCTCTCGCGCAACCGCCTGGCCCTGGCCGCGGGCGTCGTCGTGATCTGCCTGGCCGCCCTGGCCATCCTGGCGCCTGCTCTTGCTCCCTGGGATCCGAACCGTCCCGACGTCAAGAAGATCCTCTCGTCGCCCTCCCGCGTCCATCTGCTCGGTACCGATCAACTCGGCCGCGACGTCTTCTCGCGCATGCTCTACGGCAGTCGCGTCTCGCTCGCCGTCGGCTTCGTCTCGGTCGGGATCGCCGCCGCCATCGGCATCGTCCTCGGCTCGCTGGCCGGCTACAACGGCGGCATCGTCGACGCCTTCGTCATGCGGCTGGTCGACCTCATGCTGGTGTTCCCGCGCTTCTTCCTGCTCCTGGCCGTGCTCGCGTTCCTCACGCCGTCGATCTGGACGATCATGGCCGTCATCGGGCTGACCGGGTGGATGGGGGTGACACGGCTCGTCCGCGCCGAGTTCCTCTCGCTCAAGGAGCGGGAGTTCGTGGTGTGGTCGCAGAACGTCGGGGCCACCGGGTTCCGCGTCATCTGGCGGCACATCCTGCCCAATGCGCTGGCGCCGGTGCTGGTCGCCATGACCCTCGGCATCCCTGCCGCCATCCTCACCGAGTCCGGGCTGTCCTTCCTTGGGATCGGGGTGCCGCCTCCGCACGCGACGTGGGGCAACATCCTGAACGAGGGTAAGGAGACGATCGAGATCGGGTGGTGGCTCTCGGTCTATCCCGGCCTGGCCATCCTCGTCACCGTGCTCTCCTACAACCTCCTCGGCGAGGGGATCCGCGATGCCCTCGATCCGCGGCTACGTCAGGCTGCTGGGCGGTTTGTCCCTCGATCGGGCTGACGATATACTCTCGACGCACTTCGCCGAAGTGGCGGAACTGGCAGACGCGCACGTTTGAGGGGCGTGTGGGGCAACCCGTGGGGGTTCGAGTCCCCCCTTCGGCACCACCTTCACCTGGAAATATCTTGTCCCTCGGCGTCGCCCGGGGCTATGATCCTCCACGACCGAAAGGTCCAGGGAGGAAACGGCATAGCTGGTCGGACGAGTGAGACGCGTTCCAGGTCGTGAGACCGTCCTCTCCTTTCGCTATCGTGTCCCGGCCACCGTCAGTCCCGCGATGAGGAGTCGTGCGCCGACCGTATCTTCGACGATCTGAGGGGCTCGCCCTCTAAGATGCAACGCTCCACGCCTCGGCGCCTCTGGAGCCCGAAGACGCTTCGCTGTCATCAGTTCCATCTCCCAGCTCCCTCGCTCCCGTGCGCTCCGACCAACCCACCGGCAAGAAGGAGAGGCGAGCCATGACGAACGTCTGTGCGGTGACCGAAGCCGACGTCCTCACCATCAAGGTCGATATCTCCGACCTGGTGAAGGAGCTGCACGAGAAGGCGGAGCGGCTCCACACCCAGTGGGAGGAAAACGAGTGGTATCTCGGCGAAGCCAGGGAGTCCGTGGGCCGCATCGAGGGACAGCTCGACGAGCTGCGTGAAGCCTACCGTGGGCTCGAGGCCAGCCGTGACGAGGTGACGGCGCAGCTTCGGGAGCAGGTGCGCCAGCGCGACGAAGCGAACTGGTACCTGGGCGAGTTGCGCGTGGTCCACGAGGCTCTTCGTCAGCAGGCCCGCGAGTTGATCGAGCAGCTCACGCGGGCCAGGGACGACGTCGAGATCATGCGGCGCGTGGCCGAAGCGCGCCAGGAGGACATTGACGTCGAGCGGGCCCGGCGCAAGGCCGCCGAGGCGGATCTGTACGCCGTCAGGCGCCATGGTGAGCGCCGGGGCGCGGTCAGGAAGCAGCGTCCGGACATGGTGGCCGAGATCCGTGGTCCCGATGGGCTGCTCCTCTTTCATGGGTGTCTCCCGAACATCTCTCTGACCGGGCTGGCCTTCGCCACCGACCAGCCCGTCGACGACATTCCGGACTTCGTGGAAGTCACCATTCACGTTCCCGGGATCCCGCGGCCGATCGAGGGGGTGGGACGGCTCGTGTGGCGCGAGGCGATCGAGGGCGCCAACCAGTGGGGGTGCGAGCTGCTCGATCTGCTCCCGGACAGCCGGAAGAGCCTCGAGAACGTTCTCGCCAACGGGACCTGAGGAGCGCGATGGTTCAGCGACTCGTCATCGTTGACCCGAGCGACTGGAAGCTCTACGACGACATCCGGTGGAACTGGTTCGGCGATGCCACGGTGAAGGTGATCACCGATCGGCGTCGGGGCGAGCGACGCCAGCGCACGGGCGCCCATGGCCCTGAACGACGGCGGGGCGACCGCCGCCGCCACTCCATCACCGCGGCGCTGCGGACCGAGCGATGGGCGGAAGTGACGCTGCCAGTGACGCCCTAAGATCGCGGTGAACGCGACCTGCGCATGGTGTCGAGCGAACGGGAAACCGGGACGGCTCGACGCCATCGCTCGTCCCGCCCCGTCACCCGACCGGAGCGGGATTTGCTGGAAGCATATGCTCGAAGTGCTCGGCACCGGGCGGGCGCGCACGGCATCGCCGGCGTCTCATGACGGAGACGGCGCCGTCCGATTCCTCGTGATCGTCGCCCGCTCTGAATCACAGCTCTTTCTCCGGACCTGCATCCGGTTCTTCGGCAATCTGGCCGTCGAGGTCCTGCTCGATCGGCGCCGACGTGCGCGGCGCCAGACCACCCAGCCGTTCGCGCCCGATCGGCGACGAGGCGATCGCCGGCACTCGGCGGACTACTGGGAAGACCTTCGGCACCATCCGGTCATGATCGTCCCGGCGATGCCGGCCGGCCGAGACGTGACCATTCCGCAGTACCCGACCACCTCCAAGGGGGAGATCATGGACACGATCGACGATTTTGCCGATACCAAGGCGCGTCTCGATCAATGGACGCGCGAGGGTCAGCAGCTCATCGGGCAGGTCATCCCGTCGCTCATCGACGAGTGGAGCAGCGACCGACAACAGGTGCAGCGGCTCCGTCAGGAGTTGAAGGACAGGGAGAGTGAGATCGCGGCCCTGCGTGGCGAGGTCGAGGAGCTGAAGCGGGAGCGGAACGAGATGGTGGACGCGACGTCCAGCTACCTGAGCGAGATCAACCGGATCACGACCGAGGTGGCCCGGCGGCTCAAGGGGACCGACGATCGAGTGCGCAAGGCGAGTCTCCGGGCGGTGTGACATCGTGCCGGTTGACCCCGAGGTGAGGATCCCGCGCCGCGCTCGCGCCCGACGAGATGCGGGCCGGCCTTCGCCTCGCTCACCTCCTCGGAAGATATACGGACGTATATCCCGCGATGTATTTCTCCGAGCGCGCCCGCTCCCTACACTCGCGGTATGGATTATGTCTCACTCGCCGCCGTGGTCGAGAGCGCTTCGGCCCGTGCGGCGATCTTCTCGCTGCTCTTCGTCGCCACGATGCTTCTGGCGACGGTCGCGACCTACGCGGCCTCCGAGGACGATTGGTTCCTCGACACCGTGGTCGACCGCCGCCTCCACGTCGATGGCGCGCGCCCGCCGGCCGTGCTTCGGCCGGACGGCTCGCTGACCGTCGATCTCTCGCTCGCTGAGTTCCTCGAGATCCAGCGCCTCGACGAGGGTGACCGGCGGACGCGTCTGGGGCTTCCAACAACCTGTATTCCCGGCCTGACCGCGATGATGCGTATGGCGTCGCCGGCGGACCAAGTGACGGTGATGATCTCATGCACGCCGACGACGCGCTGACTCCCGACGAGCCGATCCGCTCCAACTGCCCCTACTGTGGGGCGGAAGTGGTCGGACGCAACCGCATGTGCCTCGTGCATCTCGTGGCTGACCCGGATTGGGCCGCCGCGAACCGCGCCATGTGCGACCTGGTGCATCGAGGCCGGGCCATCGAAGTCCCCTTGACGCCCCGTCCCTGGGGCGCCATCCCCGGCGAGCTTCGCGAAGGTGAGGCTCCGGTCGCAGGCCCGGTCGCGCTCGAGGGCGCGGTCGTCGATCTCCAGACGTAGACCAGGCGCGTACGGCCCAACCTCGGGGCCGTGACGTGTTGGAATAGTCCTTCCGGAGCACGGCGCCGTGATCTGGCGCCTCCCTTGCCCGCCGGCCGGTATCATAGCCATGACCCCCGTGGCATAATGAGTCGGTTCGATTGACGAAAAGGATGCCGACACTCGCGTCACTCCCCGTCATCCAGCCGCCGGCCGCTGAGGCCGGCCGCAAACCCGAGTGGCTCAAGGTCCGAGCCCCCGGTGGTCCCAACTACATCCGTCTCAAGCGCCTGCTGCGCGAGTGGAACTTACACACGGTGTGCGAGGAGGCGCGCTGCCCGAACGTCGGCGAGTGCTGGGAAGACGCGACGGCGACGTTCATGATCCTCGGCGACGTGTGCACGCGGAACTGCGGCTACTGCGCGATCACTCACGGCACGCCGTCCTGGGAGGACCGCGAGGAGCCCGAACGCATCGGCCGGGCGGTGGCCCGACTCGCCCTCGACTACGTCGTGATCACGTCGGTGAACCGCGACGATCTCGCCGACGGCGGCGCCGCCCACTGGGCGGCCACGATCCGGGCCGTCCGCCGACTCGCGCCCGGCTGCCGCATGGAGGCGCTGATTCCGGACTTTCAGGGACAGGCGGCCTCGCTGGCCACCGTCATGGCGGCCGGGCCGCACGTGCTCAATCACAACACGGAGACCGTTCCGCGCCTGTACAAGCTGGCGCGCCACGGCGGACGCTACGAGCGAACGCTCGAGCTCTTCACGCGCGCGCGGCGGGCCGTGCCGGAGCTGCCGACGAAGTCGGGGCTCATTCTCGGCCTCGGCGAGACTCGCGATGAGCTGGTCGCCACCATGCGCGACCTGCGCGCGGTAGACGTGAACATCCTCACCCTCGGCCAGTACCTCCGCCCGTCGGCCCAGCACCTGCCGGTGATGAAGTACTACCACCCCGACGAGTTCGCCGAGCTGGCGGCCGCCGGTTACGAGCTCGGATTCGCTCACGTCGAATCCGGCCCGCTCGTGCGCAGCTCGTATCACGCCAAGCGGCAAACCGCCGAGGCCGAAAGCGGCCGGGTCGACAGATGATCAATCGGAGAGACGAGCGCCGCCACTCCGCACCCAGGCCAGCCCACCTGCGGCTCGACCCGAGCGAGACTCGTCGATAGATGATCAATCGGAAAGGCGTACGCAGCCGCCGTCAGATGATCAATCGGAAAGGCGTACGCAGCCACACTGCACCTAAACCAGGCCACCCACGGCTCGAGCCGGCCAAGGGCCTTCGATAAATGGAATACGCGACGATCCTCATGGTCTTCGCGTTCGCCGCCGTCGTCGGCGGTGCGCTGATCGGTCTTCCGCACCTGCTGGCGCCCCGCCGGCTGACGCCGGTGAAGGAAGCGCCGTTCGAGTGCGGCAAGGATCCGATCGCCGTCGCCGAAGGCCGCTTCGCCATCAAGTTCTCGACGATCGCGATCTTCTTCATCCTCATCGACATCGAGCTGATCTTCGTGTGGCCGTGGGCCATGCTCTACCGGCAGCTCGGCTGGTTCGGCTTCGTCGAGATGCTGGTGTTCCTGGCCATTCTCATGCTCGGCTTCCTGTACATCTGGCGAAAGGGGGGGCTGGAGTGGGAGTAGGGTCGTTCTTCACATCCAAGCTGGACGAGGCCATCGGCTGGGCCCGGAAGTACTCCATCTTCCAGTACCCGTTCGTGACGGCGTGCTGCGGCATGGAGTACATGGCCACCGCATGTTCGCACTACGACATCGATCGCTTTGGCGCCGGCTTGCCGCGGTTTTCGCCCCGCCAGGCCGACGTGCTCTTCGTCGTGGGCACCATCAGTCACAAGATGGCGCCCGTGCTGAAGCGCATCTACGATCAGATGACGGAGCCGAAGTGGGTGGTGGCGTTCGGTGTGTGCACGTGCACGGGCGGCTTCTACGACAACTACGCCACCGTGCAGGGCATCGACACGATCATCCCGGTGGACGTCTACATTCCCGGCTGCCCGCCGCGGCCGGAGAGCGTGATCGACGGGCTCATGAAGCTCCAGGAGAAGATCGCGGCGGGCGCGCAGAGGTTTTAGGTGGAGGGCGACGCGATCCTGGCTGCGCTGCGGGCCCGCTTCGGGGGCGCCCTCGCCGAGACGCACGCGCAGTGCGGTGACCATACGGCCGTCGTCGAGCGGGGCGCGCTGCTCGACGTGCTCCGCCACTGTCGCGATGATGGCGCGCTCGGCTTCGACATGCTGATGGATCTCACCGCCGCCGACTACTCGAAGTTCCCCGGGCGGGAAGACGGGCCGCGCTTCGAAGTCGTCTATCACCTCTACGCGGTCCGCCACAACCACCGGCTGCGCGTGAAGGTCCGCGTGAGCGAGGACGATCCGGTGGTGCCCACGGCCAGCGGCTTGTGGCCCATCGCCGACTGGTTCGAGCGCGAAGTGTGGGACATGTTCGGCGTGCGCTTTTCCGCTCACCCGAACCTGAGGCGCCTGCTCCTCTACGAGGAGTTCGTCGGCCATCCGCTGCGAAAGGATTATCCGATCAACCGCCGGCAGCCCCTGATCGGCCCCCAGATCTGACGATGGACGTCGCCCCGACCGGCCCTTCCACCACGCGCGAGTTCATGCTCGGCGAGGGCGCCGGGACGGGCGGCGGCACCCAGCCCATGCAGCTCGGGGTGGGGCCGCAGCACCCGGCCATGCACGGGATCATCCGCATCGTCACCGAGCTCGACGGCGAGGTGATCCGCAAGGCCGACGTCGAGATCGGCTATCTGCACCGCGCCTTCGAGAAGGACTGCGAGGTCGGGAGCTGGAACAACGCCATTCCCTACACGGACCGCCTCAACTACGTCTCGCCGCTGATCAACAACTTCGGATACTGCTCGGCGGTGGAGAAGCTGCTCGGCATCGACATCACCGAACGATGCCAGTACATCCGGGTGGTGATGTCGGAGATCTCGCGGATCTGCGACCACCTGACGTGCGTGGGCGCCTCGTCCATGGAGCTGGGCGCCTTCACCGTCTTCCTCTATATGATCAAGGCCCGCGAGTTCCTGTGGGAGCTGGTGGAGGACGTCACCGGCGCCCGCCTGACGATTTCCTACGGCCGCGTCGGGGGAGTGAAGGCCGACCTGCCGCCGGCCTTTGGGGACAAGATGCGCGCGGCGTTCAAGCAGGTGCGCGAGGTCCTGGAAGAAGTCCACCGTCTGTTGACCGGCAACCGGATCTTCATGGACCGCATGATCGGGGTGGGGAGGCTCTCGCGCGAGGAGACGATCGCGTACGCCATCACGGGGCCGCTCTTGCGCGCCGCCGGCGTGCCCTTCGACGTGCGTCGCGCTCAGCCCTACTACGTCTACGACCGTTTGGACTGGGAGGTCGCGACCCAGACCGCCGGCGACAACTACGCGCGCTATCTCGTCCGCATGGCCGAGATGGAGCAGTCGATGCGCATCGCCGAGCAGGCGCTCGATCAGATACCGGGCGGGCCTATCAACGTCGACCACGCGGGCCGGCCGCTCGACCCCGCCGCCTACGTCGACCAGGGCAAGCAGGGCAAGACCGAAGGCCTGCTCCTCGTCCCGATCACGCTGTCGCCGAACCTCCAGGGCCAGGACCGCGCGGCCCAGGCGCGCGTCAACGCCCACGACAAGCGCGTCGTGCTGCCGCCCAAGGAGAACACCTACGGGTCGATCGAAGGCCTGATGAACCACTTCATGCTGATCATGGAGGGCTACGGCATCCGGCCGCCGCCGGGCGAGGCCTACTTCGCCGTCGAAGGCGCCAACGGCGAGCTGGGCTTCTACGTCGTGTCCGATGGCAGCGATCGGCCGTATCGCGTGCGCTGCCGGCCGCCGTGTCTGCCGCCCCTGGCGGCGCTCCACCGGATGATCGAAGGCGAGTGGATCGGCGATCTGATCCCGACCTTCGGCTCCGTCAACATGATCGGCGGCGAGCTGGACCGATGAAGCCACGCGCACCCAGGACATGCCATCTGCGGCTCGAACCGCACGCCGAGCCGTCGATACAATGAGCGTTGCGCGCGTCGAGTTCTCGCCCGAGCAGTTGGCGGAGGTGCATCGGCTGCAGGGGCTCTATCCGGACAAGCGCGGTGCCCTGCTGCCCGTGCTCCACCTGGCGCAGGACACCTGCGGGTATATCTCGCTCGACGTGGAGGAGTACGTGGCCGAGCTCTTCGACCTCTCGCCCGCGCACGTCCACGAAGTCGTCACCTTCTACACGCTCTACTTCCAGCAGCCCAAGGGCCGCCACGTCGTCGCCGTCTGCCACAACCTCTCGTGCTATCTGGCCGGCTCGCCGCGCATCCTCGAGCACGTCAAGCTTCGACTCGGCGTCGGGGTCGGGGCGACGACCGGCGACGGCCGCGTCACGCTCCAGAGCGTGGAATGTCTCTGCGCGTGCGAGCACGCGCCCATGATGCAGGTGGACGATCGCTACGAGTTCGATCTGACACCCGAGAAGGTGGACCGCATCCTGG
>WNEY01002753.1_pt1 | contig 12989 bp, 18 predicted proteins | sample 5400531 | NCBI WGS metagenome assembly WNEY01 (sample SAMN13153338, study PRJNA577476) | soil metagenome | isolation source: 200 cm saprolite under Douglas fir tree site 1 | place: USA:California | collected 2015-04-18
GGAGTGGATGGTTATGATCCAGTTCTTCTGGAAGAACATGAAGAGCTCAACTATCTCGCTCTTCCGATTCTTCACGACGGGTACGTGGATGACTGCGAAGACGTTTTTCCCATAATCCTCAAGTTTCGGCCTCTGATTCGTATGGACCACGTCTTCAACAGCGTAATCGTCGAGCCCAAACCGTTGCTTCAGGTCGGCCAGCTCCTGCTCTGTCGGACTCTCAGCATCGACCCAGAGCAGCTCGCCCTGCCTCACCTCCTCCGGAAAACCCTTCAAGGTCTCTGCTCCCGCATCACCGTTAGACTTGAGAAGCGTGAGACTAATCAACGGCCAGGGCAATAGGCACTGGGAATACCGAATAATAAACTGACGATAGTTCGTCTAAAACACATCACACACTGGGTTTCGGGATGAATTCCCTATTTCCGATGAAAGCGTGCTCGCAGCCAACACATGAAAACGAATACCTTGGAAAAGTGGCTAACTCGCCGAGAAATATGATCTTTGAGGTTAAGGTCCGGGATGAAGGCCTAGGAAAGCCCGGGAGTCCCGAACAGTGTAGTTCTAGGTGACTTCATGGATAAATGATATTTCCGCATGTTTGATTGAGGGATGGTCTCAAGTTGGCTAGCACTAGGCTGGTTGTTAACAGGTGGATTCGTAACTACTCCAAGGCATGGCTGAAGAAAGATGCAAAAGGAATTGCTTCGCTCTTCACTGAGGACGCTGCCTACCACTCTCATCCTTTTCGGCCCGTGAACCAGGGTAAGAAGAGTATTTTGGATTATACGCTGGGGGCGTTGGATGTTGGACAGGTGTATGAAGTTCGTTTTGGAAAGCCGATCGTGGAAGGCTCCAGAGCCGCGGTCGAATACTGGACCACGATGAAAGAGAAACTGAACGACGTAACACTCGCCGGCTGCGTAATACTACACTTCGCGAAGAACGGGCTGTGTAAGGAACTGCACGACTGCTGGGTCCTACAAACAGGAAAACAGCAAGCCCCACTTAACTGGGGCCACTGAGACGATTCAGAAGGATCTTAGAATGAGTTCTCAAACCGCAGGAGAATAATCAACCCTCTAATCTCTTGGTCGAATTTTGGACTGCCCAGACATTCAGAAACACGCGCGCAAATGTTGCAATTTGTATCGTCCGACTGCGCATTCTGCCTTTCTATAGGCTGTCGGAAGCAATGACTAAATGCCCCCGGGTCCCGCCCGCGTTTCCATGCTGAAAGTAACGATCCATCTAGGATCTCGAAAACTAACGCGAGGAGAGTAGAGAGCGCTGAAATTAGTTCGGTTTTCAAGGATAACTGCAATTTTCACGTTGGCCCTTCTTGTCATACCTCTAATCCAAGTCGCATTACCCGTCTTCGCATCGCCAGCGACAACGCAGGCTCCTCTCGTTGGCTCGTGGAATTCTAATGTGAGCTGTACACCCACGAGTGTGAGAATTACAGATATCACCGCAAATCAGACTGGGACAGCCTCTTTCAATGCTAGCCCGTTCAGTCCCGGGATCACTACGACCGTTAGTGGGGGTGTCGCGAAGAGATGGTTGACCCCTGGGCCAACTCCATCGGGTTGGCATTCTCCAGGTCCGGCCTGTACCATCACCAATAATCTCGGAAAGCAGCAAGGAGTCTTTGTTGAAATTGACGGTGTCCAAAGGGCGAGTGCAGTTTTTGAGGACTCTTCTACCGGCTATGATCCTACCAACGGAGGAGGGTCGTACGGTGGCGCGACTGTCAACGATTTTACCTTCAACATCTATGACCCGGCTGTCGTCTCCAATTATGGCACTTCTTGCACATCGGCCAGAGACCCGACATGTTACGGCCGGATTCATCTAGAGATTGACCGTGACTGGCAAGCCGCGAAATACTGTGGGTCCGGGACATCCTGTGACCCCAGCACTTTGTCCAGTCAAACTACTAGCGGTGTTACGCTGATAGATTTTCAGGGGTTCGTCTATTGGGACAATAATAATGTGAACTCCGCCGGTCATTCCTTCTCGGGATGGGAGCTTCATCCTCTCACTGGCTGGAGAATACACCAAGCATCTCTAAACGTCGGCATCAGTTTCACTCCCTCCTCCCCTGCGACCGGGCAGGTCGTAACCTTCACCGGAACGTCTTCCGGTGGGACCGCACCCTACACCTTTTCTTGGACCTTCGGTGATGGAGCAACTGGTACGGGGAACCCTGCAACCCACACGTACACTTCCGCAGGCGGTTATGCCGCAACACTTTCTGCCACAGACTCTAAAGGAGCGACTGGGGCGGCCTCGACTACAGTCACGGTTACCGGGACACCACCCACATCTGTCATCGTCGCTTCCGATGCTGCACCAGGGCCGTCGTCACTGGCCACGGCCGGCGGCGAAAAGCTGATCCGGGATTCTGCTGGTAAGATGATCGCGGTCTACACTGACAGTTCGGGAAGGGTCGGGCTGGCTTATGATAACTCTGATCCGATGTTGGGAGGCTGGTCTGCTCCGGTAAAATCATCGATTCCCATTGCGCCCTACGAGTGGCCGGCTGCTGTTCTCGTATCTTTGACGTCACTCCGACTCATTGTGGAAGGTGGTTCGGGTGCCGGAATTATTAGTGACATTCCAGTCGTAATCCAGCGAGATTCTCAGAGCAATATTATTGGATTCACGATCGGAACGCCTAAGAGCCTTGACTCGTCCGGTCTAGGCAGGTATCCTGCAGCTGTTCTCCTCCACAGCGGGGATATTCTGGCAGCTTGGGCGTGGCAGAACTCCACCCGGACTATGGTCAAAAGTCTCCGCTGGAACTCCTCAACGGGCTGGACTAATCTTGCAGGCTCTTCATCAACTCCTGACATAGCATTACTGGACTCAGTTAGCATCACCTGGTTTGTCCCGAACATGATCGAGAGACCCGATAACAACAACGTCTACCTCATGGCCAACAGGTTCACCGGACCTCCAGAAACCATAGCCCTCAACAAGGCAACCTGGAACGGGTCCGGCTGGTCCTGGGAATCCCAGAACATCACCTATGAAACCAATTGCTCTGACGCAGATGATGATCCCGTCGGCCTTGCCTGGGACCCTGTCCGCTCACTCGTGGTAGTCGCCTACGGCATAACCGGAACTCTGAGCTATGGAGTGTTCACATTGACCTCTCAAGACGTGAAGACTCACCTCGACACGCCTTCACTCGCAGTAACCAACCGAGGCTGGGCCGGAATAGCCATCCACATCACGACCGGCGACTACTACCTCTTTCTCATGAACGTCAACACCGACGGTGGAAGCGGGCCACTCGGCTATGTCCGGCTGCCTGCTGGCGGGGTCTGGAACCCAACCGTCAACTATCTCGACTCCGCGACTACTGATCAGGTACTGAGCCTCAGGCCAACAGGCAACAGCCCGACAATCGACCTGTTGTATGCCACGGGAACCTCCTCACCCTCTACGATCAAGTTTACCAGCGTCCGTCCATCGAACCCGTCCAGCTTCACCGCCACCGCCAATCCTACCACCGTGACGACTCAAACCGGTTCCTCCGCCATCTCCACTATCACCGTGACGAGTCTGAATGGTTTCACTGGAACTGTCTCCCTCTCAACAAACATCTCCCCTTCAGGCCTGACCGCATCCCTGAATCCCTCCAGCATCACCTTGGCTAGTGGTGGAACGGGAACATCAACGCTGACGGTGAGCTCCACCACAAGCGGCACATACACGGTGACCATCGTGGCTATTAGCGGTTCAACATCTCAATCCGTCCAGGTAACAGTAAAAGTGACCGACTTCAATGTCTCGACTCCGTCAAGCCTCACGGTAACTGCGGGCTCATCCACGCAATCATCCGTAACAATAACAAGCCTCAACGGCTTCATGGGAACAGTCAACCTCGCAACATCCACCTCTCCCTCAGGCCTAACCGCTTCCATGAGCCCAAACAGTCTAACCCTCACATCTGGAGGCACAGGCGCCTCAACCCTTACTGTCAGCTCAAGTACGGTGGGAACCTACACAGTCACGATCACAGGGACGAGCGGCTCGCTATCGCACGTGGCCATGATCAATGTCAATGTGGTCGCGTCATCCGGATTCGGTGTCGCCGCCGACCCGTCCGTTGTGGGCTTTCAATCAGGCTCTAACGCCACATCAACCATCAACCTTACAAGCTTTGGAAACTTCTCGGGTAACGTAAACCTAGCAGAATCAGTCACTCCGTTGACGGGTCTAACCGTTTCATGCGATCCGACAAGCGTCTTTCTTTCGTCCGGAAGCTCCTCCAACTCAACCTGTACGTTCGCCTCGTCGGCCCAGAACACTTACACGGTTACCATCACCGCGACGAGCGGTCCCCTATCTCACACCGCAACGATAACGGTCAAAGTTGGAGGCTTCACAATGTCCGCTAGCCCGACTACCGTAAACGTTCTGGCGGGCAGCTCCGGCACCTCGACAATAACGGTCCTCAGCGTTGCCGGTTTCACGGGCACGATCAATCTCTCCACATCAGTGACCCCTAGCGGCCCAACCGCTTCCATCAGCCCAGCCAGTATCAGTTTGAGCCCCGGAGGATCAGGCTCCTCAACCCTCACCATCAGCTCCAGCACGGTAGGAACATACACAGTAACCGTCACCGGGACGAGCGGCTCATCCACTCATTCAATCACAATCACTGTCAATGTTCAAGACTTTACGCTCGCTGTGAACCCGTCATCCCTCAGCATAGCTGCCAGTACTAGTGGGACTGTTACGATCAGCATGGCTAGCATGGCCGGGTTCACTGGAACAGTATCTCTCTCTGCAGTCTGCTCGCCCAGCAGCCCCAAGCTCAGCTTGAGTTCCAGTAGCGTCTCGTTGAGTTCAGGAGGGTCCGGAACATCCACGCTAACTGTTCGCACGTTCCACAAGACCCCGCCTGGCACCTACACAATCACAATAACCGCGGCAAGCGGCAGTCTGACCCATACGATCACAGTGGTCTTGACTGTCACCTAGAACTGAACCAATCCTAGGCAAGAGGAACCAAAAGTCCCAGAATTATCCCGTAGACAAAGTGAGACGCTAATGCGCCCAATAGGCTGCGGTTTGAAATTCGGGTGCCGCCTGCAGACTCGAACGCTTTCCTGGGCGCAAGCATGAAGATGACCCAGAGAGCAAGACTATAGCCAACTGCATCCAGAAGAACCCAGATGCTCCCGGTTGGGAGTAGCGTCAAAAAGGGTAGAAGAAGCCCGAAGACGATACCAGCAGCAATTCCATGCCACAAGTGAAGGGTAATAGTCCACGAAATTCTTGGCGCCTGGATTCGGTTCGAGCTTCTGCCGCTGAGCTTGGAGATGATCACCCAGTTGGTTTGCCACTCAGCGACGCCGTTCATCCCCCATTTTTTCCAGAAGGGGAATTCGAACAAAGTCATGAAGACCCCGCCGACTAGACCAGCGACGGCCGCGCCAAGAGGCGTTGACGAGGCCAAAAGCCCCTATGAACACTTGTTCTCGCATCGAATAAACACTTGTAATGACAGATCACACGATAACGATCTGATCTGAGGACTCGACGGCGGGATCCTAAAGTCAGGTCGGGAACAATCCCCTCCTAACTGGGAGATTGAGGATGACCCTAATGGCGGCATGTCAGATCATCGGAGGAGGGTGGTTGCTACACACCATCCTCTGGTTGGTTATTGATATTCAGGGTGTACTGAATCTGCTTCCGGAACTGTGTGAATCCCAAGCTTTCGTACAGATGCCTTGCTGCATGGTTGGTCTCGGCTGTTGCAAGAAAGATGTCCCGGGTGCCCGAGGCCTTCAGCTTCTCCAAGGCATGGACTATCAGTTTTCTCCCTACTCCCCGTCCTTGGAACCTTTCTAACACTTGGACTTCTCTGATGTGGGCAAACTTTACGATATTGGGAGCGAAGAACGGCTTCTCCCCTAGGTGCCAATACAGGAAGCCGGCATACTCCCTGTCAACCTCGGCTATGACCAGCCAGTCAAATCGAACCTCCTGAATCCTGGTTATGTCACAGAAAGGGTCTCCGACGTTGTCCAGTCGGCCATAATGGCTTTCCATCCTCGGCAGATCGGTCTCGGTTGAATCGCGAACGATCGCGTTGACCGATCTCATTTCGGCTACTGTACTCTTTGCCTAGCCCCGCACGTATACAGTTTTCAGATAGGAAACCAGGCACTCCTTGGAATCGTCGGGAGCACATTATGATCTGTCAGTCAAGCCATTCTGAGCAAGATTCGAAGAATGGAGGTTCGAGCACACCTGGAGTATGCTCGTATGTAGGTTAGTTTGACTCTGCTATTTCTTATGCCTGTTTGGCGAACTCTTCGATGACCAGTGCTATCCACTTGCTTCCTTGCACGAAAACGTCGATCCTCTGGTTCTCGTTCGGAGCGTGAGTATTGCTCTTGGCATGGTTACAACCAATGGCCACAGTCGGCAATCCTAGTGTGTTTGTGAAATAGTGCATTGGACCCGAAGCCGCGGAGGTCACAAGGGTCACGGGCTCCTTGCGAAAAACTTCTCTACCAGCACGAGCTGCAATCTTCGCGATCGGCGCGTCGATAGGCGTCCGCGCAGCAGGATTCTCCGCCTGAAGATTCACTTCCACATCACCAAACCCGTGACGGACCAAGTGTTGCCTCAGTTTCCCCGCCAGCTTTACCGGGTCCTGGTTTGGCACGAGGCGAAAGTCCATCTTGGCCTGGGCAACGGATGGAAGAACGGTCTTGTGTCCCGGGCCTGTGTAGCCTGACCATATTCCGGCGATGTTTGCTGTAGGATTTCCGTAGAACGCTTTCTTGAACTCGAACCCTGTTAGGCCGTAGAGGAAGTTCTTGACTCCTAGCTCGTCTCGAATACTGTGTTCTTCCAATGGCATCGTCCGTATGACCTCCAGCTCTTCCTGAGTGAAAGGTTTGACATCGTCATACCACCCATCTACCATGATTCTGCCATCCTCGTCCGTGATCGTGTCCAGCATTCGGACAAGACGCCATGCTGGATTCTCGACGACCGCCGCCCGGGCCGAATGCGAATCCTTTAGCGCGGTTTGAACTCTAAACTCAACATAGAGCATTCCCTTCAAGCCCAGAGTGACCAGGGGGCGATCCTCGTAGTCGAGGCCTCCAAACTCCCAAATGGCCGAGTCTCCAATCAGCCTCTCTTTGTAGCGCGTAATGAACTCGGAGAAATGGGGGCTACCGATCTCTTCCTCACCTTCGATCACCCATTTGAGGTTGCAGGGGACGGTTCCGGTCGCCTTCAGGAACGCGTTAATCGCCATTAATCGAGAGATGATGTTTCCCTTGTTATCGCTCGCTCCTCTCGCATAGACTCTGCCATCCTCCACTGTTGCCGAGAACGGAGGATTCTTCCACAGCTCGACAGGCTCAACTGGCTGCACATCATAATGATTGTAGAAGACCAGCGTCTTTCTCCCGATCTTGGATGCGAGTTCAGCGAATACTACAGGAGGACCCTTGCTTGGAGAGAATGCCTCCACCGTAAAACCAGTCTCTCGTAGAAACATGCTGACCAGCTCGGCAGTCTCGTTGAGTCCGAGGTTCTGAGCTGAAACACTCGGCTGTCTACAAAGCGCGCGGAGCTGTTCAACAAACCTGTCACTACTAGAGTCTATCTGCTGGAAAATCTCATGATGCAATTCGGTGATTACCTCGTTCTGCGCCTTAGCCATGAAGAATCATCAGCGTGAGGAGAGATAGAACCAGATATCTATAGTTTGGTCGTTCCTCGGAGGAATTAGATTGTTTCGGTACCTCCAGGTTGTCAGACCGCAGGTTGGTTTGACGGGGGTAGAAGTTCCTGCACGGACGCAGAGGTTGCTGGCAGAAATACTGCTGCTGCGACTACTGAGGTCCAGAGCCCGTTTTTGTCTCCAGTCGCAGACTGCGTTACCTGAGTCGTCTTGATGATCAGGCCGCTGGACATGAAAAGCTGCTTTCTCTCGTCCCAGGCGGTCGCCGGGTCAAAAGCAACCCCCATAGTAGTCGCCAACATGCTCGCCGCGAGATCTTCCGAGTAGTCTCCCGCAATCTCATCTGATTGTCCGAAGGAATGGTGCTCGGAGAGATATCCGTACTGATTTTCCTCGGAAGGAATCGCGATCCCAATGGTTGATGCGATCAGCCTATGCGGCTCATCCGTACAATTTCTCGCGAGCACGACAAACGTGATCTCGCCAGGATGCAACATTGGGATGCCTTTCTCTTTTGGTATGAGCTTGCAGCCTGGCGGAATTATGCTAGACACGGGTACGAGGTTACAGTGTTGAATCCCCGCATCCCGGAGAGCTAACTCGAAGGAAGCCAAATTCTCCTTGTGTTTTCCAACACCTTTCGTTAGAAAGAAATATTTCGGAATCATTTCCTAGAATAGACAAGCAGGGCCATATCTGCATAAAGGAATTTGCTCGAAGGCACCGATAGTGATAAGTGCGAATACAGTTGAGAGAGTCTTAATGCCAATTGTTAATGTCGGTCAGGAAAACTCTGGGAGTATTGATCTCTATTATGAGGATCATGGTGCGGGTAAGCCGGTCGTACTGATCCATGGTTATCCGTTGAGTGGTGCTTCCTGGGAGAAACAACTCCCGGTCCTCTTCGATGCGGGATACCGTGTAATCACCTATGACCGTAGGGGTTTCGGTAAGTCGAGCAAGCCGACCATGGGCTACAACTATGACACGTTCGCCAGAGACCTTCACAAACTCGTGAGCCACCTCGAACTGCGCGATTTCGCGCTGGTCGGTTTCTCGATGGGCGGCGGCGAAGTTGCACGCTTCATAGGACAATACGGATCCAAGGACGTCAGCAAAGCAGTATTCATCTCGTCAGTCCCGCCATATCTTCTGAAGGCGCCGGACAACCCGGAAGGCGTTGACGGCAGTGCCTTCGATGGGATCCAGACCGCGATCAAGGCGGATCGTTACGCGTTCTTCACCGAGTTCTTCAAGAACTTCTACAACACCGACCAGTTCCTAGGCACGAGGGTCAGCGAACAAGCCGTCCAGTCCAGCTGGAACATCGCCGCAGGCGCCTCCGCAACCGCCAGTCTAGCCTGTGTTCCAACGTGGCTTGAGGATTTCCGTAAGGATCTAGCTCGTGTCCAAGTGCCCACCCTAGTCATTCACGGGGATGCTGACCGTATCGTTCCCTTTCCCGCTTCGGGACAGCGGACAGCCAAACTGGTCCCAGGAGCACGCCTAGTCGTGGTCAAGGGCGGGCCGCACTTCATATCCTGGACACACGTCGACGAAGTCAACACTGCACTGCTGAGCTTTCTGAAAAAAGAGAAGAAGCTCGAACTGACAACACCCGCCTAGCCGCGCAAGTACGCAACACTAGAGGAAAGACAGCAAACGTTTTCAGCGTTCTAGGCGAGCCTCCGTATTATGACGGCTAGAGCGTCAGAGATACCAAAGGGCATCCCACAGCCTGTCGCGACACCGCTGACCCGCGCCGCGATCTTCCTAGTCGTAACCATCAACCCGGGCGCTGGGCATCGAGCCCTAATCCGATCCTTCTGCGCAGATCTGGCCGCTCTTGTGCGCTCTGTAGGATTTCGCGAACAAGAAGGAACTCTCTCCTGTGTTGTGGGGTTTGGGTCCGATGCCTGGGACCAGCTATTCGGGAAGCCGCGGCCAAGAGAGCTGCACAAGTTTCGCGAGATGCGGGCGGGAGAGCGTCATGCCGTCTCAACACCGGGCGACATGCTCTTCCACATCCGGGCGCAGCGCATGGACCTGTGCTTCGAGCTGGCGACGCAGATTACGGCTCGGCTTGGATCCGCAATTAGCCCGGTTGACGAGGTTCATGGGTTCCGTTACTTTGACAGCCGCGACCTCATCGGCTTCGTTGATGGGACAGAGAATCCTAAGGGAAAGGATGCGATTGATGCCACGCTGATAACCGACGAGGATCCCTCGTTCGCCGCGGGTAGCTACGTGATTATTCAGAAGTACCTCCATGATCTGGCCGGTTGGAATGCGCTACCGACGGAAAAGCAGGAAAAGGTTGTCGGACGTACAAAGCTGAATGATGTGGAGCTGGACGATAAGGTCAAGCCCACCTACGCGCACAACGCGCTGACCAAGATAGTGGAAGCTGGGAAAGAAGTCAAGATTCTCCGGGACAACATGCCGTTCGGTCACGCAGGCCAGAAAGAGTTCGGCACCTACTTCATCGGCTACAGCCGGTCACCGCGAACGATCGAGAAGATGCTTGAGAATATGTTCGTCGGCAAGCCGCCAGGCAATTATGATCGACTGCTAGATTTCAGCCGGGCGGTCACGGGGAACCTCTTCTTCGTGCCATCCGCAACGTTTCTCGAGAACGTTAAGGCCGGCTAGGCCGACACGCTAGCGCCAAACCTCTCAACAGAGCGAACCTTCGCCTTCGCAATCTCCTGCTCCCTGTTCTTCGGTTGCGCGTTCGTTTCAAGAGAACGGAGAAGACTGGTTGAAACTTGGGCTATCTCATCGACCGCTGCTAGGAACGAACGTTCGTTTGCTTTCGATGGTTGACTAAACCCGCTGATCTTTCGGACGAACTGCAGGGAAGCATCGCGAATCTCTGCGTCTGTTGCTGGCGGGTCGAAGTTGAAGAGTGTTCTGATATTCCTACACATTCTCAAAGCCTCAAGGTATCATTAAATCTAGGCGCGTTTTAGTGTAGCTGCCGTTCTCGACTTGCATTCCCTACAAGACTGAACTTAACAAAATGGTTATATAGCTACATGGTTATACAAGGAGCCATGAAATCCTCACAATCTATCGCGAAACCCGCCATAATCACAACACCTAACGATACGGAAATTCGAGTGGAACGCACTTTCGACGCGCCACGCGACGCCGTGTTCCACGCATATACGGATCCAAAGCTCCTTACCCAATGGATGGGGCCTCGAAAATACAAGATGACAATCGAACAAATGGATGTCCACCCTGGCGGCCGATGGCACTTCACCCACATCGACACTGACGGCACCAAATACGGTTTCCACGGGGAATTCCGCGAGATCGTGCGCCCAGAACGCATTGTACAGACCTGGAATTTCGAAGGAATGCCAGGCGAATCGCTTCAGACAGCTCTTTTCCAAGAACATGATGGTCGAACCACAGTCACATCCATCGTCAAGTTCGAACGCAAGGAGCATCGAGACGGCATGCTAGCCAGTGGCATGGAAAGCGGCATGAACGAGGGCTACGACCGGCTCGACGAGCTCTTACGGACCATTCATTGAACGACGACACCCTTTCCGCGACATTCCAGGCCGTAGCCGACCCAACACGCCGCACCATCCTCACCCGCCTCGCTCAAGGCGAGGCCACCGTCCAAGAACTAGCTGAGCCTCTGCCGATAAGCCAGCCTGCGGTCTCCAAACACCTCAAGGTTCTAGAGAAGGCAGGCCTCATCGAGCGACGACGCGAAGCACAGCGACGCTGGTGTCGCCTGCAGGCCAAGCCTTTGCGGGAAGTTGCCGTTTGGGCTACTGAGTTCCAGCAGTACTGGGACGAAAGTTTCGAACGGTTGGACGAGCTGCTGAAAAAGGAAAAAGGCACTCGGCAGTCGCGCTAGGACCCTAGGCGCTCCTTTGGGGACGCACGCGGCTAGAAGAGTTCACACAGTCTCTCGCTGCCGCATCCGCTGATGATGAGACGCTCCTTCGCGTTGTTGAGCAACTTCTGGGTCCAATCGACATCTCCACCGTCTACAAGCTCCTGCTCCCGACCCTTAGGGGGAGTTGCGAAGATCTTGAAACACAACTGACCATAGTATCCTCTGCCTTGCTTCCGATCTTGGTCGATTCCGATTCTGACCTCCTTGTGTGTGGACTGAAGCTTCTCAACCACTTCCGTTCGAACCACTGGTCGCGCCATACTGGACCCGAAATCAGAAATGGCAATCCGGAGAGCTGTCTTGATTCCTAGAAACTTCTTGAGTGCCAGTAGATAAAATCCGATATGGAGACCCACCGTCTCTGTCTCAAACCGAAGATTCCCCGGGTCGCGGCCCGCACTACACAGAGTGAAGGCTCTGAAGTGTTGTCTCGTACCAGGACCGACACCGAAACTCTGGCCTCTTAAGAGGCGGTGACTCGCGGCCAGGTGAACGAATGCCGCTTTACCAGAAGAGAAGTTCCTCTGCTCGCGGCGTCGGACTGCACACTCAATCGCGAGCACGTTCGTCGAATCGGCCACAACCTCCGTATTCCGAATCGTCGAGACGGTCCAGTCCTGGCTAATCGGGGATAGCACAGAGACCGTTCCTAGCGGACAGACCGGTGAGAGTTCGATAGGCTGGAAGACCTTGGGTAGTCGCGAGAATGCGATGCGGTCCCATTCAAGAAGGCGGGTCGGACTTGTGGTGGAAGGCCGGGTGAACCGGTTTGAGATATGATCCTTGATCACCTCTTTGGGGTCGCGCTTCGTTGCCCTGCGGCCATGCACCTCCAAGAGCAGCGATTGCAGATCCGTTGGGGCGAGACGGTCCGTGAGAATATCGGCTAACCTCAGGATCCCTGCGTCCTTCTCGATTCTCTCGATGATTCGACCTCTAATGGCGAGTCCAAGATAAGATGCCCCAGTAGCTGAGCTTGCCATAGCTCAAATTGTAGTGCGCTCGCTCATTGATTGTTGACATCCGGTTCCCCGAGATGAGGGGAGGTAGCAGTCGCTTCCTTGGAAAGAAGGTAGAGTTTCATCTGCTATCAGTTGTACTGTGAACCTGTACTTTGGATTCAGTTTGTTGGGTGAGAGCTGGTCCCGGATTTCTTCCTGAGGAAATGCAACGCGGCGACAGCGAATACTCCTAAGCCTCCTACGATTACGCCGATGACGATTAACCCATTCGTCGTTGTGGGTACTAAAGGAGGTGCCGCGACGTCGTAGCCGAAGTAGCTTCCCGAGTTATTGTTCACACCCCTAATGCCATTGCCGTTAAAGGCCACAACAT
>WNEY01004757.1_pt1 | contig 12983 bp, 5 predicted proteins | sample 5400531 | NCBI WGS metagenome assembly WNEY01 (sample SAMN13153338, study PRJNA577476) | soil metagenome | isolation source: 200 cm saprolite under Douglas fir tree site 1 | place: USA:California | collected 2015-04-18
TTGTCGTAGGTGTAGCCGGTCTGCTTTCCGAGCCCGTCGGTGACGGTCTGCACCTTCTGGTCCGGGTAGTAGGCGTAGGTGGTGGTGTACTGGGCGGTGGTGGCCCCGGCCGCCGGGGCCGCGGCATCCGGCCTTGTCACGGAGGCGAGGGTGTCGTCGTTGTTGTACGTCCGGGTCATCGTGGGCCCGGTGCCGGTGCCGGAGCCGAGCGGGGTGGTCGTGGAGGTCACCTGGTCATCGGCGTTGTACACGTGCGTGGTCGCCGGGCCCGCCGTCGTGGTGTAGGACGGGGCGTCGGACGTTGTCACGTTGTCGTTGCCGTCATAGACCGGCGCGGCGATGATGATGTTCTGGGTGGCGGACTTGCGGGTGGTCACCAGCCCGGGCCTGCCGAACGCGTCGTATTGCGTCGTGGTGATGGTGTGGCCGAAGGCGTCGGTGTCCGAGGTGACCCGCCCGGTCGGGGAGTACGCATAGGTGACGGTGTTGCCGCGGGGGTCGGTGACCTTGGTCGGCAAGCCGGTCGGGTCGTAGGCCGGGTACCTGGTGATGTTCCCGTCCGGGTCCTTGACGGTGGCCAGCGTCCCGTCGCTGTTGTACGTGGAGATGATGGTGAAGGAACCCGCCGCCGCGCCGGACACGTTCCCGTCCGGCTTGGTCACCGACGTCACGTTGCCGAACGCGTCATGCCCGTAGGTGGTGATGTTGCCCAGCGGGCTGGTCACCGAGGTCAGGAACGCGACGTGCCCGCCCAGGCTGGTCTGGTAGCTGTAGGCGTATTGCTTGCCGACGGCCTGGTTGGCGGCGTCCTGCATGGTCAGCGGGTAGCCGGTGTTGGGGTCCCACGTCCGTTTGGTGACCGCGCCGTTGTTCTCGGTCCGGGTGGTGAGGTTGTTGTCGCTGTCGAACGCCAGGGTGGTCTTGCGGCCGGCCGGGTCGGTGACCTGGACCGGCCGGTCGGCGGTGTCGGTCAGGTAGCTGGTTACATGTCCGAGCGGGTCGGTGACGCTGGTCTGCACGCCGCCGTTCGGCAGCAGCGGGTTGGCGCCCGCGGCGAGAGCGGTGTAGGCGAACTGGGTCTCGAACGCCGGCGCCGGGGTCGCGGGGCAGGCAACAGGGCTGCCGGTGCTGGCGGCGGGGTCGGCGCGGCGGCTGGTGACGGCCTGCAGTGACCACTTGAACGCCGCTGAGGGCGGGTAGTAGTACAGGCAGCTGCTGTTGTTCCGGGGGTCGGTGACGGAGACGAGCTTGACGTTCTTGTTGCCCTGGGTGGGGTCGTAGCCGAACCGGAAGGTCTTGGCTGTGGTGGCGGGGCCGGTCCAGACCGGGCCAGCGGACGCGGCGGTGTTCGGGCCGTCGGTCATCTGCGACATCAGGCCCTGCTTGTCATACAGGAAGCTGATCTTGCGGCCGGAGACGTCGGTGATGGAAGCGACCTGGTCGACGATGTCGGGGTTGGTCAGGTTGGTGCCTGTGGCGACCGTCGGGGGGAACGTGCTGTCGTCGATGAAACTGTAGTTCTGGCCCTTGGTGTAGTAGGTCAGGGTCAGGGTCTGCCGGTGCGCGGGGTCGGTGATGTAGTCCAGGAACTCGGTCGGCTGGTTGGCCGACTTGCGCTGGCTGTAGGTGAAGTCGGCCTCGTTGCCGTTCTTGTCGATGACCGCCTGCTGGTAGCCAGAGCAGTCGAACAGGAACCGGGTGTTGTCCGGCGCGGTGATCTGCCACGCCTGCGCGGGATTGTTCTTGGCCTGCCCGGTCGGATCACAGGAGGCCAGCTGCTGCAGGTAGTAGTGGAACCCCGGCGGCGACTTCCACACGTTCGGGGTGACGGTGGTGTTGAGGGTGAACACATGACTGCCGCCGTTGGCGTCGGTCAGGGTCACCGAGGTGGGGTTGCCGGGCGGATGGAAGTCCAGCGGCGTCCCGAGCCGGGTCAGGGTGGAGGCCTGCAGCGACCAGCCGAACCCCATCGAAGACTCGGAGGTGTCCATCGAGTTGTAATCCAGCCGGACGAAGGTGCGGAACCCGTTGGACGGGTTGGAGAACGGGCTGTAGTTCCACACCGTGTTCCCGTTCGCGTCGTTGTTGTACAGCTGCGACCCGGACCCGGTGGGCATGCCCGTGTACTGGAAGTACTTCTCCAGGCCGAGGGTCTCGGCGGTCTCGGCGACCGAGGTGACCTGCCCGGCCGGGGGATCGGTGGTGGCGGTGGCGGCGGTGGCGGTCAGGTTCGGGGTGGCCGTGCCCGATGACAGCCAGGTCCCGGTCGTGGAGTTGAACATGTCCCAGACCAGCTGGTACCCCGACCGAGTGCCGGCGGCGCCGGTGACGGTGTCCGGGGTCGCGACCGTCTCCGTCAGCGTGGCCTGCGACCCGGGGTTCAGGGTGGCCGGCAGCGCCTTGTACACGGGAGTGGTGGGGGTGGAGACCAGGGTGGTGCCGTCGTTGGCGACCCAGTGGTAGCCGAGCTGCCAGTTGGTCCCCCACGCCGCCGCGGTGGGATTGGTGACCGTGACCGAGGTGGTGTAGGTGGATTTGGCGGCCGACACCTTCGGGGTGGCGGGGGCCTCGTAGGTCTGGGCCGGGTCGGTGTAGGTGACCACCAGTTCCGGGGCCAGGGCCGGCTCGGCCGCCCCGGGGCTCAGCCACAGTTCCTGGTCCTGCGGGCCGGTGCTCGCCTCATTCTGGACCTTGATCATCAGGCCGTGCTGGCTGGACGGGGCGGTCAGCCAGGACTGGACGGCGGAGGTGACGGTGAACTCCTGCCGGTTCGGGTCGTTGGTCAGCCCGGACACACCGGTATCGGTGGCCGAGCCGAACGCCCCGCCCGCCGTCGTCCACGCGGTCCCGGTCGCGGCGCTGTTCCAGGTGACCTGCGACGGCGTGAAAGCCTGGGTGACGTTATGCGCCTGGTAGTTCGCCGCCGACGGGGCACCGCCAGGGTTGTTCGTCATCCCCCACAGCTTCAGCTCCGAGTCCAGGACGTGCACCCCAGCCGGGATCAGCGAGGCGACCGACGGGAACGTGAACACCGACCGGGCCAGCCCGAAGCAGGTGCTGCAGGTGCCGCCGTTGTTGCCGGTCATGAGCCACGGGAACCCGAACAGCGACTGCAGGTTTGTGCTCGGCTGCGCCGACGAGAGGGTGGCCGCGCCGCTGGCGGGGATGATCAGCGTGGTCTGCCCCCCCAGCGGCAGCCGCACCAGCTGCACCGGGCCCGGCACGATAGTCCCGTCGGCGGTCTTGACCGCGATCATGTAGTAGAACGCGTTCCCCAAGGTCGCGCCCGGCGGCGCCGGCGCCGCCGTCGTGTCATTGAAGCTCGTCGTCCCGGCCGCGACCGGCGCCACCAAAGTGGAAGCCGAGGGGGTAAACGACTGGAAGACGCTGCGGTGCACCTGGTATTCGGCCAGGTTCTTGCCCGGATTCCCGGTGCTGTTCACATACGGGGTCCACAACAGGTTCGCGCCGTTATCCCGGATCACCGTGATCGGCTTGAACGTCACCGACGTCAGCTGCCCGTAGGTGACCACCAGCTGCGGGTAGACCACCGTCTCCCCGTTGTAGTAGAACCCCGACCGCTCATACTCCGGCCCCCCGACGCCCTTCGCCCCCTCGTTGGCGGCCTTCAGCACGAACCCGTCGTTCGCGGCCCCCGACACCCAGTTCTGCACGATGTTCCGGACCGCGAACGAATCCCACCGGTCACCTTCCAGCCCCTGACCAGGCGGCGCCGAGGCATCAGTCACCTGCGCGAACTTGGTGAACCGCACCCCGTCCGCCTCCACCCGCACCGTGGAAGACGCGGGGCCGTCGCCCAGCACCGCCGACCCCGCCGTGCCCGCCGCGAACGGCTCATTCCCCAGCGTTGTCCACACCCCGCCGGTGCCGGACTGCTGGTTCACCGTGAACGACGCCGACCCGCCCTGGTAATGCACCGTCAACGGCGCGGCAGCCGACGCGGAAGACAACGCGACGTAGTGGTCCTGGACCTGGTAGGTGCCCGGCTCGGTCAGCTGCGGCACGAACGTGAACGTGTCCCCCGCCGTCGTGTCCTGGTCATACCGGTAACTCGATCCGTTCGCCGCCGCCGTCGAGGGCTGCGACGGCCACGCCCCGTTCGCCGACGTCCCCGCATCGGTGGAGGTGACTGTCACCCGGTTCATGCCTTCGGTGCCCAGCGCGATATTGGAGTTCCACGTCACCGTCGTCGGGTTCCACGCCGTCAGCGACTGATACGCCTGCACCGTCTGCGGCGGCTGGGTCGAGGCGGTCGAGGCGGTAAACGAGTCATCCCAGTACAGGTTCAGGTCCGCGGAGTCGATCTGCGACCCCGACGGGATCGCCCCCAGCGGGAACTGGATCAGCCCCCGGTCCACCCCCGTCGCCGTGGTCCCCACCGGCAGCGGCCAGCTCATAGACGAGTTGAAATTCGTAGCCGGCGAATCGGAGGAGATCATCACGTTATGCGCGCAGCCGACCGGGTTATCCGGGTTGTACGCCTGGCACGGGACCGGCGCGATCGTGATCGTCGGGTCCACCGTCACCGGCCACGCCCGCCCCGCAGCCGAAAGCCACCCACGGCCCGGCACCAGCGCATCAGTCAGCACCCGCGAGGACGCGTCCCACGACGAGCGCTGCGCGACCTGCGACCACGGATGCCCCAGCGGCGTCGACTTGTCCACGCGCGCATCGGTCATGACCGGCGCCGGGGACACCAGCACCAGCGCGCCGCCGGCATACCATCCCGTCGCCCCGCCCGGCATCGCCCGCGGCACCAAGCCGCCGCCCGCCGTTACCGTGAACCGCAGGCCAGCAACATCCGCCGACGCAGATGCCAGCACGATCCGCTCCTTCAGGCCCGCCGGCGACACCGAGTACTCCAGCGTCACCCCGGGAAGGATCCCCGGATACGACACCGTGCTCCCGGACACCCGCGGCGCCACCCGCCGCGCCCCCGGCAGGCCCGTCTGCAGCCATCCGCCGGACGGCAACCTGAACCGCACCAGCCGAGCCGGGTCAGCGCTGAAAAACGACCCGAACACATTCGTGGTGTTCTCAAACGACCATCCCGCACGCGGCGACCTTGTGACTGTGGTGCTGACCGGCTCCCACCGCCCGGCAGCGTTCCGGTAATTCACCGGCCCCGCAGAGATCACCGCCTGCCGCCGCCCGTCCGACAGCAGGAACGTCCGTGAGTACTCCGACCGCCTTGAGGTCAGTTCCCGTACCCGCCGCACCCGCGGCGCCGCCGTCTGCCGCACGACGTTAGGCCGTGATGGCAGCGCAGACTCCGTCCCCGGTACCACCCTCGAGGCCGGACCATGCGCACCCGAGGAGAACCAGCCACGCGGATCCCACCACGGCGCGCCCTGCGACTGCGAACCTTGCGAACCCGGCGGCAGAATCCCCGCCGGCCCGCCGGACGGCCCAGGCCGCGAGCCTGGCACCACCGTGACCAACGTCAGCGAGACAGCGACCGCGAAAGCCGCCGCAACCGCGGTCCACCGCAGCGCACGATTCGATAGCTTTAACCTGACCCGCCCGGGCCGCAGCTTCATGACAATCTCCCCGTACTAGCGCCCGGAAACGGGCATTGGCAAAGTCAGCGAACAGCGAAAGCAGTAACTAATGGCTGTGTGTTAAAACGAAAGGCAGCAAGCGGCCACAGCCTGACCGGACAGAAACCGCGAACTCTGGCGTGCGCAGCCGTAGCGGGCAGCCCAGTTCAGAGGAACGTGACCCTGGCGGACTGCGCGATCAGCCCCGGGCTAGGCACAAGCGATCACATAGGCGCCTCCGGCATTCACGCACGGCAGTCGGCCATTCCGGCGGACAGCAGCCGTGAGAAATTTCAGCAGACGCCCGTAACGTTCTCAAGCCACGTGAAGGCTGTCAAGAGCCAATCTTGCAGGAACTAAGAGTTTTAGGAATGATCATTGACCAAATTTGTTTAAATGCGTCGCCTAGCAGGGAAAAGTACCCAATGCCAAGAGCTTTAGGTGTTTGACCGGTTGCGGGTAGTTTCTGCTTTGGTTACTGCGGGTAGTTCCCTGCCGGCGGACATGCCGGAGTGCGGCGTGTCGCGCCGGGCGGCCGGGTCTGCGGTCCGGCGGGGTCCTCGTTCTTTCGGGCGGGTTTGCGGTGTCTCTGCTGGTCAGGCCGAGGTGTTGGCCATGGTGATGATGGCGGAGGCGATGCGGGTGACGGTGTCGCTGGCACCCGCGTGCGCGAAGGACGAGGGACTTGGACTTGCGGGCGCGGTGCCGGTCCCGGCCGGCGACGTTCCGGCATTTCCCGATCTCGCTGGTCACGCCCTGGTAGCAGTCGTTCCCGAGGCGGATCGCGGACAGGACCGCGCGGACGGCGCGGGCATGGGACAGGTCACGGGGCCTGACCGCGAACCCGGCGCGGCGCCCTTTCCCCGCGGGCACGGCGCCGAGAGCGGCGTCGAGGGTGACACCGCGGGTCAGCCCGGTGGCGGCGGCCCAGGCGGCGAGTTCCTGCGCCACCAGGTCCCGGGGGAGCAGGAGCGGAGCATCGGCCCGGTGCCCGGGCCGGCGCCGCGCAGCGGTGCCTTCGCCTCCCGCAGCGCGGTCTCCGATCCGTCCCACCGGTAGAGGGCGGCGAGCTTACCTTTCGTGGTCCCGGGCATGCTGATCACATCCAGCGGACGCTGCCTATCCGTATAACCAAGAGCGCGCGAACAGCTCTGGCTGTCCGCCGTGATCTGGGAGGCGCCTAGTGCGCCTCCCAGAAGCTAAGCGTCCCCGAACAGTCAGGTCGCGGTGGGACGCAGGCACTGGCGATGCGGCTGCCGGTGAGCCGGTCGAGGGTCTCGAAGGCGGCGAGTTCTGGGGCGCGTTGGGCCGGTCGGGGACATGAGCGGGCGCAGGGGCGCCGCCAAGGCCAACCTTCGGCCAAGCAGAAGCGTCACGGAGTACATGCCAGCGTCGCCGTGACGATCGCCGAAGGGTTTCGGTCAGACTTAATGTGCTCTGTAGATATTTATCAGGAGCGACCTTCGGCACTCTGGACGAGTGATGCGTATCAGACGGGCAGGATGGGGTCATGAGTGACCCTCGTGCCGAGGATGAGCGACTTCGGATTTTGACCTTCTGGTGGATGCTGGAGTTGTTCAGTCCGCAAAAGGTTCCGGCGCTGACGCGAAGGGCGACGCGGCCCTCCGATCGGCATGTGATCGAATGGCAGCCGGATGAGCCGTTGCCGTGGGACAAGCTCGCTGCGCCTGAGCCGAACGGTGGAACTCCCCTGGTCTGGCGGCACACGGTCTATCTCGGCGTTTACAAACTTGAAGCGACGTACGAGTCATTAGGCCGTGTCTTCGGTAAGGACCCTGACGCCTACGACAAGCGGCCCGACGGTGAGAGTGCGTGCGCGGGGTTGCTGATCAACCAGGACGGCCGGATGATTACGGACTCGGCGGTGCTGTCGTCGGCGTTGTGGGCAGTCGGGCGGACTCGCGACCCGGGCCCGCAAGACCCGCGCTGGATGGACGGCTTCGACGAGGCCGCGGCGGCGTTTACCGAAGCGGTCGACGACTACGAAGGCGAACGGCGCGATGAGAGGGGCGATGACCAGCCGCCGCCCTATGACGCCGAATCGCTGACCACGCTGTTGAAGATCGCACACGCTGCAGCGGGGATCGATGGCTACGAGGGCCTGGCTAGCGACCGCCTGACGATCGAGAGTATGGCAGTCTCGGCACGCCGTGCGGAGGAGTCAGCCGATACCGATTTCCTGAACAGCTTCTACCTCGACGACCTTACCGCGGTCCGCCGGCAGGTTGCCCGGGGCAACGTCGGGACGGCGCTAGCCGCGTATCTCACCGGCGATCATTCACTGGCGAGCGGTGACAGGATCGATGTTGTCGCTCGTCCCGACGTGGTGGATGCTGCGACGGCAATTGACCGGCTTCCCAAGGGGCGCTGGCCGGCCAAGCCTGAGCATCCGCTGGCGTTGAGCCAGCAGTTCGCGGTCAACCGGGCCTTGAACGATCTCGCAGCTAACGCTGGCCTGATGGGCGTCAACGGACCGCCAGGCACCGGCAAGACCACCATGCTGCGCGACATCCTCGCCGGAAATGTCGTCGAACGGGCTCGACGACTGGCGGCGCTAACCAGGCCGGAGGACGCTTTTACTGACAGCTCCCCCCATCGTTGGGACAGCGCTGGGTTTCCTCGGATCGTCCGGCAACTCCGTCCGGAACTCACCGGATTCGAGATGGTCGTCGCCTCGGCCAACAACGCCGCAGTCGAGAATGTCACCACCGAGATTCCCGCGCAGGAAGCAATCGCGGAGCCGTGGTGCGAGAAGGCCGACTATTTCGCCGAGATCGCCACCAAGGTTCTCCGCGCGACGGCCAGCGACAATCCAGCGAGTGCCAGTGTGTCTCCCGCTGCCTGGGGGTTGGTTGCCGCCCGGCTCGGCAGGAAGCGGAACCGTTCGGCGTTCCACTCCGCCTTCTGGTTCGACGAGAAAGAGCTCAAGACCAGGACGCGGTCCGATGCCGTGCCGCGGATGCAGACACGACTGACGCGATGGCGTGATGGCAAAGATGCCCGCAAGACCTGGGCGCAGGCCCGCGACGACTTCGCCAAGGTCGAGCAGAGGGTCGATACCCTGATCCAGCAACGTCGCCAGGCCCAAGACCGCCTTCAGCGCCTGCCTCAGCTCGCCGAACGCGAACGCGCTCTGACAGCGATCGTCGACCAGACGCGTGAGCGTCTTTCCCAACTCCAGCAAGATCTCGCCCGGCATCTGCCGGACGAACGGCAAGCTGCGGCCAGCCGCGCGAAGGCGCTCGCCAACCATGATCGGCATCTATCGGCCAAACCCGGAGCGCTGGAGACGATCTTCACCCTCGGACGCGCCGTACGCGACTGGCGGGCACGCCTCGAGACACTCTCCCAGGAACTGCGCGCAGCCGACCAACACGACCTCGACATGGCCGATCTCGGCCAGCAGATCCGGGATGTACTCCAGCAGACGCAAACAAGACTGTCAGCGGCCGAACACGACCTCACCGGCGTCCGGGACGCGCAGGCAACACTGCGAACCGAGTGCACGAGGGACGAGGAGCGCTTCGGGAATGCCTACCCGGGCTCTTCCTGGACCGGCGATCAGCGCGAACTGCGCGCCCCATGGCTGGACGAGGCGCTGGACACGGCCCGCTCCGAACTGTTCCTCGCCGCGCTCCAGCTGCATCAAGACTTCCTGGCCAGCGCCGCCAACGACATGCTCAACGGTCTACGCGCCGCCGCAGAAGTCGTCGCAGGAAACTATCCCCATGACCTCGAGGCGGAAAAGCTCCGAGCCGCATGGCAACTGTTCTTCCTCGCCGTCCCCCTGGTCTCGACCACCTTCGCCTCAGCAAGCCGGATGTTCGGCGACATCGGCCAAGAGGCCCTCGGCTGGCTCCTCATCGACGAAGCCGGCCAAGCCTCCCCCCAATACGCAGCCGGCGCGATCTGGCGCGCCCAGCGCGTCGTCGCCGTCGGCGACCCGCTCCAACTGGAACCAGTGGTCACCATTCCCCAAAAGGCCCAACGCGACATCGCCAGCAGCTACCGCGTCTCAGCAACCTGGATACCACCCCAAGCCTCTGTCCAGACCCTCGCCGACCGCGTCGCTACGTTCGGAGCGACCCTGGACCAGGGTGAGAAGAGGGTTTGGGTCAGTGCGCCGCTGCGAGTCCACCGTCGCTGCGACAACCCCATGTTCACTCTCTGCAACCAGATCGCCTACAACGGAATCATGGTAAATGGCGTCCACCGCGTACTCGATGATCCCGGCAAACCCGATCGCTTTGACAGCCCAACGGCACCGCTGATCGCGGCAAGCTACTGGGCAGACGAGCCTGCCAGCAGGCCCGGCAGTCATCTCCAGCCAAACCAGATCGGCCGTCTCGAGAGGGCCCTCGGTTACCTCAACGACCATGGCATCGAGGCGTCGGACGTCATCGCGATCTCACCCTTCAGGGCGGTCGCGGACCAGCTACGCAGCCTCATCCCCAAGTACCCGGGCCTCCGCGCCGGCACCATCCACACCGCACAAGGCCGCGAAGCGCCCGTCGTCATCCTCGTCCTCGGCGGCGACCCGAACAAACCCGGCGCGCCAGCCACCTGGGCGAAAACTCCCAACCTGGTCAACGTGGCCGCCAGCCGGGCGCAACGCCGCCTTTACGTCATCGGCGACCGCAAGTTCTGGGAGACACACAACTACTTCCGTGATCTCTCGAGCGCCTTCAGATAGCCGCCCCTGATCCCTACTGGGCTCAGTTCTCAGGCCTTGTGGGTTTCCATAACGTTGTCGTAGTCGCTGACCTGCGATGTCATGGCTGGGCCGGTGGCGGTCATGCTGCCCGTTTGATGCTCGTTGACCCTGTACCGTTTCAAAATGTCGTGATGGGTCTGACCTGCGGGTTCGCTGGGTCACCTACGCGGCCCGGCATTCCCGTAGCCGTCCCGGGAAGCGCAGCCGCATGAGCACCGGCGCAGAGGGCGACCGAGGTCGCCCTGTTCTCTGGCGGGCTTGATTCGACCGCGTTCGCTGCCGATCTGGCCTGGCGGCCCGGCGGACGTACTCCTGGCCCATCGCCATGATCGGCTATGTTCTCCCGAGCACGACCGTCACCGTGCCGATCAGGCCGACCCTGAGGCCGAGGCCGCTCGAGCCGCCCGCGACCGGTGCGACCTTGGTTCTCAAGCCCTAGGTCCACTGGACCTCCTTACCTGTGCAGGCCGGCGGGCCGCGATGAAGCCGAACAGCCGGTCGCAAAACTTCCCGAACGGCTCCTCAGGATGATCAGTCACGCCGTTGAACTGGCAGTAAACGAGATCTGGTGAAGAAGGCGATCATCGCCTCCACGCGCCGCATCATCGCCGCCGCCGACGGCAGCAAACTCGGCCGCACCGCCCACGCCCACGTCGGCCCCTCCACCCTCGTGCACTCCCTTGTTACCGACACCACCGCGCCTGTTCCTGGTCAACGACCTGCACGTCTCGCTGACCACGGCCGGGCTGTTCTACCTCACGAACATCACCGCCCCGCTCGCCGGCTACCTGATCGGCGCCCGCTCGGACCGCTCAGGAAAGCGGCTCGGGCTGTTCCGGTGGTGTGCTCTGGCGGGATTCCTCGGGTGGGCCGCGATGGCCCTGGCCGACCAGGCGTGGATGCCCTTCGTGATCAGTGCCGTCGTCCTGGCCTTCTCGGGCGCCGCCGGCTCGCAGCTGTTCGCCGCGGTCCACGACGACCTGCACACGACCGCGAGCCCCGTGGCCGACGGGGTCCTCTCCATCGTACGGATGGCGCTGACCGCCGGATGGGTCATCGGCCCCGACCGCCTCAGCCGTCTTCATGAGCTCCACCGCCATCGCCAGCGCCCTCGGAGGGCTGACCGGCAGCTTCGGCATCAGCGTCCTCGGCCTGCCGCACGTGTTCTTCGCCCCGGCACTTTACGGACTCATCACCACCAGCGGGATCGCCGTCATGAGCCGTTCCCGGTTCGCCGTCCACTAGCCCGGCTCGCTCTCTTGCGACCTGAAGATCTTCATGCGGAAAACCTCCGCCGCGCTTAACCCGCCCACCCAGCGGGTCCTCCGCACGCTGGCCGCCGGGGCCGCTGCCGACGCCGCCAGCAAGGTGCGCGACCAGTTCCTGGCCCGTCGGCGCGCCGCCCTCGCCGCCGTCTTCCAGCCTGCACTTGACCGTGGTGAGCTGCCCGATGAGCCCACCATCGCGACCCTGCTCGACCTGGTGTTCGGCTCCTTGTGGTACCGGCTGATCTTCGCCACCGGGCCGCTCGATCAAGACTGGGCCGACGCCGTCACCAACGCAATCACGGCGACGGCCAGCCACATGCCGGGTGAGCGGACCTGATGCCCACTGGGCCTAGCCGCCCATGACTGCCGGAAGGATTTCGCTAGTCAGCTCACTGTGCCGGATTTACGACACCTGCTGATCCGCCGCCGCGCCGGACGGGTTCCGCGGCCGCGAGAACTCGGCCCCCGGGCAGGAACTCCAGGCCTGAGGCGGCGCCGATGAGCGGGCTGATCTTGATGCTCGGGTCCAGGGGTGAGGTGTCCACGATCTGGAAGGACTGTCCCAGCGCTTCCAGTCCCGGCGTGGCCGGGCCGGCGATGAAGTCCGGCTCCGCCTGCGTCGCAGCGCTGTTGCGCTGAGACGCGCGCGGGGCGGCGATCGCGTCGGGCAGTGACATGCCGAAGTCGATGCGGTTGACCAGGATCTGCAGCACGGTGGTGATGATCGACGCGCCACCGGGAGAGCCGACCGCAAGCCATGGCCTGCCTTCCTTGAGCACGATCGTCGGGGACATGCTGGAGCGCGGCCGTTTGCCCGCGGCGGGCAGGTTGGGGTCGTTCGGCACCGCCGGCGCGAAGTTGAAGTCCGTGAGCTCGTTGTTGAGCAGGAAACCGCGGCCGGGAACGACGATGCCGCTGCCGCCGAGTTCCTCGATCGTGTTCGTGTAGGAGACCACGTCGCCGAACCGGTCCGCCACCACGAAGTGGTTGGTGCTCACCCCGTCGGACGGCTGACCTGCCGTAGTGGGCTGGGTCGGGGTGCAGCCGCCCGATCCAGCGAACGGATCGCCGGGCGCGACCGGGCTGGCGAGCGCCTTGTCCGGGTTGATCAGGCAGGCCCGCTGCCGGCCGAACTCCGGCGAGAGCAGTTGCCGCAGCGGCACGTTCACAAATGCCGGGTCGCCGATGTAGGCGTTGCGGTCGGCGAAGGCGAGCCGGGTGGATTCCAGGTAGTGGTGCAGGGCTTGTACCCGGGTCATGCCCGCGAGGTTGAAGTTGGACAGGATGTTCAGCGCCTCGCCGTCGGTGGTGCCGCCGCTGGACGACGGCGCCATCCCGTACACGTCATAGCCGCGATAGTTCACGTGCGTCGGGGCGCGCACCAGCGCGGCATAGTCACCCAGGTCCCCGATCCGCATC
>WNEY01007489.1_pt1 | contig 12982 bp, 12 predicted proteins | sample 5400531 | NCBI WGS metagenome assembly WNEY01 (sample SAMN13153338, study PRJNA577476) | soil metagenome | isolation source: 200 cm saprolite under Douglas fir tree site 1 | place: USA:California | collected 2015-04-18
GAATACAAGGCGACCAACGATACTGCCTTGGCGGCCTACGCAGCGATCGCAAGTCACGACGAGCAACTTGCGGAATTCAGGAGGCAGGTCAAGCTCCGCAACCGGAAATCGTAGCCCTGAATTAGCGAAAGGGCCTCGGGATTGCTCTCGAAGCCCCTCGCAAATCTGCGCATGTGGCGAATTACCGCTCGCGCTTGTTGCCCTTGCCCAGCTTGTCCGCGAAGACGTCGCCGAAGCTCGCGCGGCCGCCCTGCTGGTTGCGCATGTACTCCCGGTAGTCCTCGCCCTCGTGCAGCGCAGCCTTCACGCTCAGCGCCACCTTGCGCTCGTGCGGATCCATGTCGATGACCTTCACGTCCAGCTCGTCGCCTTCCTTGACGACGTCGCGGGGATTCTCGACGCGCTCATCGCGCAACTCCGAAACATGGACCAGCCCCTCGATGCCGGGCTCGATCTCCACGAAGGCGCCGAAGTCGGCCACCTTGGTGACCTTGCCCTTCACGCGGCTGCCGATCGGGTACTTGGTGGGCAGCTCGGTCCATGGATCCGGGTGCAGCTGCTTGATGCCGAGGGAGAAGCGCTCGTTCTCCACGTCGATGTTGAGCACCACCGCCTCCACCTCGTCGCCCTTCTTGTAGAGATCGCCGGGGTGCTTGATGCGCTGGGTCCAGGAGATGTCGCTGACGTGGACCAACCCGTCGATTCCTTCCTGCACGCCGACGAAGATGCCGAAGTCGGTGACGTTGCGCACCTGGCCGCGGATGACGGAGCCGATCGGGTACTGCTCCTCGAGCAGCGTCCAGGGATTGGGCTCGATCTGCTTCATGCCGAGAGAGATTCTCTTGGCCTTGGCGTCGACATCGAGAACCACCGCCTCGACCTGATCGCCGATGGCCATCACCTTCGAGGGGTGCTTGACGCGCTTGGTCCAGCTCATCTCGGAGATGTGGACCAGACCCTCGACCCCGGGCTCCATCTCGATGAACGCGCCGTAGTCGGTGAGCGAAACCACTTTGCCCTTGATGCGCGTGCCCGGCGTGTACTTCTCCGCGGCGTGCGCCCAGGGGTCTTCCTGGATCTGCTTCAGGCCCAGCGACACCCGCTCCGTCGCCGGATCGAATTTCAGGACGATCACCCGCAGCTCATCGCCGACGTTGAGCATCTCGGAGGGATGCCCCACCCTGCCCCAGCTCATGTCGGTGATGTGCAGAAGGCCGTCGATGCCGCCCAGATCGATGAACGCGCCGTAGTCGGTGAGGTTCTTGACGATGCCGCTGAGGACCGCGCCTTCCTTGAGCTTGTTGAGCGTGTCCTTCTTGAGCGTCTCGCGCTCCTTCTCGAGGAGCACGCGCCGGCTGAGCACGATGTTGCCGCGCTTCTTGTTGAACTTGATGACCTTGAACTTGAACTTCTCCCCGATCAGCTTGTCGAGATTGCGGATGGGGCGAAGATCGACCTGCGACCCGGGAAGGAACGCCTTCACGCCGATGTCGACGGAGAGCCCGCCCTTCACCCGGCCGACGATGGTTCCCTCGACCAGCTCGTCGCGCTCGCAGGCGGCGGAAATCTCGTCCCAGATGCGCATCTTGTCGGCCTTCTCCTTGGAGAGGACGACCATGCCGGTGTCGTTTTCGCGGGATTCGAGCAGGACGTCGACCGTGTCCCCCTGCTTGACGTTGGGCTTCCCATCGACCAGTCCGAACTCCTGGATGGGGACCTGCCCTTCGCTCTTGTATCCGATGTCGACGACTGCGTAGTCCTTGGTGACCTGGACTACCGTGCCACGGACGATCTCGTTCTCCTTCAGTTCGCCGCCCTTGCTGCTGCCTTTGCCCTTGAACGACTCTTCGAGCATCGAGGCAAAGTCTTCATCTTCCAGTGCGACGGGCGGGTTTTTGGTTGGGTCAGTGCCGGTTTGGATATTCGCCATGAGAAAAGTCAGCCTGCGATTCTGTTTTCTTCACCCCCGAGGAAAAATGAACCGCCGCTTGCCAGGGGGAGTGATGGCAAACGGCGGATAAGATGATAACTCCGCCGGAAAAGCGCGCGGACCCTACAGAACGGGCTCCGGTGTGTCAACCCACCTGGGGCGGAGAAAGCCTCGCCAGAGCGAGGGCATGGGAGCGATCCACGACCTCGGCGAGGTCCAGCCCGGTAGTGTCGATGGTGATCGCGTCTGACGCGGCGCGCAGGGGGGCGATGACTCGCTCGCGGTCGTCTTTGTCGCGGCGGCGCTGATCGGCAAGGACTTCCTGCAAAGGGACGTGGAGGCCTTTCTCGGCGAGCTCCGCGTGGCGGCGCTGCGCGCGGGCCTCGTCGCTGGCGGTGAGGAAGAACTTCACCGGGGCGTCGGGAAAGACGACGGTGCCGATGTCGCGGCCCTCGAGCACGGCGCCTCTCGGGGCCTCGAGACCCAACGAGCGTTGCAGGCCGAGCAGCTTCTCGCGCACCACGGGCCGCGCCGAGACCACGCTCGCGCCGCGGGTGATCTCCGGGGTGCGGATGGCCTGGGTCACGTCCTGGCCGTGCAGCAGGACCCGCTGCTCCAGAGAATCGGGCTCGGAGAGAAGTGCGAGCCCCAGGCCGTCATCGAGCAGCTTGCGCAATCCCTCGTCGTCGTCCCATTCGATGCCTGCGCGCCGCGCCGCGAGCGCGACCGAGCGATAGATGGCGCCGGTATCGATCATCGCAAAGCCGAGCCGCCGCGCGAGTTGGCGGGCGACCGTGCTCTTGCCCGCTCCTGCGGGGCCATCGATGGCGACGATCGCGGGGCTCATCGCGGGGAGATAACCCACCGCGGCATGCCCGGCAAGCAAGCGGTCAGGCGTGCATGGTCACGAGCAACGTCAGGCGCAGGACAGCCACCGCGGCGACGGTCCACGCACCGGCGCGAACGCGCTGGGGCGGTGAAGCAGAACTGCGATGAGAGCGAAAGCAACGACCAGCGTCAGCGCGACAGGCTCCATGATGAGCGCAAGCTGTGCCTGCCATCACCAGAACGGCTAGTGCAGCAGAGCAGCCGAGCAAGCGTGCCAGCGGCTCCGCCGGAGGCGGATTGCCGCTGCGCAGTTGCTGCGTGTTGCCGTGAAGACGGCAACACGCTTTGATAGCCGCCATGCGCGCACTCGCTCTCACGATGCTGGCCGCCGCGGCGGCCGTGGCCCAGGACCGGGACTTCAGCAAGGTGGAGATCAAGACCACCAAGGTCGCCGGAAACGTCTACATGCTCGAGGGCGCCGGCGGGAACATCGCCGCTACCGTCGGCGATGACGGAGTCGCCATCGTCGACGACCAGTTCGCTCCGCTCTCGGCGAGGATCCACGCCGCGCTGGCGAAGCTCTCACCCAAGCCGGTGCGCTTCATCATCAACACGCACTGGCACTTCGATCACGTCGGCGGCAACGCCAATTTTTCCGACACCGCCGCCATCCTCGCTCACGCCAACGTCCGCAAGCGCATGATCGCCGGCGCAAAGATGCCGATGATGGACGTCCCCCCGGCCGAGCCCAGGGCGCTGCCCGTCGTCACCTTCGAGGAGGGCGTTTCGCTCTGGTGGAACGGCGAGGAGGTGCGCGCAGTCCATCTGCGGCCCGGCCACACCGACGGTGACACCGCGGTCTGGTTCATGAAGAGCAACGTCGTGCACCTGGGCGACGACTTCGTCACCTACGGGTTTCCCTTCGTCGACCTGCACAGCGGCGGCAGCGTGCGCGGGATGATCGCCGCGCTCGATACCATCCTTCCGCAGATCCCCAAGGACGCGAAAATCATCCCCGGCCATGGCCCGCTCTCCACCGTCGACGACGTGCGCAAGTTCCGCTCGGCGCTCGAGGAGATGGTCGCGACCGTCGAGAAGGCGCGGAACGCGGGCCGCACGCTCGATCAGATGAAGTCCGACAAGCTGCTCTCGCCCTGGGCGCCGTGGAGCAAGGGGTTCCTCAAGGAGGACGATTTCCTCGGCATCATCGTGCAGGACATGGCGCAGAAGTAGCGTCTACTTGGGCGTCCCGAAGTCTTCCAGCTCGATGGGCATCTCCTCGCCCTTGGGCGTCTCGGGCTGTGGCTGCCGCCTGCGCTGGAGCTTCTTCAGCAGCATGGGCACCGAGATGTTGCTCCCCATCACCACGTCCTGCGCCAGGGTCTGGTAGCCGGCGAGCGAAGCCTCGAGGTGCACGGCCGTGCCCTTGGGCAGGGAAACCTCCAGCACCGACTGGGTCCGCTTCTCGATACCCTCGCCCCACCTGGCGACGATGTTCGCGCCCGGCGTCGAGCTGAGGGTCAGCGTCAGCGGCGCTTCCGGCGGCGGGACGCTCCGGGCGGCGGCCGCTTCCGCCTTCTTGCGGGCCGCCTCCAGATCGCGCTGCTCCTTCAGCAGCTGCGCGGCAAGCTCCTCTTGCGCCCGCCTGCCCGAGGAGATCTGGTGCACCGTGAAGCCGACGCCTCCCCCCACCGCGGCGAAGGCGATGACTCCCAGCGCCGCATGGAGGCCGACAGGCTTCCTCTTCGCGGCAGTCGGCGCGGGCGGCCGCGGAGCGAACATCGTGCGAGGCGCCGGCGCTTTCTTCGTGCAGCTCGCGCATGGTCTGGAAGCGCTCGTCCTGCGGCTTGGCCAGGCACTTGAGGATGATCCCCTGGTACTCTTCGGGAATGGCCGGATTCAGCGTCCGCGGCTCGGGCGGCGCAATCTGCAGATGGCCGATCAGCACCTCGCCGAACGAGGTGCCGGCGAAGGGCAGCTTGCCGGTGGCCATCTGGAACATGATTACGCCCAGCGAGTAGACGTCGCTGCGCCCGTCGATGCGGGTGGTCATTCCGCCGGCCTGCTCGGGCGACATGTACGCCGGCGTGCCCATCACCATCCCGGTCTGCGTCCTGCCGGTGGAGATGCCCTGGTCGTCGGTCAGTTTTGCGATTCCAAAATCGACGACCTTGACGAAATTCTTTCGGCCTTTGTGAACGATCAGGTAGACGTTGTCGGGCTTGAGATCGCGGTGGACGATCCGGTTCTCGTGCGCGGCCTGCAGCGCCTCGCACATTTGCAGGAGGATGGGGCCGGCCACCTCGAGCGGCACGGCGACGTCGGGCTGCATGATGTCCTGCAGCGCCTTGCCGTGCAGGAACTCCATGATGAAGTAATGCCGGTGATCGTCGGTGACGTTGAGATCGATGATCTTCAAAATATTGTCGTGCCCGATGACGTTGACCGCGCGAGCTTCGTTGAAGAAGCGGTCGACGATCTTCTTGTTGGTCGCGTACTGGGGGTGGAGGAACTTGATGGCCACCTTGGAGCCGATCCCCGGGTGCTCGGCCATGTAGACCGCGCCCATGCCGCCCCTGCCCAGCGGCCTGACGATCTGGTAGCTGCCGATGCTGCGGCCGATCAGCTCGTCGACCTCTCCGGCTTCCGCGCCGCCGGTCGAGAGCTGGTCGTCGGTCAGATCGGGCGGCATGAGTACTCCAACGCGGGGGCGCGCGGAGCGATCTTACCGCGGCGGGGGCAGTGGAGGCGAAGGCTCCGTGACCGGCCCCAGTTTGCGGAACTTGGCGTAGCGGTCGTCGATGACTCCCTGCGGTCCCATCAGGCGCAGCTCGCGCAGGTGTTTACGGAGCGCGGCGCCGAGATTTCTCGCGGTGCTGTCCGGGTCGCGGTGCGCGCCGCCGGGGGCCTCTTCGACCAGCTCGTCGACGATGCCCATCTCGAACGCGTCGCGCGCGGTGAGCTTCAAGGCCTCGGCTGCTCTCTCGCCCTTGCTCGAGTCGCGGTAGAGGATCGCCGCGCACGACTCGGGCGAGATGACCGAGTACCAGGAGTACTGCAGCATCAGCAGCCGGTTGCAGACGCCGATGGCCAGCGCGCCGCCCGACCCGCCCTCGCCGATGACCACCGAGATGACGGGCACCGCCAGCGCGGCCATCTCCTCCAGGCAGACCGCGATGGCCTCGGCCTGGCCGCGCTCCTCGGCGTCGATGCCGGGATAGGCGCCGGGTGTATCGATGAGGGCGATGACCGGCCGATCGAAGCGCTCCGCCAGCTTCATCAGCCGCAGTGCCTTGCGGTAGCCCTCGGGGCGGGGCATGCCGAAGCTTCTCAATATATTTTCTTTGGTGGAGCGGCCCTTCTGCTGGCCGATGATCATCACCGGCTCGCCCTCGAAGCGGGCCAGGCCGCCCACCAGCGCCGCGTCGTCGCCGAAAGAGCGGTCGCCGTGCAGCTCGATGAAGTCGGTGAAGAGCCGCTGCACGTAGTCCAGCGTGTAGGGCCGGTTGGGATGGCGGGAGAGCTGCACCACCTGCCAGCGCGACAGCTCGGCGAAGATCTCCGCCTGCAGCTTGGTGCAACGGCGCTCGAGGCGGCGGATCTCCGGATCGAGCGCGTCCGCGCCGCCCTCGGTAGCGGCGTGGCGTTTCAGCTCGGCGAGCTTCTGCTCCAGCTCGAGCAGCGGCTTTTCGAAATCGAGAGCGTAGGTGGCCATCATCAATGCTCCGCGCTCATGCGCTCCGCCCGTCGGGGGCGAAGCCCGCTCCTCCAATGCTCCGCGCTCATGCGCTCCGCCCGTCGCGGGCGGAGCCCGCTCCTCCAGTGCTCCGCGCTCATGCGCTCCGCCCGTCGGCGCCCTCGTACCATCGCAAGGCGCGATCGCAAAGGTGCGCTGCGTCGATGGGCCACTCCGGCGGAAAGTCCTTCGCGAACCAGGTGCGCTGGCGCTTGGCGTACTGCCGGGTGCGCGCGGCGGTGCGCTCTTCGGCGGCGCGGAAATCGTTGCTGCGCAAGGCTTCGGCGCATTCGCCGTAGCCGATGATCTTGAGGGCCTTCACCGCGCCGCGATCGAGCAGCCACTGCGTTTCCTTCTGCAGCGCGCCGCCGGCGTACATCTCGTGGGTGCGGCGGTCGATGCGCTCGCGCAGCAGCTCGCGGGGAGGATCGAGAAAGATCGTCAGCGCCTGATAGCGCGCCTCGGCGAAGCGGTGCTCGCGCTGCAGCTCGCTCAAAGGCCGGCCGCTCAGCGCATGCACCTCCAGCGCGCGCTCGATGCGGACGCGATCGTTCTCACGGATATGCGCCGCTGCCGCAGAGTCCAGCTCCCGCAGGCGCGCGTGCAGCGCCGGCGCGCCGAGCTTTTCGAACTCCGCGCGCAGCCCGGCGCGGAACCCGGGCGATGCGCCGGGCGCGTCCACCAGCCCTTGCAATAGCGCGCGGATCCACAATCCTGTTCCGCCGGCGACGATGACGCGCTTGCCGCGCTTTTCGATGTCAAGGGTGGCCGCGTCCGCGAGCTGGACGAAGCGGGCCGCGTCGAGTTGCTCCTCCGGATCCGCGACGTCGAGCAGGTGATGCCGCGCGCGGGCCTGCTCGGCGGCGGTCGGCTTCGCCGTGCCTGCGTCGAGCCCGCGATAGCACTGCTGCGAGTCGGCGGAGACGATCTCCGCCCCGAGCTTCTCGGCCAGCTCGCAGGCGAGCGCGGTCTTTCCCGAGGCGGTGGGACCGACGATGACCACCAGCCTCGGCTTCAAATCCGCTCCACGCTCGCGCCGGGCACGACGCGCAGGCCGTCGCCGCGCCGCTCCAGGCCGCGCAGGCGCACCAGGTCGCCTCGGCCGAGCTGGTCGAAGTCCGCATTCCCGCCGCCTTTGTTCCTGTCGAGGCGACCCACCGGCTCGCGGCCTTCGTCGCTGCAGACCCAGACCCGCTTCTTGCCCTTCTCGGGCTGAGGCACGCCGACCACGCGCCAGACATCGCGCTCCGGCGGCGGCGCAGTGCGCGCGAGGATGAGCGGCGCGAACGAGAGCATCTCGTCGGCGCGCAGTCCCGTCGCATCGGCGAGCTGCCGGAAGTAGCGCGGCGGAGTCCAGCGCGCGTCCGCCGTGCACCAGTCCCTGGGCGAGGCGAGCGCGGGACACGGCTTCTGCGTGAGACAAGGCGCGAGCGCCTGGAACGTCCTCGCGGCGAGAAGCTGATCGCGCAGCTTCAAGAGCGCGCGGCCGGTCTCGCGCAGCGCCGGCTCGATGATCACCACGATCCCCGGAAGCCGGCGCACAAGATCGAGCGGCGCGGGCAGCTCGGAGAGAACGTTCGCCGCGAGGCAGAGATCGAAATTCTCCCCGGGCAGCGTGCCCGAGGTCTCCTCGATGCCGAAAATGCGCGCCTCCCGCAGCGCCTCTTCGCTGGCATCGAAGGCGACCGCGCTGCCGCCGAGCAGATCGATCGCCGCCGCCGCGGCGGGGCCGGGCCCCGAGCCCACGTCGAGAATGCGCGGTTCGCGCGGCATGGGCGCCATGCGCAGTGCTGCCTGCGTCTTCACATAGGTCTGCGGCCACCACCAGAGCAGGTATGCCCCGAGATTTTCGCCGTGGTATGTCTCGGGCCGCGCCAGCTCGCGCCCCCCCACCAGCCCCTCGTGCAGCGCCAGCACGGCGCGCGAGGCCCGCGCGATCTCCGCCCGCGAAAACTCGTCCTCCGGCCCGCCGGGCAGACACAACAAAGCCCGCGCGCGGGAGAGCAATGCAGGGATGTGGCGGTCGAGGCTCACCCCGCCGAGGATAACCCCAAGAGCCGCAGCGCGGCCCGCAGATCGGCCGGCAACGGCGCCTCGCAGGCCATCCGCGCGCCCGTCGCCGGATGCGAAAATGCCAGCCGGAAGGCGTGCAGCGCCTGGCGCTGGATCACCGGCTTCTTCTCGCGCCGCCCGTAAAGCGCGTCGCCGAAGATGGGCCAGCCGGCGTCGGCGAAGTGAGCGCGGATCTGGTGCGTGCGCCCGGTGAGCAATTCCACCGTAAGCCACGCCGCGCCCGGCGCGCGGGCGAGAACGCGAAAGCGCGTCACCGCGCGCCGGCCCTTCTGCACTCTCGACGAGAACCGCTTGCGGTGCACGGGATGGCGGCCGAAGAGCGTGTCCAGCTCGCCGGCGTCGGGCGGCTCGCCGTGCACCAGCGCACGATAGCTCTTCTCCACCGTGCGCGACTTGAACTGCGCCTGCAGCCCGCGCAGCGCCGCCTCCGTCTTCGCCACCACCAGGCAGCCGCTGGTGTCCTTGTCGAGGCGGTGCACGATGCCGGGCCGCATCTCTCCGGAGATGCCGGCCAGATCGCGCACTTGGTGGAGCAGCCCGTGTACCACCGTGCCGCGCGTCACGCCCGCGCCGGGGTGCACCACCATGCCCGCGGGCTTGTCGATGACGAGCAGGTGCGCGTCCTCGAAGAGCACGGGCAGCGCAAGGTCCTCGGCGAGAAGCTCGATGGGCTGCGCCGCCGGCACTTCCACCGACAGCTCCGCCCCCGCGGCCGGGCGCATCGACGCCTTGGCGGGCTTGCCCGCCACCAGCACATGTCCCAGCGAGATGAGCGCCTGCAAACGCGCCCGGGAGAGATCGGGCAAGAGCGCCGCCAGCAGCTTGTCGAGCCTCTCGCCCCCTCGGGCGACGAACCTGTGCTTCACCAGATCTTCGACTTGATGTGCCCCTTGCGCGCGAGGATCACGTCCACCAGCGCGCGATCGAAGAAGTTCGAGCTGCCGAGGATCTTCGGGTCGACGCGGCTCTCGTAGTGCGAGCGCCCTTCCTGGATCTCTTCGGTCAGGATGGTGAAGAAGGTGTCGTTCTCGATCCCTTCCTTGATCTTCGCCTCGTTGTAGAGGGAAAGATCGGAAGCGATCGCGCGGGCGAGGCGGTTGGCGGCCTCAGGGGTATCGATCAGCGCAGCCATGTCGCGAATCTACCGCACGGGCGCGCGCCCGTCACGGAATCAGCGCCTCACTGCAGCTCGGTGTTCCAGTACGCCATGTCGGAGAGCGTCAGGAACGGCAGCCACTGCTCGTAGAACGCCCCGGTGCGCGGCGGGCCGCGGAAGAACGGCGTCCAGCGCGGCCGCCCGGGATGGCGCTGCAGGCGCAAGTGCGCCTCGTCCGGCGTGCGCCCGCCCTTCTTCAGATTGCACTGCACGCAGGAGCAGACGACGTTCTCCCAGCTGGTCAGACCGCCGCGGCTGCGGGGGATGACGTGGTCGAGGTTCAGCTCGGCGCGCGGCGGCTTGCGGCCGCAGTACTGGCAGGTGTTGCGGTCGCGAGCGTAGATGTTCAGGCGGCTGAAGCGCACCCGCGCGCGCGGCAGGTGATCATAAGCCTGGAGCAGGATCACCCGCGGCACCTTGATGCGCTTTCTGATGGTGCCGATCGACTCCTCGTGCACAGCCGCGGCGAGGTCCGCCCAGCTCTCGAAGTCGAACGTCTGGTACTGCTCGTCCACCGCCTTGGCGGCGCCGCGATACAGAAGGATGATCGCCCGGCGCACGCTGGTGACGTGCACAGGCTGGTAGAGGCGGTTGAGGACCAGGACGCTCGTCGAAAGCACTCATTCCTCCGTTCCGTCTACGTACATTTTAGCGCTTTCCAGCCCGGCTGCACGTTCCTTCGCTCGCAGGACGGCCGAGGCGGCTACCGCTGCCAGCTCGCCGACGTCGCTGACGCAGCGTACATCGAGGACGACTTGCTCTTCGCGCAGGAGCGCGATCACAGGGGGAGAGCCGGCGCGCAGCTCGGCCAGGAGCGGCCCCGGCTCGCCCCGCAACGCCACTCCCGCGCCCGGCAGCTCGCGCATCGGCAGCGAGCCGCCGCCCACCTGGCCGGTGCATTCGACGACCGCCGAGGGCACGCCTTTTTCCTGTAGCGCGAGCGAGAGGCGAGTCGCCTTCTGGCGCAGGTCGGCCGCGGAGGCGTGAATCGCGGCCAGCGCGGGCAGCTCGGCGGCGCGGCCATTGCGGTAGAGCTGCAGCGTCACCTCCAGCGCCGCGAGCAGCATGCGGTCGGCGCGGAGCGCGCGCGACAACGGGTGCTTGCGGCACTTCTCGATCAGCTCACGCCTGCCGAGGAGGATTCCCGCCTGCGGCCCGGCGAGGAGCTTGTCGCCGCTGATCATCACCAGATCCGCGCCGTCGCGGAGGCTCTGCGCGGCGGTTGTCTCTCCCAGGGCAGGGTCGAGCGCGCCGCTGCCGAGATCGTGCAGGAGGCGGACGCCGCGCTCGCGCGCCAGCCTGGCCAGCTCGGCCACGGTGGGCATTTCGGTGAAGCCGGTGAGGGCGAAGTTCGATCGATGCACGCGGAGGATGTCCGGCCTGTCGCCAGCTCTTTCCAGCGCGGCGGCGTAATCCGCGAGGCGCGTGCGGTTGGTGGTGCCCACCTCGATCAGCTCGCAGCCGGATTGCCGCATGATCTCCGGCACGCGGAATCCCCCGCCGATCTCGACCAGCTCGCCGCGGCTGACGACCGCCGATCTCGAGAGAGCGGACAATGCCAGGAGCGTCGCGCCCGCGCAGTTGTTGACCACGTGCGCCGCCTCGGCGCCGAACAGCTCGCAGAGGAGCGGCTCGACGTGCGCGCTGCGGTGGCCGCGGCGGCCGGTCTGGAGATCGATCTCCAGATTGGAATATCCCGCCGCGATCTCCGCCACGCGCGCGACGGCCTCGGGATGCAGCGGCGCCCTGCCGAGATTGGTGTGCAGCACGACTCCGGTCGCGTTGATCACGCGTCGCAAGCGCGGCGCGGCTTCCTCGGCGATGAGCGCCAGCACGCGGGCATCGGGGACCGGCTCGCCGTCGAGCTGCGCGCCTTTCTGCAGCTGCGCCCGCGCCTCGGCGATGGCCGCGCGCACTCCCGCCTTGGCGGCCGCGCGCCCGTGCCGTGCCACCACGGCGCGCACCGCGGGCCGGGCCAGAACCTCGTCCACCGATGGCAGGCTGCGCAGGTCCACGGGACGCAGAATAAAGCGTGTTGCCGACTTTACGGCAACAAGCAGTAAAGTTGCCGGCATGCGAAAGCTCATCCCGACGCTCCTCATCGGCGCGGCGTGCGGCACGTCCAGGCCGGCGGTGGTCCAGCCTTCCGCCGAGGACAAGGCCATCCACGAGCGGGCCTTGGTGGTCGACGCGCACGGCGGCATCACCGAGGCCATCTACTACGAGAACTACGATTTTCTCGCCCGCCACACCGATCGCGCCGTCGACTTGCCGCGCATGAAGGAAGGCGGGCTGGACGCGGAGTTCTTCTCCATCTTCGTGCACCCCGAGTCGGCGGAGATCGGCCAGTTCTTCCCCGAGGCGATGAAGCAGATCGATGCCCTCGAGGCCCTCGCCAAAGCGAGCGGCGGCAAGCTGGCGCTGGCGCGGACCGCGGCGGAAGTGCGCAGCAACGCGGAGAGCAACGTCACCTCGATGCTCCTCGGCGTGGACGGCGGGCACATGCTTCTGCCGGGCTCGGAGGACGAGCAGATCGCCCACCTGCGCAAGTTCGCCGAGCGCGGCGTGCGCTACCTGACCCTGTCGTGGTCCAGCTCCAGCGCCATCGGCGGCTCGACGGCCGAGGCCGAGCAGGAGGGCATCACCACCTTCGGCAGGAGAGTGATCGCGGAGATGGCGAGGCTGGGCATCGTCGCCGATCTCTCCCACGCCAGCGACGTGCTCTTCTGGGACGTGGTGCGGAGCACGAAGAAGCCGGTCCTGCTGACGAACTCTTCGGCGCGCGCCCTCTCCGGCCATCCGCGCAACGCCAGCGATCCGATGCTGGAGGCGGTGGCGCGCAACGGCGGCGCGGTGTGCGTGGATTTCTCCCGCACCTTCCTCGACGACCGCTTCCGCAAGGCGACGCAGTCGCTGCTGCAGAAGACCAAGGGGATGCACAACTCGGAGAAGGTCGCGCTCTACAAAAAGGCGAACCTGCCCGACGTGCCCTTGAGCCGGCTCGCCGACCACATCGATCACATCGCCAAGGTGGCGGGCATCGAGCACGTCTGCCTGGGCAGCGATTTCGACAACGCGCCGATGATGCCCAGCGGCCTCGAGGACGCCTCCAAGCTTCCCGCGCTCACCTCGGAGCTGCGCCGGCGGGCGTGGACGGAGGACAATCTGCGGAAGCTGCTGGGCGAGAACGTTCTTCGGGTGCTGGCGGCGAACGAGGCCAGATAGAAGAAACCCCGGCCAGCGCGACCAGTCCGAACAG
>WNEY01012791.1_pt1 | contig 12982 bp, 10 predicted proteins | sample 5400531 | NCBI WGS metagenome assembly WNEY01 (sample SAMN13153338, study PRJNA577476) | soil metagenome | isolation source: 200 cm saprolite under Douglas fir tree site 1 | place: USA:California | collected 2015-04-18
TGATGGAGAATATCGAGGGCCGCGCGTTCGAAGCCCGGGAGCATGCGCAGCACAGCCCAGCCGTACTCGGAGTGTTTTTTCATGAGCGCATATTCTTCCGGGTCGAGACGCCCAGGCTTGCGGAGGATGGAATCCGGGATACCTACTTTACCGATGTCGTGGAGAAGGGCGGCAACTTCGAGATTCTGAAGCTCGGCTTCTTCCAGGCCCAATTCCTGGCCGACGCGCATACCCCATTCCGCCAGCCGGGTGCTGTGCACGCCGGTGTTGAGGTCTTTCAGGTCGAGGAGCTGGTTGAAGGCGCAGATGACCGAATTGCGAAGCGCGGAAGTCTGTTCCTCAAGCTGCTTGATGCGGAGAGACTCCAGCGCCCCGAAAGACGGGGAACCCTCCATGGGCACTGGAATCTGGTTATTCGACATTGCGGCTACCAGCAGAGCAAGAGGCAGGTGCCAGAGCCGGAACCGGATGTTGTGCCAGAGCTATTTACCCAGGCGGAGATCGCCTGATAGACGTCGAGGCGTCCGTGATTGAGATCCGGTGTGAGAGCCTGTCCATGCGATAGGGCGCTGGCGGCACTCGACTGGTTGAGGCCCGCTTTCGCATTGAGGAGCAGATCGGCGGCGCCCGCCACGAGCGGCGAACTGAACGACGTGCCGGAAGAGCTGGCGTACGTCCCGCCGGGGTAAGTGCTGATGACGTATTCGCCAGGGGCGGCGATCCAAACGTCATAAGAGCCATAGTTTGAGAAGGAGGACCGACTGTCCCAATCCTGCGGCGGCCACGAGAACAACGCCCGCTTTGTTGGCATAAGACACGGCCCGGGAGAGCGCGGACGAAGAAGAAGAGAGGTCGAAGCTCATGTTCACGACGTTCGCGTTGTGCTGCACGGCATAGTAAAGCGCAGCGACGATGTTGGCGAGATAGCCCGTGCCGTTCGCCGAGAAGGCCTTGAGGGGAAGAATCTTGGCCTTGGGCGCAACCAGGTGAACTAGGCCGGAGGTCATGGTGCCGTGGCCGAAGGCGACATAAGGCGAGCCGTCCAGAACCGCTGCGGTGGATTGATCGAGCACGGCAGCCGTAGATTGCTGCACGTAGCCAGGCTGCTGATTCTGAGTGCTCGTGTCGGTGTAGCCGCTTTGCATCCCGGTGACATCGAGCCACTCGGAGGCGCCGGGCTGGTTCCGCGTGAAGTCGTATCCCTGCAGAAGGACGGGGTAGAGGACTGGATGATTCGGGTCTACGCCTGTGTCAATGACGGCGACAATTCCTTTGCCGGCTATGCCAAAGCCGTTCTGTGCGTCCGTGAGGCGGATGATCTGGGCAGCAGGCTGGGCCGCATAACCGTGCCAAACGACCGTGCCGTAATACTTGACCGGCGACGTATCGTACAACCCGGCTGGAATGCTCGGAAGCTGGGTGTGGGGGACAGGGAGGAGGTTGTCCGCTTCGATACTAACAATCCCTAATAACGACTCCACCAGAGTCAGCGCAGTGCTCAAGAGGTTGGTGGACGTCACGAGAAAAGTCTGGCCAACCGTGCCGTCCAAGTTGCCTTGCACGTGGCACCCAAGCAGGGAACAGAGATTCAAAACAGAGGAAAGCCCGCCAGTGGAGACCACGATATACCGTTGCTGCGCTGCCGCCGGTTTTGGAGCGGCGAACATGAGGACGATCATCGCGATAATGATGGTGATGCGTTTCATAGTTTTAACCCTTTGTGGGGCTCTCCTACAAATGAATTACTCGCTATGGGCGCAGTTGATTGCCTCTCTAGTCTTCCCGGGCAGAATTTCTGAGCCAATAGTACGAGTGTGTCTTCCTGTCTAAACAAAATTGCCAGCGGTCTTGGTACCTTGGTACCAGGGTCGCGACGTCCGGAAACCACGTGAATTGATTGCCGTTCATCGCTTGTCCCCATGCAGAGTACCGAGTGCATCCCGGAGCGAAATCACGATGGGCTGGCTTCCCGGGCTTGCGAAGGTCATCTGCAGGTCTCCGCTGTTCTCGAACTCTCCGCTGAACTCGCCAAACTGATTGGTGATAGCGTTTACGACTTGACCCTGCATGTTCGAGAGAACGATGCGAGCGTCGCGCCCGATGACCCCTGGATTGCTCAAGTCGAGGAGCTGGCCGGTGACCACGATGCGGTTCCCGCCGGGCTTGGCCTCCAACTGAACATCGATCTGAAATGGGTCCGCGCGATAAAGCATCTGCCTTGTGACAGCGCCTGCCGATCGAGCTCCTTCGAAAACCGGTTGCAGAAAACTGTCGAAGAGAACTTTGATGCGGCTGCGTGCTCCCTTTCTTTGACCCGCCAAATTGGCTCCTGCAAACGTTGCCTTGGCGACTCTGACGGCGTGCTCGGGAGGCTGGTAATTTGCTTCCGAAGCCGCTGATTGCTGAACTCTTTGCCACAACGAAACTGTATTCGTACAGCGTTTGCAGCCTTGCTTCAGGTGGCGCTCCATCGACTCTTTCGCGTTGGTATCCACCGCCTGATTCACGAAATCGATCCAATTCTCCGTCGTAAAGTGTTCCATTTCTTCCCCCCAGATTCGTTTCTGCGCCCCAAGCACTCCCCGGTGGATGGGACGATCTATGACCCTCGTGGCATAAGGGAAGGCGGAGGTCCAAAAGATATAGGAGGCTGAGAAATTAGGTAAGTCTTGCGGAATCAGCGAGTTTGCCGACCAGGACGAAGGGTGCCCAGAAGTAGGGATGAGGATTTTGGCGTCGAAGTTCTTGCATCGCGTGCTGGAGTGCGCCGCCCATGTTACCGGTTCGTATGTATTCTTGATAAAAGTGTTGCATCAACTGCGCGGTGCTTTGATCGTGCACATCCCACAAAGACAGCAGCAATGTCGTGGCTCCGGCACAGAATAAGCCTCGCTGAAGCCCCAGCAATTCATCACCGGCCGCAACGAAATTCATCCCCGTGGCGCAGCCGCTGAGCGTTACCAGCCTGGCGTCCAACCGCATCTGGTAGAGGTCGTATAGATTCAAGTACCCATCACCCAGCCGGATGCCGGAAAACATCGGGTTGTCCTGCCGGTAGATGCCGTGAGTTGCGAGATGAAGGAGGCCGCTCTGCGGACCATTTTCGCGAAGCACGGAGGAGGTTGCATGGTCTCCAAGATGAAGAGAAGAGTGTGGCAAGAGCGCTGCCACGGATTGTGCTTCCTGCAGGATTTGGGGCGCTCGCTCGTCGGGGATTCCAAAAACGAGGGAGCGCGTGCTTTCGCTCGCCGGTTTCTCCTGGCACCAGGAGAAAACCGTGGCACTGGGAGCGTAAGAAACCGTGAAGGCATCGCAGAGATACTCTTCCTCATTTCGCAGAGCGTGGAACGGCAAGAAATGAAGAGGGCCGTGGGGCACGACAATAAGGTGCTTTCCCTGGAAAAATGGGCGCAGCGGCGCGATGAGCTCGCCATAGAGAGATTCCAGATGACTGTGCGTGGCGCGCAAGAGCGGTTCTTCAAATCGCCGGACGTATTCGTTGCCCATGCGAAACTTGGAGAGTTGAAATCGCAGCAATTGCAGAAAATGAGCGGCTCGGGAAAGCACGGTCACGGGCTGAATCTGGATTTTCTCGCGCGTGATGACGGCGGCGACGAGTCGGTCCCCAGCCACAAAGTATTCAACGAGGGTCGCGTCTTGCGGAAGATGCGTTTGCAGCTTGGTGAGGGAAAAATCCGCGGGGGCCTCCAGGGTGGCGTTTTCCCGCTCGTGCGCCGGGAGCTCACGCAGAGTCCGCAACAGCTCTTTCTCGTGCGATTGCGCTTTTTCCTGCAGGCTTTCGAGCCTTTGGTGGGATTTTTCTTCGGGCCGAAGTTGTTCGAGCTCGATGCGGTGGTAGTACCAGTTGAGCTCCTCGCGCAGGTCCCTGATTCTGCGGACAAAATCGCTCTGACCCGCTTCGCCCAGCGGGAGACTCTGTCCGCTTTGAAATATCATCTCGATCATGCTGCGAGATTTCGCAGCTTCCATGCAGCTGAGGGCTTCTTCGGTGGAGGTGCCTGTTCCGTTTCCCGCAATGTACAAATCCACCAGCGCTTCGTAGACCTGCATTCTGTTTTTGACAAAAGAGATTTTCAGCTCTTCGCCTTGCAACCGGCTGCGCAAGGCTTCCAGCGCTTTTCGTGCTTCCAAGTAGGCGTGGAGCGCGGCAGGGAGGTCGTTGCGAGCCTGCGCAATCTGTCCTGCGAGCAGTTGAGCTTGATAAGCAAGGACGGGGGCCTGGAGGCATTTCAGCCGCGCGAGACATTCGTCCGTTTCCTTTTGTGCTTCCGCCGAGTCTCCCACTTGCAGGGCAATCCGTGCGAGCAGCAGGTGCGCGAGTACTGCTTTCCCGGAGAGCGCCGATTGATCGAAAAAAGCAGCGGCCGCGACGCAGAGCTGCCGTGCTTCAAAGTACCGGCCTTCATGGAAGAGCAACAAGCCCTGGTACAAGTCGATGAGCCAAGGCCAAACAAGATTTTTCTCGCGCAGGAACATCGCTCGCGCTTTCGCAAAGCGCTCCAGAGCCTGCACTGTTTTTCCCTGCTGGCCGAATGCCGTCGCTTCATTTGCGAGTGTTTTCGCGGCCTCGTAGCCCATCCCGAGCTTCTCAAATCGGAGGAATCCTTCATGCGCCATTTCCCGGGCTTCGTCGCTCAAGTTCAATTCCAGATAAATATCAGAAAGGTCCAAATGGCATAGGGCGAAGTGGTAGGCGTCGCCAGTTGATTCACAGGCGCGCCGTGCCGCGTAGAGCGCCTCGATGGCGCGGCTGTACTCGCCGCGCAGATAATAGAGATACGCAATGTTGTAATCCGCCTGGGCCACGAGAAGAGGCATGTTGTTCTGCTGGCAGAAGGAACGAGCCCCCCGATAGGTGGCCAGGGCACGTGGAAAATCGTTCAGACTAATCAGGCAGACAGCCATGTTGCTGAGGACGACGGCGATTCCCTCGGCGTCTTTGCATGGCGTCAGTCCGGCGTAAGCGCGCTCGTAATGCGCGATCGACTCTTCGAATCGGTCTTGGCGGTGATAAATGTTGCCGACGTTGATTTCCAACCGGGCCAGGCGCCTGGGATCGTTGAGGCGCGTGAATATCTCGCGGGCACGCTCGGCAGCCTGAAATGCCTGGTCGTATTCACCCACAAGGATCATCGGCTGGATAGAACTACTCAAAGTCCGCGCGGCTTCGTTCCAAATGCCCAAGGATTCGTACAGCCGGAAAGATTGTTGATGGTGCTCGATTGCGGCTCGATTATCACCAGAGGAATAGAGAGCGTTTGCCTTTGCGCGCAAGCCAAGCGCCAGCGCCTCCTTCCGGCGCAGGCGTTTCGCGATGAGCACGGCGGCCTCAGCCAAGTGGAGCGCTTCTTGCGTGCTAACGCGGACTTTCTGGACGACGAGCTGTGCGAGTTGCTCGACAATCTCATTGCGGATCAACTTCTTGTGCTGCGCAAGAAATTTGCGGCGCGCCGTTTCGCTGGATAGCTGCCCCAGCTCGGCGATCAACGTGTCGTTTGAATTTTTCCTGAGGGTTGCGAGCATCAGTTAAAACCCAGTTCCTCGAGTTGCCCACGCAGCCGCTCGAGGCATTTCTGGCGAGTAAATCCGATGGAGCCCACAGCCAGGCCCAGTTCCGCGGCGACTTCCGTGTAAGGCCGCGAAGGCGTTTCAAAGAACAACAACTCCACAAGCCGGCGGCATTGTGGCGTTAGTGTCGCCATGGCTTCACGCAACATCTGCTCTTCCTGGGTCTGCTGAACGAGACTTTCGGCTATCGCAGGCGTTGCCGGCTCCGGTAAATCCGTTTCTGCATCATCGCGGCTCACCACGCGCTGGCTTTGCCGCTTCCAGCGGTAACTTTCGTGGTGCGCCACCTGCATCAGCCATTTGGGCAGCGCACGCGGTTCGCGCAGTTCGGGCAGGCGCACGAGAAGCTCCGTGCAAGTCGCTTGAAAAACGTCGGCGGCTTCCTGCCGCGACAATCCGTATTTCACGGGAATCGAATAGATCAGCGCCTTGTACTTATCGATGAGCGACGACCACGCTTCTTCATCGCCGGAGAGACAAGCTTTGACGAGCCGTGTGTCGTCCCACGCGGCTGGCGGCTTCTTCCTGGCTTTGGTCAACACGGGGCTCATCGTGTGGCATTCTCCGCCCCATTCTTGAGATAAAGCTGCTCCACATTCCAGAGTACGTAGGGTTCCAGAACGGCGGGATGAAAATTACCGACCACGTTCTTTGCGCCCACCAGGATGTCTGGACTCGCCAGAAATATCATTGGCTGTTCCTCGGCGAGAATCTCCTGCAAACGGTCGTAGAGCTTTTTACGTTGTTCGTAACTGGGCGCGGCAAGCTGCTGCTCCATCAGCCGGTCGATTTCTGCCTCCCATGCTGTGGCGGGGTGCGCCTGCGATGGATTCCAGAGATGCGATCCTCCGCTCGACAGCCAGACATTCGTGTCAGCTGTGGGGTCCGCATCGAAGCTCACGAGTCCCAGCAGACAGGCGTCAAACTCCTTCGTTTGCAATACGCGGTCCAGCAAGGAGCGGAATTCGAGCGGCACCACCTGCACTCGCATGCCCAACTGCCTCAAATCGTCCTGAACGAGCGCCGCCATCTTGGGGTAGTTTGCATTGGAAGAACTCGTGAGAATGGAGAATTCCACGGGCTTTCCCTCGGCATCCAGGAGCCTGGATTCCCCGTTGGGGCCATTGTTCCAGGAAAAGCCGGCTTCTTTGAGGAGCGTGCGTGCGCGTTCGAGCGACCTGGCCGGATGAGCGAGTTTCTCATTCCCCCATCGCCGGTTGCCCGGTGCTACCAATCCCCAAAGCGGAGCGCCACGTCCTTGATAGACGAGCCGCACAATTGCTTCACGATCCACGGCCGCCGAAACCGCCTGACGGAACTTGACCTCGCGGAACCACTTTTGTTTCCGCAGCATTTCAGCCGGTGTCTTTTCACCGGCTTCGCTCAAATTGAAAAAGAGAAAATAGTATTCGAGTCCCGGTCCGGCATCCGTCATGTTGTAGCCGTATTGCTGACGCGATAGCACCGTGAAGTTTTCCGCTCCAATCTGGCTGATGACGTCCGTCTCGCCCGATTGGAACTTCAGCACCTGCGCGTCCGCGTTCTGCACGAAGAGATATACGAGATCGTCCAGATAGGGCAGGCGATTCCCTTTCAGATCCGTTTTCCAATAATAGGGATTGCGCTCTAAGACCAGCCGCTGCCCCGCGACGTATTCCTTCAATCGAAATGGGCCGAGTCCCGCCCACGCGCTCGCGGCCGTTGCCAGCGTCCCCGCCTGGTCGAACTTTCCTTCCTGGTATTGTTTTTCGAGGAGGTGCCGCGGCAGGATGTAGAACCCGTCAAAGAGCCTCTCTCCTGCTCCGTAGGGCTTCGCAAGCTGAAAGACCAGTGTGTACGCGTCCAGTTTTCGAACGGAGACCAGCGGCTGACCGTCCGAAAATTTTATTCCCTGCCGCAGCACGAGGGTGTACTCAAGCCCGTTTGGAGAAACCTTCCAGGATTTGGCGAGCGATGGTTCCGTCAATTGAGTCGCGCGGTTGATATGGACGAGGTCGGCCTGCATAACGCCGATGACCTCGCGAGATCGCGCATCTGCCGCAATCAGGGGATTCAAGGTCTTTGGTTCTCCACGCAGCGACATGACGAGGCGGCCTCCCGAACGGCCCACTTCTCCGGGAAGTACGAGTAATTCTTCTTTTGCGCTTCTCTGCTGGGGAAAGACCAGGGTAGGGTGGCCGAGAAGAGCGACAAGGGAGAGGAGCGGACCCAAGAGCATCCGGGCACAGAGGAAGTGCGCTTTATTGTTCTTCACATCAGGCTCCCGAGACTGCTCCTTTCTATCTTGTACGCCTCCTCGCGCCCCTGCAATGAACTCGCGAGACCCAAGTATCCCAGAAAGAACGGCACCATGAAAAGGGCGGGCAAATACATCCACCAATAGGAGACGAGCACGCTGTATTGTTGCAGGCTTGAGAGCAGGTTGCCCCAGCTTGGCGCCGGCTCGGGGACGCCCAGTCCGAGAAAAGAAAGGGTCATCTCTGCCAACACGTATTGCGGGATGAGAATCGCGGCCTGTGTCAAAAGCACACTGCAAGTCTCCGGTAAAATGTGGCGCCGGAGCAAGTATCCATTTGATGCTCCGAAGCCCCGCGCGGCGCGAACGAAGTCGCGCTCCTTGGCACTAAGGACCACGCCGCGAACGAGTCGCGCTGGACGCGCCCAGCCCACCGTTCCAATCACCGCGATGATGAGAAAAAAGGCTTCGAGCGGGCTGACCGCCAGGGGCAGGAAAGCGCGCAGAGCGAAAAGAAGATAAAGCCACGGCAACGCCAGAAAGAGTTCAGCGAGGCGCATGAGCAGGCTATCTCTCCAACCACCGTAGTAGCCTGCCACCGCACCGATGCACAAGCCGATGAGCAATGTGATCCCCGCGCCCAGCAGGCCCGCAAGAAGCGAAACCTGCCCGCCAAAAAGGAATCTCGAAAACTGGTCGCGGCCATAAGCATCGGTGCCGAGAAAATAGATTCGCGCGTTCTCAGCGCCAAAGAAGTGCATTCGACACGGCAGAAATCCCAACAGCCGGTAGCCAGCCCCACTGAGGAAAAACTTAACGGGATGGGGCTCATTCGTGTCTTCCTCATATTGGTCAAACGAGCCTTCGCGCAATCTCAGCGAATACACAAAGGGCCAACCGTGGAAATGGCCGCGTGCGTCCGCGAGATGAAGCCGCATAGGTGGTAGATAAGGGCTCTTGCGGTCCTGCTCGACGGGATCGTAAGGCGCGAAGAAACCGGCACAGACCACAATACCGTGCAACACGCCAAGGACGACGAGCCATCTCGTGAAAGTGCGCCGCACTCTCATCGTGCGCTGCTCTCCGTCCGGATTCGGGGATCGGCCCAGAATAGAAGCAAGTCGGCCAGCAAGTTTCCTCCGACCAGGAAAAACGTCGAGAACAGGATTCCTCCGACCACTACGTACAGATCGCGCGCCAGAATGGCCTCCAACAACAGCGGCCCGAGTCCCGGCCAGCTCATCACGACTTCGATGAGCAGCGATCCGCTCAACAATGCTCCGATGCTGAATCCAAAAAGAGATATGAGAGGATTGGCCGCCGCCGGAAGCGCATAGCGATAGAGAAGTGTGCGTCGCGGGATGCCATGCCCCGCCGCCGCCAGCAGAAATGGAGCGTTGAGCACATCCGCCACGGCTGCTCGCACATGACGAACGAGCAGCGGCAGAGCGGAGAGAACAAGCGCCGTAACGGGCAGAATCATGTGCAACGCCAGATCGCGCAGCTTGTTGAGTGGTGAAAGAGTTTCAAAATCGAGGGAAGCCATGCCTCCCGAAGGAAACCAGCCGCTCTTCACCGCAAACAACAGGAGTCCCAGCGCCAGAGCCAGGTCGGGAATGACCAGGAGCGCCGCAGTTCCCCAGGAAAACAAACGGTCCGGAAGACGCCCGAGACGCGCCGCGCTCCATACACCGAGTGGTAGAGAGATCGCCCAGGCAAGCAGCGTGGCGGTGATTGTCAGGAGGAGAGTGTTCCTGGCGCGCCCCAGCAAAAGTGGCGCTACGGGGCTGTTGTAGGCAAACGAAAATCCCATCTCACCGTGAATTACGGAATTTACCCAGGACGCATAACGGACAGGAAGCGGCCTGTCTACACCATATTGGGCACGCAGCGCCGCTACCGTTTCCGGGGCAATCTGCGGGTTCAGACGCATTTCGTCGAAGTAGGATCCCGGGGCCAGCGTCGTGAAGAGAAAGGCGAGAATGGATACGCCGACTAATAAAAACATTCCGTGACCCAGCCTTCGCAACAAGTAGCGCATCATTGCTCCAACGCAGGCTGGGACCCGCCCGTGATTCTAGGCACGGCCGCGAGTAACTGGCGCGTAGTTTCATGCTTGGGCTGCTGCAAGATAATATCCGCCGGGCCCTGCTCCACGATGCGGCCGCGATTCATCACGGCGATTTCGTCAGCCAGGTGAGCGGCCATGGCCAGGTCATGCGTAATGAACAAATACGTCATCCCGAGAGAACTCTGCAGCTCCATCAGGAGATTGGCGATTTGCGCCTGCACCGAACAATCGAGAGCCGAGAGCGCTTCATCCAGAATCAAGAGCTTTGGCTCGAGGGCCAACGCGCGAGCGATGGCCAGCCTTTGGCGTTGACCGCCGCTCAACTCAGTGGGAGGCCGCTCCACAATGTCTGGAGAAAGACCGACTCGTTCGAGGAGGGAATTCGCGCAGTGGTTCCTTTCTTCGCGGGTGAAGTTGCGCTGCAACATTAGCGGCTCAACGAGTATCTCCAGGACGCTCCATCTTGGGTTTAGAGAGCTGGCGGGATCTTGAAAAATGAGCTGGAGTTGCGGGCGCACTTGACGTCGGGCGCGCTCCGCGAGCTTGACGAGGTCTTTTCCTTCATACCAAATGCTTCCTGTCGTGGGAGATTCCAGGCAGGCAAGGCACGCGGCCAGCGTGCTCTTGCCGGATCCCGACTCCCCCACTACCGCCAGCGTGGTCCCCGGAAAAATGGAGAACGAAAAAATGGAGAACGAGACGCCATTCAGGGCAAGCAACTCTTCGCGGATGTCAGCGAGACTCCGCTTGGCATAGCGCTTCACGAGATTTTCAACTTTCAAGAGTGGTTGCATGTTTTGGCCGCCGACAGATGCCTCAGCTTTCATACTTGAAACAGGAAACCGTGTGTGACGCACTCAAGTTCACCACTCCGGGTTCACGCTCTCTGCAAATGTCCATTCGTTCCGTGCACCTCGGTTCGAAGGGGCAACCTCCGCGGGGCAAGGACAATTGTGAAGAATCGCCAAGGATCACCGGCAGCCTTGTCTTGCGGCCGTTTCCGCGCTTTTCGGAAACTTTCGGTATGGACTCAAATAGAGCCTTTGTGTAGGGATGCCGGGGGGACTCGAGCACGGATTGAGCCGGGCCACATTCGACGACCTGGCCGCCGTAAAGGACCAGCACACGATCGGCAAAGCCGGAGAGCAAAGCTGGGTTGTGCGTGATGAAAATCATCGCGAGACCCAGTTTTTCCCTCAGCGTTCGAAACACTCCAAGAATTTCCATTTGCGTCGCGGAGTCGAGCGAGGCCGTCGGCTCATCGGCAATCACCACGGAGGGACCGCAGACGATCGCTTGCGCGATCAGCACGCGTTGCCGTTGTCCTCCACTAAGCTGGTGCGGATAGGAGCGCGAAATGCGGTCCACCTCATCAGGAAAGACTTCCGCGAAGACTTGGAGCGTCCGTTCCTTCAGCGCGCTTTTTCCCGGGGAGCTGTGCGCGGCCAACACCTGGCGAACTTGTTCGCCGGCGCGCATGGTTGGATGGAGTGCAAGGGACGGCTCCTGGAAAATCAGCGAAATGCGCCGGCCACGAATTTGTTGCAGTTCCTCAGGCTTGGCCCGGAGAAGATCCCTCCCTTCAAACTGGACTGCCCCGCGAGTAATCTCCCCATTCCCGGGAAGCAGCCGCACAAGCGATCCCGCGAGCGTGCTTTTGCCGGATCCGGATTCGCCGAGGACACCTATTATCTCGCCCGGCATAAGACCAAAACTGACGCCGGCTAGCGCCGGGTGAAAGGCGCCGTCGCGTGACTGATACGAAACGCGAAGGTCCTGGATTTCAAGAACGGATGCCATGAGCCGGGCCTATTTTGGCCCATCCCCCACTCGGATTCATGTTGAGGCAGGATCAGGAAGCGAACAAGACAAACATCATCGCTCGCGCACCAAAAGTAATTCTCTGAGGCCGGTAGAAGAGGAGCGCGGAACTGCATGGCAAGAGAGGTGAAATGGGAAAGTTCGCAGGAAGCGTGAAAAGAAGCAAGATCGGGATGCCGGAACTAAATCCAAGTGCGGGATTGCAGGAATTCCGCAAGGGAATCGCCGCAATCCCGCACTTGTGCCGTACACCGGCAATACAACGAAACGTATGCCTATGCTTGGCTCGCGCCCGGCCTTAGACGGTTAGCGAGTTTCTCCCCGCGCCGCAAGCTTACTGGCCGCGGTCACATCCGATCGCGGAGTCATCGAAAGAACCACGTATTCGCGCTCCTTGCTGTCGGCTTCGGGAACGCGAAGCAGCATTTTATCCTTATGAATGCGGAATTGCGCGGTTTCGCCCACCGGCAGGAGCACGGGGTGCTTGTCATCCTTCGGCTGGATCCGATAGGTGACGCGCTCGGTCTGCAGCACGTACTCCTGACACAACAGTTGCTTGGTGTTCTTATGCTGGCCGTCGGTTCCAAAAATTTGGCCGGCGATGGTTTTGCCATCTTTTTCGGCGTAACCGCAAGCCGATGAATCCATTTGAATCAGCACGCCTTTTTCATATGCCGGCGCGTCTTTCGCCTCGGCATTGAGCGCGGCAGCGACGATCAACCCCATAACCATCCCCATTCTCATCGATATTCTCCCTTCCACCAGTCTTTGCGCCACGCAGCTTAGGAAAATGACTTCGCCACGCACTTGACCCACAACGCAGCGCGCGACTCTTCCGCCGTTCTGCAAGGCTCGTGCTATTCCTCATCGCATAGGGGATTCTCGCCCACGCAAAAATATAGGCCTTAGGGGGCTTGTCCCCATCCCCCCCGCGATTCCGCCAAGCCCCCGACAGGGCCAAACGAGCAGCCCGCTTCATTTTGGCGTAAAATCTATGGGTCCGTTGCGTTCCGCGGTGCATCTAAAATTTGACCAAAATCTGCGGGAGTCCTCCTGCCCGCAGCAGGAGCGAATGTGAGCCAGCCGAACCTTGTTCTTGGTGACCCCAACCGGGTCGCGGTCAGCGACCAGACGTGCATCAACACCATCCGAACTCTGGCAATCGACGCGGTGCAACAGGCAAATTCTGGTCATCCCGGAGCCCCGATGGGGCTTGCTCCGGTGGTCTATTCTCTTTGGCAACGTTTCCTCCGCTACGATCCCGC
>WNEY01002758.1_pt1 | contig 12980 bp, 14 predicted proteins | sample 5400531 | NCBI WGS metagenome assembly WNEY01 (sample SAMN13153338, study PRJNA577476) | soil metagenome | isolation source: 200 cm saprolite under Douglas fir tree site 1 | place: USA:California | collected 2015-04-18
CAGCGCGAGGACTTCGCGGACCGAATGAAGTCAGGGGCCGCGATCGGCGCACACGAGATCCTCTACCCGTTCAGCCAGGCGTACGACTCGGTTGCCGTCGAGGCGGATGTGGAGATCGGCGGCACAGACCAGCTCTTCAACCTGTTGTTCGGACGCGAGATCCAAAAGTCGTTCGGACAGGAGCCGCAGGATATCGCGGTGTTTCCGCTGCTCGAGGGCACCGACGGCGAGCAGAAGATGTCGAAGTCGCTGGGCAACTACATCGGGCTGGCGGAGCCGCCCGAGGAGATCTACGGCAAGACGATGTCGATCCCCGACTCATTGATCGAAAAGTACATGGAGCTAATTTCCGGCCTGGACATCGGTCAAGTGCACGAGAGCCGTTCGCTTCATCCACGAGATCGGAAGGCGATGCTTGCGTATCAGCTCGTCAAAAGGCTGCACGGGGAAGAGGCTGCACGGAGAGCTGAGGCGGACTTCGAGCTCAGATTTCGCCAACGCGGGACACCTGAAGAGATGCGGGACATCCGCAAGGGCGTCGACCTAGTCTCGACAATGGTCGACGGCAAACTTGCAACCAGTCGGGGTGAGGCGCGCCGCTTACTCCAACAGGGCGGGGTACGAGTAAATGGCACGAAGGTCGACGCTGATCATCAGCTCAAGGAAGGCGACGTAATCCAAATCGGCAGGCGTCAGTTTGCTCGAATCGTGGGATAAAATCATCGAAAGCATGTTCGGAGGCTCAATCTGATGTCTGGCCACTCGAAGTGGGCGGGAATCAAGCACAAGAAGGCCATCGTCGACGCCAAGCGCGGCCAGGCGTTCACCCGGGCCAGCCGGGAGATCACGATCGCCGCGAAAGAAGGCGGTGGCAACCAGGAAGGCAACTTTCGGCTGCGGCTTGCGATGCAGAAGGCGCGTGAGATCAACATGCCGACCGACAAGATCCAAAACGCGATCAAGCGGGGGACGGGGGAGCTGGCGGGCGAGAAGCTCGAAGAGGTCCGCTACGAGGGCTACGGCCCGGCGGGTGTGGCGGTCATGGTCGACACCCTGACCGACAACCGCAACCGCACATCGGCTTCGATCCGCCACCGGTTCTCGAAGCTGGGCGGCAATCTTGCCGAGAGCAACGCGGTGGGGTGGATGTTCGAGCGCAAGGGCGTGATCGCTGCCAACGCGGGCAAAAACGATCCCGAGGAGGTTGGCCTCGCCGCCATCGAAGCCGGCGCCGATGACGTCCAGGTCGACGGCAAGTCGATCGAGATCACCGCGCCGCCCAACGCCTTCGAGAAGGTCAAGTCGGCGGTGGAGTCGCTCGGTGTCAACGTCGAGAACGCCGAGATCACGATGCAGCCGAAGCAGACCGTCGCGGTGACCGAGGACAAAGCCGCGGCGGTGCTCAGGCTGATGGAGTCATTGGAGGAGGACGACGACGTCCAGCAGGTTTACGCCAACTTCGACATCCCATCCGACGTCCTAGAACGCGTCTCAGCACAGGTATGAATGAAAGAAATCGATGAGTCGCCTGTAGGCCGGATTCACTCCGGCCGTCTCCGACATCCAAATACCAAACGCCTCCCAAGCGCGGCGACCAGCCCCCCAGGAGGGGGTCCCGCGGGGGAGGACCGAAGTCCTCACCCGCGCCTTTTCGACATCCCATCCGACGTCCTAGAACGCGTCTCAGCACAGGTGTAAAACCTGATGGACAAATGCCTGGAAAACTCGACGGACTGATCCTCGGGGTGGACCCAGGCCTCGCCGGCACAGGATTCGCCCTGTTCGCCGAGCCGAACCTCGTCCTTTCATGCAGCACCGTCGTCACCATCCCCGGTCGCGATGGCGCGCGCCTGCTCACCATCACCAACCACCTTCGCGCGCTGCTCGCCGAGCATCCGCCCGCGGAAGCTTCGATCGAGGAGCTCTTCATGGGCCGCAACGCCACGAGCGCGGTCGGGGTGGCTCAGGCGCGAGGCGCGATCCTCAACGTCCTCGAGGAGTGCGGGGTGCCGGTCTTCGAGTACAAGCCGAGCCAGGTCAAGGTGATCCTCACCGGTTACGGCAACGCCGACAAGTCACAGATCTCACGCATGCTGTCCGCCCAGGTCAAGATGCCCGAAGGCCGCATGGACGACCACGCGCGAGACGCGATCGCGATCGCGTTGTGCCACGCGCGGAGCCGGCGCTTCACACGGGCGGCAGCAAGGTGATCGCGCACCTCAGCGGAGTCGTGCGAAGGACGGGCTCAGACTTCGTCGTGCTCGACGTCGGTGGCGTCGGCTATCTCGTGACGGTGGCGACGCAAACGCGACAGCAGCTCCCGCCTCCTGGCGGCGACGTCGAGCTGCACATCCACACACATGTGCGCGAAGACCAGCTCAACCTCTATGGATTCGCGTCCGTCGAGGAGCTCGAGCTGTTCGAGATGCTGATTCAGGTCGACGGGGTGGGGCCGAAAGTCGGCCTGAACATCCTGAGCGCCGCCAGCCTCGAGGTCCTGAAGCGCGCCATCATGAGTGAGGATGCGGCTCCCATCAGACGCGCCAGCGGCGTCGGGGCCCGCACGGCCGCGAAGGTGATCATCGAGGTCAAGCCGCGACTGGACACGGTCGCCGCCCTCGAGGCGGTGCCGCGCGCCGCAGCCGTGGCGGGTGATGGAGCTGTGCCGAAAGCCGTGGAGTCAGCCCTGCGCAATCTCGGTTTCTCGTCCCAGGAAGCGCGAACCGGCATCGAGTCGGTGGACTGGAAGGCGTCACCGGACACGCAACAGGCGCTTGCCGCGGCGCTCAGAGCGTTGGGTAGGAAGTGACCGAAGAAAAGGTCCTGGACGCCAAGTCCGACGACGAGCAGTTCGACCTCACTTTGCGGCCGAGGCTGCTCTCCGAGTACGTCGGCCAGCAGCAGGTCCGCGAGAATCTGAGCATCCTTCTCGAAGCCGCGCGCCGCCGCGATGAGCCGGTGGAGCATGTGCTGCTTTGCGGCCCGCCGGGTCTCGGCAAGACCACGCTGGCCCACATCATCGCCAACGAGCTCGGCGTGGCGATCAAGGTCAGCTCGGGCCCGGCGATCGACCACCAGGGCGCCCTGGGCTCCATCCTTTTGAACCTCACCACGCGTGATGTGTTCTTCATCGACGAGATCCACCGCCTCAACACCGTGGTCGAAGAATCGCTCTACCCGGCGCTCGAGGACTTTCGTTTCGACGCCGTCCTCGGCAAGGGTGTGGGCGCAAGCGCCGCCACACTGCCCCTGCCGCACTTCACTTGCGTTGGAGCCACCACGCGCCAAGGGCTGCTGAGCGGGCCGCTCCGGGATCGGTTTGGCGCCGTCTACCGTCTCGACTTCTACACCAAGGCAGAGCTCGAGAAGATCGTCAGGCGGTCGGCCCGAATCCTCGAGATCGAGATCCATGAAGACGCAGTCTCCGAGATCGCCCGTCGTGCCCGGGGCACGCCGCGCATTGCCAATCGCCTCCTGCGCCGCGTGCGCGATTACGCGCAGGTTCGCGGCGACGGCCGCGCGACGGTGGACCTGACCCGGATTGCCCTGGGGATGCTCGAGGTCGATGAGATGGGGCTCGAGCCCCTCGACCGGAGGCTGCTCGAAAACGTGATCCTGAAGTTCAAGGGCGGCCCGGTGGGACTCGACACCATCGCCACCTCGCTGTCGGAAGAGCCGGAGACGGTCGAGGACGTGCACGAGCCGTATCTGATCCAGATCGGATTCCTGGCCCGCACCGCGCGCGGCCGGGTCGCCACCGAGCTCGCCTACCGCCACCTGGGCATCACGCCACCTGTCGCACCCGAGCAGACGCGGCTACTGTAGGTAGCAATGGGTGATATCGGGAGGCTGCTCCTCGTCTTTGGTGTGCTGCTCGTCGTGATCGGCGGCGCCCTCATGCTCTTTGGGCGCTTTCATTTGCCGGGCGATCTCACCTTCAAGAGTGGCAACGTGACGGTCTACATCCCGCTGGCGACGAGCATCGTCCTGTCGGTGGTGGCGACGATCGTCTTGAACCTCGTGTTCCGGCAGCGGTAGGAGGCTAACAATCTAAGTGGGCTCTTCCTTTCCGGTCCGAAATCGCGGTGTTGGGGTGCGGATTTCGGACCGAAGCGAACGATGGCGCCCGGTGGCCTGGGTCTCGCGGGACCCAGGCCACCGCAGTCGTCCTCAGGATGCTTTTTGTGGCCTTTAACGGGGGACGGGGCAAGGCGGGCGCCATCCTTCGCGCCGTACACTGATCGGCTGCCGTGCAGTTAGTCCTCAGCTGGCCGATCCGACTTTTCATCGTCGCCGTGCTGGTCTTCTCGCTGTTCGTCGACGGCGCCGGCTACGTGTACCGCATCGCGAACCATCTCCCCCTGACCGGCAACGTCGCCGGGCTACCTCCCAACTTCGGCGGATGGCAGCTCTACTTCCACCGCGGTCTCGACCTGGCGGGTGGCACCCACATCGACTATCAGCTGACGAACTTCCCGGCAGGCCAGAGCCGCGCCGACGTGCAGCAAAGGACCATCGCCGTCATCAACAAACGCGTCAACTCGCTGAACGTGAGCGAGCCGGAGATCCGCGGCGCGGGTTCGAACTACGACCGAATCACCGTCGATCTGGCCGGCGTCAACGCCGAGCAAGCCCAGAAGACACTCGGCGCGGTGTCGAAGCTCGTCTACACGAAGTGGGTGCCGGAAACCAAGATCACAAACGGTCCGCAGGCGGGTTACAAACCCGCGTTGACCGGGCTCACCGGCGACGACATCTCGAGCGCTACCGCGACCATCGACTCGACCGGGACCTCGTGGGTGGTGAACATCACCTTCACGTCGAGTGGCGCGACCAAATTCGACAACCTGACCCGCGATAACGTCGCTGCGTGTCCCGGAGACGTCAATGCGAGCCTGGCGGCAAACTGTGCCCAGCGCCATCTCGCCATCTGGCTCGACCTGACCCAGACCGACATCGACCATTGGGAAGACCCTTCCTACGTCTCCAAGGTCTCCTCGCCTTACGACGCCGGCTGCCTCGCCTCGCAGACGCCGGACAAGGTCTGCGGCAAGCTCCTGACCGACCCCATCACACGCGAGGAGATCGCGGGGGGCAATGCTCAGATCAGCGGCTCGTTCACGCAGCAGAGCGCCAACGACCTCGCCACCGGGATCAACTCGGGATCGCTGCCCGTCGACCTCGTGGCGCTGGACGTCACCCAGGTCAGCGCCACGCTCGGCGCCGAGTCGGTGAAACTCAGCCTTGCGGCGGGCCTGCTCGGCCTCGCGATCGTGGTGCTGTTCATGATCATCTACTACCGCGTTCCTGGCTTCCTGGCCAGCCTTGCGCTGCTCTTCTACGCGGGTGCTGTGCTCGCCGTGTTCAAGGTCTTGCCCGTGACGCTGACCCTGGCCGGCATCACCGGTTTTATCCTCTCGGTGGGCATGGCCGTCGACGCCAACGTGCTGATCTTTGAGCGCTTCAAAGAAGAGGTCAGGGCGGGACGCACCATCACCGCCGCGGTCGACGCCGCGGTCCGGCGCGCGTGGCCCGCGATTCGCGACTCCAACACGTCGACGTTCATCACCTGCGTCATCCTCGGCTTCATCGGACCGTCGGCCGTGAAAGGCTTCGCGATCACGCTCGGAATCGGGGTCGTGGCGAGCCTCATCTCCTCGATCGTCGTCACGCACAACCTGCTCGCGATCGTGCTGACCGCCGGCGGGTTCCGTCGCCCGGCGCTGCTGGGAGTGGACCGTGTCAGAGCTGTCTGACGTAACTCCTCAGCAGCAGGTCGCCGACATGGTCGCGGAAGGAAAGGCCCAGGAGACTGCGGTGGTCGCGCAAGCGCCGCGGATCCGCCGGCTCAACATCATCGGTCGGCGAAACCTCTTCTTCGCCTTCTCGCTGCTCATCATCATCCCCGGCATCTTCTCGATGTGGCGCAACGGGTTCCTTCTTGGAATCGACTTTGCCGGCGGCACCGAGTTCACGGTCACCTTCGCCAACCACCCCTCGCTGGCACTGGTCGAGAGCGCAGTCGCGGCGGAAAACCTCAACGGCTCGGTCATCGAGACCTCTGGTGGTGGCTACATCGTTCGCTACCCGCCGCTGAACGCGGCCTCGCAGGTGTCCGTCCAGCACGACCTGGAGAACAGGCTCGGGCCGATGAAGGTGGACCAGATCCTCGAGGTGGGGGGCACGATCGCCGGCGAGAGCATCGAGTTCTCGCTGCTGGCCGTCGTGGCCGCGTCGGTGGCGATCCTTGGCCTGCTTGCGTGGCGGTTCCACAACGTGCCCGGTGGATGGCGTGCGGGTTTTCAGTTCGGCGGGTCCGCACTGCTCGCGCTCCTCCACGACGTCTTCATCCTGACCGGGATTTTTTCGATCCTCGGCAAGGTGTTCGACCTCCGGATCGGAGAGATCGACGCCTTCTTCGTGACCGCCGTGCTGACCGTCGTCGGTTTCTCGGTCCACGACACGATCGTCGTCTTCGACCGAATTCGAGAGAACCTCCGGGTCAGCCAGCGGCTTTCCTTCGAGCAGGTCGTGAACCTGAGCATCATGCAGACGGCGGCGCGGTCGATCATCACCAGCTTCACCGTGGTGCTGGTTCTGGCGGCCATCTTCATCTCCGGCGGAGAAACGCTGAAAGGCCTGTCGCTGGCGCTGCTGATCGGAATCATCTCCGGCACCTACAGCTCGATCTTCAACGCGGCTCCGCTGCTCGTCGTCTGGCGGAGGCTTCAGCCGCTGCGGTAGGGTTTGATTACGAACCGGACATGCCGACCTGGCCCATATCGTCGATCAAGGCGCTGCTCGAACCAACGCTCAACCACATGGGCTTCGAGCTGTACGCCCTCGACCAGTCCGGTCACTCGGGGCGCACGCTGCGGATTTCCATCGACCACAGCGAGCCGATCACGATCGAGGACTGCGAACGGGTGAGCCGGGTCGCTGGTCCGCTGCTGGACCACTCCAACCTCATCGAAGGTCCCTACGACCTCGAGGTTTCCTCGCCAGGTGCCGAGCGCGCGTTGCGCAGCCACCAGGAGTACCAGCGGTTCAACGGCAAGCGCGTCAACGTCCGCTACCGGAGCGGCGACTCGGAGACGGTGGTGGAGGGACAGCTGGTCGCCGTGGATGCGGCGGGAATCGCGGTGCAGGCGCCAGGTGCGCGCGGACGCGCGCCGGTGATCATTCACATCACGTGGGAAGACGTTGTCGCGGGCAGGCTCGCGGTCACAATCTGAGCCGTCCACGCCGACGCTGTCGGAAGCGCTGAGCGCGCTTTGCAGTGAGCTGGGCATCCCGTTCGACGAGATGCTCCACACCGTAGAGGGCGCGCTCGCGATCGCGTACAAGCGGGCGTTCAGCCCGGAGGGCGAGGTGACCATCAAGCTCGACACCAAGACGGGTGCGCTCGATGTCCGCACCCGCGTGGTTCGCTCGGACGGCACCGTGGACGTGCACGATCTGCCGTCGGAAGACTTCAAGCGGATGGCCGCGCAGACCGCGAAGCATGCGGTGCTGCGCCACATCCACGACCTGGAACGGGACAAGGTCCTGCGCGACGTCGCCGAGCACAGGGGAGAGCTGGCGACCGGAGTGGTCGACCGGATCGAGGCCGGAACCGTGTACGTCGACCTGGGACGCGCCGAGGGCGTGATGCCTCCCGAGGAGCAGATCCCGGGCGAGCAGCTGCAGCCGGGCCGCCCGGTGCTCGTGGTGATCCTCGAGCCACAGCACAACCGTAGGCAGGCGCAGGTGAGGGTGTCGCGCGCATCGCGCGCATTCGTCCACCGGTTGCTCGAAGCCGAGGTGCCGGAGATCAAAGCCGGCACGGTCCAGATTCGCGCCATCGCGCGCGAGCCGGGCCTGCGGACGAAGATCGCGGTGTCGTCGAGCGAGCCAGGACTGGATCCAGTCGGCGCCTGCGTGGGTCCCAAGGGCGTGCGGCACCGCGCGATTCTGAGCGAGCTGGCGAACGAGCACGTCGACATCGTTCCCTGGTCTGAGGATTCTGAGTCCTTGGTGGCGGCAGCCCTCGGCCCGGCCAAAGTGGACAGGGTGACGATCGATCGCATGACTCGCACCGCGACCGTGCTCGTGCCCCGCAACCAGCTGTCCCTGGCGATCGGCCGCGACGGGCAGAACGCCCGCCTCGCCGCCAAGCTGACAGGATACCGAATCGACATCAAACCCAGCGAGGGCGACGCGGCTGCAGAAGCCCAAGCACCGGCCGGTTAGGACCTGCGTCGCCTGCCGGGAAGAGGCCGGCAAGGGCGAGCTGATCCGCATCGTGCGCCGTCCGGACGGCGGCGTGGCACTGGACGTGACCGGCCAGGCGGCCGGCCGCGGCGCCTACCTTCACGCCAGCGCCGAATGCATCGAGCTGGCCCGCAAAAAAAGGTCGCTCGACCGGGCTTTGGGCGCCCCGGTTGAGCCCGAGGTCTGGTCTGAGCTGACTCCCCGCCCCTCACCCTGACCCTCTCCCCTGAAGGGGAGAGGGGAGTGGGGCTCAGGTTTCGAATTGCTCCCGAACGGCATAATCAGTAGTTCCAACATGAAGGCACACGAACTCGCGCGCGAACTTGGCATCAGCCAGAAGGAGCTGGTCAACTTCCTCCAGCAGAGGCGGCTGACCCGCAATACCGCCGCGCCCCTGGCGCCCGGCGCGATCGAGGCTGCGCGCACCGCCTTCAAGCCCGCCACGGTCACGACGAAGATCGAAACCAACGGCGACCGCCGCGCCGTCCTGCCGCCGACGCTGTCCGTGAAAGACCTCGCCGAGAAGCTTGGCGTCAGCCCGGTCGAGGTGATCAAGAAGCTGATGGCTTCGAAGATCCTGGCCACGATCAACCAGGTCATCGACTTCGCGACGGCGGAGATCGTCGCCGACGAGTTCGGCTTCACGGTCGAGCCGGTGGCGAGCGAGGACGTGGTGGCGGTCGAGTCGGCGGAGGGACAGGGTGACGTCGTCACGACCTCGCGCGAGGAGCTGTTCAGCCTCGCCAACGAGGACCGTGCCAAGCTCAAGGCCCGCCCGCCCATCGTGACCGTGCTCGGCCATGTGGACCACGGCAAGACATCCATCCTCGACGCCATCCGCCAGACCCGTGTCGCGGCGGGCGAGGCGGGCGGGATCACCCAGCGGATCGGCGCTTACAAGATCGAGACCGCCGACGGCCATCCGGTGGTGTTCATCGACACGCCCGGCCACGAAGCGTTCACCGCCATGCGAGCCCGCGGGGCTCAAGTGACGGACCTCGTGGTCCTGGTGGTCGCCGCGGACGACGGCGTGATGCCCCAGACAGTCGAGGCGATCCACCACGCTCGGGCCGCGAAGGTGCCCATCATCGTCGCGATCAACAAGATCGACAAGGACAACGCGAACGTCGATCGCGTCCACCAGCAGCTGGCCGAGCAGGGCATCGTGACGCGCCACTACGGGGGCGAGCACGAGTGCGTGCATCTGAGCGCCAAAACTGGCAAGGGGATCGACGACCTGCTGACGACCATCGTCCTTTCGTCCGACATCCTCGAGCTGAAGGCCAACCCCGACCGCAACGCGATCGGGACGATCGTCGACGCTCACCTCGAGCGCGGCCGCGGACCGGTGGCGACGGTGCTTGTCCAGGCCGGCACGCTGAAGGTGGGCGACGACTTCGTTTGCGGCCACATCTACGGCCGCGTGCGCGCTTTGGCTGACGACCGCGGCCGGAGCGTGACGGAAGCGCCACCCGCTACCCCGGTGGTCGTGTCGGGTATGAGCGAGGTCCCGCAGGCGGGGGACATCTTCCAGGTGGTCGGCTCGGAAAAGGCGGCGCGCCAGATCGCCCTCACCAAGCTGATCGAGAAGCGTACGCAGGAAGCGGCGCGCGACGTCGCGCCGCGCATCACGCTCGAAGACCTGGCTCGCCGCGCCAAGGAAGGCGAGGTCAAAGAGCTCAGCCTGGTCGTCAAGGCGGACGCCCAGGGCACGCTCGAGGCGCTGTTGACCGCACTCCAGAAAATCGAGGACCCGGTGGTCGCCATCAAGGTGGTCGGCCAGGGTGTGGGCGCGGTCAGCGACTCGGACCTGCTCCTCGCAAGCGTCTCCAGCGCCATCATCGTCTGCTTCAATCTCAAGGCCACGCCTGCGAGCACGGCCGCCGCAGAGCGCGCCAAGGTCGAGGTCCGCTATTACGACGTCATCTACAAGCTGACGGAGGACGTCGAGCGCGCGGCCAAGGGCTTGCGCGAGCCCACGTATCGTCAGATCCGCGAGGGCAGGGTCGAGGTCATCACCCCGATCAAGATCCCGCGCCTGGGCGTCATCGCCGGAAGTCGCGTGGTGGAGGGCAAGGTCAGCCGTGGAGGCTGGGTCAAGCTTTTCCGGGCCAGAGAGCAGGTCTTCGAGGGTCGGATCAGCTCCCTCAAGCACTTCAAAGAGGACGTGCGTGAGATGCCGGCCGGCCAGGAGTGCGGCATCGGGCTCGAGGGCTGGGAAGACTTCCAGCCCGCTGACGCGATGGAGACGTACCGACTCGAGCGGGAAGAAATTTAAGCGAGCTGTGGCTTGCTGTTTTATAGGGCCCCCGCGAAATCACGGCGAAGCCTCTGATTTCGTGGGGATTAATGCGGAGGTCATCATGACCAGCTACCGCGCGGACCAGGTGGGGGAGGAGGTGCGGGAAGAGATCATGTCCATCATCAGGCGCGATCTCAAAGACCCGCGAATCGGGTTCGTCAGCATCACGGCTGTGCGCATGTCGCCCGACCTCCGTCAGGCGCGCGTGCGCGTCAGCGTGCTCGGCGACCCCGAAGAGAAGAAGGCGTCGATCAAAGGTTTGATTTCAGCCAAGGGGTTGATCAGGCATGAGCTGGGTCGCCGGCTGCAGAACCTGAAGTTCTCGCCGGAGCTTCGCTTCGAGCTCGATCCTTCGATCGAGTACAGCGTGCATATCTCCGAGCTGTTGAAGGAGGTGCTGCCGCAATCGAACGTGGAGGAGGAGCGAACGCGATAGCAACGCTACAGCGCGACAAGCCACATCTCTATGACGAGATCAAAGATCTGGTCGACGCGAACCAGGAGATCCTGATCTTCGGTCACAAGGACGCCGACGGCGACACGCTCGGCTGCAGCCTCGCGTTCGCGGAGACGCTGCGGTCTGAAGGCAAGGATGTCTGGGTCCTCGTGCCGCCGCCGCTGCCGCCGATGTACACGTTCCTGCCTGGCTTCGAAGACATCCAGGCCGAGCCGCCGCACGGCGTGGACCCGCATCTCGTCTTCTTTTTCGACTCGGGCAACCTGGAACGGTCGGGCAGCGCCGTGCGCCGCATTGCCGAGCACGCGACGATCGTGAACGTCGACCACCACCCGTCGAACAGCCGCTTCGGCGACATCAACGTGATCGACCCGAACGCATCCGCCGTCGGCCAGGTGGTGATGGAGATGCTCGACCACTTCGGTTACACGATCACACCCACCATGGCGATGAACCTCTACGTCGCGCTGCTCACCGATACCGGAGGCTTCCGCCACGAGAACACGACCCCGCGAGCGCTGGAGGACGCGGCGCGACTGGCCCGCCTCGGCGCGGATCCTGGACGCATCGCCACCCAGGTCTACAAGATGCGGCCCGAAACGACGCTGAAGCTGAGCGGCATGGCCCTCGCCACGATGCGCGTGGAGATGGATGGACGTCTCGCGTGGGCGAAGGTCTCGAGACGGATGCTGAAGGAGGCCAACGCCGCGATGGCCGAGTCCGAAGGCATCATCGACACCCTGAACAGCATCGCGGGCCTCGAGCTGGCCATCCTGTTCAAGGAAGTCTCGAGCGACCTCACCAAGATCAGCGTGCGCAGCCGCGGCGCGGTCGACGCTGCCGCATTGTGCGCCTCATTCGGAGGAGGCGGACACATCCGCGCCGCGGGGGCGGAGATCGAACGCCCGATGGACGAGGCTGTGAAGGTCGTGCTGGCGGCCGCCAAGGAGGCGATCCTTGCCGCCTCAGCGCAGCCCTGACGCCTCGCGCTTTGCGACCGGGGTCCTCAATGTCGACAAGAGCGCAGGCGAGACTTCTTTTTCGGTCGTCAACCGTCTTCGGCGGCTGACCGGCGCGCATCGCGTCGGCCACGCCGGAACGTTGGACCCGCTGGCGACCGGCGTCCTCCCCGTCCTGTTCGAGTCGGCGACCCGCCTCGCCGAGTTCGCGCTGAAGCTGCCGAAGACTTACGTTGCGGACATCCACCTGGGCTTTGTCACCGCGACCGACGACGCCGAGGCCGAGCCTGAGCCGGTCGCCGACCCGAGCGGGATCGCCGCGGGCGACGTGGAAGCGGCTCTGGCGGGGTTTGCCGGCCGCATCCTGCAGCAGCCGCCGGCCTTCTCGGCGGTCAAGGTCGACGGCAAACGCGCCTACGTGCTGGCTCGGGGCGGCGAGCTGTCGCGACCCGCGGCACGCGAGGTGGAGGTTTACTCAGCGACTCTCGTTGACTTCCAGCCCGGGACGCGAGCGATTGCGCGCATCGAGGTTCGTTGTGGAAGCGGCACTTACCTTCGTTCGATCGCGCGCGACCTCGGCGAGCGGCTTGGGGTCGGCGGGTATCTCGGACGGCTGGTGCGCAAAGCCTACGGCGAGCTGACCATCGACCACGCGGTGCGCATTGACGAGCTCGCCACGCCCGAAGCGGTGCGCGACCGGCTGCTTCCGGCGGAAGTCATACTGCCCGAGATGGAGCGGGTCAGGCTCAATGTGGAGCAGGAGGCGCATGTGCGACAGGGCCGCGCGGTGCGAGTCCTCCCCGAACCAGGACCGGGGTTGGTGCGCGCGCACGATGCTGAAGGACGCCTCGTCGCGCTCGGTCATGCCGATCCATTGCGGAGGACGTTCATACCGGAGAAGGTGCTCAGCTGAAGGTTCATCTGGGACTGCCCTCCAGTCCGATCGGACCGGTGGCGCTGACGGTAGGCAGCTTCGACGGGGTCCATCTCGGCCACGTGGACGTGGTCG
>WNEY01002759.1_pt1 | contig 12976 bp, 12 predicted proteins | sample 5400531 | NCBI WGS metagenome assembly WNEY01 (sample SAMN13153338, study PRJNA577476) | soil metagenome | isolation source: 200 cm saprolite under Douglas fir tree site 1 | place: USA:California | collected 2015-04-18
GTTCTCCGAAACTATGTCGAACGGCTTCCAAATCGCCTTGTTCCAGTCACAGCGCCTTATGAAGTATCCCTCGGTGGTGAGACTTTTGAAGTACGTGAGCAAGCCCTGATCAATGGAAAGATCGAAGGCCTGGGTTTCGATACCATGGTGGTGCCGGTCGAGTCGCTAGGAAAAGCGAACGGCCACGAACTCGACGCAATCATCGGAGCCATAACGATGGAGGCCTGGGAGATTACAGTTAATCCGAAGGATGGTTCCTTGGGACTCGAGGGTCTCAAACGGCGTGAGTTCACCGAATATTAATCGAGCAATGGTCAAATCCCTTCGTCGCATCGCCGGCTGGAGCCGGGTTGCCTCTGAACGATTCCTTCAGCCCCTTAATACCTTCATTGATTCCCATCGGCTATACTTCCGAAATGGCGCGTGGATGGGAAAGCAAGTCTGTCGAAGATCAGATGGACAATGCCAAAGCCGACAGGGATGCCCAGGCCACGCCGAGGCTTTCGGCGCAGGATCGCGAGCGCCATACGCGAATGCAATCGCTGCGGCTGTCTCGCGCACGCATCGTCAGTCTTTTGGAATCGGCGCGAAGCGAACGCTACCGAGCGCAGCTCGAGCGGACACTTGAGCATCTGGACGCGCAACTGCGAGAGGGTGAGACGGACGCAGACGGAGATACCGAAAGATGATTCGGTCACTCCTGTTTCTGCTTACTGCGTTAGTTTGGTTGAGTCCCGCCACACTCGATGCTCAAGTTAAACCGCCAAAACCTCCGCTGGAGCTAACTGCTGAAATAATCAGCCGAAACTATTGCGCGACAAATTCGGACGCGATTACGCTTGAAATGAACCTCAGGCTGCGCTACACAAATGTCGGAAACCAAGAGCTGATCCTTTATCGAGGTCATGACCTCTTTTACCAAACCAGAATCCGCAGTGCCGCGGTCGGCGCTCAGCCTGACGAAGTTCTGTTTTTGAATTCCCGATATTTTGACGAAGAGTTTGAATCAATCGACCAGGCATTGCCGGGAAAGGTCTTTGTCCGTCTGCCACCCGGTGCTGCGTATGAAAGAATGCTGTTGGTTGGGATAGCCGTTGTGAGTGAAGGTGTCGAGCGGGGAAACTCTACAATCAAAGCCGGTGATCATACGCTGCAACTGATCGTTTCCACCTGGTACAAATCCCGGTTCCTGGCACAACAACTCCGACAGCGATGGGAACGAAAGGGGCTCTTGTGGTTTGATCCGGTGGTGTCCGCGCCGATACATTTCCTGGCCGAACGACCTCCGTCGCCGGCACCCTGTAAGCGCCCATCGTGATGTTCATCGACTCTCATTGCCACATCGACGGCGCGGAATACGACGCCGACCGTGAGGACGTAATTAGTCGAGCGCACGACGCGGGCGTGACGACGATGCTCAACGTCGGCACGGGCGACCCGCACAGCGGCGCGTTTGAGCGCGCAGTCGAGCTAGCTGAAAAACACCAAGACATTTATGCAGCCGTAGGCGTGCATCCGCACGATGCGAAGCTGTTTGACGAGCGAGCAGAGCAAAGACTTCTCGATCTTGCAAAGCAAAGCCAGCGCGTGATTGCGTGGGGCGAGATTGGCCTCGATTATCATTACGATCATTCGCCGCGCGAAGTGCAGCGCGAAGTGTTTCGCCAGCAGTTACGCCGGGCGCGTTCATTGGAATTACCAGTCATCATTCATTCCCGTGAAGCCGATGACGATACAATCGCGATTCTGCGCGAAGAGTTAACAGATCACGGGCGCGGCGGGGTCATGCATTGCTTCGGCGGAAGTCTGTTGATGGCCAAGAGCGCAATCGAACTGGGCTTCTTCATCTCGTTCGCGGGAAATCTGACTTTCAAGAAGGCGCCGGACTTGCGCGAAATCGCGCGCCAACTTCCGCTCGATCGACTGATGATTGAGACTGATTGCCCATATCTGACGCCCGTTCCATTTCGCGGAAAACGCAACGAACCGGCGCGGGTCGTAGAGACGGCGCGGTGTCTGGCTGAACTACATGGCAAGGAGTTAGAAGAGATCGGGCGTGTTACCAGCGAGAACTTTGCGAAGCTGTTTGGAGTGCGGTGGCAAGCATAGCGCGACACCGCTTTGGATTTCTTGCTATGTTCAAACCAAAGCGCCGTCGCCGCTTCGCTTTGCCGGCGCGCTCCATATCGCTTCTCTAGAGAACACTTTCACATGCTTTGGTTTTGGTGTTATCCTCACTACGATGGCCCAGCAGAACTCGTTCGACATAGTCTCGCAAGTCGATCGCGCCGAGATCGCGAACGCGCTTAACCAAACGATGAAAGAAGTCGGGCAGCGCTTTGACTTTAAGGGCAGCAGCGCCAGGGTGGCGCTGGAAGAAAAGGAATTGGTGCTGACGGCGGAAGACGAGACCAAGCTGCGCAACATGAACGAGATTTTGCAGCAGAAGCTCGTGCGGCGCGGCGTGCCGTTGAAGGCATTTGATTACGGGAAAGCCGAACCGGCCGCTGGCGGCACCGTGCGGCAGCGAGCGCAGATTCAGCAGGGAATTCCGCAGGAAAAAGCGAAAGACATCGTCAAAGTAATCAAGGATTCCAAGGCCAAGGTGCAGGCTTCGATCCAGGGCGACATGGTGCGGGTCACGGGCAGAGATCGCGATACTTTGCAGCAGGTGATCGCCAGCCTGAAGGCGAAAGACTTTGGCATAAACATGCAGTTTACGAATTACCGATCGAACTAGATCAGTGAGCAGTAAGCGGTGAGCAGTGAGCAGTAATTAGGACCTGAGACTTTCTGAATGCAAGCGACCGGACAAACAGCACTTCTTGAAGAAGTTCAACTCACGGCAAAGCGCATCTTCGATCTGATCTCGCCGGAGTTGGAACTCGTCGAGGAAGAGTTCGAGCGTCAGGCGCGCTCGAACATTCAGGTCATCGCTTACATCGGCGAGCATCTCAGGCGGTCGGGCGGCAAGCGCGTGCGTCCGGCGCTGACCATCCTTTCGAATTACGCAGTTGGCGGCGATGGATCGAATGACAGCTCTGTTCGCATGGCCACGGTGATGGAATTTCTGCACACGGCGACGCTGGTGCATGACGATGTGATCGACAAGGCCGAGACCCGCCGCAATCGTCCTTCAATCAATTCGGAATTTGGAAATCAGACCGCGGTGTTGATGGGCGACTGGCTCTACATGAGCGCGTTTGAAACGAGCCTGGCGGAACGCTCGCTGCCGATTCTGGACATCCTGACCGCGGTGACGCGCAAGATGACGGAAGGTGAGTTGTTGCAACTGACGCTGCTGGGACGGACAGACATCTCCGAAGAGCAATACTTCGACGTGATCGCGCGCAAGACTGCATATCTCTTCAGCGCGTGTTGTGAAATTGGCTCGTTGCTGGGCGGCGCCAATCCCAAAACGCAGAACATGATGCGCGACTACGGCATGAATCTGGGGATTGCCTTTCAGCTTGTGGACGACTTGCTTGACGTCACGGGCAGCGAAGAAGCCCTGGGCAAACCCGCCGGCGCGGATCTGCTGGAGGGCAAAGTCTCACTGCCGATGATCTTTCTGCTGCAGCGCGAACCGAGATTCCGAGCAGACGCGCAGCGAGTGATTGCGGAGGGAAGCTACGACAATGTTTCGCGTGAGTCACTACTGCGCGCGCTGGAAAGTACCGGCGCGCTCGATCTCGCGCAGGAGCGAGCGATCGAATATGCCGAGGCCGCGCGCAGTGCGCTTGACGGTCTTGACGATTCACCCTATGCCCACGCGCTGTCCGCAATACCCGCATACATTGTTGAGCGCGACCGGTAACTACATTGCCGAATATCTTTCTAATTGAGGTATTGCCGCGGGAAAAGTTGTTGTAAATCGGCAATCGACAATCTAAAATTGGCAATGATTGATGGCTAACGAAACGCTCATCGCCCGGCTCGAACAAAGCCTGCGTCATTCGCGGGCGGCGCGCACGCGTCTGGCTGCGCGGCTGGCCGAGCTGGAGTCCGAATCGGAAATCATTCGCGGCGAGCTGGCCGAGATGGACACGCTCGCGGGTCAGACTGAGGCGGCGATCTTTCGGCTCTTGTCGAATGTTTTGAGCGGACCTTCCACGCCAGTCGGCACTACTTCGGTCGGAGAACTGGAAGCTGAATTACAGCGGCGGCTGGCGCAGATGGAGCTGTCGTCACATACACCGTCCCAGCGGCACAACATTCCGCCCATCCGAAGCAACCTCGAAGCCAACAGCGATCGCTTCTTCGATCGCACGATCCCGCAAGCGACGACGATGATTCTGCGCGAAGCCGGCGGGCCGCTTCACGTTAACGAGATTTACAACCAGCTGATCGAAGGCGGTTTCAGTTTCACGGGCCACAATCCCACGATCAGCATCGCAGTTTCGCTCAACCGCAACAGCCGCTTTCGCAAAGTCGCGCCGGGAACGTTTGATCTGGTAATTCGGGATGCGGCAAAGGCGTCGTGACTGAGTCCGCGAAGCGGACGATCGGAAATAGCCCAGCGATTCATCGCTGGGCAGGCAGCACCAACAAGAATCCTGAGTCCGCGAAGCGGACGGCAGAACGTTTCCTGGTACAGAACCGGGAGCGGTAGCGACCGGATCATAAACTCAACTCGAGTAACATCATCCCGTCGCTACCGCTCCGGGTCTGTAACTTCTGTCGCCCGCTTCGCGGGCTCTTCCTTCATATTTGGCGGGTTACCCAGCAGTAAACTGCTGGGCTATTGTCGATCGTCCGCTTCGCGGACTGAGCGAGCCCGCTCCTACATGATTTGCTTGCGTAGATCGCGTAACAGTTCCTTCGCTTCTTCGGGAGACAACGCATCCACGTGAGCCGCCCGCAGTTCATCAACCACTTTCTGATTCGCGAGATCAAACAGTGAGGTCTGCGCCGCGACGCGGCGACGTCCGGCTTGCGTGGCGGCTTTGCTTAACCCATCGCTCTCAGTCGCGGATGATTCATCGGCGCCGGCTGCCGCCGCACGTTCGATTGCAGCGCGCGATTCGTCTTCAGTGAAAACCTCAAGCTCGTAGCGCTCCAGCCTTTGCAGAACTTCGCGCGCGCGCGTTAATGCAGAAGGCGGCATGCCCGCCAGCCGCGCGACTTCGATGCCGTATGACTTCGAAGCACGGCCGCGTTCGAGGCGATGCAGGAAGACGACTTCGCCTTCGCGTTCAGTCGCGGTGATCTGATAGTTCTGCGCGCCCGGCAATCTTTCAGCCAGTTCTGTTAGTTCGTGATAGTGGGTCGCGAACAGCGTCTTGGCGGCGTGCGCGGGTGAATCGTGCAAATATTCGGCGACCGCCCATGCGATCGAGAGTCCATCGAACGTCGCTGTGCCGCGGCCGATTTCGTCAAGCAGAACCAGCGACCGTGGCGTCGCGCTATGCAGAATTGCCGCCGTCTCCGTCATTTCAACCATGAAGGTCGAACGGCCACGCGCCAGATCGTCCGATGCTCCCACGCGCGTCCAGACGCGATCCAGCAAAGGCAGGCGCGCTTTTTCCGCCGGCACGAATGAACCCATCTGCGCGAGGATGCAGACGATCGCGGTCTGCCGCAGCACCGTGCTCTTGCCGCCCATGTTTGGTCCCGTAATGATCAGCAAACGATCGGTCGAGTTGTTGAGATAGACGCTGTTCGGAATAAACGGTTCTTCGTTGAAAACTTCGATGACCGGATGGCGGCCAGAAACGATTTCGATTTCGTCGCCATCGTGCATTACCGGGAGAACAAACCGTCGGCGCACCGCGGTTTCAGCCAGCGAGGAAAGCGCATCGAGACACGCCTGCGCGCGCGCCGTTGCCTGAATTCGCGAGGTTTCGGCAGCTACCTGACGGCAAACCACACTGAAAACTTCCGACTCGAGTTGCAGGATGCGTTCTTCGGCGCCGAGAATCTTGCTCTCCCATTCTTTCAACTGCGGGGTCGTGTATCGCTCGGCATTAGCAAGCGTCTGGCGTCTTTCGTAATCCGCCGGGACGCGTGCGGCGTTGGCTTTGGACACCTCAATGAAATAACCGAAGACGTTGTTGAAGCGAATGCGCAACGAACCGATGCCGCTCCGCGCGCGTTCTTCTGCTTCCAGGTTGGCGATCGTTTGCTTTGCGTCGCGCCTGACCGAGCGCAACTCGTCCAGCTCGGTTGAGTATCCGTCGCGAATCACTCCGCCCTCGACAACCTTCGCGGGCGGATCGTCTTCGATCGCGTTCGCGATTAGCGAGCGAACATCCGCAAGCTCATCCGCCGCCTCGTTCAGCACTTGCAAGAGCGATGACTGGGAATTTGCGAGCGTCTCGTGAATCAGCGGGACTTGATCAAGCGAGCGACGCAGGGCCACCAGATCGCGCGGAGTTGCTGAGCCGAGATTCAAACGGCCAGTCAGCCTTTCAACATCGGCGACTTCCTTCAAGAGAGCGCGGAGTCGATCGCGCTTGATGTGCGAAGCGTGCAATTCAGCGACGGCGCCGTGTCGAGCTTCGACCTCGCCACGCCGAATCGACGGCCGCAAAAGCCACGCGCGCAACAAACGCGCGCCCATGCCAGTTACGGTTTCGTCGATCACGTCGAGCAGCGTTCGCGCAACCCCGGCACCGCCCATCGACTCAACCAGTTCCAGATTGCGCACCGTAACGCTGTCGAGCACCAGGTGATCCTGCGGCTCGAAATAAATAATGTCGCGAATGTGGGCCGCCGCCGCGCGCTGCGTTTCCTGCGCATAGCGGAGGCACGCAGCGGCCGCGCCAATGGCTTCGTCCTTTCCCGTCAGACCGTAGCCATCAAGCGAGCGCACGCCGAAATGTTTTAGGAGCAGTGAAGCGCAATCGTCGATTTGCCAAAGCCAGTCGTCGATCGGCGTCAGAGTCGTGGGCAGAGACCCGACCGTAAGGGAGGGTGCATCCGCGCCGCCGAATCCTTTGGTTTCTGCTTCTGCACCCTCCCTCACGGTCGGGTTTCTGCTAAGCGGCAGCGGCGCCGTGTGGTGATGTGTCTGATCAAAACCTGCGCGCACCAAAGGAGCAAGCGCTGCGGGGAAGAGCAATTCTCGCGGCGCGTAAGACTCAATGTCGGCACCGATCAGCGTCCAGGCGTCCGGGCCGCTCGCCTGCGTCGTGCGAAACTCTCCGGTCGAGATGTCGAGAAATGCTGCGCCGGCAGTTTCGCCATGCGCGGACAGCGCCGCGAGATAAACGGATTCTCGCGGTTCAAGCAATTGCGGATCGATGGGGGTCCCCGGCGTCACGACGCGCACGACTTCGCGCCGCACAAGCTTTTTCGCTTTCGATGGATCCTCGGTTTGCTCGCAGATCGCCACGCGATAGCCCTTGCGGACGAGTTTGGCGATGTAATTTGACGCCGAGTGATGAGGCACGCCACACATAGGAATCGGATCGCCGCGTTCTTTGTGCCGCGCCGTCAGCGTGATCTGTAATTCGCGGGCGCCGATGACCGCGTCTTCGAAAAACAGCTCGTAGAAATCGCCCAGGCGAAAGAAGAGCAGCGTCCCTGGATGCTGCTCTTTCAGCTCCCGGTACTGCCTGACCATTGGAGTGGTGTTCGTTGCCGTCATCAACGCGCCTGTGAGAGTCTCGGAAACCAGGGGGTTCCTATAATTTTCGCTGCGAGAGCCCGCAAGCCTACATCGTAAGCGATAAGCGCCGCAACCACAGACGATGCAAGACCTGATGCGGTCGATTCAGGAGAATCTTCTTGACAGGCCTGAACCCGACGATTTAGTCTCTTGGCCCTAATCAAAGAGATTTGCGATGGGCCGGTTGCGAAGCGATGGACGCATCGGCACTCTGTCGCACAAACGAAGTAAGGTTTGACTAATCGTCTCACCGCCCTTCGACGAATTCCGCGAACAAACGAAATGCAGACGGGCAAGGAATCAATTTCAGCGGCTGTAGCGCCCGCAACCTACTCTTTCGACCAGAATCAAGAACAGGCGTTGGCTCTTGTGGCTTTGAGTCACACCGTAGTCGAGCACCAACTTTACCGTGCGATGTTGGCAGAGATCTCAAGTGTGGGGACGCGGGTCGCTTCGTTTACTACTCGCGGCCTTATGAGTCTGACAGGTATTGGCGGCTACAGCACTGTGCGGCGCGGACTGACTGGTCTCGGCAACAAGCTGAGCATCGAACGACAAAAAGTCGCCGGAGACAACGGGAATCATCAGCCGCCAACGGTCTATCTGGTTTTTACGCCAGAAGAGATTCTCGAGCGTCGTCGCGCGGTCGGGCTGCCTGCTTACCCGAAGGGAGTGGAAAGCGAACACGGCGCGCATTCGCTCGCTCGCGCGATCAGGCGCGTCGTCGACGTGGGAAATCTGAGCCGACGAGAGGCGCAGGTGGCGTTGTGCTGCGCCGAAGGGTTAACGAATGCCGCGATCGGAACACGTTTGCAGGTGAGCGAACAGACGGTGAAGTTTCATCTCCGCAATATCTTTGTAAAGTTTGGCGTGAAGCGCCGCGCGGAACTCGTGTCGCGGATGTTTCGTGACGGTGGAGTGAGCGACAAAGTTTTTTGAAGGGCGCGGTGAATGCCGGGCCCGCGTGTTTGAAAATCCGCAAGCCGCCTCGCGTTTGAGGTTTCCCTTCGGGGTCGCTGCGTGTGTTTCGCTAAAACGAAGCAGCACGCCCGAGGGAGAAGTGTGTTCAGAGTTCAACCTTTAGGTTGGTAGTCTTGACGGACAAGCTGAAGCTTGAACTCTCAACTTGAGAAATGGCGAAGAAGGAAAAGAAAAAGAGGAAGAAGACGGCGCTGATAGTTTGCCGTGACGGGAAGGAATTCTGGACCACGCAGAAGCAATTCTGGCAATGGGCCAGGGAAGGCGTGATTGTTAAAACTCAGGACGGACCGCTAACGGGTGAGTTTTTGCGCGAGTACGAAGAACTGATGGTGCTGGTCAGCAACACGGTGCTGAATCTGGCCCATCCCAATCATATGCGTGAGGCACTCCTTTCGCGGCGCATCGGCCTCGGCGGAAAGTAATATTTCGATGAAGAACAAACGTATCATTTTTGGTCTTATAGCCAATGGGTTGCTGCCTGCTGTTTTGCTGACGGCATCGCCGGCGCGCGCGCAACAACCTGATACGAAGGCATTGACTTCAATGCCGGTGTCACAGTCAGCAACGTCGCAAGCGGGTGATCGCTATCGCATCGGCGCGGGCGATGTGCTGGAGATCCGAATAATCAATCGGCCCCAGCTTTCGCGCGATGCGGTGCGCGTTGAAGGCAGTGGCATGATTCGCATGCCGCTAATCGATGGCGAAATACAAGCGGTCTGCAAAACGGAGGGCGACCTGGCGGAAGATATCAAGACGCGCTATTTGAAGTTCTATCGCAATCCGCAGGTTTTCGTCTTTATTAAGGAGTACCACGCGCGCGAAGTCGCGGTCATCGGAGCCATCAACGAGCAAGGGCGTTATCAGATGCAGCGGCGCCTGCGTCTGCTCGAGTTGCTGACTTATGCAAAGGGTCCGTCGGACAAAGCCGGGCAGACTATCAACATAGTCCGCGCTCCGAGGTCAGCTCTCTGCGACAACGGCGCAAACGCAAGCGAGGAAGGCGGTAGCTTCATCAGCTTGCGGCTCAACGACACGATGCGCGGCGAAGAAAAGGCGAACCCTTATGTCGAACCCGGCGACATCGTAACGCTTCCTGAAGCCGATCAAGTTTACGTCGTCGGCAATGTCTATTCTCCAAAAACTCTGCCGATGAAAGAGCCGATTAGCGTATCGCAGGCGGTGGCGATGGCCGGCGGCGTTTTGCGCGATTCCAGAACTGATCGCGTGCACATCGTCAGGCGGCAGCCTGGGTCGGGGGCAGTGTCTGAGATTTTGGTCGATCTAAACGCGATTACGCGCAAGAAGGCCGAGGATGTCGCGCTTCAACCAAACGATATTGTCCAGGTGTCTGAATCCACCGGCAAGAGCATGATTCGCAGCTTGCTGGGTGTGGTCGCGCCGTCCCTCGGACAGCTTCCCGTGCGCGTGATTCCGTAAGAATGAAATTGAGAGATTTTTATTCACAGGTGAAACAATGAACGAAGCTACAAATCTGGCGAAGCGTGAGCCTGAGCCGCAACAATTAGAAAGCCGGGCTGAGCCCGCTAATTACCGTGCGCCCGTTTATGATTATGGCCTGGATCCCGCGGGCGAAGGTGAAGTGCACTTGCTCGATTATTGGCGGGCGGTGCGTAAGCGTTTGTGGTTGGTGCTTGGCATTGCCGCTTTGATCACGGCGCTCGCTACTATTTATGTGGCGCGCAAGCCGGATGTTTACGAGGCTAAATCTCAGGTTGAGATTGGTCTCGAGAACAATCCGATGTATGCCGGAAAAACCGCGCCTTTCATTTACAGTCCGGTAAACGATCCCGCGTACTTCAACACGCAGCTTCAGATTCTCACCAGTCCCGCGCTTCTGCGCCGCGTCGTGAAGACGCTCGATCTGGAACACAATCAAGCTTTCCTCCGACCGCAATCTTCGCAACCTCATTCGACGTGGAAGACAATCACCGGGATGTTGGGTTTCGGCGGAACGGCACAGAAGAATGTTGCCAACAAAGTTAAGGAGTTGCCTTTGACAGCTTCCGTCGCGCCGGCAACGTCGAGCGACGACCTGGGTGAAGCAAAACGTCTGGCGCCCTACGTCGGCGCTTTGCAGGCTCTGAAAGTCGAGCCCGTGCGCGAGAGCCGTGCTGGTTATTATAAGGAGACGCGTCTGATCGATATCACGTACCAGCATGGCGATCCTGAAACTGCCGCCAAGATCACAAATGCCGTCGCCGAGACCTTTGTCCGTTCGAACCTGGAAAAGAAGAACGAGACCAACACGACTACCAGCGAGTTTCTTTCCAAGCGCGTCGCGGAACTGCAAGCCACGCTTCTGGCGGACGAAGAAAAGCTCGTCAACTATGCCAAGAACAACCAGATTCTGTCGCTGGACGCGAGCCAGAACACCGTAGTCGAACGGCTTTCGGGTCTGAACAAGTCTCTGCTCGAAGCCGAGAACGAGCGCAAGCTTGCGGAAGCCGAGTACAACGCGGCGAAAGCTCCGGGCGCCGCCAGCGCTTTGGCCGAGGCCGGCGCCAAAGATATCAATGAGTCTGAATCAAAGCTGAGCGACCTGAAACAGAAGCGGGCGCAACTGCTGGTTGACGCCACTGAGGAAGCGCCGGAGGTCAAGGAGATCGAACAGCAGATCACCGAGATGCAAAAGCACTTGAATGAGACTCGCGCGCGCGGCACGAGCGTCTTGCTCACGAACCTTGAAACCAAGTATCGACAGTCGCTGGCCCGGGAAGAATCTCTGCGAAAATCTTTCAACCAGCAAAAGGGCGAAACCGTGACGCAGAACGAAGCAGCGATCAACTATCGCATCCTGCAACAGGAGATCGAGACGAACAAAGGATTGCTGGACAATTTGCTGCAACGCTCGAAAGAGAATGATGTGGTGCTGGCGGGCCGGCCAAACAACATTTCGATTGTCGATTACGCGATCGTGCCTGACTCTCCGGTGGGACCGGCGCGCATGCGTTCCGTGATGCTGGCGTTTGTCCTGGGGCTGGCGCTCGGCGTTGGCCTGGCGCTGTTCCTGGAATACCTGGACGACAGCGTCCACTCAACCGATGACGTCGAAAAGTTTTTGCGTCTGCCTGCGCTGGCTGTCATTCCCGCAATGGGTGGCGGCGGTGCGCGGCGGCGTCTGCTTTCGTCAGCAACGACGCTGCAGAAACGCAACGGCAGTAATGGCAGCGGCAACCCTGAATTGCTGCTGAACGTAACCGGGCGCTCGGCGCTGGCTGAATCTTATCGGCAGTTACGCACTTCGGTTTTGCTTTCGACGGCCGGCCGCGCACCGAAAACGTTACTGATTACTTCCAGTCTGCCCGGCGAAGGCAAGACCACAACCGCCGTGAATACTGCGATCAGCCTGGCTCAGACGGGTGCCGCCGTCGTCATCATTGACGCGGATATGCGCCGGCCGCGTCTGCGTTCAATCTTTAATTTGCCCGAGCGAAAAGGACTCAGCTCCGTTCTCTCGAGCGAGATGAAAGCAGAAGAGATGCTCTCGCTGATCGCACTGGACGAAACCACCGGACTTCACGTAATGACCTCGGGGCCGATTCCACCCAATCCGGCGGAACTGATCGGTTCGGATCAGATGCGCAAGTTGATTTCCGAACTCAGCCGCACGTTCACCCACATCGTGATCGACTCGCCGCCGATCAGCTCGTTTACCGACGGCGTGCTGATCGCGTCGATGGTTGACGGCGTGCTGCTGGTGGTGCACGGCGGCAAGAGTTCGCGCAGCGTCGTGCGCCGCTCGCGGCAGTTGCTGATTGACGTGGGCGCAAAGATCTTCGGCGTCGTGCTGAACAACGTCAGTGTGCGTTCGCACGATTATTACTATTACTACCAGCGCTACTATAACCAGTCTTACTACAGCAAGGACGTTGAGAGTGAGAAGGTTGGTTCTGCAGCCGGTTCGTAACTGCGGAGGTTAACTCTCTGGCAAAGGGGCAGACTAAATGAGCGTCAATCTTCAGCTTGATCAAATGACGACAGAAGAGAAACTACGAGCGATGGAAGACCTGTGGGCCGACCTGACGCGTAACCAGGATGCATATGAGTCTCCGGCGTGGCACGAAATCGTCCTGAAGGAAAGGGAAGAAAGAGTAAAGGCGGGCCACGAGACATTCATCGATTGGGAGCAGGCAAAGAGGCAGCTTCGCGATCGGATGAAATGAAAATTACCATCCTGCCGTCGGCCAGAGACGACCTTGCCCGTGGTTTTGATTTCTACGAAGCGCAAGGAGAAGGACTCGGCAGCTACTTTTTGGAGTCTCTCTTTTTCGACATCGACTCACTTATGTTGTATGCCGGAATCCACCGAAAGGTCTTTGGTTTCCACCGGTCGCTATCCTCAGCGCTTCCCCTATGCCATCT
>WNEY01002760.1_pt1 | contig 12976 bp, 4 predicted proteins | sample 5400531 | NCBI WGS metagenome assembly WNEY01 (sample SAMN13153338, study PRJNA577476) | soil metagenome | isolation source: 200 cm saprolite under Douglas fir tree site 1 | place: USA:California | collected 2015-04-18
TATAGCTGCAACAACGTTTGCGCTAATCCCCCTGATGCTGTGGGAACAGATGACGCTAGCTACTCGAATACAACACTCCACTTTGTCCAGTATCTCACGGATCAAATGCAGTCGGAGAGTATGGGATGGCTCTGGTGGGAAGCTGGCGAGGGGTCTTGCTGCGGCGCTCTGGGCACTTGGGGAAACCTATTGAGATTTCAACCAGCAACCCCACCGAACGGACCGGCACCCAATAATCCTAGTGGCTCTCCACCCTTCTCTTCACCAATCGCATGGCTTGCGGTCGGCGGAATCGCGGGACTTGCAGTGGTTGCAGCAGTGGTACTGCACCGAAAGAAGAATCTGTAGTCATGATGACGGAGGCAAGGAACCGGAAGCTACCATGTAGCCTCAGAAAGGCCGGGCATACGAGAGTGGGAATAAGCCTGGTCCACCTGCCGTCTGAGGCGAAGCGAGCCGTAGCAAACCAAGCGGCCCAAGTATTCTGTCCCGAAACGGAGTAAAGCCCCTCGTCTCAGCATTTTTGTTGGACGAGATGTGGACCTTGGCTAGCTATGGTCTTACGTCTACGTCTGATCAGGAGCACAGTAAGAACTGTAATTGTCAGAATTGCGACAGCGCCGGAGGTCAGGAGAAGGAGAGACCAGTCAAACGGTGGTGACGTGTTCTTTGTCGGCGGTGATGTATTGTTTGTCGGATTGCTTGGAGGTCTTATTACGAAACTATCTGAGAACTTGCTCGGGCTTTGAGTATTATGGCTTAAAACTGAGGGGACCCATGTGAATGACACTTGGGTGGCGTTTACGCTCATCATGCCAACGCCGTTCCCCGAAGCCATATCCACAGGGCTCCCATGAGCCCAGCAGCAGTCTGCAGGCGTTATCGTCAATGAGCCTCTAGCGCTCATCGCCTTTGCGAAATAGTTGATGTCGGGACGGCTAAAATTCAGCTGTTCGTCCCGTTGGCTGAATACGCCTTGGATGACCTCTACGGTTCCTTTTCCGCGCGTGTAAACATCCGACGACCCATCGTTAGCAACGCACGTGGGATCATACGCAATTCCAACGGTTGAGCCAGAAAGAGGTTCGCTGGGACCCAAGCACGTTAGCTGTTTTGAGCGAGCGTAAATGTGGGCATGCCCATTGAGCAGAACGTCAACCCCATGAGACATTAGATAGGATTCAAGCTGAAAGTTTGGATTGTGTCCGTTGGGCATCCCATTACCCTCACAGCCTGTCGCGAGGTCGGGACTGAGGCATGGCTTATGAAAGGCGACGATAATCCAGCGGCCCGCGGCTTTCGCAGCGGCGATAACGCCAGTTAACCAGTTCCAGTGTTGATCCATTATTGGCATTCCGCACACGGAAAGAGGACAATAGTTGAAGTTGATATTGGCAGTGGGATCAGTAGAGTTTCCAACAATATCTGCCACTGTAATCGTTATGATCCGGGCTATTGGGTTTGCTGCCGGGTAATCAAAGTAGCCTTCCTTCCCGTAGCACGTGCTGCTTTCTGAACAAAGTCCGGAGCCTACGAAGTTGATGTATCCATTCCCGGCTGTCGCCGTCGAATTGAACGCGGAGAGGGGCATACAATTATTTGCAATGAATGCGTCTATGTAGCCGTCTTTCTGGGGCGTGAGTGGGTTACCATCGTCGTGGTTTCCAGTCACGAAAACGTAGGGGAAGGAAGGATTGCTAAGCCTGTTCTGGACGTTGACCTTGATGAAGTTGCACCAGTCCGCCTCGTTCCCGGTCGGTGGATTCCCTGTTGAAGTGCCATTATAACTAATGTCTCCGAGGTCTAAGAAGAAGTCAGGCTGTATCATTCGATTGCTAGAATTAGATTCGGCAAGGTCTCCTCCGTAGTATCCTGTGTCTCCTCCGAAATAGAAAGTAAAACTGACGGGAGAGACGACCGAAACCTCACGCGATGGTGCTGCGTAAGCGACGATTCCGAGTCCCAGAATCGCAATCATTGAAACCCCAAGGAGACGGCCTCGGAGCTGAAGCAGAATCCTTTGACGCAACCTAGGAAGTAGGTGGATGCCTAAGACGAACACAGCAAGCAAAAAGACGATCTCGCTGAGCGGAATTCCAGGAGAAGGCGATGATTGGGATGGCTAGACCACTGGACCAACGACGCTGACTCCAGCTCCGCGTGAGCGTGGGTCGATGTAACTAGGGCGGCGGATGGAGGTAATGCTAAGCCTGCGAGAATAGGTCCGGTTCTCATCGGTCTGTCACGGTCGACACGTCAGTCTCTCCAATCTATTGTAGTTTTCGCAAATGGAACACAACCATCCAAAAACGTCTGGAATTTCTAGCTCTTCGCGACTGTATTGATGCGGATATCCTTCGATACCTTCTGCCTAGAAGAGGATTATCCATACTTAAATCTCCCGAACGCGGCCTATCGGCGCGAGCAGTTGCTAATACTCCGCAGCAGAGTTTTTCTCTTCACCGTCTTAGCAGTGCTACCTCTCATCCTATCGGCTTTCACGACCTCACCAGCTACAGCGCAGGGAGCCGGGGAAACAAGTTTCGTATTCGCTGCCTCCGGAGATCTAAACAGCCCGATAAAGGGGGGAGGTTATGACAGCCTGCGCTCGCTAAAGTCCCTGAACCCCGACTTCTTCCTGGGGCTGGGTGACCTGAGCTACAACGCAAACTACACTGGCACAAAATGGTGCTCGGACTTCAAAAACCAGTTTAGCAACATTGAGATCATCCCGGGATACCATGACACCGGAGACGACGCCTATCTCAATGATACATCCGCAACTCGGAGCTACGAGAAGTTCGTGGGTTCACCTGGTTCTGCGTACGGATGCCCGTACAGTTTGGCAACGCACCCTAGCTGCGAACCCCAGGGGTGCGATTACGGCAGGGAGTACTACTTCGACTATCCAGCCAACGCTCCTATCGCTAGATTCATTATGATAAGTCCAAACATCTACAACGTTACCGGCAGGTGCAATGCTTGGAAACAGGGACAACCCCGAATCTTGAAGTTCCCCGATTGTAACAGCCCTCAACAACGTCAGTGTAGCTACCTCTTCGACTGCTGGAACTACGAAAAATCTGACCTCAACGACATCGATTACACCTACAGTTACGCCAACTTCGCGAACCACTGGAATTGGACCGAGACCGCTATAGAGGGGGCCCAAAGTCAGAACGAATGGGTGATCGTAGGAATCCACAAGTTGTGCATAAGCGCAGGAAGGGAAAATTGCGAGATCGGGACCGATCTATTCAATCTCCTCCTCTCAGAGAAAGTTGATCTTATCCTTCAAGGTGACGATCACGCCTATGAAAGGAGCAAGCAACTATCCCTCAACTCAACATTGGTGGACGGCCATCCCCTTTGCGATGGTATCACTACCAACATGGACAGCTGGGCGGTCTACAACTCAACCACCTCAGGTTGCATCATCGATAATGGATCAAGGGGTTTCTACCAACCGGGAGCCGGCACGGTAGTTGTAATAGATGGCACCTTTAGCTGTAACTTCCAGAATCCATGTTACAACATTAACGACACGTCGGCATACCCCTTGAACGCGGCCGAATCGCCCTACTTTGCCAGGCTCATGGGGGGCAACACCGCGGGCAACGGAAACGGTTTTCTCAGCTATACTGTCACAGGCAAGAAAGGGGACGACGGGAGAATAGATGTTCAGACCCATTTCGCAGGCTCTTTCCAGGATTTCTTCAGCATCTCCAAACCCCCTGTGTCAACAGTAACATGGTCGCCTCCCAATCCCAGTGCGGGGTACCCGGTGGCCTTCTCCGCCGCAACGGCTGGCGGGGTTCCTCCATACTCCTACAGCTGGAGCTTCGATGACGGGTCAACCGCCACGGGCTCGACTCCTATCCATTCGTACACATCAAACGGTTACTACAACGTGACACTCATCACGATCGACTCTCTGGGAAATTCGAGAACAGCGCAGCAATTATTGGTGGTAGGCTCTTGGAATCCTGCGGTTTCATGTAGTCCGACGACATCGACCTTTGAAGCTGTCCTCGGGTCCGTGACCATCCAGAGGATACCCCCTGATTCGAACTCTACTGGAGCTGACTACAGCGGTGGAGCATTCAAGCTGGCAGGCAACCTGCCCTACGCAGCGAATCCTTCGGATTGGCCCTTTTCAAAGAGAGCCCTCTACCCGTATCCCGGCGGGAAACCGTGCTTTACCTTGGGTGTTTCTGCGTTTGTAGAGGTTCACAGTGTAACCGTGCTCTCCGTTGACCCCCAGGCGGACTGCGGCATCTACTACGATATCTCCAACGGCGGCGGACGGTTCCCCAACGGGAGTTCCTGCTCCACGACCTTCAACCTCGCGAGCTCCACACCCGCTTGCCCATCCTGCTACCTGCACCGAGTGTATGCGGTAATAGACCGAGACTGGAAGGCCGCCGGAATTGCGCCTCCTTCGCCTGGGCAAGGACAAACGATCGACGTTCAAGGATTCGTCTATTGGAACACGCAATGGGTGGACCAGCCCTGGCATTCCTTTACCGGTTGGGAGTTGCATGTTACGGCATGGAGAATATCTATGACCCCGACTCCTGTCGCGGTGTCTTTCCTCTCAGGCAACGGATTGTGGTATATCCTCGGCGCCCTCGGGATCACCTTGGCGCTCGTATCAGCCTACGGGACACGATTCCCCGCGCGGATCAAAGCACTCGTTAGCAGATTCAGACGAGATTACCAGCCTTCTTCCGAAAAAGTCCGATGATAGTCTCGAACATGCATTGCTCGCAATCCTGACTCTCGCATGCGGATACTCGATTAGCAACTTTTCTTCTGCTAAATATTCCCGAACACTCTTTTCCGGTGATCCCTAGTGTGGTCGATCTTCTCGCGAATGTGGGCCGAGGCAAACTATCTGGTTAACCGAACGTTTTTTGAACCGGAGATATGATTCAGAAGATCACGAGAATGTGCCAACACAACCGTCTTTTCCTGTAAGACCGAACAACGTGGAACATGTCTGAGTCAACGACACATTGATCAGGGCTAATACCTGAGCCATTCTTTCAAAGTCTTTCGCTTAATCGCTAAGAAGATGATGGTGAAGCCTATGCTGCCTGAGGCTACCAGGTACCACGTTAGCATTTGCGGATTTGACGCTCGGATTTTGGGTTGCCAGTCAATACTTTTCAGGGGTAAGCCGGCAGTTCTATTTTGCAACAGGAGGGTTACGGCTGAGCTTGTGATTCGAGCTATTGTGCCATGCGTGCCCACGGCATAAGCGACCTCGGTTCCAGGCATCCATCCCGCTGCATAGAAGTGTCCTATTCTGTGAAGATCAATCTTGGTCCCATCCAAACCAGTGTAATACTGGATTCTCTTGAAGCTCAAGCAGACCTTGTTAGCATTGTAGAGTACGTTGTACTCGCATTTGGTCTGCGTGGCGGTGACTGTGAGTCCGAGTTGCCCGGATATGAGGCCTATCCCATTGTCCTGGTTGAATTCTATATCACGAATCAAGTGTGGCGCGACCTCAAACAAAACTGCGGTGTTCTGTTCGGTAAACGAGCCATCTTGGTACTCGAAGAGTTTAGCGTGGTCACCGCCTACGAGCGCGAAAGAACCGGAAGGGTTCCATCTCGCGGCAAAGAAAGAGAAGTTGGTCGGCGGGGGAGCCACGATACTCGTATGCGTTCCGTTGAACTCTGCGATAAGTCCGCTTTGGCCGACGACTAGGGCAATGTTTTGCTTAGTGCTCCATGCAGAGGCAAAAATTGGCTTCGTTATATCAGTGGGAATAATGGTAACTTTCTGACCGTCGAATAGGAGGAATTTGCCCCCTGGCCCGGCGATTAGAGCCAAAGAATCATTAGCGGTCCATGAAATAGTCTCTAGGTTTTCAGTTGAGTCCAAGCCAGTGGGGATGGGTGTCACGGAAACCGTGCTGTTGGCCACCGTGATTTTTAGGAGAGTGTCGTTTCGTCCGACCGCCAGAGCATACGCCCCGTCATGCCTCCATCTTACTTCAGTAAGGTTGGCCGGTGATGGAGTTGGAAACTGAAAGAGTTGGCTTCCATCAAAGACATAGAGTTGGCCGCTATCGCCGACCACTAAAGCGTAGGGTTTGGAGAGGTCAGGAGGCAAAGCTTGGTTCTTGCCACCAGATGCGGAAGCCCCATGAGTGGCCAGCGGAATAGACGCTGCCGCCAGGCTACAACAGAGAATGATAAGCAACGTCCGCTTCGTGCTCATCCCTCAACTAAGTCAGACCTCGGAAAGTTCAGCCCTTCACTATGAAAATAAGCCTAGCGTTTGCAACTGAACTCAGCCCTTTGAAAGAGGGGACGAGGCGAATCCAGGCATCAAAGGCAATCTTCGGCGTATTCTGGTCGAGCGGGCGAATTCAACTATTCGCGTTTCAATAGGTCCTTCACGTGGGCTCGGCCTTCCCCAGGCGATAGGGTTCGCGGTGATTTTCGGGGCCATATTAGGAATTGGCGCGGCGGTCATCCTCTCGGTAGTCCTTATCATCCGGCGCAAAAAGGGAACTCCAAGACAAACTTCAACATGATGCGTAATCTACCCGGGGAAGTCTCAAACCGAAATTTAGTTTTTCCCCTCGGGGTAGGGAAAGTGAAGTCGTAAGCGGGCTCAATCACTTCTGAAGAGGTAGTTTATGCTTGTAGTTTTCATGTCTGAGAATGGGTTTACTGGGGTTTCCAGGCTATTCCTCGATACTGAGTCGTGGTGACCGGCGAGGTCACGAGCTTCACCACCGTCCCGTTGGTGCAGGTTAGTACTGTCCCAGCGCCTCCCACGATATAGGCTGTACCTGAAGGCGACCAGCCGATAGCGTAGAGCCAGCTGGAAGTCACAGTCGCAAGCATGGTCAACGTTGACCCGTTGTATGCGAGCACCATCCCGTTGTCCCCCGCCAACAATGCCAAAGTACCAGCCGCGTTGAACGCGATGGCCCGGATAGCATTGCTCGAAGGAACAATACTCGTGTTGATTGCCGCGACAGTTGGTATGGTCGTGACCTTGACACCGTCATACTTGAACAGGGTTCCCGCAGAGCCGCCGAGAAGTGCATAAGACCCGTCGGGCTTCCAGGCGACCGATCGCAACGGCGATGTCACCGGCTGGCCAATCAGCACCAGCGTTCCGTTCTGAGAGAGTCTCGAAACTTTTCCGTCTGTCGAGACGACGAGCGCGTAAGCGGGTTTCGGAGCGGCCGCGATAACCGTCACAACAACACTCCCGCCGCTTCCGAGATGCATACCGGACAGGAAATCGTCTTGTCAAAAAAGGGGGTATTCGTTGGCGGTTTTGCGTCGCATTACTGGTTTCTTCAGAAGAACAAACTTGGACGATATCTTCCTATGTTGCTTTTTGGAGCCTCGGGCGTAGATGCAAATGCAAGCTCAAACCCCCTCCACGCTCGTCCAGGGTAGGCGTTGCAGTAGTGAACAATTTCGAGGAGGGGCGACCGATCAGAAAGAAATAGCAGCCGTAGGAAGAACTGTTTTTCCATCTCATCGCTTAAATCGTCAGTGTCTATCCTAACTATCGCGGGATATCCTTTTATCGCTAATTTTCTAAATGGTTAAATCCAAGGATTGTCACCTTGATTCGATCCATCTCGAATGCCGAATTATTCTCGTTTAAATAGTAAAACAGGAATCGCCTTCATACTGCTTATTCTGTCAATCCTCTCTTTCCCGCAGGTCCTTAACGCGGTCGTCCCTCCAGCGAACGCCTCCACCACCAGCTTCTCCTTCGCCGCATCAGGCGACATGGGAAGCCTCACAGTCAGCACTTCCACATCTAGCATGACCAGGCTAGTTTCGGCCAACCCCAACTTTTTCCTGGGACTTGGAGACCTCAGCTATGATCCGACCGTTCAAGGCGACCTCTGGTGTAGCCAGTTCAAATCTCAATTCAACAATATCGAGATTCTTCCTGGAGACCACGACACTGGTGGTCACTCCTCAACCAGTTTTGGAGAGACCCACAATTACGACAAGTATGTCGCTGGGTGCCCTCTCACTCTTGGGGTTCCGATAAATTGCGGGCCGATTGAAGGCGCCTGTTACGGTAAGGAGTACTACTTCGATTACCCATCTGGGAACCCAATAGCCCGGTTCATTTTTGCCTCACCGAAGATCTACAACATAACCGGTGTCTGCGTAGGCTCGCCTAACTGCAGCTCACAAACAGGGCAGCCGTGTACTGACCAGTACGGATGCTGGCCATACGCAGCCGGAGACATTCACTACAACTTCGTTTCAAACGCGATCGACGATGCTCACTCGAAAGGAATACGCTGGGTCATCGCTGCGACGCACAAACTCTGTATCAGCTCTAGCGACGCGACATGCTCGATGGGGAACGCTTTTTTCAACATGCTTCTCCAAAAGAAAGTAGACCTGATTATCCAAGCTCATGACAATGCCTATGAGAGGAGCAAGCAACTAGCCCTCAACCAGTTCACCGGCTGTACCAGCATAAAGAACGACAATAACGGTTATGCGGTCTACAACGCGGGATGCGTCGACGACGACGGGTCAAGAGGCTACTATTCGCCGGGCGCTGGATCGGTTGTTGTAGTACAGGGAGCCTGGATCAATGACCTCTACACCGTGAACAATACAGCTGCAAATGGTGGCGCGAATGCTGCGGAGGCTCCTTACTTCGTCAAGCTGATGGGCAGCAACACACTAGGAGCGGGGCTTGGATTTGTCCAGTATACTGTAAGCTCGAACAGGATCGACGTTGCGACTCATTTCTCTGGAACCTATTCTGACAGCTTCAGCATATGGGCAGGACCCAATCCAGTACCGTCCATCACCTGGTCGCCTCTAGCCCCACAAGTGGGACAATCGGTCACCTTTACCGCCGCTGCCTCCGGTGGAGTAGCTCCGTATTCGTTTTCATGGGACTTTGGAGACGGCGCGAAAGCAACTGGAACAACAACGACCCACACTTATTCTCTCGCAGAATATTACAACGTGACCCTAACTTCAACTGATTCCACCAACAAGACCGGATCAACCCGCAACGTGATTGCCATCGGCTCTTGGAACAGCGCTATCCAGTGCAGCCCGACAGTGTCAACGATCGAAAAAGTGATCGGGAATGTCGCAGTTCAACGGAACGCCTCGGACCCGAACTCAGTAGGCGCAGATTACGGTGGTGGTGGATTCAAACTTGCAGGACCAACAGGATCGAATCCTGTAACATGGCCGTTTTCGAAGCGCAGCTTACAGCCACCTTGCATTGTCAGCGGGATCTCTTCTTTTGTCGAGTTGCACAATGTGATGCTGAATGCTCCGGCGTTGCTGGCGACCTATGACTGCAGAACCTCGTACGATGAGGCGAACGGGGCCGCTCCGTTTCCAAACGGAAAGAACTGTGACATAACGTTCAGCATCGGCAACCCGTCATTCACGACATGTCCCGCTTGCTACATGCACCAGATTTATGTCGAGATCGATGGCGACTGGAACGCTTCTGGTATCGCTCCCGCTAGTCCACCAACAGGTCAACTGATCGATATTCAGGGGTTTGTCTACTGGGATACGAGCGCGCTCACAACCGCCTCCCACAACTGGTCGGGCTGGGAGATCCATGCGGTCTCTGCATGGAGACTTTCACCGGGATCCATCTCACCACCGACTGTGAACGTGGGTTCTCCCACACCTAATCCAGACAACACGGGCTCGACGGTCAATGTTCAGTTTTCTGTCTCAAGCTCCACGACTGTTACCGGGATTAATGTCAACTGGGGTGATGGTACGGCTTCGGACAATCTTGCTGGGACCGCAACCTCCGACTCTCACGTGTACACGAGCACCAGTTCAGCAAAGTCGAAGAGTTTCACGATTACGGTAACAGCGACGAACAGCGCTGGATCAGGCTCGGGAACCACAAGTGAAACAGTGAACGATCGAGCTCCAACCGTGACCATATCAAGCATCTCGCCGAATCCAGTGAACACTCAGACGACTGTTACCGCCTCGTTCTCCTCGTCTGATCCTGACGGGACGATATCGTCGATTACCGTAAACTGGGGTGACGGCTCAGCTATCGACAATCTCGCAGGAACAGCGACCTCTGATATCCATTCCTACTCCTCCGCTGGAACCTTCACTGTAACTGTCACTGTAACAGACAATAGCGGTTCCACGGGCCAGGCAATTGGCTCGGAGACGGTTCAGGCGCCAAAAGCTCCTGTCGTTACCGTGAATAATCCCTCTCCCAATCCCGCCAATACAAGAACGAGTGTCTCTGTGTCATTCAATGTAACTAGCTCGAGCCAGGTCACCGGAATCGCGGTGAACTGGGGCGATGGCACAACCGATAGTCTCCCGGGAACAGCAACCTCAGACTCTCACACCTACACGTCAACTGGCAGTCTCTCCTCACAGACGTTCACAATAACGGTCACGGCGACCAACAAGGCTGGACCAGGATCAGGGATTACAACAGAGACGATCAACGATCGTCCACCAACAGTCAATATCAGCAGTGTTTCGCCGAACCCAGCATTGACTGGATCAATAGTCACTGTCATGTTCAGTGCGACAGATCCTGATGGAACTATCTCTTCTTTCATTGTGGCATGGGGTGATGGCTCAACAACGAGTCTAGCAGGGACCGCGACTTCTGCGACTCACAGCTACGCGAGTACTGGCAACTCATTGTCGCAGAGCTTCACGATCACAGTTTCGGGTTCGGATAATGGTGGGTCGACCGGATTTGCCTCCAGTTCGGTCACCGTGAATGACAGGGTTCCTTCAGTCAACGTTAGCAGTGTCTCGCCTAATCCTGCCTCGACTGGCCAAATTGTCACTGTAGGATTCTCCAGTGCTGATCCCGATGGGACAGTATCATCGATCGTGATCAACTGGGGAGACGGATCGACGACCAACCTATCCGGCAGCACAACATCCGCGTCGCACACATACTCATCAACTGGAGCGAGCTTAAGCCAATCTTTCACCATCACTCTGACTGCAACCGACAATGGCGGATCAACAGGCTCAGCAAGCACCTCTGTGACAGTGAATGATCGAGCTCCCGTTGTGACCGTGAGTGGTGTCTCGCCTAATCCGGCGCAGACCGGACAGACGGTCACAGTCACATTCTCGGCGACCGACCCTGACGGCACCGTTTCATCGATCAGTGTAGACTGGGGGGACGGGAGTGGCCTTGACTCTCTGTCCGGGTCTGCAACATCGGATTCTCATTCCTATGTCTCACCGGGCTCTTACACGATAACCGTTAGTGCCGCTGACAATAGCGGCTCTGTAGGCTCCAACACGACCTCCGAGATGATCTCGTCTCCTCTGGCTCCGAGTGTGAGCATTTCAGGTGTAACACCAAACCCGGCGGGCACTGGTACGACTGTCACAGTTTCCTTCAGCGTGTCCAGCACTCTACCTGTTACAGTTGTCACGGTCGACTGGGGTGATGGTTCTGGTCTTGACGTTCTGCCGGGCTCTGCGACATCCGACACTCACATCTACTCCTCAACCGGGAACGCGAAATCCCTGAGCTTCACAATCACTGTCTCTGGTTCGAACTCTGCCGGCACAGGATCCGCTACTACTTCAGAGACCGTGAATGATGGGGCGCCTGTCGTGACAATTACGGGACTAACGCCTAACCCCGCCTCAACTGGGGTTGTCGTCACTGTCAACTTCACCTATACGGACTCGGACGGCACGATTTCATCAGTGACTGTGAACTGGGGCGATGGAATCGTTGATAATGCTGCTCTAAGTGCTCACGGTGACACTCACGCCTATTCTTCGACTGGTAATGCTGTCAGCAAGACTTTCACGATAACTGTTACAGCGACTGATAACAGCGGGTCCACAGGCTCGGGTGTGACATCGGCGACTGTCAATGATAGGGCTCCGCTTGTAATTGTGACAGGTGTCTCGCCATCTGCGCCTTTCGTTGGACAAACTGCCACTGTCAGTTTCACATCGAGTGATAGCGATGGATCAATCGCCTCGATCAGCGTGAGTTGGGGTGATGGAACATCGACTCACGTTCTTGCTGGAACTGCGACCTCGGACACACATGCCTACTCGGCTGCGGGCTCCTTCACTATCACGGTTGTCGCCACGGACAACAGTGGCTCAACAAGCCAAGCGGTTGCAAGCGTTACCACTGCTGTTTCGATCGCACCGCCCTACGCTCTCGTTGTGACTGCGAACGGCCAGGTCTACAAGATGTACCAGAACGGAACGCTCACTTTGATCGGTACGCCGGTTACTACACCACTTCGTCAAGTGGCCTGGAAGTCGGACGGATCCTACGCGCTGATCGTCGGCGATTTCGCGGTCCTGCTGAAGTACGATGGAACCTCGCTGACAACAATCTCGACACCAATATCGACAGGTTACAACTTCTGGTCTGTCTCATGGAAGCCTGACGGATCCTACGCGCTAATCGGTGGATCTGTCGGTATTCTCCTAAAGTATGATGGTGTGTCGGTGACCCAGATCAGTAATCCGGCTGGGACGACGATCTTGTGGATGAGTTGGAACCCGAGCGGGTCGTATATCGTAATGGCCGGAAAATCCGGCGGTCTCAGAACATACGATGGGACGACGATCAGATCGTTCACTACAGGAACGACCAACGATCTGAACACCGTAGCGTGGAATCCGAATGGCCAGTACGCCTTGATTGGTGGGCTAAGCGGTGTTGTTCTCAGCTTCGACGGGACCGCGGTGACCGCGATCAATACGGCTGGTTTGACGGGAACGAACGCGATCAAAGCGATAGCGTTCAGTCCATCGGGCAGTCTCGCCTTGCTCGTCGGGGATAATGGAATGGTCTTGACTTGGAATGGGTCCAGTCTGACCCTACTTCCAACAATCACGAGTAGCTGGCTCTACAACGTCGCTTGGGGACCGGGTGGAACAGCCTACATTGTTGGGGGCAGCGGTGCAGTGTTGACATATTCGAATGGAAC
>WNEY01002761.1_pt1 | contig 12974 bp, 15 predicted proteins | sample 5400531 | NCBI WGS metagenome assembly WNEY01 (sample SAMN13153338, study PRJNA577476) | soil metagenome | isolation source: 200 cm saprolite under Douglas fir tree site 1 | place: USA:California | collected 2015-04-18
TGTTAGTAGGCATCGGGCCGTACGGCTTTATAGGCCGCCTTCAAGCGCTCGACGGTGAAGCCTTCGGGCCGGCACGCCTGGATGATTTGTTGCTCCTCCGCGGCGACACGCTCCGCGGCTTCGGGGATCCGCTCAGCGATCTCCTGGGGGATCGCGACAACCCCGTGTTGGTCACCGTGCAGCAGGTCGCCAGGATTGATCCACACGCCTCCCACCTTCACGGGGATTCCGAAGTCGACCAGGTGGACGTTCGCGTGTGACACCGACACGTGCGCGGCGCAGAACTGAAAACCGAATCTCCGGACCTCGTCTAGGTCCCGCACGGAACCATCCGTCGCGACTCCCACGCACCCAAGCGCTTTGTGGATGTTGGCCTGGACCTCGCCCCAGTAGGCTCCCTGGCCCTGAGGTTGGTCCAGGTCGTGCATCACGACTATGCGGGGCGCCGGAATGGTTTGGATGTAGTCCCACCAGGCGAAGGTGCTGGCCCGCCGCTGCTGCGCTGCAGGGCGTTCCGCCCGGATGAGTGCCGTCACAGCATGTCCTACCATCGGGCCCAGTTCGGAAAACAGCGCCCGGATTTCGGAGGACAGGTTGCCGGCCTCGCGCGGCCGGACTTTGAAGGTCTCAATCGCATTCGCCACCGTCGGGCTGGACAGCCCCCGTAGAGCAGCGGTCTGGTCGGCTGAGAGTGGCACCGGGCTCCCTCCTTAGGCGGACATTGTCGGGGGAAGAGGTTCTACCGTTGCGAGGAGATTGCTTCGGCGCAGCGCGCCTCGCAATGACAGATGAGACTAACGGTCATTTTTAGATTTTCGCATAGTCATCCAAAATTAGCTTTCGGCAAGGTAGTTTCTTCGCCCGCCAAGTCTTGTCATTGGTCACCACAACCTGGGCACCTTGATCGACGACCGACGCAACAATCAGAGCATCCGGAAGCGGAAGATTCGTCCGGCCTCGTAACGTCGCCCCATTAGCAGCCACTCCTGCCGTGATGTCCGCGAGTTGGATGCCGGGCATCGCCTCCAGCGCCGCCCGGATTTGTTCGGCGCGGTCACCGTGACCTTCTTGCCAGGGCTTCACCAGAATCTCGCTGAGGCTGACAACCGATAGCAGAAGTCGAAACGCACCCGCGGAAGCTTCTGCCAGGAGATGCGTCGTCAGTTCAATGTATGGGGCGATATCCTCCAGGTGGTAGATCAGTACCTGAGTATCAAGCCCGACCCGCTTCGTACTGCCCAACGCACGCCGAAACCTGCCAACGTCTACCTCCACGCCTCACGCTCGCCCCGCACGTAGGCGTCGATCTCCTCTCGCGTCTTGCCGTAGAGGCCCTTTCCGATTCCACGAATGCTTTCAGCGTATCGTTTCGCTTTCATGATAAGTGCTTCGTCGTCCCCGCTTACGATGACGAGTTGGTCACCCGCCTTTATCCCCAACTTCCGTCTCACCCCAAGCGGGATTACAACCTGACCCTTTGTGCTGACCCGGACCGGCCTGACCACGCGCACCATCCTTACCACCTCTCGCTCCATCATACTGTTCTTACCATGAATTTCAAGTAAGACACGATAGGTTTGATACGGCAGAGCTCCAAAGGGCGAAAGGGCGCGCCTCGCGATGAGGGAGAAAACCGAAAGCCCGCAGCGATCTGCGGGCCTTCGAAACTACCAAGGGGTTGGGAGGCCTAGTCTTCGTCTTCCTCCTCTTCCTCTTCCTTCTCTTCCTCTCCATCCGCCACCGACGCCATTCTCACAACTTCATGAGCTTTTTTGCCAAAAGTCTTCTTGCCAGATTTGTCATTATGATCCGTAGTCTTCTTGTCGGATTTGCCAATCTTCTGCACGAGTTGATTCACGAACGCGTCGGTCTCCTTATTCATGCGTTCATCTTCATCGTTCTGGGCACCAAGAACGGCGTCCACGGCATCTTGCGCTTCTTTTGCCCGAGCCAGAAGGAGATCTCTGATCTTTAGATGCGCTGGGGTCCTCTTGGCCGGATCTTTGTCTAACAGAGAAACGAAATGTTCGGCCAGGGTTGTAAATGCCCATGCATCATCTCCGGCCTCAATAGCGCCCGGTATCGCGGCCAGAGAACCAAACCATCCCCGCAGCACATACACAATCGCCGTATTCTCTATGTCCGTGAACTCGTTCGCGTGGCGAAGATCGAGAATTGCATCCGTTGTCTCACTCATCCCAAAAACCTCCCTCTAGGAACCTATATGGTCGAAGCCTTCATCCTACCCTGTGCCCGAGGGAGAGGAGTATGAGGCGCCCGAAGCGAGGGAAAACCGATGGCCCGCAGTACCCTGCGGGCCATCGACGACGCAGGCAATTCCTAAGTGTGCTAGGGTTTCCCGTGCCCCTTGCCTTGCCCGGCACCCTGGCCTCCCTGTGACCGGCCTTCGGACATGACATTAGCCACGGCCCGACCCAACTGCCCAGGATCAAGATCGATTCCCAGTCCCTGAGCTATCTGGGGGAAACCCATACCCCCGGCATGCATCGCGGCAATGTTGCTGACCGACGCGCCGGACAGCCGAGAGAGTTCAAGGACCACAATGATCTCTCCCCATCCGAAACCATCGGCTCGCATCGTAGCGATTGAACCTTCGGATCCCGGATAGACGGCCGCGATGCGCTGGACAATCATGTCTTCACCGGCATTTTGCGCCAGCGCTACCTGGATAGGCATGGCCACCAGCAGCAGGGCCACGACCAGGGAAATGACACGGTGCATATGTCGCATCACCAATCACCTCCAGAAGGTTCCTATAGTTCCTGAGCGGATAAGCGGAAGATGAGTCTGATGAGCCGCGAGCCTGGCTACTAACAGCAGCGATGATGGCGGAAATACAGTTCCCTAAAGTTGCTGTCCCACACTATGCTCAAGCGGGGACGCATAGGCATGATACCTGCTTTTCGGCGCGAGCGCAGCGATCTTATCTCGATAGGAGATTGCTTCGGGGCTGCGCCCCTCGCAATGACGACATGCGACCAGGGACCAGACTGTAAAGATTGAAATCTCGTGATTAGATTCCCTTGTTTTAGGAGGTAGGCGCCTTGTTAACCAGGAGTGCTGTCCTGGCGGTAATTTTGGTCCTCGTGACTCCGCTGGCTGCGATGGCGTTTGTGATTCAGCACGGCGAGACGATTACGATCAGCGAGACGCTTCGTGACGATCTGTACGCGGCTGGAGAGACGGTGCTGGTCACCGGCACCGTGGACGGGGACGTGGCTGCGGCTGCCCGCTCGATCGCCATCGGGGGCAAAGTAACCGGCGGGGTGCTGGCTGCCGGTCAGGATGTACGGATCGGCGGCATTATCGGCCGAACCGTCCGGGCGGCGGGTCAATCGATCAACATCGTCGGCACGGTCGGCATCGACGTGATCGTCGCGGCCGAGGAGATTTCTGTTCCACAGCAGGTCCGCATCGGGCGCGACCTCCTCGCTGCGGGACAGGAAGTCCGTGTGGCGGGAGACATCGGTCGGTACGCGCGGGTGGTGGGGGATACTGTGGTGATCGGCGGCAAGATCGGAAAGGGATTGCGGGTGGACGCCCGGCGTTTGACGATCTTGCCGACGGCCAGGATCAGTGGCGATGTCCGTTATTCGGCCGAGGAGCCAATTGACGTCCGCCCGGGCGCCCAGATCACGGGTAGGCTTGAGCGAGTGCCCCGCCCTCCGCAGCCAGAGTACCTGGTGTATGGCATGCCCATCGACTTCCTCTTGCGGGTCTGGGAGGGCGCTGGGCTCTTGCTGATCGGGCTGGTCGTCGTTACGCTCGCGCCGCAAGGATCCCGCGAAGTCGCCCAGAGCGCACTCCGGCGATTTCCGCTTAGCATCTTGACTGGTTTTATCTTGCTGGTGGTGGTTCCGCTGGTTGCGATCGCGCTCGCGATTACCCTGATCGGCATCCCGATGGCCGTCGCGGTAATGCTCCTGCTTGCGGCGGTGGTCTACCCGTCGCAGATGTTTGTGGCGGCTGCCATCGGGAGGGTGCTTCTTTCGCCGATCGGGCGAAAGAAGGTTCGTCCGGTCTCAATCCACCTGATGGTTGCCATCGGAACGCTGATTCTGGCCCTGCTCTTTTCGATTCCGTTCGGCTGGATTGTCCGGCTGTTGGCCATGGTGCTGGGAGCCGGCGCGCTGGGGTTGACGGTGTGGAGGTCATTGGGCGGGTGGAAGAAGATTGGAGCGCGGCTACCCCTGCCCATCCTGCTCGCGCCGCCGAAAGGACCAACGCGGTGATCACGTGATGTCAGAAGCCAAGGAATATCTCCTTGCGGGTGGGGCTGCGGAGTTGGAGCGGCTGCGGCTTCAGGCGCGGGTGTGGGAGCCTGAAGTCGAAGTCATGCTCGAGATGATCGGTGTTGCTCCAGGATGGCGGTGCATTGACCTCGGCTGTGGCGCCATGGGCATCCTCGGGCCCCTGAGTCGCCGGGCAGGCCCGAAGGGTGAAGTGATCGGCGTTGACACGGACGCCAAGCAACTGGACGCGGCGCGAGCATATGTCACCGGTGAGAATCTAAAGAACGTCAAAGTGCTCGAGCTTGATGCTTACAACACAAGGCTTCCTCGCGAATCTTTCGACCTCACCCACGTCCGGTTCGTCTTTGCTCCTGTGGGCCGCGACGCGGACCTGCTGCGCGAGATGATTGCGCTGACCCGCCCAGGGGGAACCATCGCGATCCAAGAACCCGACGCCGCATCCTGGAATTCATACCCTCCAAACTCTTCGTGGAAGAGGCTCAAAGAGATCATCCTTGCGACGTTCGCGGCGGGCGGAGGCGATTTTAACGCCGGCGCACGGACATTTGGCATGCTGCGACAGGCCGGGCTGCGTGACGTTCGGATTAGGGCCGCGGTAATCGCGCTTCAGGACAAGAATCCCTACATGCGGCTACCGGTTCAGTTCGCGACCTCGCTGCGCAAAAGGATCGTCGAGGGGAAGCTGGCGACGGAGGCAGAGTTGGACAAGCTCATGGCGGAGTGTGAAAAGATTGTCAACGATCCGGCTAGATTCTCCCTGAGCTTTACGGTGACGCAGGTCTGGGGACGGAAGCCCTCCGCATAGCTACGGGATTAGGGATTGGGGATACATGACAGACCAGATAGAGATCGCCACGGCCCGCCGGGCGGAGATATTCGGTGTCTCCGCCCGGTGACGTATTTGCCGTTTATCGCGAGAAGACGTCGATCCCTGACGGGATTGGCACGTAGACCCGATTATTTCCCGGATCTACGGCGACAGAGTGGGCTCCTGCACCCGTCGGGAGGTTCGCGACCCACGCATTCGTCCCGGCGTCGATGACGCCCAGGACGGGGGTCGTTGCGCCGCCCTTCATGCCGGTGGAGGTCATAAGTCTCGCGGCGAGATAAAAGCGGTTGTCGCCGGGATTGTATGTCACCTGGTCCGAGCCGCCTATCTGGGTGAGCGTCGCGAGGATATACCCATCTACCGCGTCCATAATAATAGTTTGCGCCCTGGCCCCTGCGGCGATCGCGTCGCCGCTGCAGCCAAGCAGCAAATGCTCCGAGGGGCCGAGAACCAACCCCGCAGGCTGGCAGTCGGTGACCGCGTAGATCGCGACCACCTTCATCGTCTTGGGGTCGATCTTGTCGATCTCACCACCTGGGTTCGCCTTGGTGGCCGGCACGGACTGGTAGAACATCCCGTTCGCCGGATCCCAGACAGGCTGCTCCAGGCCGTTTGTAGCGTTCGGATACGGGATCTTCCCCACCACCTTACGAGAGGTCGTAGAGATGAAACTGAGGAACGGAGGATCGTCCGCGTCATTGGCGATGAGAATGATGTGGTCCTGCGGATCGTAGGCCAGCTCGTCGCCGCGGTTGCTGCCACCTGTGGAAACCGTGGCGACGATCGCGCCGGAACTCAGATCGACAACCTTTACCAAGCTGTGGGCATCGCCCGCCCACAGCTGATGGTCGGCGGGCACCACGAGGATCCCGTCGGGCCCGGACGTATCAGGGCTGCCGGTGAAACCTTCGAACTTCCCCGCGGCGAGGGTCGAAAGGAAAGTGTTGCTTGTGGTATCGATGACATCGATCCCTTTGTTGGTGCGGTCGGCCAGATAATACCTGTGAGTTCCAGGATCGACCCAGCCGATGTCATAGGAGAAACTGCCCTTCTGGGGAGGCACGTTGGGCAACAAAATCTTGGCTAACTGGTACTGCTGAGCGAGCACGGGCGTTAAGGTGATCACCGATAACGCCAGAACAATCAAAGTGGCGAGGATGAACTGCGCCTTCAGTTTCAAATCCACCACCTCCTGTGGAGTCAAAGTGCCAGACTCGCTATCCCTCCTTCGTACAATAAGATCTGGGGAAGTAAGGGCGGGCTTCTACGACGTAGGGCGGGTTCCTCTATGAGGACACGGGTATGCCGTCACTCCTCCTGGATCTCGGCGGAGTGTTCCATCGTCACGCAGCCCTTCAGGGTTTGAGCCACGGGGCAGCGGCGTTCGAAGACAGAGATGGCGCGCTCGGCTTCCTCGCGCTTGCCCTTGGGGATCTTCAGGTGATATTTAACCCGGAGGTGCGTCAACTTCAGAACACCTTCGGGGGCGTCGACGGTGCCCTCCGCTTCGGTCCAGAGTTTGTCGGGGTGACTAGGTATCCCACGCGCTTCCAGCGCGCCGGCGAGAGTGCCGGTGAGTCAGCCGGCGGCGGATGCGACGAGGTAGTCGAGGGTCGCCGGCAGCTCTTCCTCCGGAGTCATCTTGTAGAAGTCAGCGACTGCGGAGTGAACGCCGAAGTAGATGGGTTCTTTGAAACCGGCGAGGTACGCCTTACGCTTAGGGCGTTTCTCTTGGATGACTTTCACCTTCGAGATATAGATTGCTTCGCTCACTTTGAACCTCCTGACAATGGAATTGGGTATCTGGATCAAGGACCTGATACTAACTTCTCCCCTCACCCTCCCTTCTCCCCAAGGGAGAGGGGGAAGGGATCAGTACTTGATCAGCATCGCCGAGAGATGGTATATTTTAACTAGTTAATTTGTACCCCTAGACGGCCAATATGGCGACAAGGAAGCCAAAGATCAAAGCTATTAACGCCTTCACGGCGCGGACCCATCTCGGTCGCCTAATCAAACAGGTCTCCGAAAAGGGCGAGACCTATGTCCTGACCAAGAAGGGAAAGCCCAAGGTCGTCATCGTGGGAGTAGAGGAATACGAAGACCTGATCGAGATACTCGCAGAGGAACGTGACAAGGAATTTCAGCGAGCACTAAGGGAGTCTGCTGCACAGATCAAGCGAGGTGAAGTGAGCAGCATGGCGGCGCTGCGAGCCATATACGAAGGTCGCTGATGCCGGAGTTCCACCTCGTACCTTCAAAGCGATTCGAAGACGACTTCCGGGAGTTACCGAAGAAGATTCAGAGCCAAGTTCTAAAAGCGCTCGACCGAATCAAGACCGATCCCTATCACGGGCAGAAGCTGCGAGGGGTCAAAATCGGTCAGCACCGTTATCGCGTCGGCGATTATCGCATCCGCTATGACATCGAGCGCTTGGCCATCTATCTGCACGTTGTCCGTCATCGAAGTGAAGTCTACCGAAAGTAGCGATACCCTGAGGAAGATAGTGACTAAGACAATTCATGTCTGGTTGGATGACCAAACCTACCGGCTCCTCAAGCGGCTTGCCCGCAAACGCGGTGAGAACAAGAATATCATCTTGCGCGAGTCACTCAAGCGCCTTGCTGAACTTAACCGCATCAAGGCTCGCAGGTCCAAGAAGATTGCTTCGGGGCTGCGCCCCTCGCAAATGACAGCCCCCTCACCCTTGACCCCGGTCCGTACACTCCCCAAGGGAGAGGGGAACAAGGAAGCCGCCTAGAATCCCAACCTAACCCAAACCTATCATGCTGGCATCCTGACATGCCATCTTCCCGCGCCCATGCCCGGAGCCGCCCTCCGGTCCACCTGGAACCTGAGGTTGAGGGAGGCACGTGGCCTGCTCAGGCCCCTCCGATTCCGAAGTACTATCAGCTCCGCGCTGAGCTTGAGCGGCAAATCGCCGGAGGACAGCTCGCACCGGGCGCCTTCCTCCCCCCGGAACGGGTGCTCCTGCAGCAGTATGGAGTCAGCCGCACCACCCTACGGGAGGCGCTGCGCCCGCTGCTCCACGAAGGCACCCTGCTCTCAGTCCGCGGCAAAGGGATCATGGTCGCCAAGCCCGCGATCCGGCAGGCCGGCGACGTGTTGATGAGTTTTTCCGACGTCCTGCGGTCGCAGCGGCTGCAGCCCGGCATAGGCGACGTACGCGTGTCGGTTGGGCGCTGCTCGCTCGAGGTAGGCGCGGCGCTCCAACTCCCTCCTGACGCCCAGGTGGTCCGGATCGAACGTGTGCGCACCGGAGACGGACAACCGGTCAACTTCAGTATCTCCTACATCCCCGCCGGCGACGTCCCGGGATTCACCGCAGAGTTGCTGCAGACATCCGGTTCCCTCTACGCCCTGCTCCGGACGCGCTACGAGATTCATATCGCCAGAGCGCAGGACGAGATGTTTGCCCGGCGCGCCACTAAGCGCGAGGCCAAGCTGCTCGGCGTTCGCCCCGGTGATCCCGTCCTCGTCATGAACCGGGTGTGCGTGCTCAGCGGCGGCCGGCCCATCGAGTACGCGCTGTCGGTGATCCGTTCGGACATTTACCGGTACGTGGTGCGGCTGACACCGCCGCGCCAGGCAGCACCATGAAAGCGCAGGAGATCATCCAGCGCATTGCCGCGATGGAAGTGCGGGGCGGGAGCGCCATCGGCCGGGCGGCCGTGCAGGCGCTGGCCCTGGCCGTGGAGGAGTGCGACGGCCACAACCACGCGGAACTGCGCGCACGCCTGGAGAGCACGGGAAAGGAGCTGCTGCGCCTCACTCCTGTCATGGCCACCGTGGCATCGGCGGCCCGCGGCGCGGCGCAGCTGCTGGAGGAACGCCTCAGCACAGGAGCGACGCCGGAAGAAATCAAAGCCGCCTTCCAGACCTGGGCCAGCGAAGAGATTCGTGAGTCGGAAGAGCGACTGGATCGGCTCGCCGAGTATGGAGCTAACGTGATTCAAGAGGGCGCGATCGTGATGACACACAGTCTGAGTGATTCCGTGCTCCGGACACTCCGGGCTGTGGCCCGCCAGCGAAAAAACATCGGGATCATCGCCACGGAGTCCCGGCCGCTGCTCGAAGGGCGGCGGACGCTCGAGGCGGCGTCAGAGATCGGCTTCACGTCTCAACTCATCCCGGACGCGGCGATGGCGTCGCGTGTGAAAGACGCGACCGTCGCACTGGTCGGCGCGGACGCCATCCTGCCCTCCGGCGCGTTTGTGAACAAGACCGGCACCTTCTTGCTGGCTCTCTCCGCCAGGTACTTCGGCGTCCCCCTGTATGTTGCGGCAGAGACCACCAAGGTGGACCCGCGCACCGTCGAGGGGCATCCGCCAATCCTGGGTGAACGGTCACCCGAAGAACTCACGCAGGGGTGGAAGCCTCCTCGCGGCGTCACGGTGTGGAACAAGTTCTTCGAGTTGACGCCCGGTGCGTTTGTGGAAGCCTACGTCACAGAAGGGGGCCTGGTCGGCCCCGGCAGCATCGGAGGACTCCGGCACAGGGGAGCACACACGTGATCGATCTCTACGACCGTATCCTCGGCAGTCTGGCCGCCGGCGCGATCGGCGACGCGATGGGCGCCGCCACCGAGCAGCGCAGCTTCAGCGAGATCGTCACCCTCTTCGGTGGGCCCGTCCGCGAGTTCCGGAGGCCACCGCCGGACAGCCCGTTTTCCGGCGGCCGCGAGGCCGGGCAGATCACCGACGACTCCGGACAGATGGTGAGGATGGCGCAGGCCATCATCGAGAGCAACGGGTCGCTCACCGTCGAGGGCGTCGTGAAACAACTGCTCCGGTGGGCGGATGATCCGGAGGCGTTCCGGCGGTTCGCCGGACCGACGACGCGGGCCGCGATTGAGGAGCTGCGCAAGGGCACCGATCCGCGCGTGGTGGGCCGGCAGGGGCGGCTGACCAGCCTCGGCACCTCCAACGGCGCCGCGATGCGTATCGCGCCCGCCGGCCTCGCGCATCCCGGCGACCTCGAGGGCGCGGTCCGCGACGCCGTCACGATGTGTCTACCCACCCACGCCACCCAGCTGGCCATCTCCGGCGCATCCGCGGTCGCTGCCGCCATTGCCCGCGCGCTGACGCCGGACGCCGATGTCTACACCGTCGTGCAATCGGCGTTTTGGGGCGCGCGGCGGGGTGAGGAGATCGGCCGCCGGGAAGGCCGCGTCGTGGCCGGGCCGTCCGTCCTCCGCCGCATGGAGATCGCCGTCGCGCTCGCGGCGCGCGGACGCGACCTGATCGAGACGATCCAGGAGATCCACGCCCACGTCGGCAGCGGCCTGCACATCGCCGAAGCCGTTCCCGCAGCGGTCGGCATCTTCGTCGCCGCGGGAGGCGATCCGATGCAGGCGATCATCGGCGGCGTGAACATCGGCGATGACACCGATACCGTGGCGATCATCGCGGGAAGCATGGCCGGCGCGCTGCGGGGATTCCGGGCGGTGCCCAAAGAGCTCTACGAGTCCTTAGAGCGCGCCAATACCCTGCACCTGACCGACGTGGCGCGGGGGCTGACCGCCGTGGCGCAGCGCGGGCAGGCCGCCCGGGTTGTCACAGAAGAAAGGAGGTGAGCGGGACAGGGCTGGTTTTACACTCAGCCATCGAAGGAGGCTGATAGACGCGATGTGGGCTCGGATGTGGGCAGGGCTTACCGTCCTGCTGGTAGTCGTCGTGGTGGCGTCCCTGTTTGCTGGCGTGCTGACGCCAGTGCAGGCATCGCCGCCGCACCTCTCAGCAGCCTCGCCGCAGCCGCAAGTGGCACAGGCGAAGGCGAAGGTCGTCCTGAAGCTGCTCGCGATCACGGACGACGCGCAGATCAACGCCTGGAAGGAAATCCTCGATGAGTTCCACAAGATCGACGGCGGCAAGTGGTCGTATGTCGACATTGCATTCGAGACCGTCCCCTTCCAGGATCTGTTCCCGAAGATTGAGAGCGCGGTAGCGGCCGGGTCAGATATGGACATGGTGCAGTCCGACGGCCCGGATATGAAGCACTATGCGTTCTACCGCAGCCTCATTCCCCTCGACAAGTTCTTCACCGTCGCGGAGAAGAAGCAGTGGCTCCCCCAGTCCATTGAGGAGGGCAGCTACCGCGGCGTGCTCTATGGCCCGCCGATGATGCAGTCCTGCTCGCTGCTTATGTACAACAAGGAGATGACCGACGCCGCGGGGATCAAACCGCCCCAGACGCTGGGGAAGAGCTGGACGATGGCCGAAGCCCTGAAGGCCTGGCAGAAGACCACCACGCGCCCGTCCGGATCCAGCGTCCCATCGGTGTGGGGTCTGCGCTGGGGTCAGGGCACCTGGGTCGGTGACTACGAGCACGGCATCTTCCGCCGGTCCAATGGCGCGAAGGGCAGCCCGACATACAATGGCGTGGGGCCTGATGGCATCACCTTCGTCGGCTACATGGATACGCCGGAATCGATCGAGGCGATGCAGTTCTACCAGGACCTCCACCGGAAGTACAAGGTGACCCCTATCGAGGCCATCCCGCAGATCTTCGAGACGAAGAAGTCTGCGTTCATGGTTACGCCGGACAACCGCATCGGCGAGCTGAACCGGCTGTACGGCGAGGGGAAGTTCCCCTGGGGCGTGACCGGCATCCCGTACTTCAAGACCCAGCTCTGCCACACCGGGAGCTGGCACTACGGGATCTCGCCCAACACCAAGCACTTCGACGAGGCGATGGCGTATGTGAAGTTCGCCAGCAGTGACGCGGGCGCGCGCATCTGGTACAAGCACGTCCGCCAGCTGCCCGCCAACGTCGCCCTGCTAAACACGCTCCCAGAATACAAGCCCGGGGCATCGCAGGCCATCTGGGTCGAGGCGATGAACAAGGTCGGTGTCCCGCGGATCCAGACACCGGGCTACACCGAGTACCAGCAGGTGTTCGCAGAGGTCAGCCTCAACATCATCGCCGGCGCGAACGTGGCCGAGCAGATGAAGGCGGGCGCTGCGCGCGCGCAGCAGCTGGTCGCCAAGTACAAGGGATGGCAGTAGCAGGTCCGGACCGGGGCTGCCCGCTGCGGCGGCCCCGGTCCACACTCTCACAGTGAACTGACGTGAGCGCGGTCGCGGCGCAAGCCATTTCCCAGACACGACGCTGGTGGACCACCCGCCGGCGCGGCCACGCTATTGCCCTCTTGTTTGTGATCCCGGCGCTGGTCAACTTCGCGGTCTTCCGCTACCTCCCGATCCTGGCAGCCATACGCAGCAGCCTCTGGCAGTACAGCCTGCTCGGCGGTTACGGGCAGTTCATTGGGCTGCAGGCCTACATCCGGATGCTGCAGGATCCCATCTTCTGGAAATCACTGCAGGTGACGACGGCGTACGTCGTCACGAAAGTCCCTGCACAGATCGCGCTCAGCATGGGGCTGGCCCTGTTCCTGGCGCGGGAGAACCGGTTTGCCGCAGTCGTCCGCTCCGCCATTTTTGCGCCCGTCGTGTCCTCGATCGTTGTGGTCTCTGTCATCTGGGCGCTGATGTATCATGTGCAGCTGGGCCTCATCAACAGCATCATTACCAGTGTCGGATTGCCGCGCATCGCGTTCCTCTCCAATCCCGATCTCGCGCTCGCGGCCATTGTCATCATGATGGTCTGGAAAGAGATCGGCTTCAGCATGATCATTCTCATGGCCGGCCTGAAGGGCATTCCCGACATGTTCTACGAGGCCGCGCGGATCGACGGCGCCAGCGGCTGGCAGCAGTTTTGGGGCATCACCCTGCCGCTGCTCCGCCGGGTCCTGATGTTTGTCGTCGTCACGCAGACCATCTTCTCGTTCCAGGTGTTCGTACCGGTCTACACGATGACCAAGGGCGGGCCGCTGGACGCGACCAAGGTC
>WNEY01002762.1_pt1 | contig 12973 bp, 10 predicted proteins | sample 5400531 | NCBI WGS metagenome assembly WNEY01 (sample SAMN13153338, study PRJNA577476) | soil metagenome | isolation source: 200 cm saprolite under Douglas fir tree site 1 | place: USA:California | collected 2015-04-18
GTCCGCCATTTTGCTAGGCGGACGGCGAGCGGGAAGCCAGCCCGCCGAGGCGGGACGGCGCGTAAAGCCCGCGCCCGGCGGAGCCCGCACCCCCTGCGCACACGCTCACGATATGAGCTCGCATGATTGAAGCCCAAGGCCTGGTGAAGAGGTTCCGCGACAAGAAGCGCGGCGAAGTGTGTGCCGTCGACCGGGTGAGCTTCCAATGCCGGCCGGGCGAAATCTTCGGACTGCTGGGCGCGAATGGCGCGGGGAAAACCACGACCCTGCGCATGCTCGCCACAATTCTGATCCCTTCCGAGGGCACCGCCATAGTCGCGGGCTCGGACGTGAGGAAGGAACCCCAGAAAGTGCGGTCCTGCGTTGGATTTCTTTCCACCGCTACCGCGCTCTACGGGCGGCTCTCGGCCATGGAAATGGTGGAATACTTTGGCCGGCTGCACGGGCTCGACGAACCAACCCTGCGGCGGCGCATCGATGCGATCTTCGAGCGGCTCGAAATGAACGATTTCCGCGACCGGCGTTGCGACAACCTCTCCACCGGCATGAAGCAAAAGGTCTCTATCGCGCGCACGCTGGTGCATGATCCTTCGGTGATGATTTTCGATGAGCCCACCGTGGGCCTGGACGTGATGGCCGCCCGCACGATCATCGGCTTCATCCGGGAATGCCGCGATCTCGGCAAGACGGTGATCTTTTCCACGCATGTGATGAGTGAAGTTGAAAAGCTCTGCGATCACATCGGGATCATCCACGGCGGCCGATTGCTGGCCGAGGGTACACTCACCGATTTGCGGCAACGATTCGGGAACCAGAACCTGGAAGATATCTTTGTCGAGGTTGTGGAACGGTGAGCCTTCGAAGCATCGGCATCGTTTATCGCAAGGAATTGGTCGATTCGTTGCGCGACAGACGAACTCTGATCTCCATGATCGTCGTGCCCCTCCTGCTGATGCCACTGCTGACAATCGGTCTGGGAGTTATCCTGGTAAGGCAGGTCGGCCAGGCCAGAGAGGAAGTTCCGAAAGTGATGATCCTCGGCGGGGAGGACTCGCCGAAAGTGCGGGCGGAACTCGAAAAGCTCGAGGGCGTCCAGATCGTTCCGCGAAAACCCGATTACGCGGAGGAAATCTCCGACAAGCAGATCCGCGCCGCGGTGGAAATTCCGGCGGGTTTCGACGCGAAGCTTGCCGCCGGACAGCCCATGAGCGTGAAGATTTACATGTATCACGGCGAACTGAGGTCGGGCTTCGGCGCCGACCGGCTGCAAAAATTCTTCCGCGACTTGCGCGACCGCGCGATTCGCGAACGTCTCGAGGCCAGGCACCTGACCGAGAACTTGATCCATCCGTTCGATATCGAGCAGCAGAACGTGGCGCCCCCGGAAAAAGTCAGCGGCGAGATTCTCGGCGGACTCGTTCCCTATTTCGTGATTTTGTTATGCCTGACCGGGGCGATGTACCCGGCCATGGATTTGACCGCCGGTGAAAAGGAGCGCGGAACGATCGAGACGATTCTCTGCAGCCCGGTTTCCCGCACGCATCTGGTGCTGGGAAAATTCCTGATGGTCCTCACGGCTTCGATCGCAACAGCCGTCCTCTCGGTCATCTCCATGACCGTTTCGTTTGGCATGGGAAAGAAAATGCTGCAGGGCCTGGACAACGGCGCCGCCGACGCAGTTCTCCAAATCACCATGACCGCGAAGGCAGTGATCTCCGTGTTCGTCATGGTCCTGCCTCTGGCGGTACTGTTTTCAGCGGCTCTGCTGGCGATTGCGTTGTTTGCCAAAAGCTTCAAGGAAGCGCAGAGCTACATTTCGCCACTGATGATTGTCGTGGTCCTGCCCGCCGTGGCGGCCGTGTTGCCTGGAGTGGAACTGAGCACCGGGCTTGCGCTCGTGCCGGTGCTGAACACGAGCTTGATCAGCAAGGAAATCATGACCGGAACCTATCACTGGAAATATATCGCTCTGATTTTCACATCATCATGTGTTTACGCCGCCGCGGCCATCGCCATCGCCGTGAAACTGTTTCAGCGGGAAGACGTGCTGTTCAGAACCTGAGATGGAGGGAGGAGGCAGGGAGGCAGGAGGCAAGAAAAGCCACGATTCACGCACTCGCTGCTTCCTTTCCTCCTCGCTTCCTTGCCTCCTTGCCTCTTTGCTTCTCTGCCTCCAGAATCTCGCTTGCCTCCATGTTAGAATTTGTTCGGGATGTCCAACGCGCCTCTGATTTCGGTCCGCAGTCTTTCGAAACACTTCCGCACTTTCCACCGCCGGGAAGGGGTTTGGGGCGGCATCGTCAATCTTTTCCATCGCGAATACCGGACCGTGAAAGCGGTCGACCAGATCAGCTTCGATATCGAACCCGGCGAGATGGTCGGCTACATCGGACCGAACGGCGCCGGAAAATCCACGACGATCAAGATGCTGACCGGCATCCTGGTGCCGAGTTCGGGCGAACTCCATTCGAACGGCTTCGTGCCTTGGCGGCAGCGCACCTCGTACGTGAAGACCATTGGGGTCGTTTTCGGACAACGGACGCAGCTCTGGTGGGATATCGCCGTTATCGAATCATTCAAACTGCTGCGGCGCATCTACGACGTGTCGCAGCGGGATTTCGACGAGCGAATGGAAAAATTCAATCAGATTCTGGGCATCAAAGACTACTTACATACACCCGTGCGAAAGCTTTCGCTCGGCGAACGGATGAGGTGCGATCTGGCCGCGGCGCTGCTGCACAATCCGCCCCTCTTGTTCTTGGACGAACCGACCATTGGCCTCGACGTCGTGGCCAAAGACCATATCCGGCAGTTTCTGCGCGCGATCAACGAGCAATACCGCACGACGGTGCTCCTGACAACGCACGACCTGGACGATATCGAGGAACTCTGCCGCAGAATTATGATCATCGACCATGGCAGCCTCCTCTACGACGGCCCGCTCGCCCAGCTCAAGCAGAAGCTGCTGCGCACGAAGCAGGTGAAGTTCGTGCTGCGCGACAAGGAGCAGGCCGCCAGCCTTTTTGCACTCGAGCGCGATGGATTGAAGGTCGAACCGGTGGACGAGATGACCTTCCGCATTCGTTTTGATCGCAGCCGCTTCCCGACGGCTGACTTGATCCGCCAGATTCTTTCTTCGGTTGAAGTGCGCGACCTGCTCATCGAGGACGAGCCCATCGAGGAAATCATCAAGCGCATCTACGCGGGCGAGGCCCTCGACCAGGTGACGGCCTGAAATGGCGACCCCCGCGCATACCCTGGCTCCCTACCGCGAGTTCTCGCGCATCGGCTTCGTCAACATTCTTGCGTTCCGGCTGCGCTACTACACCGGGATCGTCACATATCTGATCAACGTGACCGTGTACTACTTCATTTGGAGCGCGGTATATGGACCCAGGACTGGCGCGGCCCAGGGCGCAACGCTCGCGGGTTACAACCTGCCGCAAATGCTCACGTATGTTTCGGTGGGTTGGATCATCCGCTCGTTCTACTGGAACACCATCGATCAGGAAATCGCCTACGAAGTGATCGAAGGCAAGATCGCCATGGAGCTGATCAAGCCGGTTTCGGTGCAATGGATGTGGATTGCGCGCGCGGTGGGCGAGTCGGCTTTTCGCCTCCTGATGCTGACCGCGCCGACCGCAGCGGTTATCGCGCTGATTTTCCCAGTGCGCGGGCCCGCTTCGGCCGCGCACTTCGCCCTGTTTGCCGTCGCGGTGGCGGGCAGCTTCTTGCTGATGGCGGCGATCAACTTCATGATCGGGACATGCGCGATTCCCCTCAAATCGATCCTTGCGTTGATCCGCGCGAAGTTCTGGCTCATCGAACTTCTCTCCGGGCTCCTGATCCCTCTTCGGTTCTTTCCCGCGCCATTGCAGACGGTCTCTCACTGGCTGCCTTTCGAACACATTGCTTATACCCCGCTCCAGATTTACCTGGGAAAGCTGACTCTTCAACAGTCGGGGCTCGCCTTGGGCCGGGAAGCTCTGTGGGTCGTGCTATTGCTCTGGCTCGGGCACCTGTGGTGGAACCGCGCAACCCAAAAAATCACCATTCATGGGGGATGAATTGGCGGCTACGGGAAATCTCGGAATTCGCGGCTACTTCGGTCTTTTCGCCGAGTATTTTTTCCAATACGTGAAGATGCGGGTGAGCCATCGCGGAGATTTCCTGATCGGTATTCTGACCAGCATGGCGGCGACGATTTTCGCGCTGGGATTCGTGTTCGTCCTCTTCTCGAAAGTCCCTCATCTCGCGGGCTGGCGTTTTGAAGAAGTACTCTTCCTCTATGGCTTTTCCTTGATGCCGTATGGATTGTTCAACGTCCTGGGCGTGAACCTCTACGAGTTCGGAAACGAATACATCATGGAAGGCAAGTTCGACCGCGTACTGATCCGGCCCGTCGCGTCTCTCTTCCAGGTGATGTTTGAGAATTTCCGAATCGAGTCCTTTCAAGAGGTGCTCACCGGACTGGCTGTTGTTATCTACGCTTCGGTGAAGATGCGCGTCGCCTGGAATCTTCTGGACGTGCTCCTCCTCATTTTCTTTTCCATTTGCGGCGGGACGATCTACATTTCCATCTTTCTGCTTCTGTCCACGGTATCCTTCTGGTTCGAGGACCGCATCGGCGTGCATCCACCGGCATGGAATTTGATTGCCTTCGGGCGTTACCCGCTTTCGATTTACAGCGCGCCCATACAATTTTTCTTGAGCTGGATCATCCCCTTTGGCTTCGCGACGTTTTACCCCACCGCGCGCCTGCTCCACCGCGCCGAATTCTTGCGATACGCTCCGCTCATCCCTGTGGTGACCGTTGCATGCCTTGCCATAGCCATCATGGCCTGGAATCAGGGCGTTCGGCATTACTCTTCGACAGGATCGTAGAAATCCTCGGGAACATTGCCGCGAGACCTCGCGTATCATCTATCAGCGAATATGCAAATCCTGCGCCGCCTTACCAGGATCGCTTTCTTCGTGATGCCCGTCACGATCCTTCTGGCATATGTGGCGGGGTGCGCGTTGGGTACCGGAGCGTTGCATCCGCAGCGGGTGGTACTTTCACCGGATTCGATCGCGCGTGCCGACCAGGCCTTCGCCCACGTTGGCGCATCTCGTGCCGATTTCGCGGTACGCCCGGCCGATGGCACGGCCTTGCGCGGCTGGAAAGTCCGGCCCCCGCGGCCGAATGGCGACTGGGTCCTGCTTTTCCATGGCGTCGCCGACAATCGGATTGGAACGTTGAGCTATGCGCAGGTGCTGCTGCAACACGGGTATTCCGTCCTAATGATGGACGCGCGCGGACACGGCGAGAGTGAAGGAGCCATAGCCACCTACGGTTGGAAGGAGCGCGATGACACGCGCGCGGTTGTCGACGGACTCTTGGTCACTGAGTCCCCCCATTGTCTGTTCGCGCTCGGCGAATCGATGGGCGCTGCGGTTGCCCTGCAGTCCGCTGGAATTGAGCCGAGAATCGAGGGTGTCGTTGCGGAGAGCTCGTTTCGGAACCTGCGCGAAGTCACCTACGACTACGCCGGATTGCATTGGAGTCCGCTGCTGGGCAAAACGCTCTTCCGTCCCGCGTCCATGGCAGCTCTTCCCCGCATGGAGAAGGAGGGAGGATTCCGCGCCGGGGACGTATCCCCGGAACGCGCGGTCGCGACGCGCGCTTTCCCGGTGTTGCTGATCTGCGACTCTGACGACAAGATGATCCCCTGCCGCCACTCGGAAGCAATATATTCCGCCGCGATGGGCCCTAAGAGTCTGTGGAAAGTACCCGGGGCGGGTCACACCGGAGCTTATGGCGCTCAGCCGGCGGAATTTGAGCGGCACATCCTCGCTTTCTTCGAGGGAATCCATTTGGCAAAGGGGTTGACGCAGCAGCGGCCGCCATCGTCGTGAAGGCATTTCAGCGGGAAGGCGGGCTGTTCAGAACCTGAAGAAAGAGGCGTGACGCAAGGAACGCGAATGACGTGAGTCGCTCCCTCCCTGCTTCCTTGCCTCCTTGCTTCCATCTCGCTACGCCGGACGCGCGGTCTCGTGGTGTTCCTCCCAGGCATTGGAGAGGCGGCGGACCGTTTCGCGGAGGCGTACGGCAAGCTCGGCGATGGTCTCCAGGCGTTCGACGGCGGAAGGAGGAAGGCGGTCGCGCCGGGCAAGCAGAAGTTCGGTATTGCCGAGGATGCCGGTCAGCGGATTGTTGACCTCGTGGCGGAGTATTTCACCGAAATCGCGAGCGAGATCGTCGCTCGGAAACTGGATCGTTCCCGGCACGCGCTCGGCCATGTGCAAACGACGGTCGAGCAATCTCGCGGTGATAGACAGAAAACGATCCGTACGCGCGACAAAATCGACAGCACCGGAAGAAAGCAAGAACGCCAGTGAGGCTCGCTTTTCCGGCGCCGCTGCGACCACGACGGGCGCCGTCTCGGTGAGCAGTGCGACTGCGGATTCGAGCGGGCCCCTGCAATGCGTCGCATCTACGGCGGATTCATCGAGAAACACGACTGACGGTGGGGTGCGCCGGAATTCCTTGAGCGCCTGCTCGATCGAGCTGGCCGTCCTCATCTGGTAGTGCACGCCGGACGATACCAGTTCCTGAATGCACCCTTGCGTCACAGCCGAATCGGCGCTGACAATAAAAATCGTTCGGCCCATTGAACTCATTTTTCCCTCGCAACGGCTCTTGACCGCACTGCTCCGGCGACAGCTTCTTCCGCAGCGGGCGCCGCGGCGAGAGCCCGGCGCACCGCCTCTTTCAACTCTTCCACCAAAAACGGTTTCGCCAGGTACGGCAAGCCGCACGAATTCAGAAACTCCAGCGACCGCGGGCTCATTGTGTCTCCAGTTACAAATAGAAGCCTGTGCTGCAAAGGGCTTCCACGTGCCACCAGCTCACGAAAAAGACCGGCCCCGTCCAAGTGCGGCATTTTCAAATCGCAGATGATCAGGTCATATTTATTGCCTTTCAAACGGTCTAGCGCTTCCCGGCTGTCGAGCAGCGTTTCCACAGGGTGGCCCTCCTCCGACATCACGTCGGCAATCAATTGCGATACGGTGGGCTCATCTTCCACAACGAGAATCCGCTCGGGACGGGAGGCAACGCGGACGATGCGCGGAACCGGGACGACCGCCACCGTGTGTGATCTGGCGGCCGGTTCTTCTCCTGTGTAATCAAGCGCAGCAGCGGAAGGCGCTGGCAGCTGGACGGTCAGCGTCGCCCCCCGGCCTGGCTGGCTTTCAACGCCGACCTCACCGCCATGCTCCTGCACAATTCCATAGACGATCGAAAGTCCCAGACCCGTGCCTACGCCCACAGGCTTTGTCGTGAAGAACGGGTCGAATATGCGTGAGACGATCTCAGGGAGAATGCCCGGGCCGTCGTCGTGGATTTCCATCCCGATGCGGTCACCGGAAAGCCGGCGAGTACGGATGCCGATCCGGCCGTGCACGCCACCTTGTCCCCGCCCCTGCTGGATGGCCTGTTCGGCGTTGACGATCAGGTTGAGGACCACCTGCTGTAGCTGCGCGGCATCTGCCAGAGCTTGCGGCAGGGCTGTATCGAAAAAGAGATCCACGGCGATGTTTTCGATTTTCAGTTCGTAGGCGCGCAGGGCGACCGTGCGCTCGATCACTTCGTTCAGATTCACCGCGCGGCGCTCCGGCTTGGCTTCCCTGGAAAATAGGAGAAGATTTTTCACGATTCGGCCAGCGCGCGCCGCTTCCTGTGAGATTCGCCTGGCATCTGCAACACGATCCGATGGGGAGCGGCGGCTGAGCAGGAGCTGCGCGTATCCCTGGATGCTCGTCAACGGATTGTTGAGCTCGTGGGCGATGCCCGAAACAAGCTGGCCGAGCGCGGCCATCTTTTCCGTTTGCAAAAGTTTGGACTGGATCAGCCGCTGGCCGGTAATATCACGGTAGACCTCGAGCCAGCCTAACCGCGCGCCGCCGGCGTTAAACAGGGGCCGCGTGAAGCGTTCCACGATCTTGCGAGACGGCCGGAGGAGTTCGAGTTCGTCCCAGCTCGCTTCGTCCCCCCGGCCCGCCTGTTCACGCCAACGCGCCGCTGCTTCCGCCGGGTTGTTGAAGCGCCCCGCAAGGCTGTCGATCAAGGCGTCGAGCGTACCTAGTTCCAGCAGGCTGCGCGCTTCCAATCCCATAATTTGGGCAAAGCGGTCGCTAACAACGCGGATATTCCCTACCGCGTCCATCAACAACACGCCGGAATCGATCGAATCCATGAGTCCAAGCATTTCCGCTTCCAGGCGCCCCTCGGCTTCAAGCAGGGCCTTCCGGGAGCCGTGGTCCTCGAAATGAAGCAGCCATCGCGGGCCGTCACTTCCGCAGGACCCGATGGTGGAGCGCAGGCGGAGGCGAACGACGGCGCCATCGGCAAGCGCGGCTTCTAGCGGGACAACTGGACGCTCAGGGCTAATTCCACGCCCTGAATCGTGCCCGATGACCTGCTCGCGCCATTCAGCTACCGCATCGCGCGCAGCCGGCGCGAAGAGATCCTCGAGTCGTACCTCCTCTGCGAGTACCGAATCCAGGTGCAGAGAGGCGCGCGCGGGATGGCTCGCCTCGCGAACGCGGCCCTTAACATCCACGAACAAAAGACATTCGCTGCTCTCCTCGACAATCTGTCCCAAGGAATGTGTCCAGTCGGCCCGCTCCAAACGCATAGCCTCCCGGTCCAGGGCGAAGGCAGCCAGCAGCGCATAGGATTCGAGGCGCGTCCCATCGCCAGCCGAGTCCTCCGAAGGCAGCAGGCCAGCCATCAGAACGCCGCATGTCCGATTGCGAACTTCAATAGGGAAGGCGACCACGCGATCCAGTGCGGGCGCGGCCTGATCCAGTGCTGATCCTGGCCGGGTTGGAAGGACTTCGCCTCCGAGCTCGACCTCGCGCCCTTCCTCGAGAGCCCTGTGCCACAAGTGCAGGTAGGGTTCCTGCTGGATCTGGGTCCGCCACTCCTCCGGGCCGTCCCAAGCCTCAGCGAGCGAGGGCGATACGCCGGGTCTGCCCACGGCAACGAATTCCGCTTGTAGGTGATGCCGGGCGGCGCGAGCAATCCGTGGAAGGATCGAATCCGACGACACGCCACAAAGGATGGCCCTGGAGAGCCGAACCAGGGAACGGAGTTCCTCGGCTGCCAGTACCTTCCCCCGGTTGTCGTGGAAGTGCGCGAGGACGAGCGCGACCTCATCCGCTCGCGTGCGCAGTAACTCCAAATCCAAATGCAATACGGCGTGCGGATGAGCATAGCCGACCATGGCCAGACCGAGCGTACGGTGGCGTGCATGGAGCGGAATCCAGATCGCGCCGCGCATCCCCGCCATGGGACCAAGGTGCGGCAACATTTCGTCCGGACCGAATTCGACGCGCAAAGGTTCCGGACTTTCAAGCGCGGCGCGCAAAAACGGCGTTGAAATATCGAGGTGTTTCCACTGCTCGGGGATGGGGCCCGGTGTGGAGTCGACCACGCAACCCCAGCCTGGTTCACCACGCCGCTCATCGGCCAGCCAAAGGCCCGCGCGGTCCGCGGAAGAGGCCGCGAGAAGCGTCTGAAGGGCCAAATCCAGCAGTTGGTCCAGCGAGTCACCTCGCGCGGAGGCACGGATCAGGGCGCCCACGCGCTCCTCCGGTAGGCTTGCGGCCTTCCATCTACGCATCCAGCCAACTGCGGGCATCATCTCCCCTGGAATTACGGCTGCAAAATCAAGTAGCTGAACAGCAGTGCGGCCCCGGCTGTCGCCACGACGGTTATGGCTTCGCGGATCAGACGGTAGTGCAGGAAATAGCTGCGCAAGAGCATGAGGGCCTCCTGCGCTTGGCCTTGCACTGCAGTAACCAATGCCAGAAGTCGCGTAAGCCATACAGAATAAACAAGTTGCTGCGTACGCAGCCCGATCGCGGGGCTCTGTCTATTCCCATCTCGACACTCCGGCCACACGCAATTCCCGCATGGGAAAACTCTCATCACCTGACATTCGCTATGGGAGGTGATTCTCTCGCGCGTGTGGCTGGGCTTTTGAAACGGGTTCGACCTTGCAGGTGCGCTACGCTTTTATCGAGGGGCGCCCCGAAAACCGGGAACCATCTCTCTGCGGTAACGATCGAATGCGGACACTATCAGTGCCATGGAACGGTGAAGTCGCCGCGCCACTCCCGGCCCATGTTGTCGTCTGTAATGATCAGGCGCTTTGCGACGCGCATACGAAGGGAATCGGAAGATTCGAGGCCCAGGAATCGCGGCGGCTCCTTTAGCGTATCCGCCAAAGCCACATATCCTGCCAGCATTCTTTGGGCTGCTGGATCTACAGGGTCGAACACGGTCTTTCCGTCGATCCTATAGCGGTGCAGCGTCGAAATCCAGCGATCCTTGTCGACAGCAATCGGTGAATCGCTGACGGCAACGAAATTGATGACGCGCAACCCGTAGGGGAAAACATGCAATGCCGTCGCAATGGTTTCATCGGATTCCGTCGTATTGAAGTAATAAACGCCGCCTGGACTCAGGTGTGTCCGCATCAACTGGAGAAACTCCGAGGATAGCAGGACGGAACTATGATCGCGCCAATTGAAACTTGAATTGGTGATGATCGCGTCGTAGCGCGCTTCGGGATGAGCAAGAAGCCATCTCCGGCCGTCATCGGCATAGACGTGAACTTTGGGGTTTTGAAGGAAGGACCGCACCATCGCATATTGTGGAATGAGTTGAAGATATCCGGGGTTTATCTCCACCGCATCCAATGAATCTACCTGGGGATGATTTGCGAAGATTTGCGCCCACGACCCGGAGGCCAGGCCAATGACAAGGATTCGTTTTGGAGCCGGACAGAAAGCGCTGAGGGCGTACGCGCGAGCTACGAGGTTGGAGTCATGCATCGGATCGACGTTGAAATAACCATCGTAGACGCCTCCGCCGAAGACCGCTCTTTCCTGCGTTACTCCGATAACGCCGTTGCGATTTTCCACGACGCGGGCGAATGGGACCCCAGCTTCCGGGCGATTGCCGAAAATCAGCCTTTCGAATAATAGCGAATACAATCCGGAAGACGCAGGAACTGCAACCATCGAGGCGGCAATCAACCCCATGGCCCATACTGGCGGCATTCCCGGTCTGCCCGTGCTGAAAATGAGGACAGCGGAGCCCAGCAACACGGCCAGCATTCCTAACCCGAGCGAAACGGATTGCAAACCAAAGTGCTGCATCAAGAAGAAGCCGATGCCCAGACTTCCAAGCGCGGAGCCAATGATGTTGGACACATACACGAAACTCACCGATCGTCCGGCCTTGTCATCCGCTGGGATTGCCACTCGACAGAGCAGGGGAAGAACAGAGCCGATCAAAGCTACCGTAACAAAAAATGCGGGTGCGCTCGCCAGGAAAGGGATACTCCGAAACATGAATGCCGCGACAAGAGGCGGCAGATACGCCGATAGCGCGCCGGCTAAAATCAAGAGAATCCCCACGACCCGCATTACCGTCTCCGGCTTGCGTTGCCCGGTTCCCTTTTCAGAGAGGTAGCAACCGGCGGCGATGCCTGCAAGATAGGTCGACAGCAAGAGGGCAAAGGCAGGGGCGCGGTCCGATGAGGCCAGCGCGAAAACCCTAAACCAGGCGATTTCAAATCCCAGAGCAATGAAGCCTGACGCCCCTGCCAGGAGCATCGCCGCTGGGAGTGAGACAGGGGTTGATTCCGGACTCGATGGTGGGATTACCTCCGTTGTTATTCCGAGGTCTTGTTTTTCGCGCCGGGCGTAAAGATAGGCGGCGCCGCCAACAACGGCATTCAGACAAGCGGCGATGCTCACGGAGCCGGATTGGCCGAAATCGCGCAGTAGGAAGGTCGCACACAGGTAACAGGCTATGGCCGAACCAAACGTATTCGCAAAATAGAGAGTGGAGACCGACGGGCCAACACGCTTCGTGTGAAAGACGAGGTGCTCCACGAGAAGAGGAAGCGTCGCGCCCATCAGCACCGTCGGAAACAGCAGCAGCAGAAGACTGAAGACAATGACGGAGGGAAGATTCGCGCCAGCCGTGTGTGCCGCCGACCATTGAAAGATGCGCAGGGAGGACAAGCCGAAGACGGCCACGCCAAGTTCCGCGATCCCAAAGATCAGAACCGCGCGCCGCGGAAATCGTGCGGAGAGCCAGCCTCCAGCGAGGCTCCCGATTCCCAGGCCGAGCATGAACGCCGTAACGACTACCACCACCGATTGAGAGTTCACTCCGTAGATTGAAAACAGAACGCGCTGCCACACGATTTGATATATGAGGGCCGGCATTCCAGAGCATAAAAAGAGGAGGCTGAACAGAACGGAATCCCTGTGCCGATGCGCTTTATCGAATAGAAAGTGGGCGCCAATCAGGAGCAGGCCATTGAACAATAAGAGAACGGCAACCGGCGCAGTGGACATGGCTCTCCGTACGAATAAAAAAACAAAATCGTCCGACATTACGGATGCATGTATTGTCCGGCGAGGGTGGCTTCGACAGGCAATCTTGTAATCTGGTTTGTATCTTGATTGATACTATCCAGGTCGATTTCCGGTAGGGGTGCAGTTTGAAAATTAAGGCACGGAGAACGCTAAAAGACTTATTAGTCTAGCTTTCGGCCAGTACAGGCTTACCATTTTTGACCAGAATTCCGGGTAGCACATAGGCAGCCGCCCCAAATAGTTTCTGCGCTGGGTTTGAAACTCCGAAAGTGTGTGTGCGGCCACCCTTCCCCTGTTTCGCTTTGCTTCCCCCATACTTCCAATCATCGGCTGTCAAGAATACGACGTCCACGCGCCAGATAACTACTGGATGGCCCGGCTTAATCGACTCTGTGGTGTCCACGAGGTAGCGCCACACAACCTACCAGCCGGGATGATTGTAGTGGGACTGTATGGCCCAAGGTCGCGCGCTGCCCTTAGACTCTAAGGCTTGTTCTGGCGGTGGATTGAGTCTGCCATTTAATGA
>WNEY01002766.1_pt1 | contig 12965 bp, 8 predicted proteins | sample 5400531 | NCBI WGS metagenome assembly WNEY01 (sample SAMN13153338, study PRJNA577476) | soil metagenome | isolation source: 200 cm saprolite under Douglas fir tree site 1 | place: USA:California | collected 2015-04-18
CGGCGCCCTTGCCCGGTCCGCACGGGCCCGGGGCGTCGAGCGCAGGCGGCTGCAGCCTCGCCATCTTCCGGCGTTCGACGCGGATGGATGGGGCGTGGAAGCTCGTCGAGTTCCTCTCGCGCCCGGCGGTGCAGCAGGAGTTCTACCGGCTCACCGGCAACTTGCCGGCGCGCCGCTCGGCCTGGGCCGCTCCGGCGCTGGCGCAGGATCCGTACGCCCGCGCGTTCCGCGACCAGCTCGACCGCGTCCGCCCCATGCCGCAAGTGCCGGAGTGGGAGCGCATCGCGACCGAGCTGCGGCTGGTGATGGAGAAGGTGGTGCGCGGCGACATCGCCAAAGCCCAGGTGCCGCAGGAGATGGACGCGCGCGCCGACCTCATCCTCGAGAAACGCCGCTGGATGCTCGACCGGAAGGCGCGTCCATGAAACCGACGCAAGCGGGCTGGTTGTTCGTGGCGCCAGCGCTCCTCGCGATCGCCGTGTTCTTCGTGGTGCCGGTGGCGGCGGCGCTGGCGATGAGCTGCACCGACTTCGACATCTACGGGCTGGCGGACCTGCGCAACGTGCGCTTCATCGGGCTCGACAACTACCTCCAGCTGCTCCAGAGGCCGCTGTTCTGGCAGGCGCTGCTCAATACGCTGTTCTTCGTGGTGGTCGGCGTGCCGCTCTCGGTCGCCGTCTCGCTGGTGGCGGCGGTATTGCTCAACTCGCCCCTGACGCGCTTCAAGGGAATCTACCGCACCGCGCTCTTCGTGCCGCAGGTGGCCACGCTCGCGGCGGTGGCGGTGGTGTGGCGCTTCCTCCTGCACACCCGCTACGGGCTTTTGAACTACGGCCTGTCGTCGTTGGGCCTCTCGCCGATCGACTGGCTGGGCAATCCGCACTGGGCGATGCCCGCGATCATGCTGCTCTCGGTGTGGAAGAACTTCGGCTACAACATGATCATCCTGCTCGCGGGCCTGCAGGCGATTCCACACGATCAGTACGAAGCCGCGCGCCTCGACGGCGCCGGGCCGTGGGCCGTGTTCCGCCACATCACCCTTCCGGCGCTCGGGCCGATGCTGCTCATGGTCAGCATCCTCACCATGGCGGCCCACTTCCAGCTCTTTGCCGAGCCCTACGTGATGACCCAGGGCGGCCCGGCGCAGCGCACGGTCACCGTGCTGTATCTGATGTACGAAGAGGGCTTCAAGTGGTGGAGCCTGGGCACGGGGTCGGCGGTGGCCTTCGTGCTCTTCCTCTTCATGTTCGGGTTCACCGTCCTCCAGGTCCAGGCGTCGCGGCGCTGGGGGACGGCATGAGGAAGCGCCTCGGCTTCCTCGGGGTCAACGCTGCGCTGGCGGTGCTGGCGGCGCTCACCCTGTTCCCGCTCGCCTGGATGGTCTGTGCGTCCTTGATGGCTCCCGGTGAGGCAAGCACCTATCCGCCGCCGGTGCTGCCGGCCTCCGCCACGCTCGAGAACTATCGCGTGCTGTTTGCGGAACACGGCCTCGTCCGGCAGGCCTTCAACAGCCTCTTGATCTCGCTGCTCGCCACCTTGCTGTCGTTGGCCTTCAACCTGAGCGCGGGCTACGCCTTCGCCAAGCTGCGCTTCTGGGGGCGCGAGCGCATCTTCCGCCTCCTGCTCGGCGCCCTGGTGGTCCCGGCGCAGATCACCATGATGCCCCTCTTCTTCATGCTGAAGCGGATGGGGCTGGTGAACAGCATCCCCGGCGTGCTGGTGCCTTGGCTCGCGAGCGTGTTCGGCATCTACCTCGTGCGGCAGTACGCGCAGTCGCTCCCCGACGAGCTCCTCGAGGCAGCGCGCATGGACGGCGCGGGAGAGGGGCGCATCTTCCTCGAGGTGGTGCTGCCGCTCTTGAAGCCCATCATCGTGACCCTGGCGGTGCTCGCCTTCATGGGCTGCTGGAACGACTTCATGTGGCCCCTCATCGTGCTCACCGATCGCGAGATGCAGACCTTGCCGGTCGCGCTCGCCACCTTGTCGCGCGAGCACGTGCAGGACGTCGAGCTGATGATGGCCGGCGCGGTGATCACGGTGCTGCCGGTCCTCGTGCTCTTCTTCGCCCTGCAGCGGTACTACATGCAGGGCCTGCTGATCGGGAGCGTGAAGGGATGATCGCGGCGGCCTTGCTCCTGACAGTGCTCGGGGACGTTCGCGACGTCGCCGCATGGAAGGCGATTGCGTCCGAGCAAGTGGAGGCTGCGATCCGGCGCGACGCCGACGGCAGCATCTGCCTGGAGTACGACTTCCGCTCAGTGTCGGGCTATGCGGTCATGAGGCGCTCGATGCCCGTCCAGTGGCCTCGCGCATTCGCATTGCGGGTGCGGATCAAGGGCCGCGGCGGCGTGAACGACTTCCAGCTCAAGCTCGTGGATTCGAGCGGCGACAACGTCTGGTGGGTCAACCGGCCGAACCATGCAACGCCGCGAGAGCTGACTGACGTCACCTTCAAGGAGAGACACTTCAGCTTCGCCTGGGGTCCCACCGCCGACAAGACGCTCGCGCGCACCGAGACCCTCGAGCTCGCGGTCGCGGCGGGGCGCGACCGCGGCAAGGGCGCGCTCTGCATCGCGGAGGTGGCGCTCACCGAGCGCGAGGCAGATCCAGCCGTCTGGCCGGACCCTCTGGTCCGCAGGCGCGGACGCACGCTCGAGCTCGATCTCCTCCAGCTGCGCGAGCTCAACGGGCTGGTGCTGCAGTGGCCCGGGCCGGTGCGGCAAGTGGACTACGACGTGCTGGCATCGCCGGATGCGCGGCGGTGGACGACGCTGCGCCGCGTGCGCCGCAGCTCGGGCCGCTTCGACGCGCTCTACCTCCCGGAGAGCGAGGCGCGCCACCTCAAGATTCGCGCGCTGGACGCGGCGGCGCCGCTGCGCGCCGACCTGCGCGACAGCAAGCAGTGGCCCGACTTCAACGCCGTCCTCTCCGAGCTGGCGCGTCACGCGCCGCGCGGCCACGTCCCCCGGGCGTTCCTCGGCGAGCAGAACTACTGGGCGCTGGTGGGGGTTGCCGGGGGCGGCGAGCGCTCGGCGCTGATGAGCGAGGATGGCGCGCTGGAGCTCGGGCGGGGCGGCTTCAGCGTGGAGCCTGCGGTCCTGACCGAGGGGCAGCTCGTGGCCTGGGTCGACGTGCAGATCGCCCATTCGCTGCGCGAAGGACATCTGCCCATGCCGGAGGTGCACTGGCAGCACGGCCTGTTCGCGCTCGACATCGCGGCGGCAGCCGAAGGGCGGCCTTTGGCGCCGCAGCTCCTGGCGCGGTACGCGCTGACCAATACTTCCGGCTCGGCGCGCGCCTTCACGCTGCTCCTTTTGGTGCGCCCCTGGCAGGTGAATCCACCGCAGCAGTTCCTCAACACGCCGGGCGGCGCGAGTCGTATCGATCGGCTGCGGTGGCAGGCGCCGCGGCTGACCGTGAACGACGGCAAGGCGCTGACCTTCGCGGAGGCGCCGGGCCGGGTCACCGCCATGCCGCTCGCAGGCGGCATCGACCTGCGCCCGTTGCGCGACGCCGAGGCCCTGCACGACCTCACGGATGAGCAGGGCCACCCCTCGGCGCTGCTCCAGTGGGAGCTGACGCTGCAGCCGGGCGAGACGCGCGTGCTCCGCTGGAGCGCGCCGCTCGGTGCCGACTCCACTGGCGCGCAACTCATCGACGAGCGCATGGAGCAGGTGGCCGCGGGCTGGCGCGCGCGCCTCGGCAAGATGGAGCTGACCTTGCCTGCGTCTTCGCGGGAGGTGGCGGACACGCTGCGGACGGCCCACGCGGACATCCTGATGTCGGGAGATCGCGCCGCGCTCCAGCCGGGCACGCGCTCGTATGCGCGGTCCTGGATCCGCGACGGCGCGATGATGGTCGCGGGCCTCTTGCGCCTGGGCGAGCTCGACGCTGCGCGCGACTTCGTGGACTGGTTCGCCGGATTCGTCTTCGCCTCGGGCAAGGTGCCGTGCTGCGTGGATGCGCGCGGCGCCGACCCCGTGGTCGAGAACGACAGCCACGGCGAGTACCTCTACGCGGTGGCCGAGGTGTGGCGGCACTCGAGGGACGGGGCCTTCCTGGCCCGGCATTGGGAGGTGGTGCAGCGGGTGGTCGCCTGGCTCGAGGGGCTGCGCCAGAGCACGCGCACCGCGGCGTTCACGGCCGCAAACCCGGCGAACCTCCGCGGCCTGTTGCCTCCTTCCATCAGCCACGAGGGATACTCGGACAAGCCCGCCTTTTCCTACTGGGACGACTTCTGGGCGCTGCGCGGGTACAAGGATGCGGTCGGCATCGCCCAGGCGCTGGGACAGACGGCGCGGGCGAAGGAGTGGGCGCAGTGGCGCGACGAGTTCCAGGCCGAGCTCGCGCAGTCGATCGAGGCCTCCGCCACGCGCTTCGGCATGGACGTCATCGCGGGCGCGGCCGACCGCGGGGACTTCGATCCGGCCTCGACGTCGGTGGCGCTCAACCCCGCGCAGGCGCGCGTCTCGCCCCAACTGCTGAAGGCCACCTTCGAGCGCTACTGGCAGGAGTCCCGGCAGCGCGCTGCGGGGACGCGCCCGTGGAAGGACTACACGCCCTACGAGTTGCGCAACGTCGGCGTGCTGGTGCGGATGGGTCAGCCCGCGCGCGCACACGAACTTCTCAAATTCTTCATGCACGACCGGCGGCCGGAGGGCTGGAATCAGTGGGCCGAGGTCGTGCTGCGAAACCCCCGCGAGCCGGCGTTCCTCGGCGACATGCCGCATGCCTGGGTCGCCTCGGACTACCTGCGCTCGGTGCTCGACATGTTCGCCTACGAGCGGGAGGAGGACGACGCCCTGGTGCTGGGCGCGGGTCTAAGCGAGGAGTGGATGGCTGCCGGTGTCGCCGTGAAGAACATGTCGACGGCGCAGGGTCCGCTGAGCTACGCGCTCACGCCCTCGGGAAGCGGCATCGTTCTCGAGCTGGCCGGGGGACTCTCGCCGCCCCAGGGCGGCGTACGCCTCGCGTGGCCGCTGGCCGGTCCGTTGCCGCGGGCACGTCACGACGGCGCCGAGCTATCATGGATCGGCCGCGAGCTGGTCCTTCCCGGAGGACCCGCGACCGTGCAGTTGATCCATGAGCAAGGCCTTCATGACTGACATCCTCGAGGCCGAGCCATTGCGCCTCACCAATGCGGCCGGCCTGAGCCTGGAGCTCAACCGCGACGGCGGCGTGCGAGACATTAGATTCGGCGGCCTCGCGGTGAGCCTCTTCATGGGTAACGGCATGGAGCCCTCGCCCGCAAACATATGGTTACGGCTGCACCGCGGCGCGAAGGCCCTTGCGGTGCCGCTGCTCGGGCCGCAGTCGCCTCTGCGGCGGCAGGCTTCGTCGGAAGGCTTCGCAGCCTCGGGCGAATGGCAGGGCGTGCACGTCGAGCTGCGCCTCGCTCTCGCCGAGGACCGGCCCGCCTGGTGCTGGCAGGTACGACTCGGGAACCGCTCCCGGGAAGAGCTCCGCGCAGATCTGATCTTCGGCCAGGACCTCGCGCTGGCGAGCTACGGTGCCGTGCGCCTGAACGAGCACTACGTCAGCCACTACATCGATCTGAGCGGGTGGCAACACGCGCCCTGCGGCTGGGTCGTGGCGGCCCGGCAGAACCTTGCCCAGGCCGGCCGGCATCCGTGGGCGGTCGTCGGCTCACTCCGGCGCGGCGTCTCCTTCGCCACCGACGGCCTGCAACTCTACGGGCTCGCGCAGCGCCTGGGCGGCTTGCCGAGCGGGGTGTCGAACGGGCTGCCGGGGCAGCGGCTGCAGCACGAGCACGCCCTGGCAGCTGTCCAGGACGAGATCGTGGCGATCGCGCCCGGCGCCAGCTGGACAGGCGGTTTCTTCGTGGCGCTGCAGGCCGATCACCCGCTGGCGACATCGGCAGAGGATCTGTCTGCGGTGGATACCGCGCTCTCGTGGGCCGCCTCGCTGGAGATGCCGCCTTCGGGCCCTGCCGGAGAGGCCGGCGGCGCAACGTTGTTCGCCACCGCGCCGACGCTCGAATGCCGCGACTTGGACGAGGCGGAGCAGCTCCGGCTCTTCGGCGCCGCGCGGCGCCACGAGGAGCGCGAGGGCGGCGAGCTGCTCTCGTTCTTCCGCGGTGAGAACGCCCACGTGGTGCTGCGCGCCAAGGAGGCGCGGACCCAGCGCCCGCACGGCCATATCCTGAGAACGGGACAGGCCCGGGTGCCGGAGGAATCCTCGCTGACCTCCACGGTGTGGATGTCGGGCGTCTTCCACTCCATGGTCACGCAGGGCCACGTCAGCATCAACCGGTTCCTGTCGACCCAGCACAGTTGGCTCGGGCTCTTCCGTTCGCACGGCCTGCGTCTGTTCGCGCAGGTGGACGGCTCCTGGCAGCTCCTCGGCGTGCCCTCGGCATTCGAAATGCGGCCTGACTCCTGCCGCTGGATCTACCGGCACGCCCGTGGCCTCATCGAGGTCGTGAGCGGGGCGGAGACCGGGAGGAATGCCCTGAGCCTGCGGGCGCGCGTCCTCGACGGCCCGGGAGTAGCGTGGCTCTCGACGCTGCACCTGGCGCTGGGCGGCGACGACGGCAACTCCGCAACGCCTGTCGCCTGGCGCGTGCAAGGCAAGGAAGTCTTCGTCGGCGTTCCCGAGGGCAGTGAGCTGCACGCGCGCTTCCCGGGCAGGGGCTTCGCCGTGGTGATGCTCGAGGACGCGGCAGTGCGGAGCGACGGGCGCCTGTTCACGGATGGCCGGCCGCGAGGGTTGCCGTTCCTCTGCCTGGAGAGCGAGGCCAGCAGCTCCTTTGGTTTGGAGCTGTCCGGAAGGCTGGTGCCCGGCGCGCCACCTTTGCCCGCGCCGATCCCGCTGCCGGCGCTGCGAGCACCGGGAGAGGTCGGTGCTGCGCGCGAGGTGCGCCGGCTGGCAGAGATGCTGCCCTGGCTGCTGAACAACGCGCTGGTGCACTACCTCTCGCCGCGCGGGCTCGAGCAGTACTCCGGCGGGGGCTGGGGAACGCGCGACGTGTGCCAGGGCCCGCTGGAGATGCTGCTTGCCCTCGACTGCGGGGAGGCCGCGCGCGATCTGGTACTCCGGGTATTCGCCGCGCAGAACGCCGACGGCGACTGGCCGCAGTGGTTCCAGTTCATCGAGCGCGAGCGCGACCTGCGGGCGAGCGACTCGCACGGCGACATCGTCTTCTGGCCGCTGCTCGCAGTGGCGCGCACCGTGCTGGGCACGGGCGATCGTTCCCTGTTCGATGCGCAGGTGCCCTTCCATGGCGGGCCGCCGGCGACGCTGCTGCAGCACGTGGAGCGCGCCCTCCACGTCATCGCGCAGCGCCACGTGGCCGGCACCGCGCTGGCGGCATACGGCCACGGCGACTGGAACGACTCCCTGCAGCCCGCCGACCCGTCGATGCGCGAGAGGCTGTGCAGTGCCTGGACCGTGACGCTGCACCATCAGACCTTCGCCGCTCTCGCCAAGGCCCTGCGGTTCGCTGGCCACCCGGAGCAAGCCGCTATGCTGGAGGCGGAAACCCTCCACATCCGGCACGACTTCCGCAGACACTTGATGGTCGACGGTGTCATCGCCGGTTACGGCGTCTTCTCAGCGGGCGCTGCGGACGAGCTGCTGCTTCACCCGCGCGATCGTCAGACCGGCGTGCGCTACAGCCTCTTGCCCATGATGCACGCCATCCTCGAGGGCCTGTGCACGCCCGAGGAGGCCGCGGCGCATCTCCAGATCATGCGCGACCACCTCTGGGGCCCGGACGGCGCGCGCCTCTTCGATCGCCCCCTGCCCTACCGCGGAGGCCCGGAGCGGCTGTTCCAGCGCGCGGAGAGCAGCGCCTTCTTCGGGCGCGAGATCGGCATCATGTACACGCATGCGCACCTGCGCTACGCGCAGATGCAAGCCCATGTCGGCGATGCACGTGGCCTGCTGCGGTCCCTGGCGCTGGCGCACCCGGTGCAATTGCGGGAGCGGTTGCCGCAAGCCAGCCTTCGCCAGGCGAACTGCTACTTCTCGAGCTCCGACGCTGCGTTTCGCGACCGCTACCAGGCGCAAGAGAGCTACGCGCAGGTGGCCGCGGGGACGGTCGCCTTGGACGGCGGCTGGCGGGTTTACTCGAGTGGGCCGGGAATCGCGCTCTCGCTCCTCGTGACCGGCCTGCTGGGAGTGCGCCGCGAGGGAGACACTCTGATCATCGACCCGGTGATCGCGCCGGAACTGAGCGGGCTGCGCGCGGAGCTTTCGCTGCTGGGGCGCCGGGTGCAAATGGAAGTTCAGGTCGACAGGCATGGCTACTCACCGCGGCTCATCTCGCTCAACGGACGGACGTTGGCGTTCACCCGCGTCAGCAACCCATACCGCGCCGGCGGCGCGGCGATTCCGCTCGACGCCTTCACCGCGCATCGGCGCGCGGATGCGCCCGACGTCCTCCGCGTGGAACTGACATGAGCGATGACTACAGCTTCCCGCAGCACTTCCTCTGGGGCGCGGCGACCGCGGCCTATCAGGTCGAAGGCTCGCCGCTGAGCGACGGAGCCGGTCCGAGCATCTGGCACCGCTTCGCGCACACGCCCGGGAGGGTGCGCAACGGCGACACCGGGGACGTCGCCTGCGACCACTACCGGCGCTTCCGCGAGGACATCGCGCTGATGCGCGAGCTGGGGCTCGAGGCCTACCGCTTCAGCATCTCCTGGTCGCGCGTGTTCCCCGAGGGCACCGGTGCGGTCAACCCAAAGGGTCTCGACTTCTACGATCGGCTCGTGGACGAGCTGCTCGCCCAGGGGATCGAGCCCATGGCCACGCTCTACCACTGGGATCTTCCCGCTGCGCTGGACGACCGCGGCGGATGGCTCAACCCCGACGTCGCGCAGTGGTTCGCCGACTACTCGCGCGCGGTGTTCCGGCGGCTGGACGGCCGCGTCAAGCTGTGGGTCACCTTGAACGAGCCGTGGGTGGTGTCCGACGGCGGCTACCTGCACGGCGCGCTGGCGCCGGGCCATCGCAGCCCCTTCGAGGCGACGCGCGCTTCGCACAACCTCATGCGGGCGCATGCGGCGTCGGTCGCCGCCTACCGCGCCGAGGGGCGCCACCAGATCGGCCTGGTCGTCAACCTGGAGCCCAAGTATCCAGCGACGGCGAGCGCGGAGGACGCAGCGGCGACGCTGCGCGCCGAGGCTTACATGAACCGTCAGTACCTCGACGCCGCTCTCCTCGGACGATACCCGGAGGAGCTGGCGGAGATCTTCGGCGAAGCCTGGCCCGACTGGAAGCCTGAGGAGGTTGCGGCCCTCCGGGTGCCCATCGATTTCCTGGGCGTCAACTACTACACGCGCAGCGTCACGCGCGCGGATGCGACGAGCTGGCCGCTGCGCGCCTCGGCCGTGCGGCAGGTCCACGCCGCGCACACCGAGATTCCCTGGGAGGTCTTCCCCCAGGGGCTGACGGACACGCTGCTCTGGGTGAAGAAGCGCTACGGTGACGTGCCGCTCTACGTCACCGAGAACGGCGCTGCGTTCTACGATCCTCCGCAGGCGCCGGCCGATGGCGTGCAAGACCCGTCCCGTGTGGCCTATCTGCGCGATCACCTGCGCGCCGTGCACGGCGCCATCGCTGCTGGGTGCGACGTGCGCGGCTATTTCGTCTGGTCCCTGCTGGACAATCTCGAATGGGCCCTGGGCTACTCGATGCGCTTCGGCATCGTGCACGTCGACTTCGAGTCGCAGCGGCGAACGCCGAAGGCGAGCGCGCGCTTCTACTCCAAGGTCATCGCGACGAATGGCGGCGGCCTTCAATCTCCTGACGATCCGCGAGGTCCAGCGTGAAGCACCTGGCCTTCTTCGTCTGCGCCGCACTGGGACAATCCCCGGAGCCTGCGCCGAAGCCCCCGGATCCAGACTGGGCCGCCCTCGGCTGGTACCGAGCGGAGAATGCCCGCGTCGGCCTTCCCACATCCGCGGAGAAGAGGGTGGTGTTCTTCGGGGACTCCATCACCGAGTTCTGGGTCTCGAAGGCTCCCGATTTCTTCGAGGGCCGTCCCTACCTCGCACGCGGGATCGGCGGGCAGACCACCGCCCAGATGCTGGTGCGCTTCCGCCAGGACGTGATCGCCCTCAGGCCACAGGCCGTGGTGATCCTGGCAGGGACCAACGACATCGCCGAAAACACGGGTCCGTACCGTCAGGAGGACACCTTCGGTCACCTGCAATCCATGGTCGAGCTGGCCAAGGCCCATGGGATCCACGTGGTCCTCGCCTCGATCCTGCCGGCGCGCAACTACCCCTGGAACCCCGGGCGCGAGCCCGCTCGGAAGATCATCGCGCTCAACACCTTGCTAAGGGCCTATGCCGAGAAGAGCGGGCTCGTTTATCTCGACTACCACGCCGCCATGGCCGATGCCGACGGCGGCCTGAAAGCCAGTCTGGGAGAGGACGGGGTCCATCCAAATCGGGCCGGCTGCGATCTGATGGGCCGGCTCGCCGAGCGCGCCCTGCAGAAAGCGCTGGCTGCGAAGTAGATTCAATGCCCGTGCACCAGCCGGACGGTCCTTGCTTTCAAGTCCATGGACGTGGCATTGCCCAGCGTCCATGGCCGGCGTTTCCCTGCAGGACGTCACCAAGGCTTACGGCGACAACCCGCCGGTGATCTCCGGCGTGGATCTGGCGATCAGGGATCACGAATTCATGGTCCTGGTCGGCCCGTCCGGCTGCGGCAAGAGCACTCTCCTGCGCATGGTCGCGGGCCTCGAGGAGATCACCTCCGGCACCATCCGGATCGGCGAGCGGGTGGTGAACGACGTCCCCCCGAAAGACCGCGACATCGCGATGGTGTTCCAGAGCTACGCGCTCTACCCGCACATGAGCGTGCGCGAGAATCTCGAGTTCGGGCTCAAGCTGCGCGGAACGGCGCGGGCCGAGATCGACCGGCTGGTCGGCGTTGCGGCGAAGATCCTCGGCCTCGACGAGCTGCTCGAGCGGCGGCCCAAGGATCTCTCCGGCGGCCAGCGGCAGCGGGTCGCGCTCGGGCGCGCCATCGTCCGCAACCCCTCGGTGTTCCTCTTCGACGAGCCGCTCTCCAACCTCGACGCCAAGCTGCGCGTGCAGATGCGCGCCGAGATCAAGAAGCTGCAGTTCCGGCTACAAGTAACCTCGATCTACGTCACCCACGATCAGGTCGAGGCGATGACGATGGGAAACCGGATCGCGGTGCTCAATGCCGGCAAGGTGCAGCAGGTGGGCGCGCCGCTCGAGCTCTACGAGCGTCCGCAGAACCTCTTCGTCGCGAACTTCATCGGCACGCCGCCGATGAACTTCGTCAAGGCGACCGTGACCGATTCAGGCGGCGAGCTCTCCGCCCGCGGCTTCAAGCTGCCCGCGCCCGCCTTCGCGCGCGAGGCCCTCGCCGGACGGCTGGGCAAGCAGATCGTCGTCGGCATCCGCCCCGAGCACGTGGTGGGGAGCGGACGCCAGACCCGCGGCGCCGTCGCGCCCCTCGAGTTGACCGTCGACCTGGTCGAGACGCTGGGCGACGAGGTGGTGATCCACGGCAGCCAGGGCGGCGACCAGATCGCCTTCAAGATGGACCCGCACGACCCGCCGCAATTCGGCGGCAAGGTTTCGGCGCTGGTGGAGATCGACCGGCTCCATCTCTTCGACGCCGAGACGGAGAAGCGGATCGCCGACTGACGGCCTGGTGTGAAACGCGTTGTCATCATGGGTCGTGGAGCCTCAGGGAAGTCGACCCTGGCGGTGCGCCTGGGAGAAATATTGGGGCTGCCAGTCATCGAGCTGGACAAGCTCTTCTGGCAGCCCGGCCTGGTCCAGACGTCTCGCGATCAGTGGGCGGCCGTCGGCGCCGGAGCCGCCCGCTGCTCATGGAGGCGATCGCCACTCACGCTGCCAGCGCCGATCTCCACGTGCTTCGAAACCCTGGTGCGCTCAGACGGTTCGTCGCGCAGGTGGCCCGCGCCAGCTGACGCGTCAGATCCTACGGGCCCATGCCGGGGTCGAACATCGGCCGCACCTCGGACTCGCCCTCGAAGCCGGGCCAGTACTTTCGGTGCAGCTCCATGAACTCGGTGGCGATCTCGATCGCTTCGGCCCTCGAGTCCGTCTTGAGGATGGCCCAGCCGCCGATGATCTCCTTGCTTTCGGAGAACGGACCGTCGGTCACGGTGATCTTGCCGTTGGCGAGCCGCACGCGGACGCCGTCCTTGCTCGGCAGCAGACCGCCTGTGTCGACGAGGGTGCCCTTCTTGAAGGAGCTCTCGACGAACTTGCCCATCGCCTCCATCAAAGCGGGCGGCGGCGGGGACTTTCGATACGATTCGGAATGGCGAATGAACGTCAGGTATTTCATGGCTCCTCCTCAGGGTTCTGATCATGCGACGATCGAGCCTGGGCTGGATCGACAAGCCAGAGATTTTTTTCTTTTGGGTCGATCCCGCAGGAGTTCAGCGGAGGACCGCCCTTCGCTTGAATCGGTCCTATCCCCACCGAATCAACGCCATCCAAGGCGTTACCGAACCGTTCTCATTCGCCCATGCCGCGGCCGATGCCGCGTCGTCCGCTTCGATCTCCACCGCGTCCCCGGAGAAGATCAGTTCCTGCCCCCGCTACCAGACAGATCCGCGGCGGTGTCCGCGATGCGCTTCTCGAGTGCCTCGATGACGCCGCGCACCCGGCCGGTGCGCTGGACGTCGGGGTGCACGACCAGCCACACTTCGTCGAGCTCCGCAGGCGCGCCGGCAGGAACGCGCTCCAGCTCGCGATCCGGGCGCGCGAGAATGCAGGGCAGCGAACCGATGCCGATTCCCAGCCGGACTGCCTGCAGGAGCATCAGCGTGCTGTTGGTGCGCAACACGACGCGCGCATCGCGCACCGGTTCGCCACCCAGCGGGCCAGGGCGCCAATGGCGAATGCCCACGTCGTAGCCGACGAGGTCGTGCCCGGAAAACCCGTCGGCGCGGGCGGGCCGGCCGTGCACTTTGAGAT
>WNEY01002768.1_pt1 | contig 12960 bp, 13 predicted proteins | sample 5400531 | NCBI WGS metagenome assembly WNEY01 (sample SAMN13153338, study PRJNA577476) | soil metagenome | isolation source: 200 cm saprolite under Douglas fir tree site 1 | place: USA:California | collected 2015-04-18
CTCGCGCCCTTCCAGCGCAAGGTGTACGAGGCGGTTCGTATGCTCCCGCGAGGCCGCACGGCCACCTATGGCGAGATCGCCGCGCGGCTGGGGAAGCCCGGCGCCTCGCGCGCGGTCGGGCAGGCGCTGGGGCGAAATCCGTTTCTCATCGCGGTGCCCTGCCATCGCGTGCTCGCGGCCGGCGGCGCCGCGGGCGGATTTTCCGCGCCGGGAGGCGTGGTCACCAAGCAGCGTCTGCTGGCATTGGAGGGAGTGCGCATCAAGGTCGATCATGGCCTCTCCTTCGACGTCGACCAGGCGATGCAGACTTTGCGCGCGGCCGATCGCCGGCTGGCGAAGCTGATGGACCGGGCGATGATGTTCCGCCTGCGCCCCGACGCGATGCAGAGTCCTTTCGAGGCGCTGGTGGAGTCCATCGTCTACCAGCAGCTCTCGGGGAAAGCGGCGGCGACCATCCTCGGCAGGCTGGTGGGGCTCTTCAAGCCGCGCCGGTTCCCCCGGCCCGAGGATCTGCTCGAGGCATCGGACGAGAAGCTGCGCTCGGCGGGGATCTCGCGCGGCAAGACCCTGGCGCTGCGCGACCTGGCGGCGAAGACGCTCGACGGGACGGTGCCGCAGCACTCGGTTCTGGAGAAGCTCTCCGACGACGAGATCGTCGAGCGGCTGACGGCGGTGCGCGGCGTGGGCCGCTGGACGGTGGAGATGCTGCTCATCTTCCGACTCGGGCGGCCCGACGTGCTGCCGGTGGACGATTACGGCGTGCGCAAGGGATTTGCGATCTACCGCGGGCTGCGCGATCTGCCTTCGCCGAAAGAGCTGGCCGCCTACGGCGAGCGCTGGCGGCCTTATCGCACCATCGCCAGCTGGTACATGTGGCGGGCGCTGGAGCTGTAGGCGAAAGCGGTCACGCCGGCAGCGAAAACGTGAACGTCGTCCCTTTCCCCGGCGTGCTCTCGAACTGCACTTCCCCGCCGTGCGCCTCGATCACCTGCTTGACGATCGCCAGCCCAAGCCCCGTCCCGTCCTGCTTCCCCGAGGTCACGAAAGGCTCGAAGAGCTTGTCCTTCACGCCCTCGGGAATACCGTGCCCGGTGTCGGCGAAGGAGAGCTTCACCTGCTCCCCGTCGCGCCAGGCGCAGATGGTGAAGGTCCCGCCCCCCGGCATCGCCTCGGCCGCGTTGCGCGCCAGGTTGAACACCGCGCGCTTCACCTTCCCCTCGTCGATGCGCATCTTCCCCTTCGTCTTCATCTCTACTTTCAGCTCGATGCTGCGCGGCGCCAGCTCGCGCGTCAGCACCTCGCGCAGATCTCCCAGGAAGCGATCGATGTGCACCTGGGTTGGCAGGAAAGCAGCGTCGCCGCGCAGGTACGCCAGCACCTCGCGCGTCATCTGCTCGATGCCCAGCACCTGCCGCGACACCGCCTCCGAGTATTCGCGGCGGCGCGCCGCGTCCGTCTCGTCGGCCATCAGCTCGGCGAAGCTCTGCACGATGGTGAGCGGCGAGCGCAGGTCGTGCAGCACGCTGGCGATGGTCTGCCCGAGGAGGCGCAGCCTCTCGTCGCGCTCGCGCGCAGCCCGGTCCCGCGCCAGCCGCCACGCGCGGCCCACTTGTCCGCCGAGGAGCGTGAGGAGCTTCACGTCGTCCTCGCCGAAGTCGCCGTCTTTCTTGTTGAGCAATTCGAGCACGCCGAGGATGCGCCCCTCGGCCTGGATGGGCGCAGCGCACAAGGACCGGGAGCGATACCCGAAGCGTTGCGCCACCTCGCGCGCCATCGCGCTCTCTTTCTCGGCATCGTGGACGATGCGCGGGATCCCGTCCTGCGCCACCTGGCCGGCGATGCCCGCGTTGATGGGCACGCGCGTCGTCAGCAACTCCGCCCCGGCGCCGCCCAGCGCGCTGCGGAAGTAGAGCTCGCTCTTCTCCTCGTCGAGCAGAAGCGCCGAAGCCGCGTCGGCGTTGGCCAGCTCGGTGGCGCGCGCGAGCGCGACGTCGAGCAGCTGCGTGGCATCCGCCGCCTGCGCCAGCTCGCGCTCCACCGAGTAGAGCAGATCCAGCTCGAGCACCTTCCGCCGCTCGGCGGCGAAGAGCCGCGCGTTCTCCAGCGCGACCGCGATCTGCGCTGCGACCGCCAGCAGCGCCTGCTCGTCGTCGGCATCGAAGGGCTGGCCGTCGGTGCGGTTGAGCACCTGCACAGCGCCCACCACCTCGGTGTGCTTGCCCCACACCGGGGCGCAGAGAATCGAGCGGGTGCGGAATCCCGAGAGGCGATCGAACTCGGGATGGAAGCGCGGGTCCCGGTAGGCGTCGGCGATGTTGGCCGGCTCCCCGCTCGCCATCACGTCGCCGGCCACGCCCTCGCCGAGCGGCAGGCGGATCTCGCGCAGGCCGTCGCCCTGCAGGACCTTGGACCAGATCTCGTTGCGCCGGCGATCGACGAGATAGAGCGTCGATCTCTCCGCCCCGAGCAGCGCGGTGACGTGGCCCATCACCAGTCGCAAGAGCGCGTCGATTTCCACCGCGCTGCCGATGGTCAGGCCGATCTGCAGAAGCGCGTCGCGGCGGCGATCTTCGGCCATCAAGGCCCCCCGGAGGCTCGTCCACTGATATCAAGCCTTCCCGGGGGGAGGCCACCATGCGCGACGAGATTCGTCGCGCCGCGAAAATGGCTGGCTATCGCGGCCGCGGCGACGCTGCTCTTCGAGTAGTCGCGGCCGGAGATCTCGCGCTGCGCGGCTGCGCGTGCGCCACCGCGCCCGGGATGAGAACGACGCGCGCGCCGGGATCCTTCGGCTCCACCAGCGGCCCCTCGAAGCGCAGGAACGCCGGCGGATCGCCGTTCACCAGCCAGATGTGCAGGTCGGGCGGGTCGACGAAGAGCCGCACGATGCCGGGGATGTCGACGTGGATGGTGTACTTGTCTCCAGGGATGGTGCGGCCCGCCATGCGCACCGGATCGGCGCCGTCGCGGGTGATGGTGATGGGCGCAGTGCGCGGCTTCGGCGTGAAGGCGACGGCGCGCAGATCGACGTGCTGCCCGGCGCGAGCCTGGCCCTGAGCGCTTTCAGTACGGTGGTGAAGGCGATGCCGGCAAAGGTCTTTCCCGGCTCGATCTCCAGATCTTCTTTCCAGCGCTTGTGCTCATCGGCGCGGGTCGCGACGGCTTTCCTGGTGCGGAAATCCACTTCGTAGTGGCGCACCAGTTGCCCGGCCAGGCGCTCGGTCCAGTCCCAGCTCTCCTGTTCGAGCTGAGGATGCAGGCGGAGGGTCGCCCGCTCCACGACGGTGCGGCCACCAGGGAAGTCGTACCGGGCTTCGATGTGCAGCACGTCGCCTTCTACCTTCTGGACGTAGCGGCCTTCGGCGAGCGGAGTCCCGCGCGCGTCGGTCAGGCCCGGGAACGCCTGCACGTCAGGCGAGATCGAACAGCAGCACCTCGGCCCCTTCGCGGCCGGTGAGCTGCAGCGCGCGCTCCTCGCTCACCGCCGCGCCGTCGCCCGCCGTGAGCCGCGCGCCGTTCAGCTCGATGGCCCCGCGCGCGAGGTGCACCCAGGCATGTCGATCTTTCGCAAGCGCGTACTCGACGCGCTCGCCCGGCGCGAGCAGCGCGCCGTAGATCGCGGCATCCTGGTGAACGACCACCGAGCCGTCGCGGCCGTCGCGCGAGGCGAGGACGCGCAGCTTTCCGCGACGCTCCTCCATGGCGAATCTCTTCTGCTCGTATCCGGGCGCGATGCCGCGGGCCTCGGGAACGATCCAGATCTGCAGGAAATGCGCCGGCTCCGATCGCGAGCCGTTGAATTCGCTGTGCACCACGCCGGTGCCTGCGCTCATGCGCTGCACGTCGCCGGGGCGGATGACCGAACCGGTGCCGAGGTTGTCGCGGTGCTGGAGCGCTCCGTCCAGCACGTAGGAGACGATCTCCATGTCGCGGTGCGGATGCGCGCCGAATCCCTGTCCGGGAGCGACGGTGTCGTCATTGATGACGCGGAGCGCGCGGAACCCGTCGTATTTGGGATCGCGATGATCGCCGAACGAAAAGGTGTGCCAGCTGTCCAGCCAGCCGGCCTTGGTATGGAAACGGTCCGTCGCTTTGCGAATCGAGATCATGGCTGGATTCGGATGCGCCTCTCTGCGCAGCGATTCGTTCGAGGTTATGGTACCGGCCATGATCAAGATCAAGTACTGCAACTCCTGAGGGTACAAGCCCCAGGCCGTCCGTGCGGCGGCCGCGCTGAAGAAAGAGCTCGGCGTGAAGGCCGAGATCGAGGTGGGCCCCACGGGCAGGTTCATCGTCGAGGTCGACGGCCAGCCCGTGGCCGAGAAGGGCGCGCTCGGCTTTCCCAGCGAGGAAGAGATCGTCGCGGCCGTGCGAAAGAAGATGAAGCCGGCCTAACCCTGCTCGGGCTGCTGCGGCTCTTGCTCCGCTTCCCTCTTGGCGATCTCCGCGCGCACCATCTCCATGTCGAGCTCGCGCGCTTTCTTGAGCACCTCCTCCAGCGCCGCCTGCGGCAGGGCCCCCGCCTGCGCGAAGAGGAGCACCTTGTCGCGGAAGATCATCAAGGTGGGAATGGAGCGGATCTGGAATGCGCCCGCGAGGTCGCGCTCTTCCTCGGTGTTCACCTTGGCGAAGGTGACGTCGGGATTTGCTTCCGCGACTTTCTCATAGGTCGGAGCGAACGCCCGGCAGGGGCCGCACCACGGCGCCCACCAGTCGATGAGCACGATCCCGCCCTTCTCCACCACCTGCTGGAAATCCTTTGCACCGACGGCGACCACGCCCATGGACGTCTCCTCTGCGGGAAAAAAATAGACACCGATCGGGCCTGCCGCCACTCATTCGTCGGGAGGGCCGCCGCTGCGGGCCAAGTCCTCGCTGCGGATCTTGCCGGGATCCATTCCGCGCGCGCGCTTGGTCATGGTGGCGAGCAGCTCGTCGAAGGGCGGCGGGTCGCCCTTGATGAAACGCAGCGGGTTGATGCGCGCCACCACGAAAGCTTTCAGATAGGGCGAGGTGAGACCGCGCTCCTTGAGCCTCTCCACCGCCGCGCTGACCGCCTCGTCCAGATCGAGCACCATCTGCGCGCGCCGCTCGCGCTCGGCGATCGCCGCTGAAAGCGGCTGATCGAGATACTGATCCACTTTCTTCAGCGCCGGAGCGTAGGCGCTGCCCGAGAGCCGCCCGCGCTTCTCGTAGGCGAAACCGAGGGTGACGAGCTGCGGCTCCTCGAACTCGAGCGCGAACTCGGGTTCCTTGCGGGAGGGCCCGATGCCCGCGAGATCGCGATACATGCGCACCACCTCGAGCGCCTTCTCGCGCAGGTTGTGCGCCTTCTCGATGTTCAGCGCGAGGATCTGATAGGCGACCTCGCGCTCGGGCACGATCAGCGCCAGCACCGATTTTGCGCCCAGCTCCTTGAGCGCGGTCAGCCGGTGGCCGCCGTTGGGCGTGCGAAAGCCCTCCGGGTCGCGCACGGCGATGATCGGATCGAGGTAGCGCCGCGTCTTGTCCATGGCGCGGGTGAGCTTGAGCACGTGCGCGTCGGAGACGTCCCGCTGGAAGACGGTGGGCTCGACCTTCTCCACCGGCAGCGCGGCGAAGAGCAGCGTATGTCCGCCCAGCGGCTCGCGATAGGCGGCGAGCACCGCGCCGCCCTCTTTCTCCACGGCGGCAACCAGCTCCTGCATCTCGGGCGGTATCGCATCGAGTCGCAGCTGGGCGGGGGTCAGGTCGGTGGGCTTGAGCTTCACGCCCTTGCGAGAGCGCGGCTTCCCCGATTTGGTCACTGGACGTTTGCGAGGGGCAGGCATGGGGGCGGAACCCTAGCCGTTCGCGCGAGCGCCTGCCACCTGCGCCGCGTTATCCTCCGCCGCCATGCTGCGCGGAATGCCGCGCGCGTTCTGGATCCTCTGGACCGGCGCGCTCATCAATCGCCTGGGCGGCTTCGTCATGCCGCTGCTCGCGCTCTATCTCACCGGCGAGCGGGGGCTGCGCGTCGAGGAGGCCGGGTTCATCGTCTCGCTCCTGGGCGCGGGGGTCTCTGCGCGGGACCGGCGGGCGGATTTCTCGCTGACCACATCGGCCGCCGGCGCACGCTCATCTTCGCGCTGGTCACGGGCGCTTTGGCGATGCTCCATCTCTCGTTCGCGCGGGCGCCGGCGCACATCGCGGCGGCAGCGTTTCTCCTCGGCCTCTTCGGCGAGATGTACCGGCCCGCGGTCTCCGCCACCGTCGCCGATCTGGTGCCGCCGGAAGATCGCGCGCGCGCGTACGGGCTGCTCTACTGGGCGGTGAACCTGGGATTCGCGGTGGGCAGCTCGCTGGGCGGGCTGCTCTCGAAGCACGGTTGGTATCTGCTCTTCATCGGCGACGCCGCGACTACGCTCATCAATGCGCTCATCGTCTGGCTGCGCGTGCCGGAGACGCGGCCCCATATCGCCGCGCGCGAGGAGCGGCCGCCGCCCTGGGCGGCGCTGCGCGATCGCCCCTTCCTGGTTTTCGTCCTTCTCGTCACGCTGGTCTGGACGGTATTTCATCAGGCCTTCATCACGCTGCCGGTGGACCTGCGCGATCACGGCCTCACGCCCGCGAGCTACGGCGCGCTGATCGCGCTCAACGGCGTCTTGATCGTGCTCCTGCAGCCGCTCGTCTCTCGCGCGCTGGGGCGCGTTGCGCGCCACCGCGCGCTGGCGATGGGAGCAGCACTCACCGGCGCGGGCTTCGGCCTCACCGGCGTCATGCGGACGATCCCGGGCTATGCGCTCACCATCACCATCTGGACGCTGGGCGAGATCGTCATGGCCGGCATCGCGCCGGCGGCAACTGCCGATGCTGCGCCGCCGCATCTGCGCGGCGCGTACCAGGGAATCCTCTCGGCGGGGATGGGCGCCGCGTCGCTGCTCGCGCCATCCCTGGGATCGCTGGTCATGGGCCGCTTCGGATCAGCCGCCCTGTGGATGGCGTGCGCCGCGACGTGTTTCCTCTCCGGGGCGGGGCAGCTCGCGCTCGGATTCCGGCACAAGCCGGCGCTGCTCAGCAGTACTGCGCGATGACGTCGAGAAATGACTTCTACTTCACGATACGAAACGATCGATGCACGGCGCGATTTCGATAATCGACCGGCACGGTCTTCGCGGTCAGCTCTTCGCAGCGGAGTCCCTCGAGCCGCGGCTCGAAGCGCTGGTGGTTGGCGGAGAACCAGAGCACGCCGCCGGGCTCGAGGACCGCGAGCGTGCGGTCGATCAGCTCGCGGTGATCACGCTGCACGTCGAAGTTGCCGCGGTCGGAGAAGGAAGGCGGGTCGAGCACGCACAGCGTCCAGCGCCGCGCGCCGGCGCGGGAGAGGAAGTCATCGACCTCCGCGCAGACCAGCTCGCCGGCGAAGCCGTTGAGACGCAGATTGTCCCGGGCCCAATCGAGATAGCTCTGCGACGCATCCACCGTCGTCGTGGCGCGCGCTCCTCCCAGCGCGGCGGCGCAACTGAAGCTCCCCGTGTACCCGAAGAGATTGAGGAGCGCCGCGCCCTGCGCTTCGGCGCGCACCAGCGCGCGCGTCTCGCGGTGGTCGGGGAACAATCCGGTATCGATGTAGTCGTCGAGATTGACGAGGAAGCGCAGGTCGCCCTCGCGCACCTCGATGCGCTTTCTGGTGCGCGCCAGCCGCTCGTACCGCGCAGCTCCGGTGCGGCGCTTCTTCAGGTGGACGCGATTCGAGGGCACATCGAGCGCCTGCGCGGCGGCGGCGGCCATCGCTTCCAGAAAACCCGGCTCGGTCTGCTCCCGCTCGTACTCGGCGATCACCAGATGCCCTTCGTACCAGTCGAGCACGGCGCGGATTTCGGGGATGTCGCGGTCGTAGATGCGGAAGGCGCCGATCCTGCGCCGCTCGAACGGCCCGTACAGCTTGCGGAAGTTCTTGCGCACCCGGTTGGCGAACATCTCCGCCTGCTGCGCGATCACAGCTTCTCCGCCGCCCAGCGCTCCATGTGATCGATGATCGCGTCGCCCGCGTCCTCCTGGAGAAAATGCCCCGCGCGCGAGAGCAGCCAGGGTCCATCCACATCGTCGAAGGCGCGCGTCCAGCCCTGCAGCATCTGCTTGCTGAAGGCGCGATCCCTGCGCGCCCAGCAGATGAGCGCGGGCTTCGCCCGCAGGCGCTCGAGGCCGTCCTCGATCGCCGCCATGGTCGCCCACGATTCGTGCTGGAGATCCTTGGTCTCGGGGACGAGCTGCGGAAAGCGCGCCACGCCGATGCGATCGTCGGGCGTCGGAAACGGCGCCCGGTAGGCATTGAGAAAATCGTCGCCGTGGCCGCGCTTGAGAAACTTCTCCACGAAGATGTTCGACTGCACGGCGCGTTTCCATCCGCTCTTGCCCAGCACCTGGAGCTTGAACAGCCGGGGCAGCTTCATGCGCGGGTTGCGCACGAAGGCCCAGGAGTTGAGGACCACTACGCCTTTGACGCGCCCGGGATGGCGCGTCGCCCAGCCCATGCCGATGGGCCCGCCCCAGTCCTGCAGCACCGGAACCACGCGCTCGGCGTGCAGCTCATCGAGCACCTTGCGGAGGTTCGAGATGTGGCGATCGAGCGTGTACCAGCGCGGATCGCGCGGCTTGTCGCTGCGGCCGAAGCCGGCGTGGTCGGGGGCGATGACGCGGTACTTCCCCGAGAGGCGCTCGATGAAGTGCCGGTACAGATAGCTCCAGGTCGGGTTGCCGTGCAGGAGCAGGAACGTCGCCGGAGAGTCGCGCGGTCCCTCGTCGATGACCGCCTGCCGCACGCCGTCGTCCACCTGGATGAGGCGGCTCTTCCAGGGGAAGCGGCCCCCGAAGTCGGAGCTCACGTCGAGGCCGCTGTAAACGCGCATTGCGCCGATTGTCGCTTGCAGGAGCGATGCGCGCTAGCGCATCAGCGATTCACCGAGCGCATGCTCTGCGCGGGATAGCGCTCTCCGGCGGCGGCGCCGCGCGGCGCAACCTCGTCGATGCGCCGGAGGTCCTGCTCGCTGAGGCGGATCTTCACGGCGGCCGCGTTTTCCTCGAGGTACCTGCGGCGCTTCGTTCCCGGGATGGGAACGATGTCTCTCCCGCGCGAGAGCACCCAGGCGAGCGCGAGCTGCGAGGCGGTCGCTTTCTTCTCGCGGGCGATCTCCTCGACGCGTTTCACGAGATCGAGGTTGCGCTGGAAGTTCTCGCCCTGGAAGCGCGGACTGAAGCGCCGGTAATCGTCGTCGGGAAGGTCCTCCGGCTTGCGGAACCTGCCGGTGAGGAAGCCGCGCCCGAGCGGGCTGTAGGCGACGAAGCCGATCCCCAGCTCGCGCACGGTGGGCAGGATCTGCTCCTCCACGTCGCGGCTCCAGAGCGAATACTCGGTCTGCAGGGCGGAGATGGGGTGGACTTTGTGAGCGCGGCGGATGGTTTCCGGCGCCGCTTCCGAGAGGCCGAGGAAACGGACCTTGCCGGCCTTGACCAGCCCGGCCATGGCGCCCACCGTCTCCTCGATTGGAACGGTGGTGTCGACGCGGTGCTGGTAATAGAGATCGATGTGCGAAACGCCCAACCGCTCGAGCGAGGCGTCGCACGAAGAGCGCACGTACTCGGGCTTGCCGTTCACGCCCTTGAAGGAGCCGTCGTCGCCGCGGACGTTGCCGAATTTGGTGGCGAGCACGACCTGTTCCCGCCGGCCCTTGATGGCGCGGCCCACCAGCTCCTCATTGGTGAACGGCCCGTACATGTCCGCCGTGTCGAGGAAATTCATGCCCAGCTCGAGCGCGCGGTGGATGGTGGCGATGGATTCCGCGTCATCGCGGCCGCTGTAGAACTCGCTCATCCCCATGCATCCCAGCCCGAGAGGCGACACTTCGAGCCCCTGACTGCCCAGCTTGCGTTTTTCCATCGCTGCCTCCTGCATCCTTTATAACGACAAAGTGAGCGAACCCAGCAGCCTTCGGCCCGGTTGCGGAAGGGTGACCTGGGGGCCGAAATCGGTGCTCAGCGGGACGTCGTATTTCCAGTCGGCGAGGTTGTAGACCGAAAGACCATAGCGCAGGTGATATTCGGGCATCTCCCCGGAGAGCGAGAGATCCCAGATCACCGCCGATGCGGTGCGCTTCTGTTCCGGAATGCCCGGAGTGGTGTTCCGATCCCAGCGCGGCCCCTCGACGGAAAGGCGCGTCATCAGCGTCAGCGCGCGGGTGAAAAGCGGCACCGCCAGCTTGAAGGAGCCGAGCACCCCCGGCGAATTGGGCACCTCGCGCAGCCGCTCCCCGGCCGGAATGGAATCGGATTGCTCGAAGACGAGGTGCTGCACGCCGAGGTTCAATGACGCCATCCAGCCTTGCCGCCATTCGCGGCGCACTTCGATCTCCGCCCCGGCGCCGCGCACCGGCGCACCGATGTTCTGATATTGCGCGACGCCGTCCGGATATCCCGGCGCCTGCCGCAGCTCGATGGTGTCGACGATGCGGCTTCCCCAGACGCTGGCGAGCGCGGTCCAGAGATTGGAGAAGTGGTGCGTCAGCTCCACCTCGCCGGACCAGATCGATTCCGGCTTGAGCGCCGTGCACTGTCCCTTGGTGCTGGGGCACGCGGCGATCTGCGCCACGCCGCCGTCGTTGTAATAGAGCTCGTAGATGCTCGGCGCGCGGAATGCGCTGCCCGCGACGATCTTCACCACGTTGGAGTCGGTGGGCTTGAGCACCAGCGCCAGGCGCGGATTGATGGAGTTGCCGAACGTCGAGTAGGCGTCGAGCCGCGCGCCGGCGGAGAGGTGCACGCGCGGCGTCAGGAGCACGTCGGCGAGCCCGTAGGCGGCGTAGAAGCGGAACGGGCTGTCGCTGTCGAGATAGGTCGTCGGCGAATCCGTGTCCAGGCCCGACTGGCCGCGCTGCGAGACGCGGAAATGGTCCTGCGCCTCGCCGCCGAGCATGAAGCGCATCCCGCTCCGGGGCCGCAGCGTGACGCGCGCCTCGCCCTCCACCCAGTCGCCGATGAAGCGCGTGTGCGCGAGGCCGCCGCTCTCCGGCGGGTTGACCTGGGACTGATCGTAGGAAATAGCGATCGTAGGAGCCGCGCACGAGCAGCTCGCCGAATTCGCCGAGCTTTGACTCGAAGCGCGCTTCGGCGAACGCGCGGCGATCGATCACATGTGAAGCGGGAGTGTTGCCTGCGTCGAGCACCGGATAGGCGCGGTCGCGCGCCACCGACTGCCCCTGCAGCGTCAAAGGCCCGTACCACAGCTTGCCCTGCGCCGTGCCCGAGCGCAGGCCCTCGGTGCCCGGCGACCAGGCGGAGGTCTGCGTTCCCGGGATGGGTCCGAAGAAAAAGTCGTGGCGTTCGGAGGAAAGCCCGGAGAGGGAGAAATCGATGCCGCTGTCGCTGGAGACCGGCTGGTGCAGCGCCAGCCGCGAGCGGAACGAGCCGCTCTCCGTCGTCCCCACCGTCGCGCTGGCCTGGCGATCGGCCGAGCGCGATCTGGTGACGAGGTTCACCACGCCCATGAACGCGCCGGTGCCGTAGAGGACCGATCCCGGGCCGCGCACCACCTCGATGCGCTCGATGTCGTCGAGATCGGTGCGGCCGTCGTAGCCGGCGTAGCTGGAGTCGGCCCAGTCGTCGTTGGTGGAATGGCCGTCGACGAGAATCAGGACCTTGTTGCCGAAGCTGCCGGGCGGCCCGTAGCCGCGCACGCCCGGCGAAGTGTAGGTGCCGTCGTAGTTGAGGAACACGCCGCGCATGCCGCGGAGCGCCTCGGCGAGCGTGGGATAGCCCATGGCGCGCAGCTCGCCGCCGGTGAGGATGCTCACCGAGCTGGGCGCGTCGTCGACCGACTCGGCGGTGCGCGAGGCGGCGGACACTTCCTCGATGGCGCTGAACTGCACGTCGATCTCGGGCTGGCGCGACTCGCTCACCTCCACCGCGCGCGTGACCGGGTTGTAGCCGGGCAGGGAGACCTTCACGGTGCGGAGGCCGGCGGGCACTTCGAGAACGGCGGGGGTGAACCCGGCCACCTTGCCGTCGATCTGCACCTCGGCGCCGCGCTCGTCGGTGTTCACCACCAGCTTGCCCATCTGCCGGCGGAGATCGAACTCGAGGGCGTCGTTGCCGCTCTCCTGGACGCGGAGCTCCTGCCGGGAGCGCAGGTAGCCGGGGGCGCTGGCGGTGAGGATGACGCGGCCGACGGGCAGCTTCAGCTCGCAGGGCAGGGCGCAGGATTGTCCCGAGTCCGCCTTGATCTCCGCCCCCGCGGGCGCGCCGGTGAAGCGCACCGGCCGCTCGATTCGGACGAGCTTCAGATCCACCGCCGTGTCGCTGCCGGAGCGCGCCTCGATGGCCGGGGACGTGGCGGGCTCGTATCCGTCGAGCCTGGCGAGAACGCGATAGGTCCCGGCGGGAAAAGCGAGCAGCAGGGGCGATACTCCGCGCGCGCCCAGGTCCTGGCGATCGATGTAGACGGTGGCGCCGGGCGGGTCGGTGCGGATCCGCAGCACGGCGACCGACGCGGCCACGCGCGCGAGCGCTTTCTCGATGCGCGCCTGCTCGCGCGGGTCCGATTCTCCCTCGAGCGCCTGGGTGTAGTAGCGGTAGGCGTCGGGGTACTGCTTGAGCTGCGCGTACGTCTCGGCGATGTCGAAGATGACGTTGCGGTTCGGCGCCAGGCGGTTGGAGACGAGGAAATGCTCCAACGCCGCGCGATAGTCGTGCGCCCGGAAGCGCTCCGCGCCGAGCGTGAAGTGGAGATCGGCCTCGCCGGCGACATCCGCGGTCTGCGCGAGAAGGAGCGCGAGAAGGATTCCGATCACTCGAGCTGCTTTCCCTGGAGGTGCTTCTCGAGGGCGAAGAGCGCGGGCAGGGCTGGCGAAAACCGCATCTCGGGCTACCTCCGGGTGCGGCGATGCTTACCAGACGCCGCGAGGCCGATGAAGGCCGTTGACAAAAGGAACGACCGGTCGTATTATTATC
>WNEY01002769.1_pt1 | contig 12960 bp, 14 predicted proteins | sample 5400531 | NCBI WGS metagenome assembly WNEY01 (sample SAMN13153338, study PRJNA577476) | soil metagenome | isolation source: 200 cm saprolite under Douglas fir tree site 1 | place: USA:California | collected 2015-04-18
AGGCTGATGCTCTACCAACTGAGCTACGCCCGCGCGCCGAGTGGTGGGGGAAGGATTCGAACCTTCGTAGGCTGACGCCGGCAGATTTACAGTCTGCTCCCTTTGGCCACTCGGGCACCCCACCGCGCCCTCGGTCGTCTCGCCGCTCCCAGTGACAACGCACCCCGCGTTTCCACCGGCGCGGGGTGTGTGTATCCTCCGAACGCAAAAAGGGTCGGGGCAGCGTTTTCCTCTTCGGCAACGTGAGCTGACGAAGGGACTCGAACCCTTAACCTGCTGATTACAAATCAGCTGCTCTACCAGTTGAGCTACGTCAGCTGGCCGACGCTGAACTTTCCAGACTTGAAGAATAAACGGGGCTGCGCGCTATCGCAAGGGACGTGCCGTTAACAACTTAGACGAGTCGCCACTTGGTCCCGGAGGGGGTGTCTTCGATCTCCACGCCGCGGCTCGCGAGCTCGGCACGGATCCGGTCGGCTTCCTTGAAGTCCTTGGTTTTGCGGGCTTTGTCGCGCGCCGCCACGCGCTCCCGGATCCACCCCTCGAGCTCGGTGGCCACGCTCTTGGCGGTGGGCAACACGTCGAGCACCGCCATCGCCCGGTCCAACGTGGCGAGCGCCGCGGCGCCGCCTGGCGAACCCGCGTTCAACGCCGCGTTTCCCTGGTGCACGAACTCGAACAAGGCGCCGCACGCACGCGGGGCGTTGAGGTCGTCGTCGAGCGCCGCACGAAAATCCGCTGCGAACGTGGCCGCCGACCTGGACAGGGCCCCTTCGCCATTCCCATTTCCCGCGTCCCGCAGCCGCGCGTGAAACTCTCCCAGCCGCTTCACGCCAGCCCCCGCCGCCGCGAGCGCTTCGTCGGTGAAGTCGAGCGCCTTGCGGTAATGCGTCTGCCAAAACAGCAACCGCACCGCCGCCGCGTCGACGCCCTGATCGCGCAGATCGCGCGCCGTGAGAAAATTCCCGAACCGCTTCGACATCTTCGTGCCGCGCACGTTCAGGAACTCGCCGTGCAGCCAGAAGCGGGCGAACGGCTTCCCCGTCGCCGCTTCGGACTGCGCGATCTCGTCTTCGTGATGGGGGAAGATCAAGTCGACGCCGCCGGCGTGCACGTCGAGCGTCTCGGTGCGGCAACATTTCCCGATCTGCTCGAGCGACATGGCGGAGCACTCGAGGTGCCACCCGGGCCGGCCCCGCCCGAACGGCGCGTCCCACGCGGCACCGACTTGCTCGTCCACCGGACCGGCCTTCTTCCACAGCGCGAAATCGCGCGGGTCATCCTTGGCGTACTCGTCGCTGGCGACCCGCGCGCCCACCTTGAGCTCTCGCGTGTCCAGCCGCGACAGCCGTCCGTAGGTCGGGAACTTGGCAATCGCGAAATAGATCGATCCATCCTCGCCCTTGTACGCCACACCCCGCTCGAGCAGGCGCTCGACCAGCCGCACCATCGCGGGCACCGATTGGGTGGCGCGCGGGTAGACGTGCGCCGGCGTGATTCGCAGGTAGTCGCGATCCTGGAAGAACGCCTCCACGAAAGGCGCCGTGTGATCCTCGAGGCGCTTGCCCGCCGCCGCCGCGGCCTTGATGGTGCGGTCGTCGACGTCCGTGAGATTCATGATGTGAAAGACGTCGTAGCCCGAGTACGCCAGATAGCGGCGCAGCAGATCCTCGAACAGGAACGTGCGGAAGTTGCCGATGTGCGCGTAGTTCCAGACCGTCGGGCCGCAGGTGTAGAGCGTAACGCGCGGGGGCGCGAGCGGCGCGAACGGCTCGACGCGGCGCGTGAGCGTGTTGTAGAGCGCGAGGGTCATCGGTGCGGCTGAAACGTAGGACCGCCCTATGGGCAAGGTCAACGCGTGCGCGCCGGCGACAGGTCGCAATGCGTGTCGATCCCCCGCGTGCCCGGCGGCGGGTCGCACACCACGGGGCCGAACCGGAACACCGTCACCCGGGCGGAGCGCCATCGGCCGGCGGCGTCCCCCGGCGTCAGCAGCCCGCGCCGGACCAGGCGCGCCGCGACGTCCGTCACGACGAGGAGGGGAGCATCGGCGATGCGCGGCGCCGGCATCAGCATCCGGCGAGAGTAGCTGCGGCGGGCGCGCGAGCGACATCGGATCGCCGCATCCCACATCCTTACTTGGCGGCCATCGCCCCCTGCACGATCGCCTCCACCAGCGGGGCGGCGCCGAAACGCACGGGATCGGTGGCCGGCAGGCCGGTCTCTTCCGCCGCGCGCGTCACCGCGGCGCGCGCCTGGGCTTCGTTCATGTCGAACGTGTTGAGACAGATCCCGATCACTTTCGTCGGGCGGACGGGCGCGGCGGCGCGCTCGTAGATCTCCACCAGCTCGGGGAGGGGGGGAATTTTCACCCACGGCTCGCGGCCGTGGTAATCGCCGATGTAGTCGCGTGTCGCCTGGTGGCACAGGATGAGCGCATCGGGGCAGGAGCCGTGCAGCAAGCCGAGCGTCACGCCGGAATACCCCGGGTGAATCAGGCTCCCCTGTCCTTCGACGAGGATGATATCGGCGTCCTTCGCCGCCTCGAGCACCAGCCATTCCGACGCCCCGGCGATGAAGTCGGCCACCACCGCGTCCACCGCGATCCCCCACCCTTCGATGAAGATGCCCGTCTGCCCGGTAGCCACGAAGCGCGTGCGGTGGCCGCGCTGGATCAAGGCGTTCCGCAGCTCGACCTGTGCCGTCATCTTGCCGACGTTGCAGTCGGATCCCACGGTGTGGACGACATACGCGTCGACTTCGGCCGCGAGCCCGTCGGCCACCGGAAGGCTCGCCGGTGGCTTCCGTGCGTCGAAGATCCGCACGCCCCGCTCCCGTGCCAGCTCCCCCAGCTCGGGGTCGTCCCCGATGAAGCTGTGCAGGCCGCTCCAGATCTCGAGCCCGCGCTCGAGCGCGGTGCGCAGCCAGCCGCGCCACTCGGCCGGCAGCCGGCCGCCCATCGGCGCGATGCCGATCAGCACCGCGGTGGCTCCCAGCCGGAGGCCCTGCTCGAAATCGCCCACGACCGGGAGCGCGCCGCCGAACCCCAACACCTGCTGCACGGTCTTGCCCGCCTGGGCCCGATCGAACACGCCGACGATCTGCTCCGGCATGTAGCGAATGCAGCAGTTGGCCGTCTTGGACGTCATCGGCTCGAACTGGCCGTCGGCGATGATCAGAAAGCGATGCTTGTGCGCAGCGGGCATCAGGCGGCCGTCGGGGTCCTGGGCGTGCGGAATTCGGACGTGTTGCGGAGCACCGCCGGCTCGACGTGTTCGGCGTCGCCGTAGATCTCGCCCTGCACCACGTGACGCACAATCACCATGGTCACAGCGAGCACGGGCACCGCGACCACGAGGCCTACGACGCCGATCAGGGTCCCCATGGTCAGCACGCTCGCGATCGTGAGCACCGGGGGCAGCGAGATCTGGCGCTGCATAATGCGCGGTACCACGAAGTTGGCCTCGACCACGTGCACCGCGACGCCCAGCACGATCACCGCGAGCACCCGCAGCCAGTCGCCCGTGCCGACGACGAACAGCGCGGGGAGCAGCGTCGACACCAGCGTCCCGAAGAAGGGGACCACGGCCACGAGACCGGTGAAGATGCCGAAGGCGAGCCAGTAGGGGACACCGAGGATCCACAGCCCGAGCGCGGTCAGGAAGGCGAGCACCATCATGGCGAGGAGCTGACCGACCACCCAGGCCCGCAACGTAGCGCCCAGGTCGTCGAGGATCCGGGCGGCGACTGGGCGATGCTTGGGCGAGACGAGCAACAGGATTCCGTCGCGATACAGGCGCGGCTGGCGCGCGAGATACAAGGCCATCACGACGACGCTCGCGCCCTCGACGAACAGCTTGCCGCCGGCGGTGACGTACGGGAGGATCGACCCGCGCAGGAAGCTCGCGGCATCATCGATCAAGCTGGCCACCACCCCGGATTGCGGATTGGCGAGCTCGGTGCTCCGCAGCACGGGATACTCGCGCGCCCAGCGCGCAATCTCGTTCTGGATGTTGGTGAGCGTCTGGGGCAGCCCCGAAATCAGGGCCTGCGTCTGGTCGATGACCGGGGCCGCCAGGAGGGCGCCGATGCCCACCACCGCGGCGAGCGTCGCGAGCACCGCGGCGGTGAGGCCCAGCGAGCGCGCCAGCCGGAAGCGCCGCTCCAGCACGTCGGTGATCGCCGAGAGGTACACCGCGCACAGCACGGCGATGAAGATGAGGAGCAGGACTTCGACCACCCGGATGACGAACCAGATGGCCAGGGCGGCAACGAAGAGCGCCACGAACGTGGCGCCCGACAACCGCGAACCGGTAGACGACTCAGTGTTCAGCGGGGCCGCTCGGGGGGAGCGTCGTCATCCTCGACCAGCTCCGCATCCGCCGCTCCCTTGCCCAGCTGCTTCGACTCGCCGGGGGACGCCGCCGGGAGGAGCCCCATTTTGCGTTTGAGCTCGATCAGCTGCTGATCGGCGTCCGCTCTCACTTCCAGACTCTGGAACTGCTTGACGAGGGTATCGCCCGAGAGGTCCTCGTTCACCTCCGCTGCCGCGATCAGCTTGCGCTCCTCGTGCTCGATCTGCTCGGTCATGCGCTCGAACGTCTCGAACACGCTCTTGTCGCCGATCGACGACATGGTCTCCTGGATGCGCTTGTGCGCCTCGGCGCGCTTCTGACGCGCGATCAGGATGTTCTTCTTGCGCTTCGCCTCCTCGATCCGGTCGTTCAGCTGGCGGAGCGACAGCTTGAGCTTCTCGGTCTCCTCGCGGTGCTTCACCCACGTCTCGTGCAGCTGCACCGCGCCCTGCGCGTGCTCGTTGTGGCGCAGCAGGGCCTGCTTCGCGAGGTCGTCCCGCCCTTCCTGCACGGCCAGCACGGCCCGGCGCTCCCAGTCCTCGGCGCTCTTCTTTTCCGTGTCCACCTGCGCCGAGAGGCGCTTCTCGTCCGCGATGGCGGCCGCCACCTGTTGCTTCGCCTTTGCCAGCTGACTCCGCATGTCGACGATCAGCTGGTTCAGCATCTTTTCCGGATTCTCGGCACGATTGATCAGGTCGGTGATGTTCGACCGGATCAGCGTCGAGAGACGGTCAAAGATTCCCATGTCGGCCCTCGGTGTGGTGACTGCGCGTCACTGTCCCGCGCCCAACTTACGCTCCCGCCGCTCGGCGAGCAGCCGCTCCGCGAAATCTATGCGCTCGGCGAGCTCGGAGACCTGCCCGTGGAGGTGCGACACCTGCGCTTCCAGCTCGGCTACGCGCTGTGGATCATCGCCCCCGGCGCCCCCGGCGCCCCCGGCGCCCCCGCGGCGCTGCCCCCGCGTCTTGATGCGCTCGGCGATCGCCTCCCCCACCGGTGACCGGAGGATGCCGCGCAGCGCGACCGCCACCACCAGGATGATGACCACCGCCGCGATGATGGGCTCGACCTCGTTGAATACGAGGTTCGGGTCCAACCCCGGGGGTAGTGGTGGATATTGCATCATGTGGACGCCGTACGCCTTTCTCCCGGGCCCAGTTTCCCCGCTTCTGCGTCCCGTGCCTTGGCCAGCAGCCGCTCCGTAAAATCTACCCGCTCCGCGAGTTCCGCCACTTCGCGCCGCAGCTCGTCGATCGCCGCCAAGACCTCCTCCTGCCCCGTGGCGCCAGCCGGAGGGGTCTGGGCCTTGAGCTTCGCCGCGTACGTCTTGCTCAAGGTCAGGGCGATCATCCAAGCGAAGAAGCCGCCGACCGCGATGATGGGGATCAGGACGCCCAGCTCGCCCGCGTTCATTGGCCCGGTCCGATGCGCTGACCCTCGCGGTTCTTCGCGAGCAGGCGCTCGGCGAAGTCCATGCGCTCGGCGAGCTCCGCCACCTCGCGCCGCACCGCCTCGAGCTCCTGGTCGAGCGCTTCCTTGTGTTCGGCGAGCTCGGTGCGTACCTCGGGGCCACCGGGCGTCGCACTCTTGCCGCGGATCCGGTCGGCCAGCGCGCGGCCGATCGGCGAGAAGGACATCGCGATGCAGGCGCCGCCACCGAAAATGAGGATGAGGGCGAGGATGTCTTCCATGTCCTCTAGCGCGGCCCCGCGAGCCGTTGGGGATCGCGATCCTTCGCGAGCAGGCGCTCGGTGAAGTCGAGCCGCTCTTCGACCTCCCCCAGGCGACGCTTGAGCTCCTCGACTTCGGCGAGCAGCCGCTCCGAATCACCCCCGAGGACCACACCATGCTTGGCGGCCTTCATGGCCGTCCATTGCTCGTCCGTCCTGGACCAGCCGCGGATCCACTCCCCCAGCGCTTTCCCGACAGGGCCCGACAGCACGAGTGTCGCCCCGATTACCACTGCCAGGCCGATGACACCGACCGCGGGTGCCCACTCTCCCATGCGACGGTTCTCCTCCCTCTCGTGAACTTACGGAGCTAGTCGCCCACCGCCAGCACCTTACGCAGGTACTGGCCGGTGAACGACCCTTTTACCCGCGCCACGTCCTCCGGCGATCCGGCGGCCAGCACGGCACCGCCCGCCGCGCCGCCTTCCGGGCCGAGATCGATGACCCAGTCGGCGGTCTTCACGACGTCCAGGTTGTGCTCGATCACCACGACCGTGTTCCCCTTGTCCACCAACCGGTGCAGCACTTCCAGCAGCAGGCGCACGTCCTCGAAGTGCAGGCCCGTGGTCGGCTCGTCCAGGATATAGAGGGTACGGCCCGTGTCGCGCTTGGCCAGCTCGGTGGCGAGCTTGACCCGCTGCGCCTCGCCGCCGGACAGGGTGGTAGCCGACTGGCCGAGGTGGATGTAGCCCAACCCTACGTCGTTCAACAGCTCCAGTTTCGTGCGGATGCGCGGTTGATTCTCGAAGAAATCGAGCGCCTCGGCCACCGACATGTCGAGCACGTCGGCGATCGACTTTCCTTTATAGCGCACCTCGAGCGTCTCCCGGTTGTAGCGCCGCCCCTTACACACCTCGCACGGGACGTACACGTCGGGGAGGAAGTGCATCTCCACCTTTACCAAGCCATCTCCCTGGCACGCCTCGCACCGCCCACCCTTCACGTTGAAGGAAAACCGCCCGGGCCCGTAGCCCCGGATCTTGGATTCCGGCAGGTAGGTGAAGAGTTCGCGGATCGGCGTGAACAGGCCGGTGTAGGTCGCCGGATTCGACCGCGGGGTGCGCCCGATCGGGCTCTGGTCGATGTCGATGACCTTGTCGATGTGGTCGAGCCCTTCGAGCCGGTCGTGTGCGCCCGGCATCACCTTGGCGCGGTAGAAGTGCCGGGCGAGCGCACGGTACAGGATGTCGGTGATGAGCGTCGACTTCCCCGAGCCCGATACGCCCGTGACCGCGACGAACAGGCCCAGCGGAAACTCCACGGTAAGGTCGCGCAGGTTGTGCTGCCGCGCGCCGATGACCGCGAGCTTGCGCTCCGGGTCGGGAGTCCGCCGCCGCGGCGGGACCGGGATCCGCAGCTCGCCCCGCAGGTAGCGCCCGGTTAGGGAGTCGGGGTGGTCGACCACCGCCTTGACCGAGCCTTCTACCACCACCTCGCCGCCGTGCCGGCCGGCACGGGGGCCCAGGTCCACCACGTGGTCGGCCGAGCGGATGGTCTCCTCGTCGTGCTCCACGACGAGCACCGTGTTGCCGATGTCGCGGAGCTCCTTGAGCGTCGCCAGCAGCCGCGCGTTGTCGCGCTGGTGCAGCCCGATCGACGGCTCGTCCAAGATGTAGAGCACGCCGACGAGGCGGCTCCCGATCTGGGTGGCCAGCCGAATGCGCTGGGCCTCCCCGCCCGAGAGGGAGTCCGCGGAGCGACCGAGGGTGAGGTATTCGAGTCCGACGTTGCGCAGGAAGCGCAGGCGATCGTTCACTTCCTTGAGGATCGGCCGGGCGATTTCCGGGTCCAGGCCCCCGGCGGTGCGCCCGTTGCCGCGCAGCGGAATGCTCTCGAAGAACGCCAACGCCTCGGTTACCGGAAGGTCGACCACGTCGCCGATGCTCTTCCCGTGGAGCAGCACCGACAGGCTCTCGGGCCGCAGCCGTTTGCCGCCGCACGTGGGGCACGGCTGCTCGATCATGTACTCCTCGAGCTGCTCGCGCACGCTGTCGGAGGCGGTCTCCCGGTAGCGCCGCTCGACGTGCTTCAGGACCCCATCCCAGCCCGACTCGTACTCACCGTGCCAGCGCTCGCTGTCGTACTGAAACGTGAGCGTCTTTCCCGGCGCCCCGGACAGGACGACCTTTTTTACCGCTGCGGGCAGCGCCTGCCACGGCGTGTTCAGGTCGAACTTGAACGTGCGGGCCAGGCTCGGCAGGATCACCTTGCGCACGTAGCCGCTCGGCTCGCCCCACGGCAGGATGACCCCTTCGAGAATCGAGAGGCTCGGGTCGCCCAGCACCAGATCGGGGCTCACCTCGCGCCGGGTCCCGAGTCCCGAGCAGTCCGGGCACGCCCCGAACGGCGAGTTGAACGAGAACTGGCGCGGTTCGAGCTCGGAGAGCGACAGGCCACACGTGGGGCACGCATAGCGCTCGGAAAAGAGCGTGGACTTCGCGCCGTGTACGACCTCTACCGTCCCGTCCGCGGCTTTCAGCGCCGTCTCGATCGAGTCGGCGAGCCGCGAGCGGTCGGTCCGGCGCACCACCAGCCGGTCCACCACGACCGCGATGTCGTGGTTCTGGCGGCGGTTGAGCTTCGGGACCTGCGCGAGGTCGTAGGTCTCGCCGTCTACCCGGACCCGCACGAACCCCTGCTTCTTGGCGGCCTCGAACACGTCGCGGAACTCGCCCTTGCGGCCGCGCACCAACGGGGCAAGCACCTCCAGCTTCGTTCCCTCCGGCCAGGCCAGCACCAGATCCGTGATCTGCGAGGCGGTCTGGCGCTCGATGGGGGAGCCGTCTTTGGGACAGTGCGGTGTGCCGAGCCGCGCCCATAGGAGGCGCAGGTAGTCGTAGACCTCGGTGATCGTCCCGACCGTGGAGCGCGGGTTGTGGCCGGCGCTCTTCTGCTCGATCGAGATCGCGGGCGAGAGGCCCTCGATCGCGTCCACGTCGGGCTTTTCCATCAACCCGAGGAACTGGCGGGCGTAGGCGGAGAGCGACTCGACGTAGCGCCGTTGTCCCTCGGCGTAAATCGTGTCGAACGCGAGGGACGATTTCCCCGATCCCGACAGCCCCGTGATGACAGTCAGACTGTCGCGCGGGATCTCGACCGTAATGTCTTTGAGGTTGTGCTCGCGGGCGCCGCGAACGACGAGCGAATCGCTGGACATAGACTTTTAGGCTAGATAGGGACCGGCCCGCGGGTCAACTCTCGGGTGCCGGAGGTTAGGGGAGGTTGTGGAGGTTGGTGGAGGATAGAGGATAGAGGAGGTCGGCGCGTCTGCGGAGTAACCTCCCCTAACCTCCACGACCTCCACCATCCTCCCCAACCTTGCTTAACCTCAGCCGCTTCCCTAGGTTAGCCTCCCCTCATGGCCCAGACTGCGCTGGTTGTGCTGACCACCCTCGCGAACGATGCCGATGCGCGGGCGCTCGTCACAGCCCTGGTCACCGCGCGCCTGGTAGCTTGTGGGACGCTCCTCCCGGGCGCCCGCTCGATTTACCGCTGGGAGGGTCAGGTGACGGAGGAGGCCGAAGTGGTGGTCCTGCTGAAGACGGACGCGTCGAAGTGGGAGGCGCTCTGCGCCGCCGTGCGGGAGCGGCATCCATACCAGGTGCCGGAGCTGCTGGCGTTGCCGGTCGAGCGGGGCCTCGAGCGCTACCTCTCCTGGCTCAAGAGCGAGGTGGTCGGGTGATCCGCAAGCGCGAGCCGCGGTGGCAGTCGGCGGCCGAGCGGGCCCGGGTGGCGGCCGAGCTGATCGAGGAAGCGGAATCGCTGACCCAGACCAGCAGCATCGCTTCGCCGGCGGACGTGGTCCGAGCCGGCCTCCCACCGCCGATCACCGCCCAGCTTCCGGCGCCCGCGCTGCCACCGACATCGACCGAGCCGCCCGCGCCCGACGGATCCGTGGCCGAGCCGACGCTGGACGACGCCCTCGCGGCGGACCCGGACAATGTGCTCCTCCTGGTCGAGCGGGCCAGGCTGCTCGCGGGCGCGGGGCACTACCGCGCGGCGCAACAGGACTACGAGCGGGTGCTGCGCGTGGACCCGATCCACGGTGGATCGCTCACGGGTCTCGGCGTGCTGCTGTCGCGCCGCGGACTGTGGAGCGAAGCAGTGTCCCACCTGCGGCGGGCGTCGGAAGTCGACCCCGGCCGCGCGGCCGCCTGGTTTTACCTCGGCGAAGCGCTCAACCACGTGGACGAGCTGGAGGGTTCGTTGGCCGCGTACGAGCGTGCCGTCGAGCTCGAGCCCCGCAACGCGCGGGCGCTCTACGGCCTGGGGATTGTGCTCGACCGGCTCAATCGCCCGGACGACGCCACGCGGATGTATCGCCGCTCCCGGGAGGCCACCGGCAGGTGATCCAAGTAGTCGTGGACGACATCGCATTCCTCGCCGCAGCGGCGGTGGTGCGCCCTGCCACGACCCGTCTCGATCCGACCACGGCGGCCCTGCGGCGGCTGGAGACGATGGGAGGCGCGGCATTCACGCGTGGGCTGCAGGTGCAGAAGGAGCTCGCGGTGGGCGCCGCGGTGGTGACGGCGGGTGGCGGCGATCTACCGGCGGAGTTCGTCATCCACGCGGTCATTCGGAGCGACACCGAGCCGGTGACGCGCGACGGTGTGGCGCGCGCGTGGCGCGCGACCCTGCACCAGGCGCAGGAATGGGAATTCGCCAGTCTCACGGTGCCCCCGATCGGAACCGGGGCCGGTAACCTTTCGGTCGAGGACGCAGCCGAGATCATGGTGCCCATCCTCAAGACGCATCTCGGGAACGCCGCCTTCCCCGCGAGCGTATCCATCGTCGTGGAGACGGCCGAAGAGCGCGATGCGTTCGAGGCGGTTCTGCGGCGCAGCGGGGCTGCGGAGTCATGACCCGTCGCACGTGGGCCGTCGCGATCCTGGCCGCGTGGGGGGTGTCCCTCGGCTGGCTCGCGCGACGGCAGCTGTTCGCGCCCCCGGAGGCGCGCCTCGCCGAAGCGGGCCTCCACGTCGCGCCCGGCGCCCTGTACTACCGCCTCAGCGTTGCCGGCGAGCAGGTCGGATTCACCTCCTCCACTATCGACACGACGATTGCCGGCATCCGGCTGACGGACCTCCTGGTGCTCCGCGTGTCGGCGGCCGGCGGCATCCGTCGCACGGCCGCGCTCGCCCGGGCCGAGCTCACGCGCGCCTTCCGACTCCAGAGCCTGGATGTCAGGTTCGACGGCGAGCCCGGCCGGTTCGTCGCCGGAGGCGAGCTAAGCGGGGACACATTGCTCACCCTCGCCTTGGTCTCGCGCACGGAGGCGGAGACCAGCCGCGTCTCCCTCACCCATCCGATGCTGCTGCCGTCGATGGTGCCGCTGCGCCTGGCGTTCGGGGCCGACCTGAAGCCCGGTCGCACGTACGCGTTCGGCGTGTTCGACCCGGTGGCGCTGACGGAGCGCCAGCTCTCGCTCGTCGTGGGCGCGGAGTCCACGTTTGTCGTGTCGGACAGCGCGGCGTACGACTCGACCGCCAAGGCGTGGGTGCCGGTGCGATTCGACACCGTTCGGGCATTCCGAATCGCCCAGACCACGGGCGGCGTCGCCACGGCGACCGTCTGGATCGACGGCGAGGGCCGCATCGTCCGGATGGAGGCTCCGTCCGGCTTCACCATGGAGCGGCAGGCGTTCGAGATCGCGTACCAGGAATTCCGGCAACGCGACACCACGCGCATGGCCGCGGCAAGCAGGGCCTCGCGGCCCGGGGACGTGATCGCGACGACCGCCCTCGCGGCGCGCGCCGCCTTCCCCCGCGCCACGCGCGCGGCCCTGCGGGTTCGCCTCTCGGGTGTGGCACTGGACCGGCTTCGCCTGGCGGGTCCCGGGCAGCGGCTCGCGGGTGATACGCTCGTCATGGAGCAGGCGACGCCCGCGGCGCTCGCGGCGCGCTACACCCTGCCGGCGCGCGACTCGGAATTCCTCCGCCCCGAACCGCTGGTCCAAAGCGGCGACCCACGGATCGGGACGCAGGCCCGGACGATCGTCGGCGCGGAGCGCGACCCGGCGCGAGCCGCCCGGCTCATCGGCGACTGGGTGCACGGGTACCTCGCGCGAAACGGCAACGCGACCCTGCCCAGCGCAGGCCAGGTGCTGAAGGAGCGCCGCGGCGACTGCAACGAGCACACATTGCTGTACGTGGCGCTGGCGCGGTCGGTGGGACTGCCGGCCAGGACCGCCGCCGGCCTGCTGTATCTCAACGGCCGTTTTTACTATCATGCTTGGCCCGAGGTGTATCTCGGGGACTGGGTGGCCGTGGACCCGACGTTGGGCCAGTTCCCCGCCGACGCCGCGCACCTGCGCCTCAGCGCGGGTGCGCTGGCCCGCCAGGCGGAGCTCCTCCCTCTGATCGGAGGCCTCACCCTCGAGGTGCTATGATCCGCCTGGAGAACCTGACCAAACACTACGGCAGCTTCGTCGCCGTCGACGACATCTCGCTCGACATCCCGCAGGGTGTGCTGTACGGATGCCTCGGCCCGAACGGCGCGGGGAAGACCACGACGCTCCGGATGATCGCCGGTATCCTGCGCCCCACCAACGGCCGGGTGCTGCTGGGCGGCGACGACGTGCATGTGAACCCGATCCCAGCCAAGGCGCGCCTCGGCTTCATTCCGGACCGGCCGTTCGTCTACGACAAGCTCACTGGGGCCGAGTTCCTGCGGTTCGTGGCGGCGTTGTACGGCCAGGAAGGCGACGCGGTCGAGCGCCGCGTCACCGAGCTGCTGGACGTGTTCGAGCTGACGCACTGGAAGGACGAGCTGGTGGAAGCCTACAGCCACGGGATGCGCCAGAAGCTGATCATCTCGAGCGCACTGATCCATCGCCCGCAATGCATCGTGGTGGACGAGCCGATGGTGGGGCTCGA
>WNEY01002772.1_pt1 | contig 12958 bp, 12 predicted proteins | sample 5400531 | NCBI WGS metagenome assembly WNEY01 (sample SAMN13153338, study PRJNA577476) | soil metagenome | isolation source: 200 cm saprolite under Douglas fir tree site 1 | place: USA:California | collected 2015-04-18
TGCCGCCGTCGGTGATGACCGCGACGCGCCGGCCGGTGCGTCGCTGGTGCTCGTCCCGGGCGGCGGCCACGTCGCAGGTCGCCGTGACCTGCGGCACCCCGACGCCCAGCACGCCCCGCGTGGTGCACGCCGCGCCCGGCCCGACGCCGACCAGCACGCCCGACACGCCGGTCTCCATCAGCTCCAGCGCGGTCTCGTACTGGACGCAGTTGCCGACGACTACCGGGATGTCGCAGGCCCGAACCAGCTCGTCGAACGCAAGCTGGTGGTAGGACCGCGACGAATGGCGCGCGGTGAGCACAGTGCCCTGGACCACGAACACGTCGGCGCCGGCCTTCTGGGCGAGCTGTGCGCGCTCCTCGGCTCGCGCGGGCACGCTCGAAACCGCGCATGCGACGCCCGCGTCCTTTATCTGCTTGATGCGCTCTGTGATGAGCTTCGGCTTGACAGGCTCGCGGTACGCCTCTTTGAGGACCGCGTTGACGGCCGACTTGTCCGCGGCGGCGATCTTCTCGATGACTGGGCGCGAGTCCTCGTAGCGCGTGTGCACGCCGTCGAGGTTGAGCACCGCGATTCCGCCGAGGCGGCCCATCGCGATCGCGAAATCGACGTCGACCACGCCGTCCATCGCCGAGGCCCAGAACGGGATGTCGAGCTTGAAGCGCTCGCCCATCGAGAAGCTGATGTCGACCTCGTCGGGGTTGAGCGTGACGCCGCCGGGAACGAGCGCAACCTCGTCGAATCCGTAAGCCCGACGCGCGTACCGCCCGATGCCGATCTGAAGGCCAGACTGCTCCCCGGGAACAATCTCTCGGGTTGCGATCGGGCTTTGTTTCAGGGTGTGTTTACTCCAATGAGGCAGGGCTGCCGCAAATTATACGGAATGCCATCACCCCATATCCTTGTGCTGCCGTGTATCGCACGCTCGAGTACCTGCGCGGAATCTCCGACGACGACGTGAAGAGGCTGCGCGCGCGCGGGATCCAGCACACGAACCAGCTGCTGCACCGCACATCGCTCGCCATCGACCGCGACCGGCTTTTCAAGCGCACGGGCATCACGCCGGACCGCCTCTACGAATTCGCCAACCAGTGCACCTTGCTCGAGGTTTCGGGCATGGACCGCTTCCTGCCGGTGATCCGGCGCCTCGGCATCAACTCGATGAAGGCACTGCGCGCGCAGGATCCGAAGGAGCTGCACGCGAACGTTGTGAACGCGATTGGGCTCGCGGGCGCTCCGTCCTTCTCAGATGTCGAGTACTGGATCAGCCAGGCGACCGCGCTCGACATCGTCGAAGAGCCCGAGCCCACGGCCGTGCGCTCGGTGATCGACTAGCGCCTCAACCCCGCGTTTTGTATACAACCGCGGGTTTTTCCCTCGGTTGAATTGCGCGTTTGTATACAAATCGCGCGGGCCACGGGTTCGGTCACGCCGCGAGCGCTGCACGGACAAGCCCGATCACGTGGTCCGGAGTGTTGAAAATGTCGCCGGCTGTGAAGCGCAGCAGCCGAACGCCCGCGTCCAGGAGCCGGTTCTGGCGGCGGTTGTCCTCGGCCAGCGTGTCTCGATGAGTGCCGCCGTCGTATTCCAGACCGAGTCTTTCGTCGCGGTAGAAGAGGTCGGGCCGGCCGATGATTCGAAGGAGACGATCCCTAATGGCCACCTGCGCCTCAGGCCGGGGCAGGCCAGCGAGCACCAGCAGCATGCGCAATCGGGTCTCCATCGGCGACTCCGCCGAAGGTTCCGCGTGCTCGAGAACCTGGCGCAATACGCGCACACCCGCGTTGGGCGCAGCCCCCACGGCAATCAGGTCCTGCATGTCGACCTTTCCTGCGTGGAGCGCCATGTCCGTTATGGCGACGGCCTCGGTCAACGACAGGCGCATGCAAAGGTCGCGAATGGTCCGCGGCATCGAGGTAGCAGGGAGGCCCCGCCTTGTCACCAGATCGTCGCGGTCCATCGCGCGACGACGCACGACGAGGCCCGCGCGGGTGGATATGCGCGCCGGCGACGGCACCGTGACCTCGATTGGGTCGCATGGCTCGACATCGAGCCCGTGAAGCCAAGCCGCGGTGAAGCCCGAAAAGACGGCGCCAGACGGGAGTCGACGCCTCGCCGCCTCCAGCTTGAGCTGGGGCGTTTCATCGAGACGCGCCAACGCATACGTCCGTGGCCCGAGGCGTCTCCACGAAGCGCCCTGCAGGTTCCACCTGTCGAGCCCATGACGGCGCGCATCCGCCAGAGTGAATGGTCCACGCGACAGAGCCCTCGGAATGACCGGCCCTCTACCCATAAAAAGAGCATCGGTTGACGGGCCGTCCCGCACAACGGCGCCTGTTAAGACCATCCCGCTCGCGGTTTGTATACAGACGCGTGAAATTTCGGCCGGGAAATGCGCTGTTGTATACAAACCAGGGGTTCGGTCGGTAGGTCCGCTCGCTGAGTTAGAGGAACACTCCCCGGCGCAGCTTCAGGTTGTCATAGACGCCCTGCTGGATGGTGTCGCGCACCTCGTCTGACAGCGCCATGACCAGGTTCTGGTCGTCCGCCGCCTCGGGCGGATGCGCCTCCACGTGCACGGGCTCGTGGAACTGGATGCGCCACTTGCTCGGCAGCGGGATCATGCCGAGCGGCCCGAGCCACGGCCAGAACGGCGTGACGGGAAAGTAGGGCATGCCCATCAGCTTGGCCAGCGCCGGAAAGTCGGCGATCATCGGGTAGATCTCCTCAGCGCCGACCACGGACACGGGGACGATCGGCGCGCCGGCGCGGATGGCGGTGGAGACGAAGCCGCCGCGGCCGAACCGCCGCAGCTTGTAGCGGTCCGCGTATGGCTTGCCGGTGCCCCGCACGCCTTCGGGGAAGACGAGGACCAGCTGGTCCTGCTCGAGCAGGCGGCGCGTGTCGTCGGGATGGCCGACCGTCTGACCGGTGCGGCGCAGGAACCAGCTAAGGAACGGCATGCCCATGAAGAGGCTCGCCACCAGGGCACGCGCATGGCGCGGGTGCGGATGCTCGGCGAAAAGCGAGGTCTTGATCATGGTGGCGTCCCAGGGCAGCACGCCGGCGTGGTTGGCGACCAGCAGCGCCCGCCCGCTCGAAGGCACGTTCTCCATGCCGCTCGTCTCGACGCGCCAGTAGTCGCGATACAGCGCCTTGAAGAGCGGCAGGAACGACTCGGTCCACTCGGCGTCGAACCCGAAGTCGTCGACGACATAGTTGGCTCCGCGCTTCGCGAGCTGCTGCTGCTGATATGCGAACTGCACCAGCTCCATCACGCGGTTCATGTCGATGATTTCGCGCCCGGTTAGATCACGCAGACGGGCGGACAGCTCGCTCAATCCCTGGATCGCATACATCGGCGCGTTGCGCTGCAGCCGGCGCACGGCGCGCGGCATCCGCATGCGAGGCGTGGGTGCCACGACTTTCGCGTCCCGGCTGTTGCGCCTGCGCTGGCGCGGCGCAGCGGTGTAGATGGCGGCTGTGTCGCGGCTCACCGGCCTGCCGTCAGGGCCGCGTGCCCGGCTCCGTTGTGGCGCTCGCGCTTGCGGCGCTGCAGGTAGCGCTGCAGCTCGTACTCCTGCGGAGGCGACGGCGCCTCGATGATCTCTTCCGATTTGCCCTGCGCGAAGAGGTCTATGGCGCCACGACTCGAGTGCGTAGGCTTCCACGCGAACTCCTGGTGCAGCCGCGCGCAGTCGACGACCGAGCCGAACATCAACAGCTCCGCGAGGTGCGAGGGCACGCGCACGCCGGTCGTGGAGCGGATGGCCAGGCGCGACGCCCAGCGGGCGTACGCCGGCAGCAGGGGAACCGATCGCGCGCCCATGATCGCGATGGCCTGGCTCAGCAGCACCACGCCGTCGCCCGCGACATTGAACACGCCCTCCTGCGTGCCCATGGCGGCGAGCACGATCGCCTCGGCGGCGTCCTCCTCCGCGAGCAGCTGCAGGCGCGGGTCGAAGCCGGCGAATGTGGGCACCAGCGGCTGCGAGAGGTAGCCGCCGAGCGACGTCTCACGCGTGACCCGATAGCCAAGACGCAAGCGGGCGACGCGGCACTCGGGATTGCGCAGCGCGAAGTCGTGCGACAGCTGCTCGAGCTCGATCAGGTCGCGCGTGATCGACGACTCGCCCCGGCTGAGCGACGCCATCTCCTCGGCCAGAACCGATGGGTAGTCAGCCCTCGCGCCGTACACGGCCTGGCTCGACTTGACCACCAATCGCTTCACCGGGCTCGACGGACCCGCGCAGCCCGCGAGCACGTTCATCGTGCCGATGACGTTGGTCTCGTGCGTGGCGCGATCCTCGCGGCCTGAGTCGACGATCACCGCCAGGTGCACGACGGTGTCGATGCGCAGCCGCCGAACCAGCTTGCCGATGACGGACTGGCGCGTGTCGGCGTGCACGAAGTCCATGTCCTCGTTGGCCGAGACCGGATCGGCGACGTCGCAGCCGAAGAGCGACGGCACCCGCGGCGCGAGGCGGCGCGCAACCTCGGCGCCCAGCGGATTGGAGACCCCCGTGATGAGAACACGGGAAGGAGAGGGTGGGGTCACCCCCACATATTCCCACGGCGGAGCGGAAGCCCGGATTTAATCCGGGCGTCACCAAGCAGCCGCTACTGCACCTGGCGTTCTCGTCGCCAGCGTTAGGGGGGTTCCGCGGGGGGATCCTGATCCCCCCACGCTTTTATGGGTAAATCCCCCGAACGCTCGTGGCGTTGGCGACGCGCTGCACGGCCAGCGCGTAAGCGGCGAGCCGCATGTCGATCTGCTTGTTCACCGACGTGTGCAGGATCTCGTAGAACGCGCGCGTGATGACGTGGTGCAGCTTGGTGTTGATCTCCTCCTCCTCCCAGAAGAAGGCCTGCAGATCCTGCACCCACTCGAAGTAGGACACGATCACCCCGCCGGCGTTGGCGATGATGTCGGGCACCACGAAGACGCCGCGCTCGTGGAGGATCGGGTCGGCCTCCGGGCTGATGGCGGCGTTGGCGCCTTCGGTGATGAGTCGCGCCCGGATGCGGCTCGCGTTCTGCCCGTTGACCTGGTCCTCGATGGCGGCCGGCACCAGCACTGTCACCGGCAGCTCCAGCAGCTGATCGTTTCCGATGGCGTCTGCCTTCTTGAATCCCGCCACGCTGCCGCGCACCTGGCGGTGCTCCTCGAGAGCGGCCAGGTCGAGACCCTTCGGATTGTGCACCGCGCCCTTGGAGTCGGCGATGGCGACGACAGTCAGCCCGGCCTCGGACAGCAAGTGCGCCGCCGACCGGCCGACCTTGCCGTAGCCCTGGATCGCGACGGTAGGCGTCTGATCCTCGAAGTGAAGGTACTTCAGCGCCTCGAGCGTCAGGTACGTGGCCCCTCGTCCAGGCGCGTCGACACGGCCCTCGGACCCGCCCACGTCGACGGGCTTGCCCGTCACCGATGCGGTGACCGAGTGACCCGCGTGCATCGAGATCGTGTCCATGATCCAGGCCATCACCTGCGGGCTCGTCCCGACGTCCGGAGCCGGGATGTCCTTCTCGGGGCCGATCAGGAGCGCGATCTCCGTGGCGTAGCGCCGCGTCAGGTGCTCGAGCTCCGTGAGCGAAAGCTTGGTGGGGTCGACGCGAACCGCACCCTTGGAGCCGCCATACGGAATCCCGACCGCGGCGCACTTCCAGGTCATGAGCATGGCCAGGGCCTTGACGAGCTCGAGGTTCACATCGGGGTGGTAGCGGATGCCGCCCTTTGCGGGGCCCCGGCTGATGTTGTGCTGCACGCGCCAGCCGGTGAAGACGTGCACCGAGCCGTCGTCCATGCGCACCGGAAAGTGGACCGTGAGCTCGCGCTTGACCTCGCGAAGCGAGCGCCGGATGTCGTCGGATAGGCCGATCACATCGGCCGCGACATCAAAACGCCGCTGGGCGGTCTCGTAAGCCGACACCCTCGTTTCGACCGCCATGCGTGCGAAGCCACAATACTCCTGGGGCAGCCAGGTGCTGTACAGCAAACCCCCCAGAATTGACGCGGGATGGGGCGCACGCAACCTCTCAGCACGGCGCTGGTCGCGCTGGTCGCGCTGGCTGTCGGGTTCCTGCTGGCGGGCCAGGTCAAAGCGCAGCTGCTGACCCCGTCCAACCAGGTCGGACGCAACCAGGCGCTCATCCGCAGCGTCCAGGACCTAGAGCGCACGAACCAGGCGGACCGCGCCAGCATCGAGGGGCTGCGCGCCGAGATCGACGCGCTCGAGGTCCAGGCAGCAAGCCAGTCGCAGACGACGCAGGGTCTCCAGAACCAGGTGGCCGACCTGCGCGCCCACGCCGGCCTCACCCCGCTGCACGGGCCGGGCGTGGAGGTGGACCTGACGAGCGGTCCGCCGGGCTCGGATCCCTCCGGCCAGAACCGCAACCTGATCACGTACCAGGACGTCCAGGACCTGGTCAATCTCCTGTTCGCATCGGGCGCTGAAGGCGTCGCGGTGAGCGGCAGGCGCATCACCCCGCTGAGCGCGTTCACGGGGTCGGAAGGCGAGGTCATCGTCGACCAGGGCCCGCCGCTCTTCTCACCGATCAGGATCGTCGCGGTCGGCGACCGCAACGGCATGGAGGCCGCGCTCGGCGACCCCAACAGCGTGCCCAGCCTGCGGATCAGGGAGATCCAGTTCCAGCTCACCCTTCGCGTGCGCGGAGCGCCCGATGAAACGCTGCCCGCGTTCGACGGGAGCCTGGAGGCGCCACATGTCGGCCCGGCCTAGCTCGCGCCGCGCCCGGCGGCGCTCGCGCTCGTCGGCGGGACCGGTGGCCGTGTGGCTCATCGCGCTGCTGATCGCGCTTGTCGCGACCGTGCAGCTGCGCAGCCAGGCGGAGGTGGAGAGGAGCCTCGTCCAGGCCGACCCCGCGACGCTCGCCTTCTCCATCGACCAGCTGAGCCGGTCCAACGACGCGCTCGAGATGCAGATCAGCGACCTCGCGCAGCGAAAGTCGAAGCTGCAGTCAGGCGGAAGCACGGCCGCGGACCAGGCGCTGCAAGCGGAGCTGGACCAGCTGCGCATCCTCGAAGGCCTCGTGCCCGTTCACGGGCCGGGCGTGGTGCTGGTGATTGACGCGTCCGGGCTCACTGCGCTGGATCTTCAGGATGCGCTGAACAACCTTGCCGCCGGAGGCGCCGAGGCAATGGCCGTGAACGATCAGCGCGTCGTGGCCGGTGTGCCCATCATGCAAACGGCGGGCGGCGTCACCGTCGGCGGCACGCTCACGCCGCCGCCGTGGACCATCGTCGCCATCGGGGACACCAACCGCCTGGCCGAAACCGCTGACGCGATGACGCAGCAGCTGCGCGGCGACCGGCGGGTGCGTCAGGCGACGTATCGGGTCGAGTCGGACATCGTGATCCGCGCGGTGGTTACCGAGCGGCCCTTCGTCTACGGGGTGCCGTAGCCGCTTTCGGCGCGCGTCCGTTCGATCGCTTCAGCTCCGCCGACAGCTTGTCGATACGCTCGTCGAGGCGATCGATGTCGCGCCGGGTCGGCAGCTTCAGGCGCTGCAGCGTGCGCTCGATGGCCTCATCGACCAACCCCTCGAGATTGCCGCGGCGCTTCTCGACCTCCGACACGAGATCGGCGGGCACGTTGAGCGTCTTGCGCACGTAGTCGAGAAGGGCCGAGCCGCGCTCGTGGAGGGCATCGGCGCCTGCGTCGACCAGGCGCTGCGGCCCGCGCTTCTCTTCCGTCAGGACGATCTGCGACAGCACCACCTGCGTGATGTCGCCGCCGGTGTCGCGGTCCACGACACGGATGTCGTGCCCAGCCCGGACGAGGTCCGCGAGGTTCTCAAGCGTCACGTACTTGCTCGTGCGCGTGTCATAGAGCTTGCGGTTCGCGTACTTCTTGATAAGGTGGCGTTCAGGCCCCGGTGACATGGTTGGGCCGATTCTAACGCGCTGCGTTATAGGGGTCACACCAGGAGGTTTTCATGCCAGCCCGACGACGACCATCACCTCGATCCCCACTGAACCGGGCCGTGAAGGCCGGCAGGAAGGCGCTTCGCCAGGCAGAGAAGCGAATTCCTCCCGACCTGCGGCGGCAGATTGAGCGAGGCATCAAGGATGGACAGAAGAGATTTGACGCGACGGTCAAGGACGTTCGCGCGCGCGTCAGCAAGGCCACCGCACCGGGCGAGATCGATCGCGCGCTCAAGCGGTTCAGCGGGCTGAGCAAGCAGTTCGAGGGCCTGGCGCGGACACTCACCGCGCGCGCCGCCGCGACCACGCGAGGCACGGCTCCGCGATCAACTACGACGCGCCGGACCGCAACCCGGCGCACCACCACTGCCAAGCGCAAGCCCGCCGCACGCAAGCCCGCCGCACGCAAGCCCGCCGCGCGCAAGCCGGCAGCCCGCAAGCCGGCCGCACGCCGAAGCCCGCGCCGGGCGGCGGCGCCGGCCATCGTGACCGCACCGCCCGCGGTGCCCGAGGCGCCGGGCTCAGGGGAAGGCTAGAGGGAGCCGGATACAACGACTCCGCCCATCAGCACGGCCTGCGGGCGGAGTCTGTCCCAATCGGCCTGGGGTCTGGCCAGGGGGTCGTCCGCGTAGACCTGGAGGTCGGCCAGCATGCCCGGCTCGAGCGCGCCCTTGACCGCCTCCTCGAAGCTCGCGTACGCGCCGCCCGCCGTGTAAGCACGCAGCGCCTCGAGGACGCTGATGCCGTTGGTCTCATCCTCGACCGCGGCACGGATGCCGGCCCACGGGTTCGGGTCGGGCGTCACCGGCAGGTCCGAGCTGAACGCGATGTGCACGCCGGCACGAGCCAGCGCGCGATGCGGAGCGAAGTCTTCGCGGGCCACGTCGGGGAACACGCCGGGAGCGACCTGCGGCGCCCGCACCGCAAGCGGCTGCATCACCGCGACCATGCGCAGCCGCGCCAGGCGCCGCCGGAGGTCGGGCGGGGAGATCGTGCAGTGCTCCACGCGGTGCCGCAAGCCGCGGGCGCCCGCCGCCTCGACCGCGTCGCACATCGCCTCGAGCGCGCCGTCGCCGATGGCATGCGCCGCCACCTGCAGGCCGGCGTCAGAGGCTCGCTGCACCAGCTCCTTGAGCTGGTCTGGCGGCGTGCGCCACATACCCCCGCCGGAGCGCATCACCACACGCTCGGCGCCGCCGTCGATGAACACCTTGATCGGGCCGGCGCGCACGACATCGCCGCCGAAACCAGCCTGCACACCAAGACGTGACGCGGCCTCGAGCAGCTCCCACGAAAGGAACTCGTTGACGCGCATGTGGAGCTCGCCGTCCATCGCGAGCCGCTCGAAACAGAAGAGGTCGTCGGCGAAACCCCTGTTGACGGCGGCGCCGACCGAGGTTATGCCCCGCGACAAGAGGAGCTTCTGCGCAAGCAGGATGGCCTGTCTCCGGCGCTTGCGATCCGGCAGAGGCTGAACGTCGGCGACAATCCGCATCGCCGCCTCCTGGAGCAGGCCGTTCGGCGTGCCGTCTGGGTCGTGACCGATGCGGCCGCCAGGCGGATCTGGCGTCGAGGCGGTGATGCCGGCCGCGCGCAGGGCGGCGCTGTTGGCCACCCGAGAGTGACCGCCTCGCTCGTCGATGAAGGCCGGGCGCGAGCCGGTGGCCTCGTCGAGCTCACGGCGATGGGGCGAACGCTTCTCGGCCAGCGCGCTCGCGCGGTAGCCCATGCCCTGCTGCCACTCGCCCGACTTGAGGCGGCGGCCGTGCACCCGCAGCCGCTCGATGATGCCCGCCACATCCATCGCCGGTCCCAGGTCGGCGCCGAACCGCGTGAGTCCGTAGTAGACGACGTGCGCGTGCGCGTCGTTGAAGCCGGGCATGACCGCCCCGCCACGCAGCGCGACAACCCGCGTGCGGGGGCCTCGCAGCCCCATCAACCGAGCGCCGCCGGCCGCCAGGACGCGGCCTCCGGCGACTGCGAGGTGGGTGCACGTCTTCAGGCCGCCGCGGCCCAGCGTGCGCACGACTCCGCCGGCGAGGATCAGATCCGCTTTCACCCCGCGGATACAGTAGACGCGTGGCGGTGATCGACCTTCGCTCCGACACGGTGACCAAGCCGACGCCGGAGATGCGTCATGCCATGGTGAACTCGCCACTCGGCGACGACGTGTTCGGCGACGACCCGATGGTCAAGAAGCTCGAAGAGATGTCCATGGAGCGCATGGGCAAGGAGGCGGCGGTGTTCGTCGCCAGCGGGACCATGGGCAACATCCTGGGCGTCGCTGTCAACGCTCAGCACGGCCAGGAGCTGATCGCGGACGCCGACTCGCACGTCTATATCTATGAAGGCGCGGGCAGCGCGGCCATCAGCGGCGTGCAGGTCCACCCGGTCGCCACGAACCGTGGCGTGATGTCGCCGCAGCAGATCCGGGCCGCGACCAATCCGAGGGACGACTATCACTACGCGCTGACCGCCGCGGTCAGCTTCGAGGACACGCAGAACCGCCACGGCGGCGTGGTGTGGCCGCTGGAGGATCTGCGCGCCGCTTACAGGGCCGCGCACGAGTTTGGGCTGCGCGTACACCTCGACGGCGCGCGCGTCTTCAACGCGGCGGTCGCGCAGGGCATCGATGTCGCCGAGATCGCCGCATGCTGCGACACGCTGACGTTCTGCCTGTCGAAAGGCCTTGGCTGTCCGGCGGGGAGCGTGTTCCTCGGCGGCAAGGACGCGGTCGACGAGGCTCGGCGGTGGCGCAAGCGGTTGGGTGGCGGCATGCGCCAGGCGGGCGTGCTCGCGGCGGCGGGCGTGGTGGCGCTGGAGACGATGGTCGACCGGCTCGCGGAGGATCACGCGAACGCGCGCACGCTTGCGGAGGGCCTGGCTGAGCTCCCCGGCATCACGTGCGACCTGTCGCGCGTGGAGACCAACCTCGTGTACGTCGACGTGAAGGGCATGACCGGGCTGGAGTTCGAGGACGAGTGCCGCAAGCGAGACCTGCTGGGCGGCGCTACCGCCGAGCACACTGTACGGTTCGTGACGCACGAAGGCATCACTTCGCAGGACATTCAGACAGCACTGAAAGTGTCCTCCGAGATTCTTAACTGATCAAGCTCGCCAGGAGCTTGGTGTCGATGTTGCCGCCGCTGACGACGGCGACGGTGACGGGTCCCGGCTCCAGCTGCTCGAGCGCCGCGTAAGCCAGGGCGCCCGCGCCTTCGGCGACCACCTTCGCCGCTGAGGCAAGCTCCGGGATCGCCGCGCGCAGGCGCGGCTCGGGCACGGTGATCCAGCGGTCGACGCACTCTTTCAGCAGCTTGAAATTGCGCGGGTCGAATGGCGCAGTCGTGCCGTCGGCGATCGTGTTCGGACTGACGATGACCGGCCCGCCTGCCTCGAAGGCCCTGGTCCAGAGCGCATAGCCGTCGGACTGCACGCCGATCACCTCGACGCCGCTCCTCGATCCTTTGATCGCCGACGCGATGCCGCTGATGAGGCCGCCGCCGCCGACTGGCACCACGACGCGGGCGAGGTCCGGCACGTCCTCCAGCATCTCGAGCCCGGCGCCGCCGTGGCCGGCGATCACGGTCGGGTCGGCGAACGGATGGATGAACGCTTCTGGCTCGGACGTCCATCGCTCGTTGGCCAGCCAGTCGAGCACCTTGTCACGCGGGAGGAGGATGGGCGTCGCGCCCCAGCGCCTGACGCCGTTGATCTTGGCGTCGGGCGCGGTCTCATACATCACGACGCGGCACGACACGCCGAGCGTGTGCGCCGCGTAAGCGCACGCCTGGGCGGCGTTGCCGGCGCTGACGGTGATGAGTCCCCTGGCGAGCCGATCCTCGGGCATCGCGGTGGCCGCGGCGAAGAAGCCCCGCACCTTGAAGCTGCCGGTGGGCTGGAGGCATTCGAGCTTGAGCAGAGCGCCTTCGACCGGGACGAGGGGCGTGCGCTGCACGTACGGGCGCGCGCGGGCAGTCGCGGCATTCACATTCGCCAGGGAAATCAATCGGATAATCGTAGGGATGCCGATATACGAGTACCGCTGCTCAGCGTGCGCCAAGAAATCCTCCGCCCTCCTGCCGAGCTTCTCGTCGCCCGACCCGGCCTGCCCGCATTGCGGCAAGCTCGAGCTCAAGCGCCTTGTCTCCACGTTCGCCACATCCCGCTCGTCGGATGACGGCGGAGACGACTTCGGTGGTGACGACGACTTCGGCGGGGGTGGTGAAGACGGCGGCGACTTCGGAGGCGACGACGACTTCTAGCCGGGCTTGAGCACCTGGTTGGCCGCCGCGATCAGCTCCTTCCTGTGCGCGTCGTCGCGCGCGAAGATGCGAAACAGCGACATCTGCACCGGCAGCCTGCGGAAGAGATCCAACACGCGGCTCTGCTGGAACGAGTTCTCGAGCGGGTCGTAGAACAGGATCCCGGCGGTCTCGGTCATCGGGTTGAACGCGCGCGATTCCTGCGCCGCCACGTCGACCTCGAACTCGATGCCGCGCAGCGGCGCGGGCAGGCACTCGCGGATGCTGCGCGCGAACCCATCCCGCGTGACGCTGAGCGCGCCCGCGGGAATGTCGCGGGCATCGGACAGTCCCTGGTAGACGAGCCTCCACTTCAACCTGCGCGCCACGATGTCGGCCCAAGCACGGCCGAGCTCCCGCCGCTCCGCATCGTCGGCGGAGCGAGCCCAGCGGTCGACCTCGGAAAGAAGCGACCACTCCGTGAGCGCCTGGTACGCGTCCATGCGCTCCAGCGGGTTGCCGCCGAGCACCACATCCAGCGTCGGCCGGAACACCTCGCGCAGCTGCAGGTCGATTCGCCGCACCGTGCGGTGGAAGTAGACCTGGTGATAGAGGTAGAGACGGGCGCTGAGAAACATGTACAGCGCCTCGGCCCCGTGCGCGTGCACGGTCAGCCCGCGCTCCGAGATGAACGAGTAGTGGAGGATGCGCTGAACGTCGACCGGCCCGGCGGCGACGCCGCAGATGTACGCGTCGCGAGGCACGTAGT